>WPCI01016976.1_pt1 | contig 109988 bp, 85 predicted proteins | sample 5399871 | NCBI WGS metagenome assembly WPCI01 (sample SAMN12869469, study PRJNA574797) | sludge metagenome | isolation source: wastewater treatment of pH7 | place: China:Beijing | collected 2019-05-20
TTGTTTCGCAGCGAAATATATTTTATTATGAAACAATTCAGCGCCTGAAAAGGATTCAATATTAAATATTATTGCAATACCATTACTTTCTGAGAAAAAAGGCAAATTAAAAGAATAGCGGATGAATATATTGCTTTTTCAACTCAGAGGTTACTTCTCCTGAAAGCAGAGATTGAAAAAGTTAGTGAAAAGGTTAGTGAAAAAGAGTAAAAAGGTTGTAAAAAAAAGAGTAAAAAGGTTGTAAAAAAAGCCCGGATGCCGCATAAGTTTCTGCATCCCCCAACACAGCCTCTTCAAATTATGCTCCCCCAAGCATATTGATTCAAAGAGAATACCAGCGGCTCCAGGCAGTTTTTTGGTGGCAGATTACATTGGTTTATCCTGTATTGCTTCCCAACTGCAACATATAATTATAACGTAAGTTATTTTAAATTAATTATGTTAAAAATTGTCCTACAGCAAATTATATTATTGCATTAAAAGTTTTAAAGTAAGAATAAAATATGCGGCATTTGTAATTTTTAATTAAAAAACGTAGCAAAAAGTATTCTGTTGGAATTAGATAATATTCTGTTGGAATTAGATAATAAAGAAATAATTTTGAAACAACATAAAAACGGAACAATACGGGATATAATTAACTGAAAATTAATTGATTACAAATTAGAACCAATAAAATGCTTAGACCAATAAAATGCTTAAACCAATAAATGTTTAGAACCAGTAGAATGCTTAATACAAGAAGAAGCCCGGTGCCACCGTGATCCTTTGCCGTATTCCCCAACCAGCCGCCCTGAACAATGCTCCCATCAAACATGTTCCAGAGCAGGACCCGATAACTCCGGGCAATTATTTTACAATCCGCTAACACTTCTCTATTCGACCATACCTTTCTTTTCCAGCTCCATAATATACTAATAATGTAAAATACTTTAAATTAATTATACAAAAAATTTTTTTGAAACAAAAAAGATTGCTATATGAAAAATTTCAACGCCAGTATATGATTTTTGATATGATTGATATTTTACAGGAAATTCACAAAAAAGTCCCGAGATGGCACAAAAATTAAGTACATGAATTAAGCTATAAGTAAAAGCTTTCATGCGCAGTCCTGTAGGGTAGTGGTCAATCCTTCGGGCCTTTGGAGCCCGGGACAGCGGTTCGAATCCGCTCAGGACTATACTATTTTTCCAGTTAGGGATTAAAAAAATCTATAAAAAATACTTTTTTTCAGTTCATCCAGTGTCTTCCGATCTATTCCTGCATGTACACTTAGAAAAGATACTCTGGAAAGGTTTGAGAAATCTCAATTATATAAATGAAAAGTGACTATATATCTCAAGAGATATAATATAAAAATCTCGAGTCTGATTTTCAGTTTGATGCCTTCTCCTGTTCAAGAGTTCTTATATTTCAATTCAAACATCAGGATCTTTCCGGGGGTGAAAGAATTAGTTCTTTGATATCCGAAGATGCAGGACCAGAAGAGCTTGAAGCAATAGCCGTAGCAGTACATTCTCTTGTAGGGCTCCCGACCACTATCCGCAGTTTAAAGCGGAAAGGGCTTCGCCTGGAAAACGGAAAAATAATTGATAGAGACTATACGGGACCTGTACTCGAAGAGGTACTCAGGACCGGTAAAACTGTGCGTGGAGTCCCAAAGGGAGGTACGTACCTTGGCAGGAATGTAGCCGTTTCCCCTATTTTCTCCGAAGATGGAAAAGTTGTTGCAGCAATAGGAATTGTGGATTTGCTCTCTGTCCTCAAGATGCAGGAAACAATCCGGACTGTGGTAAATAACAGCCCTGCTGTTGTTTTTCTATGGAGAAATGAAGAAAAGTGGCCTGCAGAATTCGTTTCGGAAAATGTTGTTAAGTTTGGATATACAGTTGAGGACTTTATTTCCGGCAATTTCCTTTACGGGGATATCATCCATCCTGAAGACAGGAACAGAGTGAAAGAGGAACTTAAAACACGAATACGCAGAGGGGAAGTTGACTTCAATACGGGATACAGGATATTCACAAAAGCCGGAGACGTGCGCTGGGTTAATGAAAGGGCATTTATTCAGAGGAACAGAGAAGGCGAGATAACTCACATTCAGGGGCTTGTGCTTGATATAACTGAAGACAAAGAAAAAGAAGAAGCGCTCAGTAAATCGATTGAAATGCAGAGCATGCTGAGAACCATAATCAACAACAGCCAGGCTATAGCTTTTTTATGGGAGAACAAAGAGAACCTGCCTGCAGAATATGTTTCAGAGAATGTGACCCAGTTAGGGTATAAGGTAGAAGATTTCATATCAGGAAAGGTGCTGTACGGGGATATAATACATAAAGATGACATTAATAAGGTTAATGAAACCCTTAAACGCAGCATCGCTGAGGGGCAGGGTTCTTTCGGCATTGAATACAGGATTTATACAGGAGAGGGAAGAATGCTCTGGGTAGAAGAAAGAGTCTTTGTCCAGAGGAACGAAGAAGGCAGAGCAACTCATCTTCAGGGCCTGGTTGTGGATATTACCGAAAGAAAAGAAGCCCAGAAAATGCTTGAAATACAGAGGGAACTTGGAGCAAAACTTAACACGACATGGAATCTCCATGCCATTCTTAATATGGTACTTGATGCCTGCCTGCAAATAAACGGGATAGATGCCGGAGGCGTATATATAAGGGATGAACTCCTGGACCAGATAAACCTTGTTCAATCCCGCGGCATCTCTCCAGAATTCAAAGAAAAAGTTTCCAGGTTTAAAGCAGACTCAAATGAAGCAAAACAGGTCTGGGCTGAAAAACCTATCTATTCAATGGATTTTTACTCGGATAAAATGGCTGAAGCTGCAAGAAAAGAGGGGATAAAAGCAGTTGCGGTAATTCCTTTAAAATATAGCAACGAAATCATAGGCAGCCTGAACTTTGCTTCCCATACTCTGGATAAGATTCCATGGAATATCCGCAACTTCCTTGAGAGCATTGCCCTCCAGGTGGTAAGCCATATAGCTCCGGTCTGTATCCAGGCAGACCTGTCCTGAACTACCTGCTGAACATGAAAGTTTAACCGGGTTTCCAGCTCCCTTAAACCGAATAGAGCCCGGTGAGCATAAAAGTGAACAGTATACCAGTAAAAAGCAAACAATATACCAGTAAAAAGTGAGCAGTACAACAGTAAAAAGTAAGCAGTATACCAGCAGGCAGTAAAAGATAACAGTTGTTATCCAGATAACCAGGTCTAAATAATAAAATTAAAACTCTTTTTTTAAATCAGCTATGAACTCCGTTTAAGGATTGTTTCCGGGTTAGCTGAATACAGGATATTCTGAATTAACCCTCAGGTGGATTTTTAATCTGACCATGTCCCTGTGAAAACCTGAATACTGGTCGTGCAGAGACCTTCTTATCTATCCTGTAAAGTTTGCCCAAATTTCATGGGTTACCCGGAAAAAACTCATCCAGCATTCATTATTCAGACTTTATGAGAGAGATAAACCGGGGTTCATTTACAGGAAGGTGATACTGTTGAAAGGGAAGAGAATATTTGTACTTATTGCTGTTTTCACACTGCTTATCCTTATATCAGGCTCCGCATCCTCAGCTACTCTTTATGTAAAAGAAGGAGGAGGAACAGGATCATACGAAAATCTGCAGGAGGCAGTAAACGCAGCTTCCGAAGGGGATATTATCCTTGTTGGGAAAGGGCAGTACAGTGAAAACGTACTCGTAAATAAATCACTGGAAATAAGCTCCACGAATCATAACCCTGAAAAAACCGTAATCACTGCTCTAGACCCGGAAGCCCCTGTGTTCCACATTGTTTCTGATTCTGTAAAAATCAGCGGGTTCTCTATAAAAGGGGCAAATTCCACATATGGAATTTACCTTGACGGCGTTTCTGGAAGCAATATCACTAACAACTATTTTTCAGGAAACTGGAGAAGTATCGTGCTGAATAATTCACACGGAAATATCCTGAAAAATAACCGCCTGGAAAGCAGTGACAACGGTATCTGGCTTGAAAGTTCGGAACGGAACCTGATAAAAGACAATAAAGCAAAATCGAACAGGCATTACGGATTTTATCTTAATTCGTCCGAAAACAATACCCTTCAAAATAATTGCGCATCTGAAGGAGCGGTTGGCATCTACCTGGAAGATTCATCCGGCTGCCGTATATCTGGCTCAAAAACATTGAATAATTTTTACGGAATTTATCTTACCGGCTCAGGGGAAAGCCTGCTTGAAAAGAATACCGCAAACTCAAACGAAATGTACGGGATATACCTCGGGAACTCGAACGGAAGCATCCTGAGAGGAAACAAAGCTAATTCAAACCACTGGGGAATTTATCTCGACTCAAGCTTCAATATACTCCAAAAAAATAAAATGTCCCGCAACAGCAGAAATTTCGGGGCTTACACCTATCATTACACAGGTGAAATGAATAACAGCATCGACACAAGCAATAAGGTAGACGGGAAATCGATATATTATTTGTCAGGAGTTTCAGACCTTACAATTGACTCCAATTCCAGTGCAGGAGTTGTATACTGCATAAATTGTGAAAACATCACCCTCAAAGACCTGGGTCTTGAAAACAGCAGTTTTGGGGTTTACCTCTATAATAGTCAAAATTCTCTGCTTGAAGGATGCAGCATCTCAAACTGTGAACATGGAGTATATCTTGGAAACTGTTCCATGACAGCTCTAAGGGGAAATGATGTAAATTCTAATGAAGGAAACGCTTTCATTTTGAGCAGCTGCAGGAACTGCCATGTAGAAGATAACAGTGCTTCAAATAACATGGCGGGAATCTGGCTGTGTGATACAAGCACAGACAATGTCCTTAAAGAAAACACTGTTAGCTCAAGCAGCTGGTGCTGTGTAGACCTTGGGGATACAAGCTGCAACAACACCCTTGAAGGAAATATACTTTCAGAGGCTTATGAAGGGATCTACCTCTACGGGTCAAGTGAAGAAAATACCCTGAACAATAATACCATCACAGCCAGCTCCTATGGATTATATACCGAAGGCTGCGGCAACAATACAATATCAGGAAACAGGATACTGGGAAATAATATCGGCATCTCTCTTAACCTGAACTGGACAGATGGGACAGGTTCAGACTTCAATATAATCTACAACAATTACCTGAATAACAGCCGGAACGCTGAAGACTTCGGAACAAACAGCTGGAATATTTCGAAAATCGCTGGTGTGAATATTGCAGGGGGGCCTTACCTTGGCGGAAATTTATGGGTTTCCCCGCAAGGGAACGGTTTCTCAGAAACAGCTTCTGACGAGGACGGGGATATGATTTCAGATCTGCCTTACAATGTAACGGAAGCAAACTGTGATTATCTTCCCCTTATATCCGGAAAAACCGCAGAAGATTTTGAAAATGTGAGCGGAAAAAGGTGCAGAAGGAACAGGTAATTCCGGAGAAAAAAAAGTCAGAAGGAAGTCAAAAATCTGGAGAAAGAAAGGAGAGAAAAATATGTGCGTTAAAAAATTGAGTTTACTGGTCCTGTTAATTCTGGGGATAGTTGCTGCTCAATTCATCTTCCCTGTGTCGGCCGGAGATCCGGGCGGAAAGGATAGAGGTAATGTGGGAGCTGTCGTAATCGCTACTGTTGAAGGGGATTCCCACACTTATGGCAAGGACAGTATTGCAGCCGCTTTTGAAAAAGAGGGCTTTGAAGTAATTAACCTTGGAGAGGGAGTCTCATCTGAAAGATTTGCTGAAGCCGCCAAAGAACACGAAGCAGATTTTGTATTCAGTTCGGCATCCATGAGCACAACCATGATCCAGCAGATACAGATTGAAGAGCAGCTTAAAAACGCCGGAATACGGGATAAAGTCGTAACAGGTGTGGGGGGATCGCTGATAACTCAGGAATGGGCTGACCGGATAGGAGCTGACATCTACGCTTCAGGTTCGGAAGACGCGGTCTTAAAAGCAAAATCGGCTCTCCTGAACAGCAGCACCCAGGAAACCCATATTTCGGCTGATGAAAATACAAATTGCGGAAGCTGCCATGGATAAACCCACAGAACAAAAATTTTGAACAGGAAGATTGGGAGACGTTAACTCTCCCAATCAAATTGTTTAGATAAATGTAGTAATAAATCGGGCCAGCCCGGAGGAAAGAAAAGCAGTAAAAAGAGAAGCAAGAGGGGAGTAAGAGAAAAGAAAATCAGGCCAGCAGAGGGGAAGAAAAGCAATAAGAGAGTAAGACGAAAGAAAATCAGGAAAAGCGATGTAAAGAACCAGAAAAAAGCAGTTTATGGAGATGGATATTGTAAAAAGAGCAGTTTGGTGGTTCAAAGGGGTTCTGCATCCATGAAGTAGATTACGGGATCAGCTTTCAGACTGTCCTGAATTTACCTCATTTTACAGCTTACGCATTAATGAAGTATATTGCAAGATCGGTTTTCAAGCCGTCCTGAATTTGCTTCATCTTACATCCTGCGCGTCAATGAAGTAGATTTCGGGATCAGTTTTCAGGCTGTCCTGAATTTGCTCCATTTTACAGTACTTCCCTTATGAACCAATTAATACTATGTAACTCATAATATAAAATCCCAGCGATAGAATTATAGATTATTAAGTCAGTTAAGAAATATAATTATCGAATGCCCGGATTAGCCCCTAAAAACCCTTTCACCCATCTTGAATATTTAACTGGTCATCTAACAGGAAACAGACAGGTCATAAGACCGGAGATGCAGGCACCTGGCCCATTAATTTAAATTGGGAGTCTGACTGCTGTTCAAGTCAGCTTTTTCTTTCCTCAATAGTCCTCCTTCATCTCCCGGCTTCCCGGATGCTCTTCAGGATTTCTTTTACTTCGGGTCTTTTTCCGTACATGAGTAAATAAATCCTGAATAAACGGCTCGAAATTATAATTACCACGTGAATAGAAACAAAAAGGATGAAAAGGCTGGCTGTGATCTGGTAGAAAGGCACTTCTGAAGCCGCGATTCTGGAAAGCATAGTTACGGGAGATGTAAATGGAAAAAGGGAGAGAAAAACTGCAGCAGGGCTGTCAGGATTTGTAAGTATGAGCTGCATGAAAACTAGAGGGAAAGCAGCAGCAAATGTGAAGATGCCTGCAACCTGCTGGCTCTCCTGAAGGGAGCCTGTTATTGCCCCGATTCCCGCCATCATGCTGGCAAAGAAGAGAAAGCCCAGCAGGAAATAGATAAGGGCAAGGAAAAGAATCATTGGATCCACTCTTACAGGGAGGGCATATCCGCCTCCGATAACAATGACAGAGAGCCACACAATAATCTGCAGAAGGCCGACTGCGCCAAGCCCTATTATTTTTCCTGTAAGAAGTTCTGTGGGGGTAGCAGAAGAAAGTAGAACTTCCATAATCCTGTTTTCCTTCTCTTCGGCAACTCCGCGAAGTAGATAGCCTGACGCGGTAAATATGCTGAAAAAAAGGAGAAAACCGGTAAGGAAAGGAAGGCCAAAGCTGGCCAGGATCTCAGCTATTCCCTGCTCTGACGACTCCCCGTTGTCCCCGATATTATAAAGCCTCAGGTTGATGGGGTCCTTGACCCTCTGGAGCACAGACTCATTCACTCTGTCTTTCAGGAGAGAGTCAATAGCTATATCCGAAAGCTCAGCCGAGAGTTCAGCCCCCGGAACTGACATTTCTTTTTTGGAGGAATAAAGTTCAATCACACCGGTCTCAAGGAAATTTTCAGGGACTATAATATAGGAAGAAATCCGGCCTGACCGCAGGGCTTCCCTTGCTTCGGAGTTCTCTTCATACCTTACTAACTCTATTGTTAAGGGTTTTGCTTCCAGGGGGCCTGCAGAGAAACCTTCGCTGATAAAAGATTCCGGGAATTCGAAGGAACCTGTCATGTCAATGTAGCCTACTCCCTGGTCTTCGACAGTGGCTGTACTGACAAGCAGGGAGGGAATGATTGCTATTCCGGCAAGGAGGAGAGGAAAAACAAAGGTCATGAAGAGAAACTCTTTGCGCCTGACAGTTTTTAGAAACTCGTGCCTGGCAACAATAAAGGTTTTTCCGGAAAACTTACTCACCGGAAGCACTCTCCACAGTTTCAATAAAAATATCGTTCAGGGAAGGAAATGCCTGCTCAAAGCGAAGTATCTCAGCCCTTTTAACAAGCTCCTGAAGAACCGCCTGTGCGCTTATCCCTTCCTCAGGAAAAATCTCTAACAGCCCCTCATGCCATGCAATTTTTTTGATGCCTGGAATTTCTCGAATAACGCTTAAATTCCTTTTATCCGCAAACTCAACAAACAAAGAGTTTTTTCCGTGTTCTTTCCGTATTACTTCAACAGTACCGTAAAGAACCTGCTGGCCTTTATTGAGCATAAGAATTCTGTCGCATAGTTTTTGTGCCTGCTCCATCATATGTGTGGAGAGTATAACGGTTCTGCCCGCGTCTCTGTACTCGGTAATTTTGGATTTAATGGTTTTTGTGCTCACAGGATCAAGCCCTGAAAAAGGCTCATCAAGAATGATAAGTTCAGGGTCATGGATTATTGAAGAAAGGAACTGAATTTTTTGCTGCATCCCTTTTGAAAGCTCTTCTATTCTCTTTTCCCTGTGCTCATAAAGCTCCAGGGATTTCAGAAGCTTTTCAGCATTTGCCTGAGCTTCTTTTTTAGGGACATTTTTAAGCCGGGCAAGGTAAACAAGCATATCCAGAATTTTTGTTTTTTTGTAAAGCCCCCGTTCTTCTGGCAGGTATCCTATCCTGTCCTTTCCGGCAGTAGTAAGAGAGCTCCCAAAAACATGGATTTCGCCTGAATCCGGCTTTATAATGTCAAGAAGCAGCCTTATAAGGGTTGTTTTTCCAGCCCCGTTAGGGCCCAGCAGCCCGAAGATTTCGCCCTTCTCGACTGAAAAGGAGATATCTCTGATGACATTTTTTTCTGCAAAAGACTTTGATACGCCTTTAAATTCCAGAGCATGCATCCAGATTAAATATATTCCAAGATAGAATAAGTTTATTGAATGTTTGATTTAAGTTAATACAACTTTAATTAAACTATATATGCTTTTAATTTGGGGGAAGAGGTGAAAACATGCTACCCAGACTGGTTATACACAACAGCATAAGCCTTGACGGCTCAACCACTGGTTTTGATGCAAACCTTGATGTTCACTATGGGATCCTGGGCAGTTACGAACCCGATGCCATGATAGTAGGGTCGAATACCGCAAAGGTGGGGACACAATTTTTTTGCGAAAAGATACCTCCTGAAGATAAAGAAGACTTCAAAAAGCCTGATATCCATCCGGATGATACAAGGGCTTACTGGATGATCGCAGACTCAAGAGGGACTCTCGAAGGGCTTATGCACGTATTCAGGCGTTCAGAATATAGTAAAGACATAATCGTACTCGTCTCGGAGAAAACCCCTGAATCTTACATAAATTACCTCAAGGAAAGAGATTATGATTTTATCCGGGCAGGGGTGGAACGTGTGGATGTCAGGCAGGGTCTTGAAATTGCAGGTGAAAGATACGGATTTAAACTTGTGGTTTCAGACAGCGGAGGAATATTAAACAGTATTTTACTTGAACAGGGACTCGTTGATGAAATAAGTTTGGTCCTGACTCCGGAAATTGTTGGGAAAAGCGGGACGAACCTTTTCAGGGGAATTGAGAAAAGCGGGATTCAACTGGAGCTTTCAAGAAACGAGATTGTGGAAAAGAAATATGTGCACCTTGTTTACAGGGTTTTGAAAGAATAAGGATAAGAGCAAAGATAAGGCAGAAAATTATCTCAGGTACGAAAAAACCTGTAGATATAGTTGCAAGTTCGCCAGGGGGACTTAAAAAGAGCCCATACCGGCAGGTATGAGAACCCGGGCATCAGAACATGCCGGACTATGCCTCAATTATCCTGGAGTATATGCATTCCTGACGCTAACATTTCTGACTTATGCCATACATTCCTGACTTAAAGGGTATACATTCCTGACTCAAATGGTATACATTCCTGACTCAAATGCTTAACCCATGAGAAAGAGTAAATGAAAAAATTATTTCCTGATAATATACCGGAAACATTATTTAGATCGGAAATTTTTTGAGTTGAGATTAATATTTTCAAAATGTGAAGGTTTTGAAGTAGCTATATTGGAAGTAAACCATAATATTAATGTTAGACCATTATAATTAACAAAATTTTATTAATCCGGTTAAAAATATCGGGACAGAAAATTTCCATCTCGTAAACGGAAAGAAAAGCCGGATTATTACTTTCAGGGAATTTTTTATTCTTTTTTCAAAGCTTTATTGATTTTTTTCCAGAAAAATATATATCATGAATAATAATTAGTAATCGGTGCAATAAACTTTATAATGTAAACCTATATAATATGAGAGAGTATTAGGCAAAAAACGTCCCCGGGAAAAGCAGCCTCCCGGATGAAATTTACGGTGGAATGTCAATACGAATTACATAACTAACCCTGATATCTCATGTGCAGAGGACAGTTTCAAAAGTCCCGCTTCAGGCGGGACAGGGACTGAAAAAACAGGACTCTTTTCCCGAACTGGAAAACTGTTTTCAGCTTTTCTTTCAGCTGCCAGACCTGGGTTTGAGGAGTGAATATATTGCTCGAAACCTTAATGTATGGTGCAATCTCTGCCCTTGTATTCGGAACAGTCCTCCCTCTCCTGTACCGCAGTAAAAACATAAGAAAGGCTTCTTCTGGTCTTTCTCTTCTCTCATCAATCCTGCTTCTGGGCTTTGCGGGCATAATTCTTTACACCAGAACAGAGCCTGTTTTTCCAGTTACCGGATTTCTTCCGGGCGCTGGTTTTACCCTGAGCGCAGACAGGCTTGCAGCCGGGTTTATCCTGCTAATCGGAGCAGTAGTGCCCGGAGTTTCAATATATTCGGTAGAATACGTTGAACACGCTAAAAGCGAAGCCAGAAAAAGCCTTCAGGCATCCCTTACAAATCTTTTCATCCTTGCCATGCTTATGGTCATTCTTGCAGGCAATATGGTAAGTTTCCTGGTTTTCTGGGAAATAATGTCCCTTTCCTCTCTCCTCCTGGTTCTGCATGACTACTCTTCCGAGGAGAATAAAAAAGCCGGCTTTTTCTACTTTGTAATGACCAATATAAGTACGGCTTTTCTTTTCGTGGGCTTCATAAGCCTCTTCAGGCTGACGGGTTCTGCCGATTTCGGGCCTCTGGAATACCCTGCAGCAGATCTGGCTTTACCTTTCATCTTTCTGTTCATCGGATTTGGAGTCAAGGCAGGGCTTGTCCCTTTCCATAAATGGCTTCCCTATGCTCACCCTGCAGCCCCTTCAAGTGTTTCAGCCCTGATGTCAGGAGTCATGCTGAAAGTTGCAGTTTACGGCTTCCTGCGTTTTCTGCTATCGGTATCTGCTCCCGAACTCTGGTGGGGAGTGCTTATCCTTACAGCAGGCAGCATTTCAGCCCTTTTCGGGGTAATCTATGCCCTTAAAGAAAATGACATAAAAAGGATGCTCGCCTACAGCAGCATTGAAAACATAGGAATTATTTTCACAGGAATCGGGCTGTATGCAGTATTTAAAGTTGAGGGGCTTGAATCCCTTGCCCTCTTAAGCCTTGTAGGGGCCTGCTTCCATGCCTTTAACCATGCTGTCTTCAAAAGCCTGCTCTTCCTCTGTGCAGGCTCAGTGGTCCATGCTACAGGCACGAGGAAAATCGAAGCATTTGGGGGGCTTGTAAAAAGCATGCCTGTAACCTCTGCCCTTTTCCTGATAGGTTCGGTATCTATTGCAGCCATGCCGCCAACAAATGGTTTTGCCGGCGAGCTCCTGCTTTATCAGGCTTTCTTCCAGTCTTTTGCCGTAACAGATCCTCTACTGAACATATTTCTGATAATCGCCCTCTCAAGCTTTGCCCTTACCGGAGCCCTTGCAGCTGCCCTTTTCGTAAAACTTTTCGGGATCACCTGCCTTGCAATCCCGCGCTCTGAGAAGAGCAGGCTTGCAGAAGAAGTCCAGAAACCAATGCTTGTAGGGCCTGCAGTGCCGGCAGCTTTCTGTATACTGGGCGGGTTGTTTTCAAAGCAGCTTCTATCTCTCGCAGGCTGGAAAATCGATTTTCCGGACCTTCTCTTGCTGGGGATTCTTCTCGGGTTGATATACACAGCCCTTTTCGTAATAATCCGCTCAAAAGAAACGGGCCCTGCAAGGATTAGCGAGACATGGGGATGCGGGATCCCGGCCCTTGCACCTTATATGGAATACAGCTCTGCAGGCTTTTCCGAGCCTCTTGTAATGATCTTCAAAAGTATTTACAGGACAAAGATTGTGAACAGACCCGAGTACTTCGACGAAAAGGAAAGCCTCTTTAAGAACGGAAAGGTGGAAATACGCCTGCTCCGCTTCTTTGAAGAATACCTTTACATCCCACCTGCGCGGGCAATTGATATTTTTTCAAAATATGTTTCAAAACTGCAGAACGGAAAACTTGACAGTTATGTCCTTTACGCCTTTCTTGCAGTGATTGTATTAATTATAGCAACCGGAGGCTTTGTATGAACAGCTCGTTTCTGCTCTTCGCCCTCCTGAATCCCCTGTTTGCCCTGCTGGCAGCCCCTCTATACATGGCTCTGATTCGGAAAGTGAAGGCATATGCCCAGGGAAGAAAGGGGCCGGGGCTCTTTCAGGCCTATTACGACTTAAAAAAGCTCATGAAAAAAGAAACGGTGTATTCCCCTGTTTCTTCATGGGTCATGCGGTTTACTCCGTACCTTAACCTTTCAACCCTTCTTGTCTGCTCACTTTTCGTACCTCTGGTATTTGTCCCCGAACCTGCCGGAGGGTTGGGGAACATAATTGTTTTCCTGTACCTTCTGGCGCTTGAAAGGTTCTTTACCGCCCTTGGAGGGCTTGATGCAGGCAGTGCATTCGGAGGCATGGGCAGTTCAAGGTCAATGAGCCTTGCTGCTGTAATCGAACCTACCATGGTAATTTCTTTTGCAGCTCTGGCATTTGTCCTGAAAAGCCTTAACCTGCACCAGATGTTTACACTTACCGCAGGCAAGGTTCTTCCAATCAGCCCGACCCTTGTCCTTGTCGCAATCTCCCTCTTCATTATCCTGATTGTGGAGACCGGCAGAATCCCAGTGGACAACCCTGCAACTCACCTTGAACTTACCATGATTAATGAGGCAATGATCCTTGAACAGGCAGGAAAGAACCTTGCCCTGCTCGAGCTTGCACATGCCCTTAAACAGCTCCTGTTGATGGGAATTTTGATTAACACAATCCTCCCGGTAGGGCTCAGTACTGAGATAGACGCAGGAAAAATTGCAGTTTCAGCCCTTCTCTTCCTTGTAAAGGCAGGGCTGCTTGCAATAATAATAGGGCTCTTTGAATCATCCCTTGCAAAGATGAGGCTATTCAGGCTTCCCGCATTTTACGTCATGGCGTTTTTCTTTTCAGCCATTACAATCCTTATCGAGGTGTTTGCATGATTGACCCGACCTTCCTTGAAGGCATAATTAAGATCCTTTTCGTCTTTGTCCTCATCAGTGCAGGGTTGATCATTTCAACCCGAAACCTGAGTTCGGTATTGACCGCATACACAATCCAGTCTTTCCTGCTGGCTTCAGTCTCATCTCTCCTTTACCTGATGGACGGGAAAGACCAGCTCCTGCTACTGGCGGTCCTGACCCTGGCAAGCAAGGTAATCCTGATTCCTTACTTTATTTCCAGGATAGAAGAGAAAATAAAGATAGGGAGAGACCTCCATTTTACATATCTGGAGCCAACGCCCTCTCTTCTGCTGAGTATAGGTCTTATCATCCTCTCCTACACCTTCCTTTCAAGGGTTTTCGAAGGTCTGCCCCTCTCTAAGCTTTTCTTTTTCGGGGCGGTAATAGGGCTTTCCCTGACCCTGATGGGTATGCTTGTAATATTCAGCAGAAAAAGAGTCATCACAAAAGCCCTCGGTTACCTCAGCATGGAAAACGGGGTGCTGATGTTTGGCCTGTTTGTGACCGAGCTCCCCTTCATTATAGAAGTCCTGATTATAATTGACCTTATTATCCTGGTCATACTGACCACAATCCTGGCTGTGGGAATGGACTCCAGCATTGAAGAATACAGGCAAAAGTTCCGGAAACTGCAGGTATGGGCAGGAGGTGAATCCCAGTGATCCGGTACTACCTTCTAATAATGGGAATATTCCTGGCATTCGGCCTTATTCCGAAATCTCACAGGCTTATGAATGCACTTGCCGCAGGAAACGGAATGCTGCACCTTGTTGTGAGCTGCGTGGCCCTTTCCGTTCTCGACCTGCCGGGAAGGCTGGGAGAGTCGCTGTATCTTGACCACCTCAACCTTTATGTAGAACTGATAACCGCACTTGGATTCACTGCTGCAGCCTTCTATGCCAGAGGGTACACTGACAGCCTTATGGAAGCAGGAGAACTTGACCCCAAGAACCTGAAGACCTTCTACCTTGCCTTCAACCTGCTTCTTATTACAGCCACAGTTGCGCTCTTCTCAGACAACCTGGCACTCTTCTGGATCTTCGCAGAACTCACTACGGTCTGTGCCGCCATGCTAGTTGCGATACTTTCTGCAAGGGAAAATATCGATGCAGCCTTAAAGTACGTCTTTATAGTTTCCGGAGCCATGCTCTTTGCTTTCCTGGGATTAATTTTCCTGTTCACACTCTCGGAACAGGCACTTGGGGAAGGCACTCTCAACTGGACAGAACTGGCAGCTCATGTTTCAGAATTTTCACCTGCCCTGCTCCTCGCGAGCTTCACATTCATGTTCATAGGTTTCGGGGCAAAAGCAGGGGTAGCTCCTTTTCACACCTGGCTCCCGGATGCCTATGCAAGAGCACCTTCGGTGAGCGCAATCCTCTCAGGGCTGATGCAGAACCTGGGGATCTACGGCATAATAAGGATGTATGCCCTGCTCAGGGAAAGCGGCGCAGCCCCGCAGGCTTCCTCTATCCTTCTTGCAGCAGGGGTTTTCTCAATTGCACTTGCTTCATTCAGCATGTTCCAGCAGAGAAACCTTAAAAGGCTGATAGCTTTCTCGAGTGTCGAGCATATGGGCCTTCTCCTTATAGGGATAGGAATAGGGACGCCTCTGGCTCTTTTCTGGGCCCTTTTCTACATGCTCGTCCATGTCCTTGTAAAGGAAACCCTGCTGTTTTCCGCAGGCATCCTGCACAGGCAGTACAGAAGCAATATGCGTGAAAACATGTGGGATGTTTTTAAACTCCAGCCCAGGGCAGCCTGGAGCCTGATACTTGGAAGCATTGCGATCGTGGGAATGCCGCCTTTTCCCCTTTTCCCGGCAAAGTTTTTCATCCTGCTGGAAAGTGCGGCAATTTCCCCTTACCTGACCCTTGCAATACTGCTTATGCTCATCCTTGCAGCTGCCTCCTTTGCAAACTTCCTGTTAAAAGCTTTCTCAAAAGTAACCCTGGAGGAAGAAATAGAAGGGCAGATTACCAGGCCCCATTCCTTAACAGGAGAGGCTGAACTGAAAATCGCAGCCGGAGAAGCAGATCATGATGAAATAAGGCTTCCACGTAAGTATGCTGTTAAGAGCGGGATGAGGATTCCGGCAGTTTTTATGCTGGCTCTTGCCCTTGCCCTGGGATTTTATTTTCCGGACTCGCTGACGGATCTGCTGGATGCGATAATTCTCGAACTGGGATATGTTTAAGGGGCGTATGTATGGACATCAAAATGAACGAAGATATAACAGAACTGCTTTCTACAGTCTCCAGCATCGCACAGGAGAAGCTTGAAATTCTCAGCGCCCGTGAAAACGAGATATACCTGAGAATTTCGGAAACCGGGTTTAAAGAGGCCTGCCCTGCACTTGCGGAAAGGAAGTTTAGCCTGATAGGGCTTTTCTGTGCGGAAGCCTTTGAGGGAAAGGACGGCTTTACCCTATTTTATGCCTTCAAGAAAGAAGGAATGTCACCGGTCCTTATTCTCGTCAGGGAAACAGGAAATGAAAAAAGGATTACTTCGATTGCAGAAACTTTTCCCTCAGCATCCTGGTTTGAAAGGGAGGTCAGGGACGGTTTCGGCATTGAATTTGACGGAGCTTTTGATACACGAAGGCTTTTCCTGCACGAGTGTTATCCTGAAGGTTTCCACCCCCTCCTGAAATCCTTCAAAAACGGACCAATCAGCCCGGTTGAGGCTCCGCGTAAGGAGTACAAATTCAGGCAGCACAAAGGGGAGGGTGTATATCAGATCCCCGTCGGGCCGGTGCATGCCGGGATAATTGAGCCGGGACATTTCAGGTTCAGTGTGATAGGAGAGCCTATATTCAGCCTGGAGATCCGTCTTTTTTACAAGCACAGGGGAATAGAAAAGCTGGCTGAAGGAAAAAACCCTTCAGAATGTGTTGCTCTCGCAGAAGCCGTAAGTGGGGATGAGAGCATGGCAAACGCAGCAGGATTCTGTATGGCAGTGGAACAGGTCTGCGGGATAAAGGTGCCTGAAAGGGCGGAACGCCTGAGGGCGGTAATGCTCGAACTGGAGCGCATTTACTCCCTGCTCGGAGACCTCGCAGGAATGGCTGTAGATGTGGGTTTCGCGCTTGTAGCAAGTCCGTTCTTCATATTAAGAGAAGAAGTTTTCAGGCTGAACGAGAAGCTAACGGGTTCAAGGTTCCTTCGCGGGATCACCGTTCCCGGAGGGTTGAAAAAAGACATTCCAGACCCGGCTCTGAAAGAAATTCCTGAATTTCTTGGGAAGTTTTCCAGGTCTTTTGAATCCGCTTATAACAGGGCAACATCTTCGTCTTCCCTGATTGACAGGTTTGTAACGACCGGAGTGATAAAGAAAGAACTTATTTCTCCGCTTAACCTTACGGGCCCTATTGCCAGAGCTTCTGGGTCCTCTTCGGATACCAGGCTTGACAGGCCTTACGGAGCCTACAGGAACTTTACTCCAGAGCACTGCCTGAGGAAAAAAGGAGATGTTTTTTCCCGTTTTGAGATAAAAGCCAGTGAAATCCGTGCAGCTGTGGGCCTGATCCTCCGTCTCACGGAAAAACTCCCGCAGGATCCCGTACTTGCTGAGAACGGCGGAAGAGGAGAAAGTGCCGGAGAGATAAACATTTCCGGAACTACAGGATATTCCCTTTCCCTGGTAGAAGCCCCAAGGGGACAGAACCTTCACTGGGTATATCTTAAAAACGGGATTGTTGACCGTTATAAGGTAAGGACGGCATCTTTCTGCAACTGGCAGGCTATAGAACATGCTGTTCTTGGAAATATTGTTCCTGATTTCCCCCTGATAAATAAGAGCCTTAACCTCTCCTATGCAGGAACGGACCTTTGAAAAGAGAAAAAGGCAGTTGAAGGTTCGAGCAAAAAAACAGTGAGCAGATTCAATTAAGGAATATAAAGAAAAAGTGAGGTCTTATATGGTAAACCCTCTTTCCCTTTTCCTTCGTCCGAAAGTTACGGAGACATTTGAGTTCAGGGACGAAGAACTGGAAGCCCTTGGAGCACAAATAAAAAAAGAAGTTCCTAAAGTTTTCGGGCACAGCCTTGCAATCCGTGAGCTAGACTCGGGAAGCGACAATTCTACGGAGATAGAAATTTCAAACCTTGGAAACCCGCATTATGATGTTGAAAGGTTCGGGATTTCTTTTGTAGCATCTCCCAGGCATGCTGATGTCCTTCTGGTTACAGGGGCAGTCACCCTTAATATGGCTGAAGCCGCAAAAAAGACCTATGAAGCCATGCCTTACCCCAAGTATGTAATAGCAGTCGGAGACGACGCCTGTGACGGCGGGATCTACAAGGGTTCTTACGCCGTACTTGGGGGAGTTGACAAAATCCTTCCCGTGGATGTAAAAATTCCCGGGAACCCGCCCTCTCCAAAAGAAATTCTTCAGGGAATTTTTGCCCTTGTAAAAAAAGCCCGGGAATAATCCGGGGATCTCTCCTGCCTCATGCAGGAGTCAACTTCTTTTTACTTCTGGCTATATTCCTTTGATCAGAACCCGTTTACATCATACCCGTTTACTGAAGAAATTTAGTCTTCAGGCATCAGGTGTCGGAAAGATTTAGTCTAATTATTTTCTATTCCAGCTGTTTTCTATTCTGATTATTTTCTATTCTGATTATTTATCATACCAGTTATTTACTGTGTTTTACTTTCTATGTTTTTATAATTTGACCCCTGAAGCTATCCAGACAAATAAATTAATACAAAAATCAGCTTTCATAGAAATTGTGAGGAAGAAATTTTTATGGAGAGTAAAGTTTTGCTAAATCTTCTGTCGGTGGGACATGAAGACCTGTGGGATCTGAGCTTCAACAGAAAGCCACAATATAACAATATGGTCTATGGAATTAACAATGTGATCTATGGAATTAACAATGTGATCTCAAGCGTATCATGGAATTCATCAAGGACAGTATTTAAAGGCTCAAAAGAATTTCTTAATAAGAAATAAACGACATAGGGAGCTTAAATATATCGAGATAGCCCAAAATAGTTTTTAATTTATATTAAATCTATAAAAAGTCACAAATATTTATTTTTTATGCGAAAAAACCTTAAAATATTCAATAAATAAGAAATAATTCTTTTAATAAAAAACAGAGCTTTAGAAAATATTATTTAAGAAATAAAGATAAAAATAGAAGTAAAGTAAGCTAAAAGATCCTTTAAAAATATGGGAAAAAAGGAAAGTAAAAAGCAGGAAAAGTAGCTTAACTTTAAGAAAGTAAGTGTTTTTTGGAAAAAAATATAAGGAATCAGCTAAAAAGTAGCCCATGAGTGTTGCATTAAGTCCCCATTACGGTTTTCTCCTGGGAGAAAGAAAGGACTTTTGCCAATAAAAGTTGCTTCCTGAAAAGGAATGAAGGAGAAATGCTCCGGCATACCTCAGAAGCTTCTAGGGGAGATGGAATAAAATGAAAATATCACTGATTGACCTGGCGTTCCTGTCCGAAAAAAGGAAAGACGTACTGCTCCTTCTGGAAGAAGGGCCCAAGACAGGCGACGAAATAAAAACAGCCCTCAACGTGAATTCTACGTCAATTATGCCTCAAATTAAAAAGCTAAAAGAAGGGCGCCTGATAGTGCAGGATGAAAAAAATTCATACAGGCTTTCGGATATGGGGGAAATAGTTGTCGAGAAGATGGAGCCTCTTCTTGATACAGTCAGGGTTTTTGAGGAGAACTATGATTACTGGATCAACCATGATTTTACCGCAATTCCCGAACACCTCCTTAACAGGATAGACGAACTAGGAAACTACTTTATGCTTGAAGCCGACCTTAACCGGCTTTTTGAAGTCCCTGAAGACTTTAAAAATAACCTGCTCGAATCCAGAAATATAAAAATATTTCTTTCATACTTCAATCCTCTTTATATTGAAATATATTCCGAACTCATAAAAAAAGAAGCAGATATGTGTCTCATCCTGACAGAGCCTGTTTATGACAGGATGAAAAAAGACTACAGAGAAGACCTGAAGATGCTTATAGAATCAAAGAGAGCGGAAGTTTATATCTGTGACAAAAACGTAACTCTTAAAGACGTTGTAACAGAACGTTTCTGCTCGCTCGTACTCTTTGATAAAAAAGGGAAGTTTGATCATCAGCGCTTGATGAGCTTCGACGAAAGTGCACTTAAATGGTGCGGAGAGCTTTTTTCATACTATAAAGACATGTCCAGAAAGCTGGAGAAAATATAACTGCCTACGGATAATTGCGTAAAATAAAAACATTCCTCCTTGATGACAGACTGAAAATAAGCTGCAAAATTCAAATATGGAATGAAAACCGAATTGAAAAATAGCTCCTCGAAAAAAAAACGTTTTCCGGCTTTAATAGCCTGTCAACCTCAGTTTACTTTTCCCGTGGCTCCTGGCTCTGCATTTTAGACCTCTTCAGATTTCGAGAACTATTTCAGGCTCCAGGACTCTGGTCATGCACAGTTTATAAAAATTTACAAAACCTTAACAGTTTTTTAAGAAGATACCGGTCCATAGCTCCGGAATATTCAGGCTGAATCCTTTCTTCTTTCCATTATTCTCCAAGGTATTTATCGATAAGTGACCTGAACCTGTGAATATCTATGGGTTTTGAAATATAATCCACGCATCCCATTTCGATAAAGTGTTCTTCACTTCCTTTCATGGCATGAGCTGTAACAGCTATCACAGGGATCTCTGAAGTCGCAGGGTTCTTTTTGATCCTTTCCAGAACCTCAAGCCCGTCCATTTTAGGAAGCTGCATATCAAGGAGTATGAGATCGAATTTTTTCTCAGCAAGGCGTTCAAGAGCCTTTATCCCGTCTTCAGCTTCGGTTACACGGTGCCCGTAAAACTCCAGGAGGTCAAGGATCAATTCCATGTTCATGGGGTTATCTTCTACAATAAGAATTTCTTTCATCATCAAGCCTCTTCAGCATAGCTAATTGTTTTATCTTATTAATTAATTCTTTTCTTTTGAAAGCTTCTTTTTTCATAATAGAAAGAGACTTCCTTTGAATTCTCCATTCAATTCTTCGATATTTTTCCAGGTAAACTCTGCTACGTCACATACAATTAAAGGAATAGTATCAGGAAGGAAAAATATTGAGAGTAATAACATCATCTTCAGTTTCTTTACAATACAGACATAATATAAAAATTTACCATTTGAAAAGTCTGGTTGCCCATTTAATGTTTTTTCTCAGGAGGTATTTTCTCAGTTCGTCAACCCCAAGGAGCAAAACTGCAAAAGGAACTGAAAGCAGCATATACCTGAGTTCAATGGGCGCTGTATTGAAAATCAGGTTGGCAAAAGGGTTCCATATTATGAGGGCAAGAATAAAAAGTTCGCTTGCAATTCCCAGGAGAACCAGCCGGTTTTTGAGCAATCCCACTGAGAAAACTGACTGGGTCCCTGTTCTTGAAGCAAATACATTGGCGATCTGACAGATAACCACGGCTGAAAAGAAAGCTGTTATCGCCTGCATATAAAGGGGATTCGTGTTTGCAAGCCTTTCTCCGAAAGTCCAGCCCCCTTCAAACAGTACGGCAAAATAACAGAAGAAGCCTGCAGCAGCCTCTATGGGCCCTTTTACCCCGTAGGCTGTCAAAAGAACCTGAGGAGTCAGTAATTTTTCATCCTTTCTCCTGGGAGGCCTTTCCATAATGTCTCCTTCCCCCTTTTCCACCCCCAGGGCTATTGCCGGGAGTATATCAGTTCCAAGATCGATTGCCAGGATAAGCTGGACGGGCATGGGAAGGGGGATGGAAAGGAGCACAAAAGCTATGAAAGGCAGAATTTCGGGAATATTGCTTGCAAGGATATAAACAATAAATTTTTTAATATTATCAAAGACAGTCCTGCCTTCTTCCACGGCATTTACTATAGTGGCAAAATTGTCGTCCAGAAGCACCATGTCTGCGGCTTCGCGTGCCACATCCGTACCGCTGCCCATAGCAACTCCCATATCGGCATTCTTGATAGCAGGAGCATCGTTTACCCCGTCTCCTGTCATGGTAACTATTTCCCCTTCTGCCTGGAAAAGCTGTACTATTTTTAACTTCTGGACTGGAGAAGTCCGGGCAAAAACAATGCTCGGGTTTTTGAGCCTTGAGGCAAGTTCCTTGCGGGATAAAGATTTTAACTCGTCCCCGGTGATAATTTCAGGCTTTCCCGAACCCGCAAGCCCTACGTTCCTTGCAATCGACTCTGCGGTGACAGGATGATCTCCTGTAATCATAACAACCTTAATTCCTGCTGCATGGCACCTTGCAATAGCTTCTCTTGCTTCGGGGCGCGGAGGATCTACAATCCCTATGAAACCCAGGAAAACGAAGCCCCCGGTGTATTCTTTCAGATCTTCTGCTTTCCTGAAGGCAAGGGCAATTACACGTTCTCCTTTTTCTGCAAGCCTGAGGTCTTTCTCCAGAAGCTCTTTTTTCCCGGATTCATCCAGTTCTCTGACTGTTCCGGTCTCCATAACCGACGTGCACATCTGCACAACCACCTCAGGAGCGCCTTTAAGGTACGCTTCAAGCTCTCCTTCGGGAGTACGGCAGATAACTTCCATGCGCCGGGTAAGGGAATCGAAAGGAAACTCCTCGAGCCTCTGATACTTACCCTGGAGACCTCTTATATCCATGAAACTGTTCGCAAAAACAAGAAGGGCCCCCTCTGTGGGGTCACCGGTATAGCCCGGAGGCGACTCATAAAGCTTGGCATTGTTGCAGAGACCTGCAACCCTTATAAAAGCCGGGGGGATTTTTTCCATATATATCACGGGACTTGAAGCAGCAGAAATTTCTGTTTCGCCTGAGCCGGCAATATTTGTGGAGTCCGCAACCTTCTCAGCAGGGCCCTTTTTTGCATTTTTATTTATGTCCTGCGCCTTAATTCCGTCTTGATAAATGGAAGACTTATCCGGCTCCAGAATTTCAAACCCTATAATGAGAGAATTCACTGCCATCCTGTTCTGGGTCAGGGTCCCGGTCTTGTCCGTACATATTACAGTGGTAGACCCGAGGGTTTCCACAGATTCAAGCTGCTTTATAAGGGCATCTCTGGAAGCCATTCTTCTGGATGCAAGGCTCAGAGCAAGAGTAACTGTGGGCAAAAGCCCTTCAGGAACGTTGGCAACAATGATCCCTATGGCAAAAATAAGGCTTGCAAGAAAAATATCCTGAAGAAAAAAAGCGAGCAGGAAAAAAGTAACGCCAAGGGAAATAGCAATTGCTGAAATTATCTTTATGAAATGGTTGAGTTCTTTCCTGATAGGGGTGTCTACGGAGGATGTCTGCTCTGTAAGAATTGCCAGGCTTCCGATCTGGGTATCATGCCCGGTTGCAAAGATGACAGCTTTACCGTTTCCGCTCTGCACAAGAGTCCCGGAAAAAACCATGTTCCGGCACTCCAGCAGGTTTGAATGAGTACATTCAAGAGAGCGCAGCTGCGGCTCTGACTCTCCGGTAAGGGCTGAATTATCCACTTTAAGGGAATTAATTTCAATCAGGCGCCCGTCTGCGGGAACCTTATCTCCCTCTTCAAGGAGTATAACGTCCCCTGGCACAAGCTCGGAAGCGAGGACGTACCTTAAGTTTCCATCCCTCAGGACTTTTGCATGTGGAGGAAGAAGCTGCCGGAAGCTTTCCATTGTCTTTACAGCCTGGTATTCCTGAATAAATGTGAAAGTCCCGTTCAGAAAAACGACGCCTACAAGGGCAATTCCTATATAAATATTCCCCTGCCCAGGATCAAGGTATTGACCGAGAAAAGAAAGAGCAGCTCCAACAATCAGCAGTATGGAGAAGAAGTTACGAAACTGTCGAAAGTATCTCTTAAGTATATTCTCTTTTCCGGCGCCCTCAAGGATATTTGGGCCGCATTTCAGGAGTCTGCGGGCGGCTTCCTCTTCGCTCAGTCCGTTTTCATTTACTTCCAGCTTCTGCAGGAACTCAGCAAGAGGAATAAGATGTTCTTCACCCCATGGAGAGCATGAACCATGTTTGACCCCAGCCGATCCTTTTTCCATCGAACCCCCTGTAATTCAATGTAACGCAAGAATAAGAAACTTAACTTAATGAGTTTACTTAATCCTGAAAACTCCGGACAGAATGAACAGGAATTGCATATCATTTAAGGGAGAAATAACCGGGTCGAGAAGCACCAATAAGAAAAATAATAAGAGAGATAATAGGGTTAAAATTTATTGTGTGATTTATCAAAAAAGAGGTAGAAAAAAATTCCTGGCAATTAGCTTTTATAATTTGCTAACTAAAAAAATGTCCGCATTCTGACTCAACAGAGGGGTTCGAGAATTGTTTTTACTTTGATTATTCTCATTCCCGCTCAGGCGAGAAAAAAGATGATTCAGAGCTATCTATTCGCGTTTATCAAAAGAGACCTTAATTTTTTAATATGCTTTAAACTCTGGATACTCTAGTCTGGAGTGTGAAACATTTTGGATTGAAAAGGTCTATATAATATTGTCAAGTAGACAATAAAATTGTAATAAAAATAAATGTACAAGGATAAAAGTAAAAAAAGGTATGACCGATATGAGCGAATTCACACTTAAAACAAGACTTTTAGCCGCCCTGAAAGGCGAACCTGTTGACAAAGTACCTGTTTGTTCCGTAACCCAGACCGGAATTGTAGAACTCATGGACGTAGTCGGTGCCCCCTGGCCTGAAGCTCACACCAACCCTGAACTCATGGCAAAGCTGGCAATCGCCAACTACGAGCTCAGCGGACTTGAAGCTGTAAGACTTCCCTACTGCCTTACCGTTCTGGTCGAAGCCATGGGCTGTGAAATCAACATGGGTACCAAGAACAGACAGCCTTCCGTTACCGGTCACCCCTATCCCAAGGACCTTGAAGGCGCAGTAGTCCCTGCAGACCTCCTGCAGAAGGGCAGAATTCCAGCAGTGCTTGAAGCAATCAAGATCATAAGGGAAAAAGTTGGACCTGACGTGCCAATCGTTGGCGGTATGGAAGGCCCTGTTACAGTCGCATCCGACCTTGTAAGTGTTAAATCCTTCATGAAATGGTCCATCAAGAAAACAGACCTTTTTGAACAGGCTCTGGACATCGCAACCGAAGCTTCAATTATATATGCAAATGCAATGGTAGAAGCCGGTGCAGACGTAATTGCCATCGCAGACCCGGTCGCCTCTCCTGACCTTATGAGCCCTGACTCCTTCAGGCAGTTCCTCCAGTCAAGGCTGCAGAAGTTCTCCTCCAGCGTAAACTCCGTAACTGTCCTCCACATCTGCGGAAACGTGAACCCGATCCTCAGCGACATGGCAGACTGCGGTTTTGAAGGCCTCAGCGTTGAAGAAAAGATCGGAAGCGCAAAGAAGGGCAAGGAAGTAATCGGAACCAGAGCAAGGTTAGTAGGAAATGTTTCCAGCCCGTTCACTCTTCTGCCCGGACCTGTTGACAAGATAAAGGCTGAAGCAAAAGAAGCTCTTGAAGGCGGCATTGATGTACTTGCACCAGGCTGTGGAATTGCACCCATGACCCCTCTTGAGAATATTAAAGCTCTGGTCGCAGCAAGAGACGAATTCTACGCCTGATAAGGCATAAAATCCTTTATTTTTTTTACGGGCAGATTCTGAGCCAGGGATTTCAAGCTCTGACATCGTGCCCAATTCATATTTTTTTTACTTGCCGGGAAGGGACCTCAGGGATGAGGCATATCCGAACCAGGACCCTGAAAGGCTGGCAGTTCAGGATACTCGGTCCGGGCAGAAATAATCCAGCAACATTCACAGTAATATCTTATTCATTATAACTTATCGAAATTTATTGAAAACAAAAGCTGTTGAAAGGATTAGTTGAGAAAATCTTAAACTTTTTTGAAGGAGGTTAAGATATGAAAACAGGAGTTGCAATTGACCTGGGAACCAGTGGATTCAGGGCCCAGAAAATTGACCTGGAGAGCGGCGAGATCAAGAAAACCGTAATAACTCTCCGGAACCCTCTGCCAGGAGCAAATGTAATGGACCACCTCGACTTTGCAATCCATTACGGTCTTGATAAAGCACACGGGCTCTCGGCAACAGCAGTAAAGAACATCCTTAATGAGCTGGGAGTAAAACCTGAAGAGATGGAAAGGTTCGCAATCTGCGGAAACCCTATCCAGCTTTCTATCTTTCAGGGAATTCCAATTGAAGACCTTGCATATGCCGGAGAGCGTAAGAAAGAGAAGTATCATATCCAGGAGCAAAACAGAGATGCTCGGATTATACCGCTGTCCGAAATTGCCGGATTTGAAGAATTTCAAAACTGTAAACTCATCGTCCCCCCGGCAATAAAACACGAAGTTGGAGCCGACGCACTTGCCCTTATTGTAAAAGCAGGCATGATCGAGAGCGACGAGATTGCAATTGCCACGGACTACGGGACAAATGCGGAAATGGCACTTAAATCAAACGGGATTATTTATACAGGGTCTGCTGCTGCCGGACCTGCCCTCGAAGGCCAGGAAATCGAATACGGATCCATTGCTTCTCCTCACACAATATGTGATGTCGAATTTGAAGGCAATAACCTGCGCTGTTATGTTCTTGACAGAGACATGAAAACAGCAAAAGGAGACCTCATAAACCCGAAAACAGGGGAAGTTGTGGAAAAGGGAGAGGTCACTGCAAAAGGCATTACAGGCACGGGAGTTATTGCCCTTATCGAAGCCGGGATGAGAAACAAGTTAATAGTCCTGCCAAAAATCCAGACTCCTGAAGGCGTCCTTTATCTGCAGGACGGCATCAAGTTCACGAATAATGACCTTATCGAAGCCGGAAGAGCGATAGGCGCACTCCGGGCAGGCCACATCACCCTCTGTGCAGCGGCAGGCATTGAGATGGAAGACCTCAAGATAGCATACATGTCAGGTGCTGCCGGGACTTACATGGATGCCGCAAAAGCCCATCAGGTAGGGATGATACCTTACAATGCAAATTATGTATCACAGATAGGGAACACCTCTCTTACAGTTGCCAGGGAAATCCTGCTTTCCGAAGACAGGCTATGGGAGCTGCAGACAATTGCAAAGCAAATCCTTGGTACGCATGTAATGTTTGCAACCTCGGAAGCCTTTAAGGAAGCTTACCTGCTTGAACTTGCTTACTGGAATGAGGGCATGGCATTCAAGATGCTCCAGAAGTTCCTGAAAAAGAAAAAACTGCCCATGTTAAGCGAACCTTCAACTATCCTGAAAATTGACCGCCAGGTAGAAAGGGATATCCCCGTACTTGGAGAAGAAGGGCTTGAGGTGCTTGAGAAGGTCGGGACCTACCTCACAATGGTTATAGAAGACTGCCAGGGCTGTAAAAAGTGTGCAAAGGTGTGCCCGAACGGAGCCCTCAGAATGGAAGACAACGGACTTGTCAAAATAAGGACAGACCTCTGTGACGGAGCAAACTGCCAGCGCTGCCTGCACGCCTGCCCTGATGACAGGTTCAAATGGGAAAACCTGACTGTTGCAGGAATTTAAGGAAAGGGAAAAATGAGGGTGCTTAATCAGACAGAATAAGCGGGCTGATTCAGGAATGAAATCCTGATTCCTGCTTTATTCGAAAAACACTGGCTAAACTGCAATATATCTGATACATCCCTGAAACATGAATTATTATTACTTTTTACTGGCTTGATTCAGCCTTTTCTTTTTCTAAAAGCGGAATTAACCTGAGAACTAAAATTTCTTACCCAATTTCAGGCTTTTAATCCCATTGCTATCTTCCTGTTTTACTGGGAAATGGGTGAGATAACTAATAAAAATTTTAAGAACTCCATATAGAGATAGAAAAATATACTTTGAGGATAGAAAAGTTGACATATATTCCTGAATAAAAAATATATTTACAATACTTTTAATAAAAAACGGAAAGAAAACAATAAGCAGAAAGCGGCAGAAAACGGAGGAAAAAAAGTGGAAGTCATTGTTGTTGGAGGTTTCCTGGGAAGCGGAAAGACCACTACCATTATCAATATGGGCAAATACCTCGCAGATAAAGGGAAAAAAGTTGCAATTATCGTAAACGAGATAGGGGAAATAGGGATTGACGGCGATGTGATTAAGAGATTCGGTTTCGACACCAAGGAAATCACAAGCGGGTGCATCTGCTGTACATTGAAAGTCGGGCTGAGGGCAACAATGAGCACTCTTGTAAAAGAGTATAAGCCCGATATCATAATGATCGAGCCCACAGGAATCGCTTTCCCGAATGTGATCAAAACCGAAGTTGAGCTTATGAATCTTGGAGAGGAAGTGAAAGTTGCTCCACTTGTAACTCTGATTGACGGCAGCCGCTTCAAACACCTGATGAAAGAGGTAAAAGAATTCGCTATGAGGCAGATTATAGATGCTGAAATCCTGGGAATAAATAAGGTAGATCTCATAGAGCCGATCAGGATACCGATACTCGAAACTTCGGTCCAGCAGTTGAACCCTGAAGCAAAGGTGGTCTTGCTTTCGGGAAAGGACACCGGCGAAAGATTTGAGAAATTCATGCAGGTAGTTCTTCCTGATATAAGAGAAGCACCGAAAAAAATCCAGGAAACAGCTACTGCAGAAAATACATCCAGCATTACAGGGCCGCAGGAAACCGAAGACTCCATCAAAGCCTCGGGCGTTGGCAGCTATGCGGCAGAGTTTGAAATTAAAGAAGGAGGAAACCTGAACACAGAAGAAGCCAGGAAACTCACCACCGAATTAATGAATATAATAAAAGGAAAAGTTCTGGAGCTTAACCCTGAATTTGTAGGGCATATAAAACTCTTCCTGGACAATGGGACGGAGACCGTAAAACAGAGTGTCACCATCTATAATGAAGAGCCTCAGGAAGATGTGATTAAATCAAAAGATGGAGCTTTCCCGACATTCAAGATACTCTCTGCGGTTTCAAATGTTGACAAAGAAGCTCTGAAAGATGCTGTAAACAGCTCTGTGAAAGAAACATTTGAGAAAAAAGGGATAAATGCGCACAAAACCGAGCATGGACATAAGCACGAAGGACACGCGCATAATGAACACAAACATGAGGGACATATACAGAGAATCGGGAGCATAAAAGGTATAAAAGAATAAAAAGACGAAAAAGAAAATGAAGGGCGGGCCAGATAAAAACCTGACTCGTCAAACCCTATTTTAAAACATTTTTACTGAAATTACTGACCTGATGCCGCAGGTAATTCCAGGAAATGTTTCCTGGTTACAGCATGCTGATTTTATTAGTTTAATTTACATTTCAACGGTGAGTGAAAAACCCATTATTAGATGGATACATATTCTTCTTTAAAGTCTTTTCTTAGCTGGTATATTTTATCATCAAAGAAAAGACGCACATAAAGAGGAGATGCACATGAAGAGAAGAACAACTTAAAAAGAAGGACAACTTAAAAAGAAGGACAACTTAAAAAGAAGGACAACTTAAAGAGAAGATGTACTATTTTCATTCTCGTCACAGCTTCTTCATTTCTCCAAAGCCCGCCTCCATGTTAGTCCAGAATAGAGTCCTGCAGAAGGCAAAATCCCGCAGATGACGTTAAAGCGTTGAAGCAAATGATAGTAAATCTTTGCGCTCTCAACCCCCGGATACTATTATAATAGAGTCAGATCATAGATTCAGGGGTGTACTCCTCGAAGAGATTCACAGTGAACTACTCTTCCCTGTCGGCTTGATAGCCTCCGAGGAAGGAGTCCTATCGAGATAGAGTCATAATAGGTTCAGCGATGCGCTCCACGGAAAGATTAACAAAACCTGTGGACGTGTTGGAAAGCGGGAAAATAGAGGTCAGAAAGCTGTTAGTTACGAAAATTCAAAAAGCACTCACTGTTACGGTCAGATCACAGTCAGTCCCTTTAAGCATGGATGCATTTGAAGGAAAAATATTTCCGGTTCAGGAAAGCTGTGACCTGACGTGAGAAAAGTTTATATATGTTAAAATTGTCCTCGACTTTTACATGGATAGAGTCTCAACATAAGGAGAGAAAAAGTATTCTATCCAGGCAATAGAGCATCTGGCTTCCATACGGAAATATTTTTTCAAAAAATAGTTAAAAGTCATCATACTAAGAAATTAAGAACAGAGATACAAAAACTTATCAGGGAAAAAGATCGCTCACTTTTTGAAAAACGAAGAAAAGAAGGCAAAAAGTAAGGTTTAATTAGAACCTGTACCAATTAGAAATATGGGACTTTCAAAGGTCTTCTAATATATAAAGAAGAGAAATAAAATATCTGAAAAGATACAGAAATATAACTCAGCAAGTTAATTTCACTTGCTTGCATTTACGAGAAAGCCCTGGCAGATCAATATTTTGCCTTAATAAAAATTTCATAGAAATCAAGTCCACTTGATAACCTCCATAGCTCAAAAAAGAATCTTTAGTTAAATTAAGATTCCAGTAAGAAATATTCTGGAAAAGGCGATAATTGCCTCATAAATTTTGATGCCATTGATTAAATAAACCGGGGTAAAAAAACAGTTCTTTTTTATAAAATCATTTGCCTGGAAAATTGAAGCCATAATTATAAAATTATAGCTGCTCAAAAATTAGCACAGATGAAGGTATATTCCAGAAACTCCAACTGTCATCTGCAAGTGAATTCCCGAATAATAAAGGGAGTACACCTTTCATTAGTTAACTGGGAAAAGGCTAAAAGGCACATGAAATAGGAATAGGAAAAAACCTGAACCCCAGGAAATAAATAGTATTCCTAAGGAGCCTGAAAAACGAGAACCTGGCCTGTAATTCGGCACTATCGTGCGACCAGTATACCACCAAGAGGTTATCCAACTCTCACAATGGAAAGAATTCGATCTGGAGGTTTTCGAATTCATTTTCATTGTTTCAGACAGTATTTCGGGATGAAATACCTGAAAATTCAGGAAGATTCAACTTGCAGGATCAAAGATCTGAGCAATCTGAGATCTCTTCATTATTAAAATGGAGGTTAAAATATGTTGGATTTGAAACTGGAAGATGTCGATGGCATATTAGTACGCTACAACGTCGCCCTCGAAAAGGAAATGACACCTGACGAAGCAGCAGAAGAGCTTTACCCCAAGGATAAACTCATTTATCCAATTGCAAAAGCTATCTACGAGGGAGAAGAAGACGATGTTGTAGATGGTCTTCAGGCAGCAATCGATGCAGGAAAGAACCCGATTGCCCTTATTGACGATGCCCTTATGGTAGGAATGGGAGTTGTAACCCAGCTTTATGATGATGGTATCATTTTCCTCCCCAACGTTATGATGTCTGCTGACGCTATGCTTGCAGGTATCGAATATTGTAAGACCAAGACCACAGAAGTTCCCGAGCCAAAGGGCAAGGTTGTCTGCCATGTCGCAGAAGGTGACGTCCATGACATCGGAAAGAACATTGTTGTTGCCCTCCTGAGAGCAAACGGCTATGATGTAGTTGACCTCGGAAGAGATGTTCCTGTAGATGAGGTCATTGAATGTGTTACAAAAGAGAAGCCGATACTGCTTACAGGTACTGCCCTCATGACAACCACCATGTATGCATTCAAGGAAATCAATGACAAACTCCTTGAGAAGGGAATCAAACTGCCCTTTGCATGCGGTGGCGGTGCTGTGAACCAGGACTTCGTGTCCCAGTATGACCTCGGAGTTTATGGTGAAGAAGCTGCTGATGCCCCCAAGATTGCTGACGCAATCGTAGCAGGTACCACAGATATCGCAGCATTAAGAGAGGAATTCCACAAGCACTAAGGAGGGAGCAAAATGGTAAAGAAATACACTTCAATGGCTTACGCTAACGCAGATGAACTTATTTTCGGGCAATGTAAATTCCCGGTAAAGGCAGGCCTTGGACTCGAAATTGGTGCAGGATACACATCCCCCGAAGTGAACTATGCTCCGAGACCCCAGGCAGGAAAATCCAAAGAAAAACTCGTTAAGGAATACGAAAGGATCACCACTGACATCATGGCAAGGATGGTCCAGATCGGGGCTCCTTCTGTAGTTCTTGAAACCGAACACGTCGAACAGATGTCCAACAACCCTGACTGGGGAGGCGCTGTTGCACACGCCCAGAAAACCATCATGGAAGAATACCACGATGAATACGGCATAAAGTGCGCACTCCGCCACACCATTGGTGACATCCGTGAAGACCGCGACTACCTCCAGCTCAGAGGAGACAAGTACAACGTCTTTATGGAAGCTTTTGAGGAAGTCGCCAAGAACGGTGCTGACATGCTTTCAGTAGAGAGCATGGGTGGTAAGGAAGTCTTCGACTACTCCATCCTCAGGAACGACACTGCAGGTATCCTCTTCGGTATCGGTGTGCTCGGCAGCATGGACATGGAAATGGTCTGGAAAGACATTTCTGACATTGCAAAGAAGACCGGAACTGTTTCCGCTGGTGACACAGACTGTGCCCAGGCAAACACTGCAATGTTCATTGCAGGCGGTCTCCTTGACAAGAACCTTGCCCACACAACTGCAATTGTTGCAAGGGCAATCTCTGCAGCAAGGTCCCTCTGTGCATATGAAGCAGGTGCAACAGGCCCAGGAAAGGACTGCGGTTACGAGAACTCCATCATAAAAGCAATTTCAGGTGTACCAATCACCCAGGAAGGTAAGACCTCAACCTGCGCACACTCTGACCTGATGGGTAACCTCGTCATGCAGTGCTGCGACCTCTGGTCTAACGAGTCCGTTGAATACCACGGTGAATTCGGTGGTACAACCGTCCAGTGCTGGTCCGAAACCCTTGCATACGACTGTTCCATGATGAACGTCGCCCTCAAGACCGGAAAGGCAAAGGACCTCAGGGACATCCTCGTGCTCTCTGACAAATACAGAGACCCACAGGGCTATGTGCTTGCCTATGACAACGCCTACAGGGTTGGACAGGCAATCGCAAAAGACGGAAACAACAACTACCTCCGTTCCAAGAATGCTGCAATCGAGTGCTGCAACCTCATAGAAGAAGGTGTCGGCTCCGGCAAGCTGAAACTCACAAGGTTCGAAACCAATGCACTTGCAAAGGTTAAAGCCGACCTCGAAGCTCTTACCGACGATGCTGACAAGTTCATGAGTGACAACCTGACCAAATTCAAGCAGGAAGTTGCAGTTTTCAAACCAGAAAACTACGGGCTTTAAGCCCTAAACTTCCTTTTTTTAATTTTTTTTCAAAAATGGCTTCAGGAGAATAATCATGAGCGAAAACGCAGGAACTTCTACCGTAATTGTTGATAAAACAGCAAACGCCGCCCCTCTTGGTTTTACAGGGCTGGGTCTTGCCGCAGTTCTGTTAAGTCTGAGCTATATTGGCGTATACCCTGTAGAGTCAATGATTGTCTCCATGGCAATATTCCTGGGAGGATTTGCCCAGGTGTTTGCAGGAATTATGTCCTGGAAGAAAGGAGATATTTTTGCAGGAACAGCATTTTCAGCATTTGGCCTTTTCTGGTTCTCACTTGCCGGACTGCTTGTAATGCCTGCAATGGGCTGGGCTTCCCCCTCCTCTGGAATCGCTATGGCCGCGTATCTCTTTACCTGGGGTGTGTACACCTTTGTCATGTTGATCATTACAATGAAAATCGGAGTTAGAGCCCTTCAGTTTGTATTTGTAACATTATTTATACTATTTATGTTGCTGGCCGTTGTAAACGCAACCGGAAACGCCGGTCTGCTTGTAGTGGCCGGATATGTCGGACTTATTATGGGCCTCGGGTCCATGTATACGGCTCTTGCCATGGTAATGAATGAAATCCATGGAAAGGCAGTCGCTCCACTCTAAAGATAAAGTAATGACAGCATTACATCCTCAGTAAATAAAAACGGAACGAAAAACGGAACGAAAAACGGAACGAAAAACGGAATCTGAGGAAACTACACCAACCTCGACGACCTACAAAACCCACAAAACGAAAGGGCAAAAACAGGATAGAAAGCCCAAAAAACACCAACCCTTGAAAACACAGATTCTAAATCTGTGTTTTCAACTTATCCCCCTCTCCGTATCTATTGATCATACCTGGCTTAAAATACTGCGTTCTGTACCGCGTTGGGGAAGATGTAGGCGTTCGAGGAATGCTAAATTTTAGATAACACATACACCTCTTTTAGACCCTTTAGGGCCCGCTTTACCGAAGAAGGACAAAATTCATTGATGGTGAATTTCTGATGAAAGCGGAGAAAAACCTGAATAAAACCCTGAAAATATCATATAAAGCCCTTTTTTTTAGCTTTGCATTAACCCTTATTAAATTACTTGCAGGGTTTTTGGGAAACAGCACAGCACTTATTGCGGATTCTATCCGTTCATTTTCTGAATTAATCAATGAACTTAAAAAGCTTCTTGAAGTTTTTATAGCCAGTAAACCGGAAGACTGGAGCCATAATTACGGACATGGAAAGGTTGCAACCCTCTTTACTGGAGCAGGGGCATGTATACTCCTTTTTGCCGGTATCGAGTCAATAAGCCTGGCTTCACAGGAACTGCTTATATTTATACAGGGGAGAGAGACAGAAGCCCCTGAAATCCTCGCACTATCCGCAGCCGCTTTAACCCTGGTATCAAGAGAAATTATTCCTTTGTTCAGCAGTAAAGGGAAAGAAATTGAAGGTACTTTATCAGGAACCGGCATTTACACCAGAAACGCTCAGATTAGAAGTTTACTTCTCTCCTGTTTTGTTACCCTGGGAATAGGGTGTACTTTTCTCCCCGGAAAAAACTGGGTTGTAACTGATTCCTTTATTGCGGCTCTCATGAGCCTTTATCTTCTGGGAACTTCTGGCAAACTCCTTTATGGCACTGCCAATGAACTTATAGAAGCCTCTCTTGATGAGGAAGACAATAAAAAGATCAGGAAGATAATAAACACAACAGAAGGGGTTACGGGCTCAGGGGAGCTTAAAACACGAAAAATAGGGAATGGGATAGCTATCAATGCCTGCATTACCGTAAGTGATTCATTGAACATTCAGGAAGTTGCAGAAATTGCAGACAGGGTGGAAAATAGATTAAAAACAGTATATGGAGAAGACATTTATGCTCTTGTAAAAGCAGAGCCTGACCCTGGAAGAAATTGTTCTTTCAGGAAAAAGATGGAATTCTCTGAAGAAGGAAGAAAAGAAAATAAGGGCATAAACACTCAGGATAAAATGCTGGCCTGACAGAGAAAGTAAATAATTATAAATTCAGAAAAATAAAATAGGGAGATACTTATAAACCTGATACGAAGGTTTTACTGGTGATGGCTTTTTACCATATTAATTTCTATATTCATCAAAGATGGTAAAAATAATCTTTCAGGAAATATAATCTTTCTGGATGTTAAAATCTTAAAATCTGCCTTAATATAATTCAGTTATCATCAGATATCCATTTGGTTACTTCAAGTTTAACAACTATTCAGACTTAATTATAATATCAGGCTTTAACCAGTGATGGAATTGACAGAGGCTGGTATTCTCGATAACCGGCCTGCCATAGGAAAGAATGACCGGAATACTTTCTGGAAAGCCTTAAGAAGCTACTATCCAATTCATAAAAGAGGTTAATGAAGAAATGCACTTCAGTCTTGGAATTGATGCAGGGGGCACATATACCGATGCCGTTATCGTGAGGGATTCGGACGGAGCAGTGGTTGAGTCAAGCAAAGCTCTGACAACCTACCCCGACCCTCTGCCTGGAATGAAAAATGCAATTGACAAACTGGATCCGGGATACCTTGGAGATATAAAGCTGGTATCAGTATCCACCACACTATCCACAAATACGATTCTGGAAAGCACGGGATTTCCTGTAGGGCTTATTATGGTAGGGGACTATGTGATCCCTGAGAAACTTCCCACTGATTACTGGATAGCAGTTTCAGGCGGGCATAACAGCGATGGAGAAGAATTAAAAGCCCTGAACCTTGATGCAGTAGAAGAATTCGCACTCAAAGTACAGAGTAAAGTTTCCGCTTTTGCAGTTTCTTCTTATTTCAGCAACCGGAACCCTGAACATGAGCTTGCAGTTAAAAAAGCCTTAAAGGAACTTACCGGACTGCCGGTTGTTTGCGGGCATGAACTATCCCAGGATCTCGGAGCCTATGAAAGGGCTGTAACTGCTTTTCTGAATGCCCAGCTGATCCCTATTACTCATAAGTTCATCCAGGCAATAATTGAAGAATTCGAAAGTCGCGGAATCAACGCAAACATGCTGATGCTGAAATGCGATGGGTCAGTGGTCGGGATAGAAGAGGCTCTGGAAAAACCCATTGAAACTATTTTCTCGGGCCCAGCAGCAAGTCTTGTTGGAGCCTCACACCTTACCAGGCTTGATACATGTGCCGTAATCGATGTAGGAGGGACGAGTACGGATGTTGCCATGATGCAGAACGGGCTTCCGGAACTCAGCAGCTCGGGCGCGGTGGTTGGAGGCTGGCAGACCCGTGTAAAAGCTATCCGCATGGAGACCTCAGCGACCGGAGGTGACAGCCATATCTGGCTCAAGGGAGATAGGATCAATGTGGGACCCCGAAGAGTCATTCCTCTCTGCAGGGCTTCTGCTATATATCCGGGATTCAGGGAGAAGCTCAAGCATAACAGGGTAGCAAAAGGTTACCTCTGTGAAAATATCCAGGTAACGAAGTTTTTTGTCAGGACAGGGTTCAGACCTATAGAGTTAAAAGCAGGGGAAAGGGAAATTTACAGGAACATAGGAAAAGACCCTGTTTCTTTTGGAGACCTGCTCATAGCCCTGAAAAAACGCCCTTCGCCTTCAATACTTGATTCTCTTATACAGAAAAGGCTTATTCAGGCTATAGGCTTTACACCTACCGATGCCCTGCACGTCCTGGGTGAGTATACGGAATGGGATGTTGAAGCTGCAAGGATAGGAGCTTACTTACTTGGGAGGCCACTTAAACTGGACCCTGAAGATTTCAGTGCAGAAGTAAAGCGCAGGGTTGCACGTAATATTGCAGAAGACCTCATCGCATATATGATAGAAGGAATGCCCAGAGAAGAGATTGACAGAGTGCTCAAGGGAAAGAACTTTACTCGTTTCAGAGTAGAAATTCCTGTCGTTCTTCTCGGAGGTCCTGTGGGAGCATATGTAGAAGACATGAGAACGCTGATCAGCGCCGAGTTTATAGTTCCAGAACACGCTGATGTCGGTAATGCAGTTGGGGCTCTTGTCGGAAAAGGAATTAAGAGGGTGGAGATTCTCATAAAAACAAGGTTCATCCCCAAATCAAGAGAAGAGACGCCTGAAGGTGAGGAACACTGTGCAGCGCCGGAGAGTGAAGTTATAGAAGATACACTCCAGCAGCAGGAAAAGAAAACCGAGTTCATTGTCTTTTCACCATCGGAAAGGAAAAAATTTGAAGTATATTCCGAAGCTCTCGAATATGCCGAAAAACTTGGAAAGCAGCTTGTTATGGATTATATGATCAATGCAGGTCTTGGGAAAGAAGATATAAGAATAGACGTAAGCAGAAAACATCTGTCACCAAGCGGCTGGACGGATGTCCCTCTGGAGACAAAACTTGTTTATGTAGGGATAGGAATCCCGAAGAATAGTGTGATTGCCTGAGGGAAGTAAGAAGTAACGGAAATGTCGAACAATATAAGTAAAAATATATATCTTGAGGCATAACTTTATAAATCCGGCTAAAAGGGATTAATATAGTTAAAAATGATATAAATCGCCAATTAGAATAAAAAATGGGGCTGTTTTGATATGCAATATAGTCTGGGTATTGATGCAGGTGGAACATACACGGATGCTGTCATCTTGAGGGATTCGGACAGCAAGATCCTTGATACCGGTAAAGCGGTTACCACCTATCCAAACCTGATGACCGGAATTCGGAATGCAATTAATGAATTGAACCCGGAATATCTAAAACAAGTCAAACTTGTGTCGGTTTCCACAACTCTTTCCACAAATACCATTCTGGAAAAGACAGGATATCCTGTTGGCCTGATCCTTGTAGGAAACTATACCGTCCCAAGGGAGCTTCCAGCCGATTATACTATCATGGTTAACGGGGGTCACGATAGCAATGGAGATGAGCTCCAGCCTCTTGACATTGCGGCTGTAGAGCAGTTTGCAGTTAGCTTTAAAAATAAAGTGTCCGCATTTGCTGTTTCTTCTTATTTCAGCACCAGAAATCCTGAACATGAGATCAAGATAAAGGAAGTAATCCTTAAACTTACAGGGCATCCCGTAGTCTGCGGACATGAACTATCCCAGGAACTTGGAGCTTACGAAAGAGCTGCTACGGCAGTTTTAAATGCCCAGTTAATCCCCATAACCTACCAGTTTATCCATTCAATCATGAATGAAATAAAGGAAAGAAATATCGATGCCAAAGTCCTGATGTTAAAATGTGACGGTTCTGTCATAGATATAAAGGGAGCAAAGCTGCGACCTATTGAAACTATATTTTCCGGTCCCGCTGCAAGTATTATGGGAGCCTCACACCTCTCGGGGCTTGACACATGTGCCGTAATTGATGTAGGAGGGACGAGCACGGATGTCTCCATAATTAAAAATGGTGTTCCAGAGCTCTGCGAAAAAGGAGCTGTTGTAGGAGGCTGGCAGACCCGTGTAAAAGCCATAAAAATGGAAAGCTCCGCAAACGGGGGAGACAGCCATATATGGTTCAAAAAATGCATAAGGGTAGGCCCGAGAAGAGTTATACCCCTCTGTTTTGCTGCGGTAAACTATCCCAATTTCAAAGAAAAACTGGAGAAAAATCCCATACCTTTGAGGACAATGCTCAATGAACATCTCCAGCCCACAAAATTTTTTGTAAGTACCGGAGCTACGCTCAACAACCCTACAGAGAGTGAACAGAAACTGCTTGAAGCGATAGGAGACGAACCTGTCTCCATACATGACATATTAAATAAAATGAATCGGTTTCCCTCTCCTGCTGTTCTTGATTCCCTTCTCAACCAGAGGGCAATTCAGGCAATAGGATTTACACCAACAGATGCCCTGCATGTCCTTGGAGAATATACGGAATGGGATGTGGAAGCCGCCCAGATAGGGGCAAGAAAACTCTCCCGCTTTACTCAGATGGGAGTTATCGCTTTCTGTAAAAAAGTAAAGCAACAGGTTGCAAAAAATATGGCTTACAGCCTGATGTCCTTTATAATGGAAGGTAAGGGCAAAGACGGGATAAAAATGCTGCTGGAAAAAGAAGTGCCTGTCCAGTATAAAGTAAACATTCCAATAGTTCTTCTTGGAGGGCCTGTAAAAGCTTACTATGGGGAGCTGAAGTCTCTTATTGATGCGGAAATTATTGTCCCGGAGCAGGCAAGAGTAGGAAATGCTGTGGGAGCTCTTGTAGGGAAAGGAATTAAAAGAATTGAGATTACTATAAGACCAAATTCAATGGAAAACCCGGATCAGAATTTCCTTGTATTTACCCCGGCCGGAAGAAAAAAATTCGAACATTACAGGACCGCAATGGAATATTCCCAGAAAGTCGGGGAAGAACTCATTCTGGATTCTATGAAAGATTTCGGGCTTCCTGACAATTCAATAAAGATAGACACCAGCATAGAGTACCTTGTCCCTCCCGGTTGGAAACGAACCCCGATGGAAACAAAGATAACATTCGTAGGGGTCTGCGCTCCTGGTTTTTCAACAGACTGAATTTACATTCACCCCCAAAAGAGTCGGAGAAATTTTGAATTTGAAAAGGAACAGCCATAGAAACAGCCTGCCGGCAGTAAGGACTGGCGGCATATCGCAGGAAACCATACTGCAGGAAGTAGGGAGAAATGGAGTCTTCGCTTATTGATCTTGTTTTCCGCTCTGATAAAAGAAAAAATCTTCTAATACTGCTGGATAGCGGCTCAAAAAATATTGATGAAATTAAGGAAGAGCTGGATGTTACTGCCACTTCAATTCTTCCCCAGATAAAGAAGCTAATAGACAGCGACCTTATTGTCCAGGAAGACCGGATGTATAAGCTCACGGTGTTTGGAGAGTTTATAATTAAAAAGGTTAAGCCGCTGATAAGTGCCCTTGAAGTTGTTGAAAAAAACAACTGTTACTGGACAGGTCACGATCTGAATTCGATCCCCCGCCATCTTCTTGAAAGAATTTCTGAGCTTGGGGATTGTACATTGATAGAGCCGGATCTGAACCACATCTATGAGCCCTCCCAGAAGATTATTGATAGTATGGCAAATGCAAAAATGGCTTCAACCTTTGCTTCCTATTTCAACCCTGCTTATCTGCCTCTGTATGTTGAACTTGGCAGAAAGGATGCCGAACTTTCTCTTAATTTTACGCAGTCCGTCTGGGACCACCTGTCAAACGAGCACTCAAATATGATAAAAGAGCTAATGAGTATGGACAACGTAAGCCTTTATATCTCAAAAGAAGGTATAAAAATCTCAGAAGTTACGGTAACTGAAAAAATAATGCTTCTCGGGCTCTTTGATAAAAATGGTAAGTTTGACCAGCAGTTCATTATGAGTTTTCAGCCTGCTGCTCTGAAGTGGGGACAGGAATTATTCGATTATCTTAAGAGACTTTCCAAACAGGTAAATAAGATATAATTTAAAAATGCAAGGGAGGAAAAACAAAGATGAAAACCCCAGCTAATTCCAGATATGAACCCTGTCTAGTTTTTCATGCATATAAAGAAATAATCGATCGGGGTTTTGCCGGATAAAGCCCTGAAATGGGAACATCAGGACCAGCTTAATGAAAAATAATTATATATCTTATAGTAGTAATTTGTTACGCAAAAATGGCAATTTTCAGGATGTTCCTGCAGCCCTTAACCTGTGAATACTTTTTCCATAACGGTAATGGTTATGGAGATAGTTGAGAAGTGATTAAACTTCCGGTATAGAGATATATACAATGTTGAATATAACAGGATGAAAAACAAGAGAGGGAATTAGATGGAATCATCATTACTGGATGTTCTCTTTCTTTCAGAAAAAAGGAAAAACCTGCTTCTGCTTCTTCTGGACGGACCCAAAACTATCGAGGAGATTAAAAGCACACTTGATGTACGTTCAAGCCCGATTATGACCCAGATAAAGATCCTGATGAAGCAGGACTTAATTATTGAAAATAACAGGCTATATAAGCTTTCAAGTATCGGAGAGATTCTGGTTCCCAAGATGAAAGCTATTCTTGAAACATTTAATGTATTTGATAAAAACCACAACTACTGGATAAACCAGGACATGACGTCAATTCCTTCAGAGTTTCTGGATGACATCGGAAAGCTTGGAAATTATATAGAAGTGAATCCTGACCGAAACCATGTTTTTGAGTATCCGAAAGAAGTGGTTAAAAACCTATCCGAATCAGAGAAGGTAATGATATCCTCATCATTTTTCCTTCCAATCTACCCTTCTCTCTGTATAGAGCTTGCTGCAAAAGGTACGGACATTACGCTTGTATTTACGGAATATGTCTATGACAGGATGCTTAACGACTACAAAAAAGAACTTGAACATTTTCTGAACCTGAAGTATACAAAGCTGTATGTGTGCAATAATAATAATATGAAAATTGCATCAAGCATAGTTACGGAGAAGTTTATGGCACTGTCCCTCTTTTGCAACAGCGGGATCTATTACAATCATAACCTGGTAAGTTTTGATGAAAGTGCACTTAAATGGGGAAAAGAACTTTTTGACCACTATAAGAGTATGGCAAGGCCGATTACCAGGGTCTGAAAGAACTTCCCCTTATTAATTTTAGAAAATAAATTTTAAAGGGCAATGATCCTGCAAGAGTAAAGTACTGTTTTTCTAAAAAGAATTATTATACTATGTTATGTATTCTTTTTTTCATATATCATAGAGAAAGCAGATATCTGCTGAAAAAATAATTTTTAAAAAAAGGGGAAACTGAGGTTCTCAGTTCACCCTGATAGTAACATTCATTTCCGGAACATCTTTTACAGTGAAAAGATATGATCCGGGCTTGTTAAAAGTATAGCTATAGGGAACACTGTAAGCAAGTTCCTGATCCTCAAAGAGTCCTTCTTCACTGACGAGAATATAGGTTCCCTGCCTTTTTCCGCTCCACCATGAGACCGTATCGCCTGTCTGGACATCCAGTTCTGAAGGTCTTATTACTTTGTAGTATTCAAGGCGGACAACATGATCCTTTGCGGACCCAGAACTAACATTTTCCTGCTGTACATCATCCTGCGGCTCTGCAGAGGCTTCTAAATCTGATTCCTCAGATGCGGCCTCTGAGTCTTCTCCGGCACAACCGGAAGCAAACAGAAACACAAATACCAGAAGTAAAACCAGAATTTTCCCTTTCATGGATCTCACCATCCTTAAGCCTTTATTTATAAGTTAATTTATATAGATTACCTTTTTGATAGATTTTAAAAGATTGGTGAGAAAGAAACAAAAAATAAAGGATAAAAACTGAAATTAAAAGAAAAACAAAAGGAGCATAGAAAGTTAAATCAAAACATTAAGTACAAAAAATCTGGAACAAAAAATAGTAAAAAGCAGGGATGCAAAAATCCAGAAGAAGCAGTGGTATAACGAAATGCGGAATGTAACCAAAAAACAACCAGAAATAAAAATTTACGTCCCGACTGAGACTTGAACTCAGGTCTAAGGCTCCGCAGGCCTCAAGGATATCCACTACCCTATCGGGACGCAAGCGAGCACCACTGATAAGCACATTCTAGAATATAAACTTTATTGTTGAAAAAAAGCCAGGCGTGCAATAATTCAATAAGATAACTCTGAAAAAAGAGAGGAAAAACCTTTTTCAAGGGACTTCAATATCAATAAAGATTAAATGCAACAAGTTCTTTTTTATAATTTATGTCGATGACCATAGGCCTTGCAGGAAAGCCCAATGCGGGCAAATCCACCTTTTTTAAAGCGGCTACCCTTGCAGATGTTGAGATTGCAAACTATCCTTTCACAACCATAAATGCCAACCACGGCGTCACATATGTCCGGGCGGAATGCCCGTGCAAAGAGAAAGGAAAAACATGCGGGAAGTGCGTGGACGGGGTCAGGCTTGTTCCTATTGACATTATAGATGTTGCAGGGCTTGTGCCTGACGCATGTAAAGGCAGAGGGCTTGGAAACACATTCCTGGACGAACTCAGGCAGGCTCAGGCAATAATTCACGTGGTAGATGCCTCAGGCGGGACGGACGCTGAAGGCAACCCTGTGGATATCGGAGACCACAACCCCCTTGACGACGTGGCTTTCCTGAACAGGGAAATTACGATGTGGCTTTACGGGATTCTTGAGAGGAACTGGGTCAAGCTTTCCAGAAAAATCCAGGCTGAAGGGCTCAAGCTTGAAGTGGTAATTTCAGAACAGCTTGCCGGAGCAGGGATAAAGGAATCTCATGTAAACGCCGCCTTGATTGAAACAGGGCTTTCAAGGATAGATCATATTAAGTGGACTGAAGAAGACATGATACGCCTCTGCGATACCATGAGGGAGATAAGCAAGCCCATGCTTATCGCAGCAAACAAGACTGATATTGCCCCGAGAGAGAACCTGGAAAAACTCAGAGAACTTGACAGGATAGTAGTATCTACAAGTGCAGCAGCTGAACTGGTTTTAAGGTCAGCTGCAAAGGCAGGGGTAATAAAATACACCCCCGGAGATAGAGATTTCGAGCTGCTTACGGAAGAGATTACAAAAGCCCAGAAAAAAGGGCTTGAAGCCATCCATAAGGTACTTGAGCGGTTCGGCACTACAGGCATTCAGGAGTGCATTAACAGGACTGTCTTTGAACTTCTGGACCTTATTGTAGTATATCCGGTAGAAGATGAAGGGAAATGGTCTGACAAACTTGGAAATATGCTTCCGGATGCTTATCTCATGAAAAAGGGATCTACCTGCCACGATCTCGCATACCAGATCCATACAGAAATAGGAGACCGTTTCCTGTACGCAGTGGATGCAAGGACAAGGCTGAGGCTCGGGGAAAAACATGAACTGAAAAATGGAGATGTAATAAAAATTGTATCTACTGCAAAGTAAGCCGCGTAGAAAAGACCGGAAAAGCTCATGTCGGAAAAAACTGCCGGGTGAAATAAGAATTAAAAAAACACCGAATTTAAGGCTTTATTCGGAAGGAATACTCAATGGACCTGCTTTCCTTTGGTCAGCCACTTTATGAGAGGTATCTGTCCTGGCAAATCACAAGGTCAGCTACAAAGATCCCTGCACATGTGGCTCTTATTCTCAAAGAGGCCGACCTCCTCGAATATAAAGGGATTGAAAAACTCCTGACCGCGCTTCTTACATTCAGAAAGTTTAAGGTGGAACTCGTAAGCATTTATGTGGACATCCTGAAGGCTGACCAGACTATGAAAGCCGAGCTTGCCTCAACTCTTGGTGAACAGCTGGAAGAAAGTTTTATGGGCCTTCCTTCCGGAACAGGGTACGAAATATGCGGTCTTGAGGGGGAAGTAAATTGCAGCCGGCAGGGCAAGGATTTTTTTGTATATCTGTCCCTTGGTTTTGGAGGGAGAGGGGAAATCACCAGGGCTGTAATTTCTATACTTGACGAAGTTAAGGCAGGGCGCATCAGGCCTGAAGAAGTTGACGAAAAAATGCTTGAATCACACCTCCTTGTTAAGCATGAGCCGGATATAATGATCCGTTCAGGAGGGCAGAAGCTTTCGGATTTCCTTGTCTGGCAGTCCGTATATTCGGAACTGTATTTTACGGATGTTAACTGGAAAGATGTAAGGAAAATAGATCTCCTGAGAGTAATCAGGGACTTTCAGAAAAGACAGAGAAGGTACGGGAAATAAAGATGGAGTTTGGGGAAAGGACAGGAAGTCATTATGTTGTGGTTGTCTGCCCTAAATGCAGGCAGCATGCTCAGATAAGCGAAACCGGAAAAAAGACTCTGAGATGCCAGAAATGCGGAGCACTCCTGCATGCTCGAAAACTTAGAGTGTTCGGTTCTTTTGAGGAATTACCTGAAGCTGTGGACTTCAGGACTCGTCTGCAAGCTGAGATTTCCGGAAAAGGAAAAGAAACTTTTTCCCTGAAAACCTTTTCAGAAGATTCTGGCAGCTCAGGTTTTGAAAACGAAGCTGTACAGAAAAAGGCACAACCTCTGGCATCAGGAGCTGCTCCCGGAAATATATCAGTTAAAAGAGACCAGAAGTCAATCATGAGTGAGATCCTTAAATCTTCATGTGGGAAGATGAAGATAGAAGAGTTTCGTGAGGAAGCTCTGGAAAAAGGGATAAGTAAGGAAAGGTTTGAGATAATCCTGAAAAAACTTCTGGAAACAGGAGAGCTTTATTCTCCGGAACCAGGGGTTGTAAAACTCATATAACTATGAACATAATCTGATATACTGCTGATAGATGTTGAGATTTCATTACCGTACCTGATTATAGATAGTTCCTGCAGAGAACCACTGTAGATTATTCTGGTACAATCCCTGCACATAATTCCTCCACATAATCATTGCATATAATTTCTCCACATAATTCCTCACATGATTCCCTACATAATCATTGCACATAATTCCCCCACATAATTCAAGTATATAATTCCTGTACATAATCCCGAATGAAAATTTACGGTTGATATATCCACTTTTAAATACTTTTTAAAAATAGCACTTAATAAGGTTATCAGTTCAAATGACAGAGATAAAATAAAAGGAAAATTAATAAAGAGTTTGTTAAAGAACTTTTTGTTGTCAGGAAATCTCTTTTCCGTGGTTTCTAGCACATTTATTACGAAGTTGAATAAGACAAACATATATTAAGTACGAAAAGATTTACTATAATTAAGCATTTAAAAGCAAAAAAGAATCCGGTTTGAGTAACTGGATAATAGGCAATGAGATTCATAAATTATTATATTAATCCGGAGCTTACTGAAAAAATACCTATTAAGTGATCCGGGAACTATTATACTGAAACCCCACTGAAACCACCTGGAATTTGTCGATCAGAGTCACCCATAAAAGGTTTATTATGTGGCTTCTGTGGTTTTATCATTATTATCCGTAAACGTTACGGAATTTATACAGGATATAACGGTGTTATAGACATGATGGATCCGCAAATAGAAAGAAAACTCATTGAAATCATGAGGGTGATTCATGAAAGTGACAAGCCCATAGGTGCCCGGGCTATAGCTGATGAACTGAACAACCGGGGCTATGATATAGGAGAGCGGGCTGTCCGTTACCACCTCAGGATCCTGGATGAGAGAGGGTTTACACGCAAGCACGGATACGCCGGGCGTACACTTACTGATCTTGGGGAAAACGAAATGAATGACGCCCTCATTGGGGACCGTTTCGGTTTTGTAATATCCAGGATAGAAGAAATGGCATTCAGAACCACCTATAACCCTGAAACTGACAAAGGGGATGTTGTGGTAAATATCTCTTATTTTGACAAAGATGATTTCGAAACTGTTATCGAGTTAATTTCGTATACTGCTCACGCAGGCTATATGATAAGCCCGAGAGTAAGAATTTTCGAAGAGGATTCGCTGGAAATGTCTTTGCCTCCGGGGAAAATAGGAATAGCTACCGTGTGCAGCGTCACTTTTGACGGGCTTCTTCTGAAAGCAGGAATTCCCGTAGAACCTGCTTACGGAGGGATACTCCAGATAGAAAACAAAAAACCTGCACGTTTCCTTGACCTTATTTCTTACAGCGGGACCTCTATAGACCCAATAAAGATTTTTATGAATAGGACTCCTACTTCAGTTCTTGAAGTACTTGAGAAAGGGGAAGGAAAAATACTTGCCAATATGCGTCAGATAAATTCCTCTGCTTACGAGATGACAGGAAAAATTTTGAAAAAAGCAGAAAAAGTGGGTCTTGCAGGCTGTATCACTCTGGGAGAAATTGATGAGTATTTACTTGGAGCTCCGGTTGAAACCGGAAAGTTCGGGGCTGCGGTAGTGGGAGGAATTAACGGGATCTGCGCACTTGAGGAAACAGGAATTGAAATAGAGACAAACCCAATTTCTACCATGCTGGATTATCAGACAATGAAAGAGATATAAATTTAATATAAATCAAATATAAATCTAATACAAATTTAATATAAATCTAATATAAATTTAATATAAATCAAATTTTGAAATACAGGCAAAAACTAAGATGGAAACGTGAGGCAGGAAAATGCTCAGGCTGACAGTGTTGTACGATAATGAAGCATGTCCCGGTTTAACAGGAAGCTGGGGGTTTTCAGCTCTAATTGAAACAGGCACTGAAACCCTTCTTTTCGACACAGGCTGGGATGGGACTCTTCTTCTAAAGAATATGGAGAAAATAGGCATTGACCCTGCCTGTGTAAATAAACTGGTTCTTTCCCATCAGCATTGGGACCATATAGGCGGTCTGCCAGAAATCCTTAACGCAAACTCCGGCATTACAGTTTATGTTCCTGCATCTTTTTCAGAGAACCTCAAAAGGGAAATCCGGAAGAGAGCTGAGCTGATAGAGGTGAAGGAGTCTATTGAGATATCTGATGGCATCTGGAGTACAGGGGAACTGGGAGAAAAAATAAAGGAACAGTCCCTGGTTCTGTGTACGGAGAAAGGATCCTACGTCCTTACGGGCTGTGCTCACCCAGGCATTGCCGCAATTCTGGACGCTGCTCTTTGTCACGGAGAAGTTAAAGGAATTATTGGCGGCTTGCACGACGATGACAGATTTGAGAGGCTCGAAGGAATGGAACTGATAGCAGCCGGACACTGCACAACCCATAAGGAAAAAATAAAAGAGCTTTTCCCCACGAAATTTATGGAAACTCAAGCTGGCCTGAAACTGGAGTTAACAACATATTAAGTGAGACTGAAGTTAACAAGATAATAATTTGATGAATACTATTTTTCTAGAAAAAGTGAAGACCTATCGTACATCTTATACTATCAGACAGCTTACACAGGAATTTCTATATTTCAGGCGGTTGAAGATTATCTTTTAATAACCTCAAAATCGGCCTGATTCAGGTTGCTGGATCTGGAAGAATTTCAATTCAGGGTTTTAATTAAGTGTTTTAATTAAGTGTTTTAATTCAGGATTCAATACAAACTTGTTATTTTATTTTCAAAAGAATGTTCGGAAGCACTCAGAGAACATATAATTAGAAATATAATGCCCTCCAAAAGGGATAAAGGATTTTGTGCAGAGAACCGGAGATGAGACAGAGCTGTCAGGCCAGCCTGATCTTGGTCCTTATTCTGCCAGATAGAACTAAGTGGACTCACTCTAAACGGCTATTTCTCAGGATACGAAGAAAATCGGGGAAACCGTATCCGGAAAGAGATAAAGGGAGAAAATACCATGCTAAAAATAGAAGACCTGACTGTAGAGGTCAACGGAAAAATCTTACTCCATGATGTGAACCTCGAGGTTGAGAAAGGGTACACAAATGTACTTTTCGGACCAAACGGAGCCGGGAAGTCTGCCCTCATGAGGACGATTATGGGTTTCAGCGAGTACAAGGTTTTGAAAGGCAGGATACTGTTCAATGGAGAGGACATTACTCACCTTCCAGTGGATGAAAGAGCCCGCCGCGGGCTTGGTATTATGATGCAGCGTCCGCCCGATATGACAGGGATTAAACTCGGGGACCTTGTAAAAGTAACATCAAAAGGAAAGAAAGACCCTGAAGCACTTGCAGAAAACCTTGATATGAAGCGTTTTCTCGACAGGGATGTGAACGTTGGTTTTTCAGGAGGGGAGATTAAACGCTCCGAACTTCTCCAGCTTGCAGCCCAGAACCCGACGCTCTATCTTCTGGACGAGCCCGAATCCGGAGTGGATCTCGTGAGTATCGAGCAGGTAGGGATGACAATAAAAGAACTGCTTGCCGAAGGGTTGGAATGCCCAGGAGAGAGATGCACGAAAGGTAAATCGGCTCTTATTATTACACACACAGGCCAGGTTCTGGACTATGTGCAGGCAGACCGGGGATATATCCTCTGCAACGGCACGGTTATGTGTTCGGGGAATCCTATGAAAATGCTTGAAGAGATTAAAAACAAAGGGTACCAGGAGTGTATAACATGCAGACTGAACAGGTGAGCCTTAAAAAAAGAGCCGAGAGCGCAGCTGAGAAGAAAGCGGCTTTCGGAGAGGACTTTGAACTGGAAAAATACGAAGAAGGTTCTAAGGTCAGCAAACCAATTGAAGACCTCCAGTCTCTTGATGAAGAAAGCAAAAAGACACTGCTCCAGGTAGGGGTGATCCCGAGCGAAGAAGGCAGGTCAGGAAGTTTTCTGGTACTGGATAATGCGGTTTCTCACTCAACCCTTAAAGATAAAAACGTGGAGCTGATGTCAACCCACAAGGCTATGGAAAAATACGAATGGCTTAAAGATTACTCCTGGAAACTTGTTCAGGTGGATGCCGACAAATACACCGCAAAAACCTATCTGGAAGACGCTGACGGTTATTTTATCAGAGTGCCTGCGGGAAAGAAAACCTCCATGCCTGTCCAGACATGCCTTATGCTGGGAAGCAAAAAGGCAGCCCAGACAGTACATAACATCATAATTGTTGAGGAAGGGGCGACTCTTGACATAATAACGGGGTGTACAACTAAAAAAGGAGTTGAAGAAGGTCTGCACCTTGGGATTTCCGAGATGTACATAAAGAAAGGCGGCACCCTGAATTTTACAATGATCCACAACTGGGCAGAACAGATAGGAGTCCGCCCGAGAACGGTTGTGAGTGTTGAAGAAGGCGGGACTTATGTCAGTAATTATATTTGCTTAAAGCCCGTGCGCTCTGTACAGACGTACCCGACTGTCAGGCTCGAAGGAGAGGGGGCGGTAACCAGGCTCAATACCATAGCAATTGCGCACCCGGGTTCCGAGCTTGACCTTGGGAGCAAAGCTATTTTTAATGCCCCGGGTACAAGAGCAGAGCTGATTTCAAGAACAATTACCGTAGGCGGGAGGCTGATTGCACGTGGAGAGATGATAGGAAATGCAAAGGGTGCAAAAGGCCACCTCGAATGTAAAGGCCTTGTCCTTACCGATAAAGGCAGCCAGCTTGCAATCCCTATACTGGAGGCAAATGTGGACGACATAGAGCTTACTCATGAGGCAGCCGTTGGAAAAATTGCTAAAGACCAGGTGGAATACCTGATGGCAAGAGGGCTTACCGAGGATGAAGCAGTCGGAATGATCATAAGAGGCTTCCTGGACGTGGGTATAAGGGGAATCCCGGAAGAGCTTAAGGAAGAAATAGAAAACACGATTGCACAGACAGCTCTTGGAATGTAATTTCTGCAGGCCGGGGGACTTCTGAGTCTCCCCGGAAAAACTTCTCTGAAAAAGCCTTAGGAAAAAGATCGAACTGCCGGGAGGGGAAGAGGCAGCCGCTGAAAAAAACATTGGAAAAGACAGGTTTTACAATTGAGAAAAGAATAAGGTATTTTTTAATTGAGAAAAGGGTGTGTGGTTCCGGCAGGAGAAAAGGAGAAACCTGCCGGCTTTTGTGGTATAAGTGGATTTTAACGAGCATAAAGCATGATTTTAAGATTAGGTCTTTTTGAGTTAGATAAACCTTAAAACAGGCAAGCTCATTAAACCTTAATTTGCAAATTGGATAAGGAATATAAAAACGTTTCTGTTCGATTATTTATATAAAAATAAGATGTAAAATTTCCGGATATCTGTTCTTTTCTTCAAAACTTATTATCAAGGAGAAACTATTTACCAAGAAGGTTTCGGAAAGATTCCTGATCTCATGAGTGAGAATTTAGGGTAAATTGAATCAAAACAAAATAGAAGTCTTAAAGTTTTATTACTAGTTGAGGTGACTGGAGGAAAGAAAATCCTTCGTCAGGGTAGAAGATCTGTTTCTGAAATACGGAGCCCGATTATTATTTACAAGAACAGCATTACATAGCTTAATTTTCAATGCTGAAAGACTTAATGGAAAATAAGAATTTATAGTAATGTATTTTATGCACCAGAGAGTGAGAAGGGGAATTAATGGTCGAAGAAAAGGACAGAGATTTAAAAGAAAAAAGTTTGAAGAAAACCCCAACAGGCATAAGCGGTCTGGATGATATAACTTATGGGGGACTGCCTGAGGGACGCACGACCCTGGTGTATGGAAGTGCGGGTTCGGGAAAGACTCTCATGGCTATGGAATTCCTGGTTAAAGGAGCAGAAAATTACGGCGAGCCGGGGGTATTCATGGCTTTTGAGGAGACCTCTGAGGATCTGGCTGAGAATTTTGCCTCTCTGGGATTCGGCCTGGATAGCCTGGAAACCAGGAACAAGCTAATAGTTGATTATGTTCGTATTGAGAAGAGCGAAATAGAGGAAACAGGCGAGTATGACCTGGAGGGACTGTTCATAAGGCTCGGGCTGGCTATAGATTCCATAGGTGCCAAACGTGTTGCACTGGATACACTTGAGGTTCTGTTCTCAGGTTTCCAGAACGAAGCGATACTGCGCTCTGAACTCCGCAGGCTCTTCCGGTGGCTAAAGGACAGGGGTGTAACAGCTATAGTCACCGGGGAAAGAGGAGAAACATCTCTTACAAGATACGGACTGGAAGAGTATGTCGCAGACTGTGTAATTTTCCTGGATAACAGAATGGAGGAACAGATTGCAACCAGGCGCCTGCGCATTATTAAGTATAGAGGCTCAAAGCATGGCAGTAACGAGTATCCCTTCTTAATAGAAGAAGATGGAATATCGGTCCTGCCTATCACTTCGCTGGGCCTGGAACATGAGGCATCTAGAGAAAGAATATCTACGGGCATACCGCGCCTGGATACGATGCTTGGAGGGCAGGGTTACTACCGCGGTACCACCATACTTATCTCAGGAACAGCTGGTTCAGGAAAAACCAGTTTTGCAGCCCAGTTCTGTAAAGCTGCATGTGAAAGGGAGGAAAGCTGCCTGTACTTCGCATATGAAGAGTCTCCAGACCAGATAATCAGGAACATGAGGTCCATAGGTATAGACCTCCAACCTTATTTAGACTCTGGACTTCTGAAGATCCATGCATCCAGACCTATGGCGTACGGGCTGGAAATGCATCTGATTACAATGCGCAAATTCCTTGACACCTTCAAACCGAATGTTGTAGTCATAGACCCCATTTCTAACCTGACCAATGTGGGCACTCAGACCGATGTAAGGCTCATGCTCACCAGGTTTATCGATCACTTAAAGCTCAGGAATATTACTGCTGTGTGCACAAGCCTGGTAGAACACGAAAGTACTGCTGGCATTAATGCTGAGGGCATATCTTCCCTTATGGATACCTGGGTCAACCTTCGCTTCTTCGAGAACAGCAATGAGCGCAATCGTGGAATATCTGTTATTAAGTCGAGAGGCATGGGACATTCAAACCAGATAAGGGAGTATCTGCTGACTGATCATGGTATAGAGATTCAGGATGTGTATCTGGGCCCATCCGGTGATCTGCTTATGGGTTCTTCTAAAGCAGTCCAGGAAGCTGAAGAACTGGCAGAGGCAGTGGCTCAAAGACAGAATGCTGATAGAAAAAAGAGAGAACTTGAGACCAGGCTCAAATCTCTGGATACCCAGATTGCCAGCTTGAATTCTGAATATGAGACGCTGAAAGAGGAGCTTGACAGGCTTGTCTCCGACCAGCAACTGAGGAACGAAGCGCTTGCAACTGGCAGAAGTGAGCTGGTTCGAATAAGGAAAGCCGATAAGCCCTGAATGGGCGTGGTTTATGCAGGCAACAATCTCAAAACCCGGGCAAGTGGACATTTTCGTTATCCAATAGTCTATGTTAAAAATGTATGGGGTTCAAAAAATAAGAGAAGGGGGCTTCCAGGGAAAAATTGCTCCTTCTTATGTTCAAATGGTGGAAATTATATGGGAAATGCGGCACAAAGCGAAAACGGGCCCGAGCTTCTCGAGTCTGATACGACGTCTGAGCAGGAATTTTATATCCTGAGGCTATACGTAGCTGGTCAGACTAAAAAGAGTTTGACAGCCTTCGCCAACTTAAAGAAAATCTGCGAAGAACATCTGGGCGGCAGGTACAGGATTGAAGTCATCGATCTTCTGGAGAACCCGCAGCTGGCTAAAGGAGATCAAATATTAGCTGTTCCAACACTGGTTAGAAGACTCCCTCCACCAATAAAGAAAATTATAGGAGATCTCTCGAATACGGAGCGAGTCCTGGTAGGCCTGGATTTGCGTCCTGTGGAGTGATGCTAATGTCTGATACCGAAGAGGCCAGAAAGTCAGATGTTAAGGACTCAACAGCAGCCTTTGAAGAAGCCCTTGCCAAAGGAGAAGATAACAACATATATGTTCTGCGCCTCTATGTCGCAGGGATGGGGCCCAAATCAATACAGGCGATAAACAATATCAAGCATATATTTGAAGAGTATGCGCCCGGCAAGTATGAGCTTGAGGTCATTGATATCTATCAGCATCCTGTCTTTGCCAGAGATGGGCAGATAGTGGCAGCTCCTACTCTTATAAAAGAGCTCCCTCCACCATTAAGAAAGCTCATAGGCAGCATGTCAGATACCGAAAGGGTCCTTATGGGGATGGACCTGAAATCAAAAAAAGATAAAGAATGCTAAAAATGCAATTTTTGGGGAAGGGCGTTGTAAATATGAGTTCAAAATTGGCGAAAGATCAGGGAAACGTGCCATATCAGGAGCTGTTAGATAAAAATCATGCCCTGGAAGCAGAGATACAGGATCTAAAAATACAGCTGGAAGAGGCCGAAGAACTCAGGCGTGCCATCAGTGAGGGGGATCTTGATGCTTTGATTATACCTGGACCTCAAGAAAAATTGATTTTCACCCTGGATAGTGCCGACCGGGCGTATCGCGTCCTTGTGGAGACGATGAATGAGGGTACTGCCACCCTTGCCTCCGACGGTACTATTCTTTACTGCAATCGCCAATTTGCAGAACTCACAAAGATGTCATCCGGGGCTGTAGTAGGTACGTCTATTTATGGATTTATTGCGCCAGAAGATGCTATTACCTTTAAGGCACTCCTGAAACAGAAAAACAGTGTAGGGGAGTTGAAATTTAGGGCTCAGGGTGGTACGTCTGTACCAGTATACCTGTCTATCAGTTCATTGCAGTCCGAGGGATCACCAAGTGCATGGTGCCTTGTGGTTACAGACCTGACTGAGCAGAAGAAGAATGAAGAAATAGTTGCTGCTGAACGTCTGGCCCGGTCAATTATAGAACAGGCTGCCGAAGCCATAGTAGTCTGCGACACGACTGGAAGGATCACATATTTCAGCAACACAGTGTCCAAGGTCTGTAAATGCGATCCGGCGTTCAAGAGATTTGAAGATATCATAGATATCCGGTTCTCAGAAGGAAAAGATGCAGGAAAAAGTATTCTTCCGGTCTCCTCTGCTCTGAAAGGAGATACCATCCTTGGATTGGAAGCAATCTTAGAATATAAAAGTTGCCAGAAGTTCAACCAGAAGCTCCATTTACTATTAAATTCAGGACCTCTCAGAAACTCCAATGGCAGGATAATAGGCTGTGTAGTAACTCTCACGGATATCACTGAGCGCAAGCGGGCAGAAGAGGATCTGCGCAAGAGCGAAGAAATATCACGACAGCGGCTGGAGGAAATAGAGAATCTTTACCGTAACGCTCCCATTGGTCTGTGCGAGCTGGACCGTGAACTTCGTTATGTTCGGCTAAATGAGCGGTTGGCAGAAATTAACGGCGTGTCTGTCGCGGACCACATTGGCAAACGTGTTCGGGATGTTTTGCCCCAATCTATAGCCGATAAGGTGGAGCCTCAGATGCTTCGTGTACTGGAAACCGGGAAACCGCTGCTAGATATCGAGATTGTAGGCGAGACTCTGGCAAAGCAGGGTATTGAGCGAAGCTGGATGGAGCAGTGGCTACCCATTACCGATACTCAGGGTTTTGTTACTGGTTTGAACATAGTTGTGGAAGAGACAACTGAGCGCAAGAAAATGGAAAGGGAGCTTCAAGAGAGTGAGGAAAAATACCGAAATATCGTAGAGACAGCAAACGAAGGTATATGGATACTTGACCCTGAAGCCAGAATTACTTATGTTAATCAGAGAATGGCAGAGATGCTGGGATACAATCATGAAGAAATAATTGGAAGGTCTGCATGGGACTTTACCGGTGATGAAGGAAAAGAAGCTGCCAAGCAGAGTATGGAAAAAGGAAAGCAGCGTATTGATAGAGATCATGAATTAAAATTAATAAGCAAAAATGGTACGCCTCTATGGACAATTGTAAGTGCTAAAGCTCTTTTTGATAAAGATGGCAATTTTATGGGCTCTATGAAGATGCTTACAAACATTACCGAAAGAAAAGAAGCAGAAGTTAAACTAAAACAAACCCTCAACAATTTGGAAAAATTAGTTCAGGAACGCACGATAGAGCTTGAGAAGGCTTACGGCTCATTAAAAGAAAGCGAAAGAGGTCTTGCTGAGGCTCAAAAAATGGCACACATCGGAAACTGGGATCGGAGTCTTATAACTAATGAAGTTCACTGGTCTGATGAAGTTTATCGTATTTTTGGATTTAAGCCTAAGGAATTTGGAGTAACTTATAGCACATATTTAAATTGTGTACATCCTGACGACCAAGACCGAGTAATTAAGGCAGCTAAACAGGCTTTAGAGGGAAAACTCTCCAGTATTGATTACAGGATTGTCCTGAACAATGGGGAGGAGCGTGTAGTCCATGAGGAATTCAAAGTTGTCTTTGATGAGAAAAGTAATCCTGTCCAACTCAGAGGAACAGTTCAGGATATTACGGAGCGTAAAAAAGCTGAAGAAACCCTGGAAAAAATGGACAAAATCCGCATAAAAGAAATCCACCACAGAATCAAAAATAACCTGCAGGTTATATGTTCTCTTCTCAGTCTTGAAGCTGAAAGATTCAGTGACGAAAAGATGCTTGAAACTTTGAAAGAGGGCCAGAACCGTGTAGCTTCAATGGCTCTGATACACGAAGAGCTCTACAAAGGAGATAAAAACGACACCCTTGACTTTGCAGCTTATCTCCGCAAACTCACTGCTGATCTATTCAGCTCATATAATCTAGGAAATGACAATATCAGCTTGAAAATGGATCTTGAGCAGGTATATCTGGATATGGATACAGCAATCCCTCTTGGTATCATTGTAAATGAACTGTTTTCAAACTCCCTGAAGCATGCTTTCCCTGCTGGAAGCGAAGGCGAAGTCCATATAAGCCTGAGAAGAGCTGAGACTTTTGACAAAGGAAACAATGTATCAGACTCGGACCAGCACTGCAACGAAATAGATAATTTCCGATACATACTCAGAGTGGCTGACAATGGAAAGGGCATATCAAAAGAAATAGAGATCGAAAATGCTGATTCTCTAGGGCTCCAGCTTGTAAATATCCTTGTTGACCAAATAGACGGCTGTGTAGAGCTCAGTAGAAATTGCGGGACAGAATTTACAATCTGGTTTGGGGATAAAGAGCCGTAAGCTCTTCAATTTATGGCTGTCTATTCAAAACCCGTTTTCACTTAAATATCCACAAAAGTTCCATAACTACTTTTCCGATCAGTAGCTCGATTTATTACTTAAGTCAAGATCCAAAAATTAGTTTTAAGTTTAGAATTGGCTCGCCAGATACTGGGAATCCAAGAATTTATTATTGCTCTATTGCGGCAGCTACTAAAAATCCTATAAAAAGCCCGGTAAGAATTGTACCTAAAACTGTGCCTGTCGTTAAATTGTTCGCTGTATTAAATGCTGCAAGCATTATCACAACAAATATGATGAATACTAGAATACCAATTGCAGATGAATTTCTATTTTCCCCCATTTTTATTTTCCCCTATGATATAATTGGTGCAATATAATAATAAATATTGCTATTAGACTCAGGTACATACCTTAATCCATCTAAGCCTGACAGATGCTAGGAACTAAACGATCCAAAATTGTTGTCGAGACAGTCCTTATGCAGAGGTTAGGGCAAAAAATAAAAAACAGGTCACCATATAGATTTTTTTCCGATTCTTATGAGTTTAATAAAGAGGAATATTCATCGATTTCTCAGGATCACATTTGCCGTATCTTATTTTCCCTCTGTGTGCTTATTATTCTCTGTAACATAAGCTTGGAGAACAGAATCAAAAAATATAGTACTTCAGTTTTTTAGCTTTATTTTGCAGTACTTGCCAGTATATAAGTACTACGGACAGAATAATACAGTACTGCAAAATAAAAGAGGGATTGAATGATAGATTTTGCCTGCAAAGAGTTCAAAGTAGAGGATGTAATCAAGTGCGCCCTCAACCTTACAAAAGCTGATCTGAATGTTATGAAGTCATTCTTAAATGAACCTGACAGATGGATTGATACTGATGCCCTTTCAAAATCTCTGAAACTTGATGTTTCTACAGTCCAGCGCTCCGTAAAAAAGCTGCATGAGAAAGAGATCCTTCAGAGATCGCAGCAAAACCTTGACGGAGGGGGCTATGTTTACATTTATAAAATATATTCAAAAAACCAGATAAGGAATATCATTCAAAAAATCGTCCAGTCCTGGGCTGATAGACTCGGACAGGAACTGAAAGAATGGGAAAACGGAGGCGAATAAAATACTCAAAATCACACCCTACCTGGGAATACTTGTACTGATCGTTTCTATCGGCGGACTCTGGTATCCTGCACTCGGCTACTTTATGCTGCTGATCTTTGCTGCAATCTTCCTGAGCAGCCCTTTCAGAGGAAGATGGTTCTGTGGAAATCTCTGCCCTAGAGGTAGCCTTGTGGACTTTGGAGTCAGTAAAATCTCAAAGAAAAGGAAAATACCCGATGCATTCCGGAGTCTCTGGGTCCGCCTGCCAATATTTTTCCTGATGATGGGATTTATGGGCTACAGGGTAGCAAGCACTATCGGAAGCCTCAATACATTTGAAAAGATAGGCATGATCTTTGTAATGATGTGCCTTGTAACCACTTCAATTGCAGTTCTCCTCGGAACTTTCCTGAGCCCCAGAGCCTGGTGTTCTTTCTGCCCCATGGGGACCGCCCAGCGCCTTATTGGAGGGAATAAGTACCAGCTGAAACTTGAAAAAGATAAATGCGTTAACTGCAAAAAATGTGAAAAAGTCTGCCCCATGCAGCTTAAGATTTGCCAGACCGGAGCAAATCCCGATTGTATAAAATGCGGGCGCTGCGTGAGTATCTGCCCCAGAGATGCCCTCCATTTCTAAACTATTAACTTTAATAATTAACTTAGACCGTTATTAACATAGGTTATTATTAATTAAGATCATTATCGACTTAGGTTATTATTAATTAAGGTCATTATCGACTTAAATTATTTTTATAGTTATGAATTGATAAAACGTCGCTGAGTTACATCAGGAAAAACAGAAAAACGAAAGATAAAATCCGTAAATAGAAGGGAAAAAACCAGAATTCTATCGATTAACCCTTTTTCAGATAAAAACTGGTTTTTTTACACCTTATAAAGTATTTTTTCAATCGATTGTATCTGCAGGTCTTTCTACTTCCTTTTTTAAATTAAAAATGTCCTCTATATTGAGCTGCAATAATCAATACTTATCAGTCTTTTTGAGTTCAGCCCACTATTAGAAATAATCTGGAAGTTTTCCCTTTAAGCAAAATCCGCTCACAGGAAAAATCCATGATTTTCTTTCCCGAGGAAGAACTGGGGAAGCAGAACTCGGGAGGAGAAATTCGAGCCTATTAAAAGAACCAGCAGACCCTTTTTTCCAGATTAGGAACCTTTCCTCCAGAGGAATTCTTATATAGAAGTGCTTGCATTAAGAATAGGAAAATTAAGCACAAAAAAAAGTGCTCAGGAATACAACTAATAGAAATTCACACTATTTCATATCATTAAAAAGGAGATTGAATTTTTGGCAGCACAACCGATCTTTATATTAAGGGAAGGCAGCAAGAGAACCCACGGTTCAGACGCTCAGCACAATAACATCATGGCCGCAAAAGCTGTAGCTGAAGCAGTAAGAACGACTCTTGGGCCAAAGGGTATGGACAAGATGCTTGTAGATGCGATGGGAGACGTCGTCATTACAAATGACGGAGCAACCATCCTGAAAGAAATGGACATCGAGCACCCCGGTGCAAAGATGATTGTGGAAGTCGCAAAGACCCAGGATGCCGAAGTAGGAGACGGGACAACCACAGCAGCCGTACTTGCAGGAGAGTTACTTACAAAGGCAGAAGACCTGCTTGAAAGCGGCGTACACCCGACTGTTATCGCAAGCGGTTATAGGCTCGCAGCAATCCAGGCTGTAAAGATCCTTGACACAATTACAATCAGCGCATCCCCTGAAGACACAGAGACTCTTGAGAAGATCGCAGGCACAGCCATCACTGGAAAGGGTGCAGAATCCCACAAGGCTCACCTCTCCAATCTTGCAGTCCGTGCAATCAAGTCCATTGTTGAGAAAGATGAAAATGGGAAGATCACTGTCGACATAGAAGATGTTAAAACAGAAAAGAGGCCAGGCGGAAGCATTAAGGACTCTGAGATTGTCGAAGGTGTAATTGTCGACAAGGAACGCGTCCACACCGGCATGCCGGAAGTTGTGAAGGATGCAAAGGTCCTTCTTTTAAGCGTGCCAATCGAACTCAAAAAGACAGAAACCAAAGCCGAAATAAAGATCACCACTCCCGACCAGATGCAGCTTTTCCTCGACCAGGAAGAAGCAATGCTCAGGGAAATTGTAGACAAAGTGATTGATACCGGCGCAAACGTAGTATTCTGCCAGAAAGGAATTGACGACCTCGCCCAGTACTACCTGACAAAAGCAGGCATTTTCGCAATGCGCAGAGTAAAGAAGAGTGACATGGACAAGCTCTCCAGAGCCACAGGCGGAAGAATCATCACCAACCTGGACGAAATCGACGAATCCGACCTCGGCTATGCAGGTATGGTGGAAGAAAAGGACGTCACAGGTTCAAGGATGACCTTTGTTACGGGCTGTAAAGACAGCAAGACCACCTCTATCCTTCTCCGCGGCGGAACCGAGCATGTTGTGGACGGACTTGAGAGAGCCCTTGAAGACGCTCTCAGGGTCGTTGGTGTTGCCCTAGAAGACCAGAAGATTGTTGTCGGTGGCGGCTCCCCAGAAATAGAACTGTCCCTCAGGCTCAAAGAATATGCAGCAACCCTCAAAGGAAGGGAACAGCTTGCAGTAACAAAATTCGCAGAGTCTCTGGAAGTTATCCCGCAAACCCTTGCAGAGAATGCAGGGCTTGACCCGATTGACATGCTTGTAGAAATGCGCTCACAGCATGAGAAAGGAAACAAGAGGGCTGGACTTAACGTCTACAAGGGCAAGATCGAGGATATGTTTGAAAATAACGTGGTCGAACCCCTTAGAATCAAGACCCAGGCAATTAATGCAGCAACAGAAGCTGCAATCATGGTCCTCAGGATCGATGATGTTATCGCTTCCACAGGCGGCGGAAGAGCAGCTCCAGGCGGAATGCCAGGCGGCGACATGGAAGACATGATGTAAAGAGACTTAGAATAAAATCAAAACTTAACAGAAGGTTGCCGGAAAAGCTTAATTTTTCGGCATCCTCTTTCAAAAACATTTTAAAAAATTTTTTACTTGGAAGGCAAATAAATTTCTTTCCTGAAGTGATTCAGGATAAAATTTTGGGGCTTCAGATAAATTTCATTATATAGATGCCCTTTTTAAGAGACACCTCTTTTTTGAGAATACTTACTAAAAATTAAATGAAAATTAAAGAGAATACGTTTTTTTCAAAAAATTAGCCACAATAATCCGGATTTTAAAGCCGAATATTATAAGAGGGTTAATGGCTCCAAAAAACATATTCGGAACTGGGTTCTGGCAAGTATACCAATCAAATAAACTTTAACGGGCTTCGTAGCAGGAGATCTCCCTTGCGTCTACTATAACGGGTTTTCCTATTTCGTTTGAGATAACGTTCCTTACCCTTGCCATACATCTGCATTCAAGCTGAATGCGTGCTGACAGAGCTTCTCGCTCTTCAATATAGAGTTCACTTGAGCTTACAAAAGAGTGGACTGAGATCTGCTTCTGGACAACTCTTGCTATAAGCCCCTGGGTCCCATCAGTTAGATCCTGAAGGCTTGTGGAAGTCAGGAGAACACTGTCTCCTGCATTGAGTCCTAGTACTCCAAAGAAGTTCTGCGGATTTCGGATCTCAAGAGTCCTGAGATCGTGCTTTTTCAGGATCTCGATCACGGAGTCGGCAATTCCTGTTAACGTAATGTACTCCATGAGATCACCCGTACATTGGGAACTCCTTTTTGACTTCTCCTTTCCGCTCGGTAGCCTGAACGTCTTCAGCAAGCCTCTGGAGTTCGATTTCTATGCGCTCGGCCTGTTCTATGAGCCTGTCAGTGCTGATTGAAAGCCCGTAAAGCTCATTGAGGACTCCAATAACAGAAGATGCAGCCCTTGGATCAGGGTTCTGGGTCCTCGTAGCCCCAAGGAGACTGATTGCAGGAATCCCACGCAGCAGACATTCAGCCATTACGCTGCCCGAAATTCCGGAAATAGTTCCCATCTGGAAAATCTCGACCTTATCCCTGATTTTGTCCAGCATTTCCGGAGTGGTAGCTGCTCCGAAGACCTTATGGCCTCCGTCCATAATTGCAATCCCTGCAATGGAAGCAATCTCTTTTACATTGATAGCCTCAGCCCAGTCTACAAGAGCATTACTTACATCGTAGGAAACCGAATGGCTGATAGGAATGTCGGAAATAACTATAATGAGATTGTGCTCTACATTTTCGTAGATCCTTACAGGCATGTTTATAAGCCCCTCATAAAGCACTGCAATTGAGGGGAAATACCTGGAATCAATGGAGCCTATGTACTCCATGTTCAGCTCTTCGATGATATGCTGACTTGCAATATTCCCCACAAGCCCGATTCCGGGAAAACCTTCAATCAAAACAGGATTTTTTGATTGTACAGGTTTCGTAATAATCTTCACGTCATTGTCGTCATAGTCTGTCGTAGTTGACAAAAAACCACCTCATGAAATACAACCCCTATGAGTATATCTGATCTAATCCTAAATAAACAAGTTTCTTGCCGGCCCGGACCTGTACTACCTTCTGCACAGGCATCAATAAAAAAATATCGATGATTCCGGGATTTCGGATGCCATAACCCTCTTTTTTATTAAAAGAGAATCCTTTTAATATATATTTCTTCTTACTACAGAGAAAAAATAATTCTGATCAGAAACAGTTATTCTAATTGTTATGTTTCCCCCATCCGGCGTTTGCTATATATTTCAGATATAAACCGAATTTAAAGAAGGCCTTAAAGAATATAGGAAGTTTACAGGAAAGAAGAAAAGTAAGAGAAATCCGCAAAAAAAATAGTTGTAAAAGCAATCCATAAGTGAAGCTGAAACAAAGATAGAAGCAGAACAAGTAAAAGCAGAACAAGTAAAAGCAGAATAAATAAAAGAAGGATAAATAAAAGCATAATAAATAAAAGTAAGATAAATAAAAGCTGAATGAATAAAAAAAGGATAAATAAAAGCGGAATAAGTAAAGGCAGAATTAGTAAAGTAGCTCAATAGGCACGAAAGCCGAATAAAACACAAAGCGATTGTAATAATCAATTAAAAAAGCTCATAAAAAATAAAAACCGACTACAGGAGAGAGTAATTTATGGAAAAACCAGTTCTTTATCTGGACAGAGTAGGAGAAGAAAACACCGAAGCTGTTATTGGGGCTGCAGCAAAAAGAGCAGCAGAGCTTGGAATCTCACGTATCGTAGTTGCCAGTACAAGCGGAAAAACTGCCTTAAAAATGGCAGAGGCGGTAAAAGGCAGCAACATAAAGGTAATTGGGGTTAGTCACCAGTACGGTCAGAAAGAGAAAGGCGAATGGGAAGTGGAAGAAGAGTACAGAAAGAAACTCGAAGAGCTTGGAGCAGTGATTACTACCCAGTCGCACATGTTTTCCGGTATAGAACGTTCCATCACAAAGAAATTCGGAGGATATTCAAGGATCGAAGTAATATCAGATACCCTTCGCTCCCTCTTCGGAAAAGGTTTCAAAGTGGCTATAGAAGTTGCCATTATGGCAGCGGATTCAGGTCACATCCCGGTATCAGATGATACTGAAATCATCGCTATAGGAGGAACAAGATGGGGTGCAGATGTAGCTCTTGTGCTGAAGCCGGCTCACAGCAATGACTTCTTCTCCCTTCAGGTAAGGGAAATAATCGCAATGCCAAGGGCAAAAGAAGACTGATGCTGAAATAGATTGGGGGAAGAAAAAAGGGGATAAGAAAGACAGATGCAGCTTTTTATCTGTCCCGAACTCCTTCCAATCCCCAAAGATAAATATATCTGAGCGGCATCTATAACCGCGGCATGTCAGCAATATTTGAAATTATCGATAAGGACGCAGGCGGCAGGATAGGAAAACTCAGGACTCCTCACGGAGTGGTTGAGACCCCTACAGTCATGCCTGTTATCAATCCGAACATCCAGCTTATTTCCCCGAAAGAAATGAGAAGTTTCGGGGCAGAGATTCTGATCACCAATTCCTACATTATTTACAGGAAAGAAGAACTGCGTACTGTCGCCCTTGAAAAAGGGTTACACGAGCTACTGGGTTTTGACGGCCCGATTATGACAGACTCCGGCTCTTTCCAGCTTTCAGTATACGGGTCTGTGGAAGTTACAAATGAAGAGATCCTCGGGTTCCAGGAAAAAATAGGAAGCGACATTATAGTCCCACTTGATATCCCGACCCCTCCGGATGTCCATTTTAGAAGAGCGGAAGAAGAACTTGCGACCACAGCCGAGCGCCTTGAAGCTGCCCGTAAATTCATCCAGAGCAAACAGCTCCTCGCAGGTCCTGTCCAGGGTTCAACATATCCGGAACTCAGGGAAAAGGCTGCATCCCACCTTAAAGATTTGAATTTTGAAGTTTATCCCCTGGGAGCAGTTGTGCCTCTCATGGAATCCTACCGTTATGCAGAGCTTGTTGATGTAATTGCAGCATCCAAAAAAGGACTTTCTCCAACCTCACCTGTCCATCTTTTCGGGGCAGGGCACCCGATGATGTTTGCCCTTGCAGTTGCCCTTGGCTGCGACCTTTTTGATTCGGCAGCTTATGCCCTTTACGCAAAAGATGGTCGTTATATTACCTCAAACGGGACATACCACCTGGAGAAACTGAACTACCTGCCCTGTTCCTGTCCTGTCTGCTCCAGATATACTGCCGAAGAATTAAGAAAAGCTAAAAATAAAGAAGAACTTCTCGGGCGGCATAACCTTTATGCGACTTTTGCGGAAATCCGGCTTATTAAACAGTCTATTAAGGACGGAAAACTGCTTGAGCTTGTTGAGCAGCGCTGCCGTGCCCACCCGAAACTCCTTGACGGTCTGAAGAGGCTCTATACTCACTCTGCATGGCTGGAACAGTTTGATCCTGCAACTAAAGGCACTTATTTCTACTGTGGGCCGGAGTCTGCTTCCAGACCTGAGGTTCTGCGTTTCGGGAAGCGCCTGGAAAGGTTCAGCATTGAAGGTTCGGCGATCATACGTACATCTCCGGTTAAAGGAGAAAAGGACTATGACCGGATTCTGACATTTAAAGCTCCATTCGGGGCCTTCCCGGCAGAAATGGAAGAAGTGTATCCCTTCAATGCCGAGGTTCCAAAATTTCCGGACTACGAAGCTCTCAGCACGTCCCTGTCAAATACAATTAAACTGATGGATCTGAATCCCGGGGCAGAATTTACCTTTATCTGCGAAAAAGAGTTCCAGCATCCTTTAATTGAAGAAATCGGAAAAAAGGCAAAGCTTGTATACAGGGAAGCCTGGAAAAAAGAATAAGCAGGCTTAAAGACTGCAACTTGAATAGAACAGACTTCTATTAAATTTTTGAGAATTGAAGGGCGGAATATCGGTTAGGTTTAGAACCCTGCTCAATAACCCTTCCAATTGTCTAACTTTCAACTCTCCCGCATTGGCAGAATCTTTCGGTAAAAAAGAAAAAGGAAACTTTTTTGAAATGCGAAAGTTTATAGGACTATTTGTAAACAAGCTCTTAAACCGAAAAAATCCCGAAACACGAAATTCCGGATACAGAAAACTCCTTATAAACCGAAAAACCAAAGGTGAAACTATTGTCCCTTACAGCAAGAATAGGGGAGCTCAGTCCCTACCTCCGGCTGCTGAGGCCCGAACTATACTATATGGACCTTACCCTCCCGGCCTCAAGTGCAATTCTCGCTTCTTACCTGGCAACCGGAGAGCTCCCCGAAATTCTCCCATTCCTGGTTGCCGTAGTCGGAGGCTTTGCGGCCATAACCAGTTCATATGTCTTCAATGACTGCTGTGATATTGATATAGACACGATCAATCTTCCAGGCAGGCCCCTTCCTTCCTCAAAGGTTTCGAAAAACTCAGCAATGCTATATGCCGGGCTGCTTTTACTGATTGCGGGAGCTGCTGCTTTTTACCTGAACCCTGAATCTCTTGTGGTTCTCTTTATCGCAGCTGCAACCATAACAATTTACTCGATCTTTGCAAAAAGAAACACCTTTCTAAGTTTTCTGCCTGTGGGGATATCTTATGGTCTCGTGCCTATCGGGGTATGGCTTGCATTTGACCCGGCAGGGATCCTGAAAGGCAGTGATGGAGTAATTCTGCCCCTCCCAGCAATCTGTTTCGGTCTAATGATGTGCGTTACTGACTGGGCTTTTACACTCGGAGGAGTTGCCAGGGATGTGGAAGGGGACAGGTTAAAGGGTGCACCTACAATGCCCGTAACCTTCGGGATCCCCTTTACCGCCAGATTTGTGACCTTCTGGTGGATTGTAGGGGTTATTGCCTCGGTTATCATAGGCTGGTCAGCACATCTGGGCCCGGTATTTTTTGCAGGAGCCCTTGCTTCAGGACTCTGGATGCTCGCTCAGTGCATTGACTTTATAAAACACCCGACGCCTGAGAGAGGCGGCGCACTTTTCCTTAACGGCTCAAATTACAGGGCAGTAATGTTCGGGTCAATGATTCTGGATGTTGTGCTCTGCATATATATTGGGTCTTATACCTCCATACTCTGGTAAAAATCCCTGTTGGGAAGGATAGAAAAAAATGGACGCAGATATAATTGTAATCGGTGCATCTCCTGCAGGGCTCATGGCCGCCAGAAATGCCTGTGAAAAAGGTGTGGATGTGCTTTTGCTCGAAAGGAAAAAAGAGATAGGGAATCCACCCCACCCTGCAAATTCTTTTTTTAAGGGAATGCTTGACAGGTGCGGAGAAAAGGCAGACGCATCTTATGTTGTTCACCACCTCAAAGGAATGAAAATCATCTCCCCGGAAGGACACGAAGTAATAGTGGAAACTCCCGGCTATTCCATTGACAAGACAAAGTTTGACCGGTTTTATGCAGAGAAAGCCGCTAAAATCGGTGTTGATATAAGGACAGGAATCGAAGCAAAGGATATCTGGAGAGAAGGAAAGGAATTTGCTGTCAGCACTTCTGCCGGGAGGTTCAGGTCGAAACTTGTAATAATTTCTGACGGCATCAATTCGAAAATGGCTTCTCTTCTGGGTTTGAAAACAATGAAATACCCTGAAGATATCGCCTGGGGAACCGAGCTGGACATAAGAGCTCCAGGACTTGGCAAACCTGAAATGTTTGAGTATTATGTCGGGAACCATGCCCCTGGCTGGAAAACGACATATGCGCCCAGGGGAGGCAATAACGCAGCTATCGGTGCTTATGTGCGCAGGTGCGGAAAGGACGCGACCCCTTACCTGGATGCCTGGGTAGAGCGTTTTAAAAAGCTTAAAGGGCTTGAAGAAATAGAGGTTGTCAGAAAACTTTCCGGAGGAGACCCTATCGTAACCATACCCGGGGAGTATATAACGGATGGAATAATGGTGGTTGGAGGAGCTGCAGGCCAGTCCGGGATAGGATATGCCATGAGGGCAGGCCAGATATGCGGGGACGTGGCAGCGGATGCCGTAAAGAAAGGTGAGGTCTCAAAAAGTGTTCTCTCGGAATACAGGAAAACCTGGGAAAAGGAATTCAGGGCAGAGCACTACGTGGGCCGTATAGGGCTTGAGACTCTCAGGAAGATGACTGATAGGGAAATCGATGAGATGGCAGAAGTATTTGAAAACGAAGACCTCTCCTTTATCCACGGCAGCGCTTTTGAACAGGCTATGCAGGTTTTTACGTTCATGTTGAAGAAGAAGCCTTCAGCCATGCTCAGGTACGGGGCATTTCTGAGAAACAAATAAACAGCAAAATAAACTAACAAAAACATAAATCAACGAAAGAAGTAAACAAAAGCTAAGGCGCTGAAAAGAAGTACCCGGAACTACTGAAAAAGAAGAACTGAAACATGTAATTGAACAACACGGAAAATAAAAGCCACCAGAAATCCAGATGCAGGGAAAATATGCAATACGAGTTTTACAAAAATCCCCTTTTCAGGGTTTATGCCGAAATTGAAGACGGATGCCTTGCGATGAAAACAGGCGGGGCAGTCTCTCCACTGATGAAAAACGTCCTTAAGGCAAATATCTCAATCTTTAACGGCGAAAAGCCTGCAAGAATAGAGGCTGACCGCCTGATCTATTCTACATGGATGCCCCCGATCCCGAGTTCTGGCTTTGACCGCCTTGTTAAAAGCCAGCTTTCATCAATGATAGGGAAAAACATTCCCGACCAGGTAACAATCTCGATTACAGAGGACTGCCCCAACAACTGCATCCACTGTGCCCTTCCTGATACGAAGAACAGAGCGAAACTTTCACCTGAAACAGTCAGGGATGTGATCGACCAGGTTCTCGAAATGGGTACGACCTTTGTTATCTTTGACGGGGGAGAACCTCTGACATATCCAGGTCTGGAAGAGCTTATAAACTACGTTGACCCTGAAAAAGCCATTACCGGAATGTTCACTTCCGGGGTTGGGCTGACAGAAGAACGTGCAAGGAGCCTCAAGACTGCAGGGCTTTACTCTCTTACGGTCAGTTTTGACAGCGCATATGAAGAAAAACACGACTATGTAAGGGGCAGGAAGGGAGTATTCAAAAGCGCGGTTGAAGCAGTTAAAAATGGGCTTGCTGCAGGGCTGCTTGTAAATATATACGTGGTGCTCTCACGGGACAATGTCAATGAACTTGATGAGCTTTATAACCTTGCAGCAGGCCTCGGAGCCCATGAACTCTCTTTCTATGAGATAGTGCCTACAGGCAGGTGGATGGACCACGCCTCCGAAATAATGACCCCAAAGGATATGAGAAAATTTGATAACTTTGTGGTTCAGGCACACGAAAAAGAAGGCCCGAGAATTTTTCCGATTCCGCTGGTTATGAGGACAACAGGCTGTATGGCAGGCAGGAAATGGCTGCATATCACGCCAGAAGGAAACATTCTGCCCTGCGCATGTATCCCCATTCCTTACGGGAATGTCCACAGAGACAGGGTGAAGGATATCTGGAAAAAAATCAGGAAAGACCCCGCATATAATGCAAAATGCTGCCTTATGAGGAATCCGGAGTTCAGGGAGAAATATCTGAAACTTCCAGAATGAACTTCAGACTCAAAGCAAATTTTAAATTTTTCGTGCAGGCAGGTTAAAAAAGTCGAAGTGGCAAGAGACAAAGCTGGAGCTAGAAAACAGGAATTCCCTTTTTTCATACGATATATGTAGTCTGAGCTTGCCTGCGCAGCAGCTAGTCTAAAGCACAGGATGCACGGAACTTAACTCGTAGAACAAACAGATACCTGTAAGGTTCTGATAATAGAAAAATAGACGCAGGTGAGAGCAAAGCTGCTTTCACGTGCAATTGAAATTAAAGATTCAATGAATCTATTTTGTGAGATTGATTAGACTAAACCAGACCTCTGAAGAGTCATCAGGTCTTCAGTGGTGAGCTTTGCTCCGCCCTTGAACTTCTCGAAAATGGATTTTGCATCTTTCTGGAGTTCCGACTTGACAACACGGGACTTTCCATCCTTGTCTTTCTTCTTAAGCTTGAAGATTTCTTTGTCAAGGTCTCTTATTTCCTTCTGGGCGTTGATGAAAATCTTGTGCTGTTCGTCAGCTGCTTCCTGGGCTTTTACAAATTCCCTGTGTGCAATGTCTGACTCTGCTCTGGTTCTGTCAGCTTCCTTGAAAGCTGCAATCATCTTCTCGTGGTATTCCTGTGCCTGCCTTGCATACTCTGCAAGCTCGTCATGGAACACTGAAGCTTCATCCCTGATTTTCTGGGCTTCGTCCAGGATATTTTTCAGTTCGAGGTTGCTCTCAAGCTGGACTTTTTTAACATGGTACTGTTTCTGAAGCTGCTGGATCTTACCAACGAGTTCTCTTTCCTTGGTGGTGCTCAGTACTTCTGTCTGCTGGGCGAATTCAAGGCGATCGATGTCTTTCCTTAAGGCTTTGATTGAGGGCCCGCCAAGGTTGTTCTGCTTTCTGATGGTGTCTGCCTTTGCAAACAGTTCATTTGCTCTGGCATTGGTCTCGTCGCGCTTATTCTTGTACTCACTGACTTTCTCGTTAATCTCGTCCCTGAGAACTTTTAATTCCTGGGCTTCGTTGATAAGGTCTTTCGTCTTCTTGTTGAGTTCGTTGCGCTTTGCGGCGAGAGCGCTGGCTTCAGCGTTAAGAGTATTCCTCTTCTCTTTGGATTCTTCAGAAATGTCCTTCAAATCTGATCTTTTTTTCTGCAATTCCTTTAGCATCTCTTATTGTGCCTCCCGGTCCAGCAAAAAAGCTGGCATTTTAGTAGTGTTCGATGTCGACATGCTGTGCCTGATTACAACATTGATAAGAAAGAGATTCAAGAACAGGGATTACGGCCCTCAGGTCTTTTACTGTTATGACCACGTCCGCATACTCCCTAAGGATGGGCTTTGGATTGAAAGCTATGGCAAAACCTGCTATCTCAAAAATACAGGCATCGTTTGCGCCGTCCCCGACAACCACACACTGCTCGGGCCTGACATTGTAGAGCTGTGCCAGTTCCTCGAACACCTTTGCTTTGGAATCACTTTGTGTGACAGGGCCGACAACTTCTCCCAGGAGATAGCCATCTTCCACAAGCAGTTCGTTAGAAACAACAAAATCGATACCAAGCGTTTTACCTATCCTCTCGGCGGCTATGGCAAACCCGCCGGAAATCATAGCAGTCTTATAACCCCGACTTTTGACATACAGGACAAGTTCTGCTGCTCCCGGCATTAGATTTATCTGGTTTACAGCATCAAGGGCAGTTTCCACAGGAAGACCCTCAAGAAGTCTGACCCTTTCTGCAAGCGCTTGCTCGAAATCGAGGTCTCCATGCATCGCTCTATTCGTAATCTCCTCTACTTTGCTTACAACACCTGCAGCCCTGGCGAGCTCATCGATAGTCTCAGCGTCTATAAGGGTGCTATCCATATCAAAAACAATGAGTTTGTTTTCAGTAGAATCGTTTATAGGACAGTTCACTCAATCAAAACCTGGACCTGAATATCTATAGATATAGCGGGACAATTCCCGAAATAGGGCATACTGCCCGAAGTACCGTTTCAGAGGTACCCCCACAGTTTTAGATAATATATATGCCCTGACATTAAAAGCCCACCAACGGATAAGTTTGTCAAATTATAATGCGGGTTTCGCGAAAACAAAACCACAAAACAACAGCATTGATGTCAACGTTTTTGACTGAAATAAATCACATCCCTTTTAAGCTTTTCGGAGGAGCTGCAAAATATATCGAATAATGATGATAAATAGAGTAGATATATATAAAATAAAGGTGATAAGGGAAGGAAATTGCCAAAAGGATTATAAACCCTTTGGGAATTCCACTATTGAGAAAAAGGTCAACACAGGATTTTGAAAAAAATGGTCAACATAGGCTTTATAAAAATGGGCAACCTGGGAATGAGCCAGGTTATTAATCTGATCCAGGATGAAATTGCAGCACGAGAAGGAATCACTGTAAGAGTATTTGGTACCGGTGCTAAAATGGCTCCTGCCGATGCTGCAGACACTGAAAGCTTCAAGCAGTGGAATGCTGACTTCGTGGTAATTATCAGCCCGAACGCAGCAGCTCCAGGACCTACCGCAGCCCGTGAAATCTGGAAAGATGTACCCTGCATCATAGTTTCAGACGGCCCTACGAAAAAAGAAGCTCGTGAGGCTTTTGAGCAGGAAGGTTTCGGATACATTATCCTGCCGGTAGATCCCCTTATCGGAGCAAAGAGGGAGTTCCTTGACTCTGTCGAGATGGCATCCTTTAACGCCGACGCTATGAAAGTGCTTTCCATCTGTGGTGTTGTAAGACTTATCCAGGAAGAACTTGACAAAGTGACAGAACAGGTCGCATCCGGAAAGTCAGGAAAGGACCTGGAACTCCCGCACATTTTCGCTAAACCCGAGAAATGTGTCGAACATGCAGGCTTTGCAAACCCCTATGCAAAGTCAAAAGCTCTTGCTGCCCTTCACATGGCTGAAAAGGTTGCTCAGGTCAACTTCCCTGCTTGCTTCATGTTGAAGGAAATCGAGCAGGTATGCCTTACAGCCGCAGCCGGACATGAGATTATGGGAGCTGCAGCACAGCTCGCAAACCAGGCAAGAGAAATAGAGAAATCCAATGACACCGTCTCCAGGATGCCCCATGCAAAGAACGGAGCCGTGTTGAAAAAAGTCAGGTTATATGAAAAGCCAGAGTAATTCTGGAAAAAATATCATTTGTGAAATAACCTGTTATTATTTCTGAAATAAACCTGTTATTAAAACTGGAGGGACTGAAAAGATGTCCCTCTCAATTAAAAGAGATAGGGACAAAGTCCTCCAGCAAAAATACAATTAGTTTGTTGCTTCTTTAGAAGACTTTCTGGTAGTCTTCAATTTTGTATAGATTTTACGCTGTCATTTTTTTGCATCTTCAACTTCTTCCAGCACGGATGCGTATTCCGAAAAGACAGATGAAAGGTCAATTGTAGCCAGAAGGTCAACAATCCCTATAGCCGCAACAATTTTACCATCCCTGGAATGAAGAGGAGCAACTACGACATGTTTACCGCGATACACGCCCTCTGAAGGAGCTTCATGGATAACTTTGTCGGCTTTTAATACTTTTTCAAGTACAGGACCTGTATAGTCCCTGTCAATAACTTTTCCCTTTTCCAGTCTAAGGCCTTTTCTTTTCAGGCTTCTGATGGTTGTAGGGAGCCCGGTTAACGAATGTATTGCAATTGCTATTGACTCAAGTTCTTCAGGACCTGAATCTTCTGAGATACATAGGGAAATAATGTTTTCACCCCCAAAGATATTTGGCAACCAGTACAGGCAAAAAACAGGAATTTCATAACTGAAAAATGAACTCCATTTTTTTTGCCATATTTAGATTATATTTCCAAAGAATATATAATCACTTCTCATTTTCAAGGGCTTTTATCAGCGCCTGTTTATGCAATTCTCCTGATTCATGAATACCTCCAAGGTCACCCCTTGCCGCCCTACAGGGATAGTGCTGGATTAAGAGGCCGGCTTTCGGAGGAGCATCCTTTACAGGCACCCCGACAATTTCCTTTGCCATATGCCACGTACTCCCGCAGGGAGCTCCTTTTAAAACCTTAACTTCAGCGATTTTCCCGTTTTCAGTCCTGACTTCCAGAACAGGAGACCCGAAAATCTCAGCAAAGGGCTTATTGTATAAGTTGGGCTCGAGGGTACAGCAAATTTCGTCTACTTCTATATCCATTCCGGAAATTTCTGAAATCTTTTTAAGTTCAGGGACTGATGCCCTGGAAGGTCCTCCAGGAACAATTAAAGATCGAACCCCGGCTTCTGCGGCAAGCTTTGCAATTGCCTGAGTAAGGTCAGGATGAAGGGAATAACTAATCACGATCTCGGCAGAAAAGACATTCCTGTCGAAATTGAGGTTTTCCAGGAATTCGTCAGGCTCCTCAATGAATACAGGCACGAACTCAGGCAGATCGGCAGTTACAACCGAGAAATCACTGTGTTCCTTTATGGTTTCAATAAGGCGGTGCCCGTACTTGCCCCTTGTGATAACTCCTATTATGGTCATTACTAAGCTATTTTTAATGTTTACATAAATAGATACTCATTTTATCCGGAACACTGTCCTGTTAGTTGCCACTGGCTCCTGCAGGCTATAAATACAGATAACGCGTTTCAATAAAACCTGTTAAAACCTGTTAAGAAAAGATAAAAAGGCGGTCTTTATGAGAGGCAAACTGATCACACTCGAGGGTATTGATGGTTCAGGCAAAAGTACAGTTGCAAAAAAAATTCAGGAAAACCCTGAGATTCAGGTATTTGACCCGGTATTTACCAGGGAGCCAACCAGAGGTACACTTACAGGAACTGCCGTAGAAAATGCTATCCAGTCTGAAACTGACCAGCTTGCTGAGCTGTTTCTTTTTACAGCGGACCATGCGGAACATCTGGCAAAGCTTGTAAAGCCTGCACTTGCAAATGGAAAAAACGTAATTTCTGACCGCTATTCAGATAGCCGCTATGCTTATCAGGGAGTTACCCTTAAAAGCAGGTTTGAGAATCCTCTTGAGTGGGTCAGGAGCCTGCACTCAGGATGGACAGTTGTCCCGGATCTTACTTTTCTTTTCGATATAGAACCTGAAATCGCAGTTGAAAGGTGTGGAAAACGAGGAGAACAGACCAAATTTGAGAAAATAGAGTTTTTACAAAATGTCCGAGAAAATTTTCTTATCCTTGCCGCAGAAGATCCGGGTCGTTTCGTGGTAATAGATGCCTCTCGCCCCCAGGAAGAAGTAGAGAAAAAAGTAATTAAAAAGGTTCTTGAGTTTATTTAACGTATTTCTTGAGTTTATTCAACGTATTTTTTTGAGTTTATTCAACTTATTGAGTGAGATATTACGGGAAATGAGAAACAGATACGGGAAAAGTAGATTTAATGAAATGTAAAAATAAAAAAGAGGAAGAAAAATCAAGATCAAAGCCCGTTATCATCCGCAAATTTGATCAGGGCTTCACCAAGCATCCGGACATGAGAGGGGTTAAGATTAAATCGAGATTTTTTCATGCCCCCGCGCTCTTTTGCTAACTCTACATATTCCTTTTCGAAACGTTCGCTATGCGCGAGAGAGATGGTCATGTACCAGCCTCCTCCCATCTTGATCTCCACGTAGCCGTCTCCACTGCTTACTCCTTCGCTCTCATCTACCTGTTCTTCAACACTTTCCTCAGTTACTTTTCTTTTTGCCATACTGTAACCTCATAAATTCTTTGTATTTATGATAAAAATTTGAGAATCCAGATAAATCTATTAAATGGGTTATACCTGTAGGGCTATATAAGATGCTCAATACCTTATATACCGGAGGCATAAAGCTGAGTTAAAGATCTTCTGTATATTTACGAATCAGCACCTTATTTTTTAAGTCCCAGGGTCATTACTTCCGGAGAGACCTCACCGGAGTGTATTGCAGTTGCCACCAGAGCGCCCTTTATGCCAAGACTGTCAAGAGCAAAAAGATCTTTCATACCCCTGACACCCCCTGCAAGCAGGACGTCATGTGCTGAGCTCTCAGCCAGTTTGCGCAGGAACTCAGGGTCAAATCCTGAAGCTGTGCCTACCCTGTCGAGATCGAGAAAAATCAGGTCTTTTAGTGGAAGCCTGTTAAGGATTTTTACGATTTCAAATGGGTCTTCAGGGATCTTGGGATCCTGCTTCAGAAGCTTCCCATGTTTTATATCAATGCTGACACTGATACGTCCCGGATTTCTGGAGATTGAATCCTTAATTACCTCAAGAGTGCCGGTCTCCGTGCCTATAACTGCGGTTCCTGCAATAGAAAGTGCTCTGTCAACGTCTTTTGAAGAAGATACACCAGAATCAAGCATGGTATCCGCTTTAAAACTTACCTCCCGGATAATTTCCGCATTCATATCAAGAGGACCTTTTCCCTGAAGAACATTAAGGTCGGCGATGTAAACCTCTTTTGGACGTAAAATTTCAAGTATCTCCAGGGGGTCTGAGGTCCTGCATACAGCGCTTGAATCCGAGACCGGCCGGTAATTTTCCCTTATTCCGCCTTTTGCGAGAACCACGTTACGGTTAAATATGTCCATTACAAAGACTAGTCGGAACATACTTATTTGATAGTTGCATCATCCTATAAAAAAATATAAAATAAACGTTATTGTATATATTAAAGAATATACTGTGTAAAAGATTTAACTCCATGTTTGCTAGAGGCTTTCTATGAAACTGCTTGTAAGTCCAATTAATAGTGAGGAGGCGATTATCGCTTCTATAGGTGGCGCGGACATTGTAGATGTCAAAAACCCTAAAGAAGGTTCTCTTGGAGCCAATTTCCCCTGGGTAATCAGAGAAGTTAAAGCGGTTGTGAACGGCAGGCAGCCAATAAGCGCGACAATTGGCGATTTTAACTACAAACCCGGAACTGCTGCCCTTGCAGCTCTTGGAGCAGCAGTCGCAGGAGCAGATTACATAAAAGTAGGACTTTACGATATTCAGACCGAATCGCAGGCTCTTGAGCTGCTCACGAAAATTACACGGGCTGTAAAAGATTACAACCCATTAAAAAAGGTTGTTGCCTCAGGATATTCGGATTACAAACGCATAAATTCTATTTCTCCTCTTTTACTTCCTGCAGTTGCCGCAGAAGCCGGAGTAGATGTGGTTATGGTGGATACAGGCGTTAAAGACGGAAAATCTACCTTTGAATTCATGGATGAAAAAGAACTGAAAGAGTTTACAGATCTTGCTCACAGCTACGGGCTTGAGAATGCAATTGCAGGCTCTCTGAAATTCGAGGACATTCCTTTGCTTGAAAGGATAGGCCCGGATATAATTGGTGTTAGAGGAATGGTCTGCGGTGGAGACCGGAGCACTTCAATAAGGCAGGAACTCGTGGAAAAGCTGGTGGCTGAGTGCCAGGCCTGAAAAATAGTGTGAATCTGCAGTAATAAAAAATATTTAAAAACTGTGCTGGCATGTCTTTAAGGCAGGCCAGCCAAAAAATAATTATATGGTATATACTTTTTTAATCTGATGTTTATTTTCGGTCATATAGGTATAACCCTGGGAATCTTCTATTTGCTGAGCCGTCTATTTCCGAAAAAGAATATTCCCGTAGACTTTAAATGGATAGCTTTTGGAGCACTCCTTCCGGACTTTATTGACAAACCCCTTGGCAGGATAGTCCTTGCTGAGACCATAGGAAGCGGGAGAATATTTGCCCATACCCTTATTTTTGCGATCCTGCTGGGGCTGGGGGCATACTGCATCTTTTACCATAAAGGCTGGACTGCCCCCCTGATCATTGCAGGCGCTTCATTCTGTCATGTACTTGAGGATCAGATGTGGAACTCTCCCAGAGCTTTTCTCTGGCCGTTTCTCGGATGGGAATTTCCAAGAGACACGTTTTCCGGAGGTTTTATTGAATACTTAATTGGAATCCTTAATCGCTCATACGACCCGGCTTATTCAGGTGTGTTTATTCCGGAAATAATAGGTATAGGAATAATTCTCCTGTTTGCAGGCAACCATATAAGGTCAAAAATGAAAGAAAACCACAGAACAGCTTCCTGACCGAAAAAACACTTTTTTTGACCCAAACGCCTTTTTCAGTTAAATCTAATTGGTTCTTTTTCAGTTAAATGTAATTAGTGCTCACACCACACCTTCTGATGTCCAGTCAGAGGAATAAAAAAGATAAAAAGAAAATAAAAAGTACTCTAATTTTCCGTATAAACCTTTTCGCAGGAGCTTCAGATAATTTTGACTTGCTGGTTTTACCTTCCTTTTGTAGCTTCTTTTATCTGGAAATTTCTCTCAGGTAAGCCTATAAAAGAACCAGCAATAGTTTATATACACAGGTTGAGTTTGTGATTCAATACTGTCAGTTCTCTTGAGCTTAGATAATTCTGCAACTCACAAATTAGTCCTCTTTGTTTTAGCTCATCTCCAGATAAAATCAGTCCTCTTGAGGAAGCGAAGCGACCGAAAAGGACCGCGTACTCCCGAGGCGCAATTCGGGGAGTGAAAAGGACCGCGTACTCCCGAGGCGCAATTCGGGCGAGAAAAAAGCAAATTCAGGGAGTATGCTTGTAAATTTTTATGTCAAGGGAATCGTATATCTTGTACAGAGGTCTGTCTTTTTGAGTTTCAGGGTCTCTTTCAACTGAAGAAGATTCCATTTCGGGTTTTCCTGAGATTTCCAGACCTATAGCCTCCGAAAACGATGTCACTATAAGGTAAAAAGGTTCGTTTGCAGTGGTACTCTCCAGAGGCATTAAATTTTCAGAGAGGCTCACAGGTGCTGGCCCGGAATTGTCGGAAGCTCCGGAAAAGGCATCAAACTGCGCTATGTTGTCAGAAGATTTTTCTGAAAATGCATAATTTTCTTTTTCGCTGAAAGATACAAAATACGGATATTCTGATTTTGTTTCTACCAGCCACTGCACTCCTTCCACCTCATTCTGCGGGATGACCTCCGAGAATCCACCGGCATATGGGGAACTGAAACAGCTGAAAAACCCTAAAGTCCATACGAATCCCAGTACAAGAATTGCAGCTCCAAGGCCTATTGGATATCCCTTCCTGAGAAGGACGATATATACAGAGTACCCAAGCAAAGGAATCTGGGCAAATATAATGAAACTCAGGTTTGCAAACCTATCAGGAGGATAGGGTATGAAGGGATTCAGGAGAAAGCAGAGTTCCAGGAAGAAAGAGGCTATATACAGGAGTAAAAAGCGAGGATACCTGCGGACAAAGTGCTGACAAAAACGTTTACGGTTCTGCCATACGATTATTGTATTAATAATAACAAAAATTAAGGGGATGTAATACTTCCCATAGTAAAGATTGAAAAGGTGTATAAACTTAAAGACCCCGGGTTCCATGCTTGGAATTGTAGCAAAACCTGCAGCTACAAGGGTCTCAAAACGCCAGACAATATCCGGAAGGAAAACATCAAAAACCCCTGATGCGTACCTTGCATAGATAAGGAGACTGCCTGAAGTAAACGACAGGAATAGAAATAGAGGAACTATTTTTCCTGAAGAGCTGGAGAGAGGGTCTCGAGCAAGATTTTTAAAGCTAATAATTTTTTTGAGGAGACCTGACTGCATGGCTTTACCTGCAAAAGTGAGCAGCAAAGCGAAACACAGCAGATAAGTAAAAATAAAGGGATGAGCTAGCGGAAGCAAAGGTATCATAAAGAGTAAACAGACAACCATTGCCAACCTGTTTTTATGGGATATCGCATTCCAGAGTAAAAGGAGATAGAGAGGAACCAGGCAAAAAATAAGGTAATACGAAACCGTTGATACCTGAAAATGCCCGAAATATGGAATAATCGAAGAAATAAAGGTTACTGAAACCAGTTTTTCCCGGCTCATAAAACCACGATAGAACAGAAACATACCGGTAATAAATGCGATAGAAAAGACTACCGGTAAAAAGTGAGATAATACCTGTGCCCTCATGCCTGAAATAAGGCCCAGAGTTGAGACCAGGAGAGGCCCTGTAGGGGAAAGATCTGAATAGGTTGACGGGCACGAAGCTCCTGAAATTCCAGTGCTTATTGCCAGTCCCGGATATAAAAATTCGTCTCCTCTGCCTACTGAAGCGTAACCGAGCATGTAAGGGATTATCATTACGGTAATATGAACAAGCATCAGTGTGAAAACCGCACTGATCTTTCTGTACGCAAGAAGCACAAAGCATCCGGAGAAGTAACAGAAAAGCAAAATCATATAAAAACGGAAGGGAAGCTGTTCATAGATATTGACAATATATCCTTCAGGCTGGATTTCTCTGAGAATGAAGAGACTGTAAACAAGTAATAACAGAGAAATCGAGGTTAGCAGGTTCAATATTTTGTTGTTGAGTTTAGACAATGTGTCCCCCATCCTTCCGGAAAGTTACAGAGTCCAGTTCCCATACTTAAATTTAAAGCCAGCGCCTGTGTAACTCCCGTGGAGGCTATTTCACAGACAGTTTGATCTAAGGGAACTTCAGTTCTCAAATTTCCTTCTATCTAAGAGTTTCCTTAACATTCTTCTCCTTTTTCTTTTCCGTGTATGCAATTGCTTAATAAATAATTAATTGTTGTGCCCGGTGTGTAGTTTGATACAGTATTCTCAAGTTAATTAATGTTCGCATAAATAAAAATACTTGAGAATTAAAGGCTTTAGAGGTCTTATAGAGAGATAAAAGACACTTAAGTAATTTTCAGAACTTTTAAAAGATATTGATATACAAATAATAGATTACTCAAAAAAAAAGGATTTCAAGTTCCTTTTCCACAGAATGTAGAAATGAAAAAATTGAAGCCTGAAAAAAGAAATAGAGTTTATACAGAAAGAAATTGATCTAAAATTGAATTTTAAGGAGCTTAAGTCCTGTTTTATAATGAACTCCAGCTCCAGGGTTCATCCTGCAATCATCCTGCGATCAATTTTTATTATGCTGAAAACTCAGCTATATCCAGAAACCCGGATATTTCTGGAGTCAGAGATATCCTGTGTCCAGGGATTTCATAAACCTGAATTTTACATCAAAAGCATCAGAAATCATTTTAAACACATGATACTCCCGGATAATCTCTAAGAGATATCTTTTCAACATCATCCAATTTACTCAGGATATGCCGGATTCTCTGTTCAACAAGCCTCCCTTTTATACACCAGTAAAAGGGCCTTTTATTTCCAAGAGATGGGAATCTGGCACAGGAAATATCCAGTGGATGGAAATAGAATATGGTATGCCCTCTTTTAAGGCTCTGCATAAGCCCGTCCAGTATAAAAGATGAGCCCAGGAACCGAAGCATCGGGCCGCCTGATGCCGGAAACTTCAATCCATGCTGACAGTAAGCCCATGGGAACTCGAGAAAGTTTCTGTCAATCCCTGCTTCAAGTTCCGTTTCCTCAGGGTAATAAGGGTAAGATGAAACTGTTCTCAGAGCTGAATCAGTTTTATTGTAAAAAGAATTTACCGAAACAGAAGAGTCATATTTAAAACCCATCTTTTCAAGGGAATCAATCATCCAACCGCTTACAAGGGCATTTGGTGCCCTATAACCTATTAGCTTTTCTCCACTGATTTTTTCAAGCATTTTCTTTGCAGTCAGAGTCCTTTGTTCAAATTCCTCCACACTCATTAATTGTTTTTTTGTCTCAGGATCAATCTTGCAAGCATGGCTAAGCCCGTGACAGGCAAGCTCGTGCCCTCTATCTGCAATTGACTCTACCAATCCCGGATAATGTTCTATAGTGTCTGCAACAACAAAAAAAGTAGCATTTACATTGAATTCGTCAAGAATGTCCAGTACCCTTTTTGTAGGCTCACTCAAGTAATCATACCTGCCGTGCCAGCTCCTAAAGAATTCGTCTACATTCCTGTAAACCGAAAAAGGTGAGCTGCAGACGGAAGGAATATGATACCAATCTTCAAGATCAACCGTAACTGAAAGACTACCTTTCATGAAATCCCTCAATACGAGCTATAATGCATATATCGTGAAACAAAAATGGAAGTTTTAATAAGAATGGGAATAGGCAACTATGCATTTCCCCACTGGCTTAGAAAGCCTCCCCACTTAAAGGAACACATAGAGAGTATAAAAGATTTTTTGAAATATCAGAGCAAATATGAAGACAAAGTGAGACTAGATTAAATAAAGTAGACCGTAACAATGAAAACAGAAAAAATAAATTTAAAAGAGGAGATAACTATAAATATTAGATAACTTCAATAAATAGACATATTCTTCTTATTTTAAGACATAAAGCAATTAAGTTTAAATTTATTAGCCTATCTACAGGGCCCCTTAAATTTTAAAAATCCATAAGTGACATTTAAACGGAAATTGTGCTTAACTTATCGAGGTATATATTTTATAAAACATAGAAGGCTTTGAGAGTATATCCAGGAATAAATAAAGTAATTTATGTTTGAGTGAAGAGAAAATATATAACTGTATTAATCCTGATTTTATTTATGGGCTCACATTTTTAAGGATACTTCAGGAAAAATACCCACTTTTTTAATGAGAATATTATACATAAAAAATAAATTATCTGGCTATTGAAGCTGTTTTACCAACATAGACTTCATATTTATACAGCATATAGAATAATACTGTAAGTAGATAGGAGAAGCAACCATTAAAGAGAAAAATGGAAAGTTTGCCATAAATATAAGACAGATGCAGGAAAAAAGAAGGGGGACTTTAAATATTATTTATGAATCCGCACCTTCGTATCCGCAAGAATATTAGAACTAATATTGGAGCTAGGAAATAGAGAGAAGTACAGTATAAAAGAAGAAATAACAAAGAAAAAATAACAAAGAAAAAATAACAAAGAAGAAATAATGAATAATTTCTGTTCAAATATTACTTTTGCAAACCGGAATAGAGCTCACAACACTCCTGAAATTAAGCAAGCCTCAGATAAATAATATATAAACTGTTCTGCTTTTAGAATCTGCCGGGTAAAATCGGGGTATTTTTGCAACTTTCTCTCTAAAAAACTCTTTTTTCCGTATGATGAGGCGTACAGGGTTAATAAAATGTCTCCAATACTATATAAAAAATTTAAAAAAAATAACAAAAATATTTTATAATAGGATCGCATAACCATCAAAGTCAACTCAGAACTATATAAGTAAACAAAAATTTCGTAGATGGGTTGACCGGGCTAAAAGTGAAGGTAAAAAAGAACAGGAAATATTGACTTTAAGAAGATATCCTGAAATCAAGGCTTTTAAAAAAATGAAAAGCCAGAACTTCAGTGCCCGACCACCTCCAGTGACTGATCCCTATAATGTGATTGGAGAGTGAAACTCTGTGTGCAACGTGTCCGCCCCACATAAATCGCAGAGGACCAATTGGATAGATTCAAAAATATTACGCAAACGTAATTAGAATTTTTGAATTACCGTATAGACCCGACATAATTAGATGTTAAAAACAGAATAGGTCTAATTAGATAGTTCGGAAAAACGTTACGAGTACGTAATATGGAATTTTGAGAAATATCTGGGAAAAGTATGCGATAATCCTGGATTTTTGAGTTTACTCAAATTTTAAATCCAATCCAGAGGCGATACGATGCTAAAAAAGAATTTAGATACCCTAATCCTGACGGCATTTCTTATTTTAACAACCGTATCAACTGCTGGAGAAATACAAAACGATTCTATAGTTTTTTGAGTTTACCCAAATTCGAATCCGGCCCAAAGGTGATACGATGCCTGAAATTAAGAAGGAAACCCTATTCCTGACAGCATGTTCTCGTCTAACGTTCGTATGTGCTTTGGGGAAATATACTGAAACCCAATAAAACTTTTTGAATCCACTCAAATTCCAATCCCAACCCAAAGGTGATACGATGCTAAAAAGACAGATAGGAACCCTATTCCTAATAACGTGCCTTATTTTAACAGCCGTACCCGCTGCGTTAGGCGCACAGAATACAGTAACTGTAAATCCTGCATCTGGCTCAGATGCCCAGACTGCAATTAATAACGCAATAAACTCCGTAGCAGCAGGAGCAACATCAAGCAACCCGGGAGTGGTTATTCTCGGTGCTGGCACTTATAAGATAAGTGCACCTATAATTTTGAAATCCAATGTAGTACTGAAAGGTGCGGGCGACAATACAATAATCTTTGCTACCGGCTCAGTCTGTAACTCAGATGGATCACCTGCCTACATATACGGATCAGGTGTTTCTAACGTAGAAGTATCTCATCTTCAGTTCCAGAGTACAGCAACAGGACCTAAAGATGGAGGGCACGGAGACTACCGGAACTGCATAAAATTGACGTCTGTAACCAATGCTAAGGTACATGATATCTTACTGACTCGTTATCTATATGGTGACGGTGTCAGAATCAGTAAGAGTTCTGGAATAGAAGTATATAACTGCAGGATGCAGTCTTCAGGACACGATGGAGTGTCATTTTTATCCGGCACTAAAGATTCCAGAATGTACAACTGTTATGTTGAGGTTCAGACCAACACAGGTGTCAGGGTAGACAACTGTGCAAATATAGAGGTAGATCACAACACCTTCACAGGTAGCGCCGGGTCCGGATGGTGCTGTGTTGAGCTGGAAAACAAACTGACAAATGTGGATGTCCATCACAACATTATGCATGATTACAAAGGATCAAGCAGCAGCGCAGGCATTGGTAACTGGCACGCAAGCGGGTCGATTAGCGTTCGTGATAATGTAATGTGGAACGTGTCACCTTACATCCAGGTGGGCTCAGGTTCAAACATATTAGGACCATCTGACCGCAGCGTTGAGAACTGGGTAGCCAAAGGATACGGCTATGGATCTCTTGGAAGTGCATCGAGCTCACAGAGTACAGAAACTGTAAGCCCGACATCCGAGGAAGATTCCAAGACGACTGCTAATGAAACTGCTGTAACAGAGACAGAAGAAACCGAACTTGCTACGGAAACAAAAGAAACTGAAGTTGCAACAGCTAATAACCAGACAGCAGAGAATGAAACTGCAATAACGAAAGCTGCTCCAGAACAGGTTACTGGAACTGATAACGAATCACTGACAGAAGAGAATATATCTGAGACAGGCACCCAGACAGGAGTTAATGAGCCTCCTGTAACAGAGGCTGATCCTGAACAGGTGGTTGAAACTGATAAGACATCATTGACAGAAGAGAATTCATCAGACATTATAGACAATCGCCTCAAGGAATCCACACCTGATACGGTTTATCAGGACAAAGAATATCTCGACATCGGAGGCAGACCTGGAATAGGAAAGTACAGAGACCTGCTTTTATTTAATCTTAGCGAATACAACGATGCAGAAAATATTAGCAACGCCACTCTGTCTCTCTACTGGTACTATCCCGATGGAATTGAAAGGCCAGAGGACACAATCGTAGAAGTATACAGACCAGCTGCAGCCTGGAACCCTGAAAATGTAACCTGGAACACCAGGGACAATGGGGTGCTCTGGACACAGCCCGGAGGAGACTGGTTTGACATGAATAACGTCTCTCAGGGAGATGCGCCATATGCCACAATAACTATTAAGGGCAGTGATATACCGGATAACAGGTACTACGAGCTGAACGTAACAGACCTCGTAAAAGAGTATGTCAGCGGCGAATACGAAAACACAGGGTTCCTTATAAAAACTCGTGCTGAGAATGCAGACTATGTAGCATTCTACAGCAGTGAAATTGATGATGAAAACCAGCGCCCAATGCTGGCCATAGAAGAAAAAATATAATCTGGCACCCTTAATTGAAAGAGACAACTTGAAAAATCCGGTGTTTGTGAGATTATAAAAATCTCCTTACCGGATATTTCAGTTTCTCCTCTCTGCTTTTTATAGAAAACTCCAGAACAAATACAGGACCATTTTGAGTATATTAGCTTATTTTAGAATGGAGAAATAGTTTAACAGTGAATATTTTCAAAAGTGCCCGTATATTACTGTTTCAATCCTGAACCTGCAGCCATAAATAAAATTATTTCCAGATAGAATTCTGTCGACAAAAAGATTCGGAACCGTGCGGCTGTCCACACTATATTGCTCCGGAACAAACAGAACAATTTTACTCACACAAGCTATTTGTATACTGCGGCAATCAATGATTATTATCATTATTTAATAGCCTGCATATATTTAAGAAAAAAACAGAAATGTGGAATTAATCACTTTGGATTGTTATAAAGATTAAGCCTCTGAGATCATTGACAACTTCACGCTTCTTGAAGACCTCCATAACAGTTCTGTTCTTGCATTAATAAACTTTTTTCGAGATTGGAGGGTTATATCTCAGGACACAGGGATGAAAAATGAGTGGGAAAGATCTGGCAAATATATGGAAAAACAGGAAAAAAATGGGAGTTTGCATTACAGTCTTTATACTTCTGGTTGTGACGACTACAACAGCCCTTTCCATAACGCTACCGGAAGAAACTGTTTACGTGGCTGGAGATGGGAGAGGTGACTATAACTGTAACGGAACTGACGACCAGATAGAGATCAATGAAGCCCTCGCATACGTAGCAGAAAACCCTGAGTTTACAACAGTCCACTTGAAAGGTCCAAACACATACGTTATCTCGGACAGCATTTTGATAGGAAGCAATGTAACCTTTCAGGGGGATTCTACAGCTGTAATAAAACTCAAAGACAGAGCAGATTGGCCGTCCTTGAAGCCTCTCATTACCCAGAGAGATTTTTCGGAACAGAATATTACCATAAGAGGTTTCGAAATTGACGGGAATCATGATGGGAATGAGGAAAAAAATAAAGGTGAAGGATATTATAACCTGATCTATCTCAATAACACAACAAATATTCAGGTTCATGACATGTATATGCACGACGGTCATGGAGATGGATTGAAAGTTGAAAATAGTTCCAATATCCAGTTCTACAATAATAAGGTATATAAGCTCGGGCATGAAGGTCTCTATGGGATCCAGTCTCAATATCTGAAAGCCTGGAATAATACAATAACCTGCAGAACCAACAGCGGGCTTAGAGTATGGGATTCAAATCATGTAAAATTCCATGATAATGTTATTGATTCCTTCTATCACTGGAGTGCAGGAGGACCCGGGATTCAAATTCAAAAATCTTCAGCCGTTATGGACGATATAGAAGTCTATAATAATACTATCTACAACACTTATGGACCCGGAATCTGGCTGGTAGGTTACGACAATTCATATTCAACAGAAGAAGCTCAGAATGTCCAAATTCACCATAATATATTTTATAGTACAGGCACGAACCCGAACATTGACTGGGTAGGAGGTATTGTAACCAGCGGGTTTTACAATACCCTGATAGAGAATAACGTGTTTGACGGGACATATCATACTGCCATTGCCCTGATGCACCCTACGGGATATTCTACGGATCTCTCACCAAAAGATACTGGATATACAACCATTGTGCGCAATAATATCATAGTGGACACACTTGAACGTAAGAACGACCCGGAAGGTACAGGGTATGGTGTAATTAATTATCTGCCTGAAACCCACAGCTTTATACTGGAAAATAACTGCTTTTACAATAATACGGCAGGAAACTATAAAAATGCAAATTCGACAGGTGATATATATGAGAACCCCCGATTTGCAAATCAGAAGGAAAATGATTACCATCTCAGATCAATAGGCGGCAGATGGAATGGAAAAACATGGGTAAAAGATTTCCAGACATCACCCTGCATTGACGCTGGATATCCGTCCTCTGATTGCTCCAATGAGCCTGATGACAATGGGGGCAGGATCAATATAGGGAGATATGGAAACACCGAAGAAGCATCAAAGTCAGGGGTGATGCCCGGATATGTTGCATGGTGGAATGAGATACTTTCACCAGAATGGAGGATACTAAGGACACTCCTGAGGATATTCCTTTTATTCTGCTTTAAAATCCAGATATAATTTATTTTCAGGTATCTTTTGAGTTAAAATTTAATTCCATCCCTGAAATGAATATTCTGGCTTAAATTTTCAGGGATTTGTTTTTATATTAGGATTAAATCTATCTGACTACTTTTAAAAGCAATTAACTTATTTTCAACTTTTACAACCCATGATTCGGACAACACATTAAATATTTACAAATTATTGGGAGGTATGTATTAATAGTGTTGCAGAGGAGATAGACAATATATTCAGAAATCAAGCTCCTTAAGCCTTAGAGAATATAAAGGGTTCCATTATTTCTTTTAAATTTATTTTAGATTTCCACAGATAACTTTTTTTAAGCTTAGAGAGTTATAGTTAAGTGCATTGGGGATACAGATGAACGAAAATAACTGGATACATAGACAGGGAGAAAAAAAGAATAAAGGAATCCTGATTTTAATTCTTATTATTCTGGTCGCAGGTGTAACTATTACCCTTTCAACTTCCCAAACCGAAATGACGGTTTACGTAAGTACTGACGGGAGTGGGGATTTCAACTGTGATGGCACCGATGACCATATAGAGATTAATGAAGCCCTCGCATATGTAGCAGAAAACCCTGAGTTTACAACAGTTCATTTGAAAGGTCCAAACACATACTTGATCTCAGACAGCATTTTTGTGGGGAGCAATACTATCCTGGAAGGGGACCCTACAGCCGTGATAAAACTTAAGGATAAAGCAGACTGGCCATTGGAGAAGCCCCTTATTACCCAGAGAGACAGCTCGGAAAGCCAGAATATTACTGTAAAAGGTTTTGAAATTGACGGGAACCATGATGGAAATAGAGAAAAAAGCAGGGGAAAAGGATATTATAACCTGGTTCACTTCCTGAACTGCAAAAATATCAGAGTTTATGATATGTACATGCACGACAGCCATGGAGATGGGTTGAAAGTTGTAAAAGGCTCTGATATCCAGTTTTATAATAACACAGTATATAAAGTCGGGCATGATGCTCTTTATATCATCTACAGTTCAGACATAGGGGCATGGAACAATAAAATAACATGCAGAACAAATAGCGGGCTCAGGGTATATAATGGAAATCATGTGAAATTCTATAATAATATCATTAATTCCGAGGGAGAAGGGGGAGCCGGGATTGAGATCCAGAAAACGGGTTCTTCAACGGTAATGGATGATATTGAGATTTATAATAACCTGCTGTACGAGACAAATGCAGCAGGGATCTGGATTACTGGTTACGGGTCTGTATATTCAAAAGATTCCGCAAAAGATGTATACATACACAATAACAGATTTTACAAAACCGGAATTAATCCTGGCGCTGCCTGGGCAGGGGGCGTGGTCCTCAACGGATTTTATAATACCCTTATAGAAGACAATGTATTCGATGGGTGCTACGGAGCGGCAATTGCCCATAAACAGGTAGATGAAGAGTTTTCATCTCCGGGATCAGATTATACGACCACTGCTAGAAATAATATAATAATTAATACCCGGTCAAGTCCTACAGCCGGAGAAGGTTATGCGTTTTATAATCAGTTAGAAGACAGTCATTCATTTATCCTACAAAATAACTGTCTCCTGAACAATGCCGGTGGGAACTACATGCATGCTGAATCTACATCGGACAGGGAAGCCACTCCCGAACTGATAGAGCAGCTGAATAAAGACGACCCTTCAGAGATACAGGATTTGCCCTGTGCGGAGGCGATAAAGTCCGGCCCACAGAATATATCGTATGAAATAGATGACGGCATTGATATAGGACAGAAAAAAGGTCTTATATATGAGATAAAAAGAACGATTTCAGAGATTATAAGATCCATAAAAAAGATTTTTTTAAGTTTTATTTCGGGAGAATCTGACAATGAGGAACTTGAAATTGTCTTACCCCTAGTAATCTCAGACAATAGACTGAAGGAAGAAAATCCTGACTCGACGTTGAGGGACACTGAATATATCGACGTTGGAGAAAGCCCGGATGGCGGGAAGTACAGAGGAGTTATACTTTTTGAGCTGGGACAACTGAATAAAACAAATAAAATTGAAAAAGCAACTCTTTCTCTATTCTGGTATTACCCCGAAGAATCCCGAAAGGAAGATACTATTCTCGAATTATACAGGCCTGAAAAATGGTGTGAAGAACATATTTCGTGGGGCGCGAGAGAAATAAACACTCCATGGAAAAATCCAGGGGGGGACTGGTACGATAAAAATGGAGTATCTCAGGGCAGTACTCCTTATTCCACAATAACTTTTAAGGGTAGCAGTTTTCCTGATAACAGGTATTATGAGCTGGACGTAACAGAGCTTGTAAAGGAATACATTAGTGGAAAATATGAAAACACCGGATTCCTTATAAAAACCAGAGCGGAAGACAGTGACTATATTGCATTTTACAGTTCGGAATGGCAAAACAAAAATCAGATGCCAAGACTTTCAATAGAATATAAAAATGAATAATATAACAGGGAAATGTGGCGAAAATTATAAGATATGGATATGAGACAGGAAGCATTTAGAAATGCATCATATCTGAAAATAAAGTCATATCAGATTGAGTCCCTGAATGTAAGGTTATATCCCCAAAACAGATACCTGATCCAAATGGTTTTTTACTCCAGATATTAACAAGCGGACAAAGATATGCAGAAAAACCAATAGATATTCAGGCTCTTAATGATGATTAAAATAAATAGAAAAAGATCTGGGAGATAAATTCCAGACCTTAACGAGCAAGTCCTACTCTTTCATTTCTTTTCTTCTCTACCTGCATGTCAAAGAGCATTCCGAAAAGGAGCATCTGGAGCCCTGTACCCAGTACGAGGAAGCCAAGAAGTGGGTAATATGACGGAAGCGTGTTTTGAAGCAATAGCTGGAAAATTCCCCAGAAAGCCAGGAGGACACTCAGAGGTAATGCGAGCATCCCGAGGAAGTAAAATAGCACAAGGGGATGGAAATCCAGGACAGTGTATTTGACCCTGAGCCTCCAGAGGAAACCCCTGAAAAGCATGGGTGAGACCTTACGGACATATTTGCTATATTTTATAGATGACTTCTCTCTTCCATAACGGGCAGGAATGACCACATCCATTACCCTCATTCCAAAGGCATTAAGCTTGATCAGCAGGTCGTTACAGTACCCGTAATAAGGATAGACTGCATCCAGATCGATAACTTCAAGAGCCTGCCTTGAAATGGCTGTGTACCCATTTTGTGGGTCCATTATGTGCCAGTATCCACTTCCTATCTTGGTCAGGAAGCTCAGAAGAAGGTTTCCAAAAGACCTCAACCTGCTCATCCCGGTCATAAAATTGTCTGAAAGAAGCCTGTTGCCCTTTGTATAGTCGGCAAGTCCTTCGATAATCGGAAAGATCAATCTCGGAAGATGGGCAGGATCCATCTGGTTATCCCCAGCCATAACTGCTACAATATCCATTTCATCTTTCAGAGCGAGTTTATACCCGCTAATTATCCCTGCCCCGACGCCCCTATTTACCTCGTGACGCAGATAAACTATTCTCGAGTCTCCGAACTTTTTGACTATTTCTCCTGTCCGGTCAGTGCTTCCATCATCAATCACATATATACGGTCCACATACTCTGGAATTCCGCTGAGAGTCTCACCGATAAGCAGTTCTTCGTTGTATGCAGGAACAACAACTCCTATGCGGGTACTCTCAAGCTTCCGAAATGCTGGATCGACATCAAAGCTCAGATAGTTAACCTTAAGTTTTTCAGTCTTTGCCGCAGAAAGCAGGGACTTTAAAGACATGTGCTCTTTGCCTGAACTTATATTCTGAAGTGACCTTGAGGTTACGGCAAGAAAGCCTATTTTTTCTTTAAAGGTGCTTTTCCCGTTAAGAAGCATCACAGCTTCCTGTTCACAGGAAACACGGCAGGGCCAGGAACCTACTGACAGGTCAAACCCCTGCCTTAAAGGCTCAAGGACATGGGAAAGCAAATCTATATCCTGCATGCACTCCGGATAGATGAGAACCACAAGCTCAGAATCAAGTGACGCCCTGTAGAGGACTTTAAGCAAAGCTTCCTCCCCTCCTGCAAGAGGAATAACTCTTGCCCCACCCAGAGCTGCCACTTCCATGGTTCTGTCAGTAGACCCTTTGTCAAGCACAAGTACACGATCTGCATAACTCGCCGCAAGCAGAACCTTGCTACCGATGGAAGCCTCCTCATTTTGGGCTGGAATCAGGACCGTAAACTCATGTCTTAGAGGCCTATCGGAAAGTTGAGATGGCGATGAAACTATACTAACAGGATCGGAAATTAAAGAATTGAAACAAAGTGTAAGGGCTGAATACAAACCCTCTCCACCCCCTTATGAGTATGCATTATACTATAACCCCCAGTATGTGTATAAATGCAAAAATATTAAAGGCTATCATTTGAAAGATATTTGGAACAAAATATATATAAAGTTAACATCTGACTGAAAATAATCTATGAAAATATTAATAACTTACGACAATATCCCTGCATTAAATAGAGACCTGATTATATATAAGTGTAAATTATATATTTTCACTATCGCGGTTTTTAGGCACAGGAGATATTAGAAATTAAGGCATATTCTCCCCATGTTTGGAAAATAATGCATTTGAAAGGGAGATTCTTGAGAAAAGCCAGTTTATTCACTGTAAATTTATGTATCAAAGAAAAAAGTAAAAAAATTATATGATTCAAAAATAAACAAATGTTTTCCAGATCAGAATGCTTTAACGGCTCCGCTACCCGAGGGAAATACTATATAAAAAATATTGAATCCCGGAGCACACGTGATACCTGCCCTGACTCAGTTACCTGCCATAAAGTTACTCTCCGGGATGAATATATGCTGGGACTAAATCAACCTGCGGCATCGGGCAGATAAAATAGTATGTAGAAGGAATAGTATTATTCATTTAAAGAATAATGTAGTCCCCGAATAAAAAATAATACAAAATAATCACTGTAGAAAGATCCTGCTTCTCATTCAGTAGCTGTTAAGGAAAATAATATGTCTACAGGAAGCTTATTTAGCCTTCCGAGTATAGTGAAAAGAGAAAGCTGCGAGAAAAAGGGGAGATATAAAAATTTAATATGTAAATCCTGTTTCAGAAGGCACAAAACTGTTCTTGAAGTTGCCTTGTTGAGAGATGTCCAGGAAAAATATTGAAAGTGTTAACAGGAGTTAAAAATTAAAACATAGAAGTCAGAGATATTAAAATAATCATCGTACACTGACATAAAATATTAGTGCAAGACTAAAACTTATATTCGAAGAATATTTATTCATTTAGAGGGAAGGTTTACCTGTAAAACTCAGGGTTGCCAGATGGGAATAAAGGGCTACAACTTTTAACTTACAGGTATTCCGAAAGGTTTTCCATATAAAGGGAGTATAATGGAAAACTGAGCCATAACCAATTTAAAAAAGAAGTAAGAACTAAAACCTGTATTTAAAGGATGAATTTTTAATTTACTGATAACATATTATTTGTGTTAAAATAGTGTGCTTTTCAGAAAAGGAAGAAAAAGCACATGATGGATATTTATTGTGGGGGAAAAAGAATTGATACGTGTAGGAGTGGTTGGAACCGGCTATATGGGAGAAAACCATGTCAGAATATATAGCGAAATGGAAGATGTAAGACTGATAGGTATATCCGATCCCAATTCTTCAAGGGTAAAAGAGCTTGCGGCAAGATATGACACATTGCCTTTTTCTGATCACAAAAAGATGTTCGGGAAAACAAATCTTGACGCGATAAGTATTGCAGCTCCTACTACCCTTCACTGTCCTATAGTGCTTGACGCCCTCGAAGCGGGAGTTGATGTGCTTGTAGAAAAGCCTATTGCAGACAGCGTGGAAAATGCAACTGCAATGATCGAATCCGCTGAAGAGATGGACAGGCATCTGATGGTAGGCCATATAGAAAGATTTAACCCTGCAGTCCTGAAATTAAAAGAGGTAGTTGACTCAGGAGTCCTGGGGAAAATAGTCTCAGTTTCGACAAGAAGAGTCGGTCCCTATAACCCAAGGATAAGAGATGTTGGTGTAATTCTGGATATAGGAGTCCATGATATAGATATAATCTCTTTTATTTACGGGATGAAGATAAACCAGGTTTATGCCATAGCTGGCTCGGATATCCACTCTTTTGAGGATCATGCAACTATTCATCTGCGCCTTAACCATTCGTACTCAGGACTTGTAGAAACTAACTGGCTTACTCCGCATAAAATTAGGAAGCTTACAGCCGTTGGCGTTAAAGGAGTTACATATCTTGATTATCTCGACCAGAGTGTTGAGTTTCATGACAATGGCTGGGTACAGACAGCCAGGATAGAAAAAGCTGAGCCTCTGCAAAAAGAGCTTTCCCATTTTATCTGCTGTTCCAGAGACGGAACCTGTCCGAGTCCTTCAGGGGAAGAAGGAAAACATGCTCTTGAAGTGGCTTTAGCTGCAATTCAATCATACAGGGAAGAAAAAATGATAGAGATCTGAAACTGCAGCCAGATGAAGCAACCTCCATACATTTGCCCGTTAACCTGCCTTTATTTACGGATAGAAAAATATTACGCAAAGTAAACACTACGCAAAGTAAACACTACGGAAAGAACTTATAGGTTCTAAAAAGTCAGCTTTAGGGAGCCACGATGCTTCTGCTTTCAAGAATAAATAAAAAATGGAGCCCGTTATGGGACTTCTTGAATTTACTCTAACCATGAAGGATGCCCCTTCTTTTAACATTCAGTTTTCTGGACTTCAAGTACGCGCTGGTTCTCAGGAAAAGATTGATTTTCACAACTGGACTCTGCAAAGAGATTTTTGACAGCTGCTGAAATGGTACTTATTCACAGAATAAACGCCAAGAAATTACAAAAAAATTCACGTTGTAGCTCAGAAAAGGCTCATAGATGGATTCAAACATTCAGGTCTGTGGCTGATGGAAAGTAAAATACAAAAGTCAGAGATAATTATTAAATCTAAAAAAGTAAAAGAGTCATCAATTAAAAGAAACATAATTAGTCTAAACAAAGAGAAGTGATAGATATCAATCCTTAAAAAGAAAGAAAAAAAGGATGTGCAACCTGATGAACAGGGGACGTCGGGTTACAAAAATTCTTCATCGGGAAACTATATAACCTCAAAGAAAGTTTAGTATGTAGTGGGTAATATGGAAATTGTAAAAAAGTGTAAAGAGACATTTACCGGGAATCTTGACATGATTCTCAGCTTCATGGGATTTAGCCTGGGCCTGTTCATTGTTTCATTATATTACCTTATCAATTTAAACCAGCAAGACATTGGACTTGCTGTTCTTTTTGCCTGCTTAATCTATTACGTTTTCAGAAAAAAATTTAAAAACGAAGCCCCTATTTCCCCGGGAAAAGATGAATTAAAGAGCGCACTTAATCTATCCTTTTACTTCGTATTTCTGATAAGCATTTTGATTTATAGCATGCACCTTTATTACAGGCCGTTATCTTACTTTATACTTTTATGCGTACTTGCAGGGATCATAGCCTCGGAAATTCTCTATGTAAAGAAAGGAGACCGAGTAGCTCCCATCCTGCTGCAAATATTCCTCCTTTCAATTCTCATAAGGTCCGGAATTTATTATAATTTTCCAAGCCTTATGGGTTATGATGCTTATGCACATGCCGGAATAGCAAAATTGATTACAGAGACAGGAACCGTTCCTCCAATTGAAATCAGCAGTAAATATTTTTATTACCCACTTGCCCATATTTTTGTTTCCATGACCCAGCTGATGGGCGGGCTGGACGTCAAAGATGGATTCTTTTATTCCATAGGTTTTGCTAATATCTTTATCACGGCGGGGATTTACCTTATAGGAAAAAAACTTGAAGGCCCCCAGATGGGGTTACTTGCTGCTTTGTTGATAAACCTTAATAACCACAATATTGTCACCGGAATTACCAACATAACACCGGGTTCCCTGGTTCTCTGCTACTTTATAATCATTCTCTACGCGGTCTTCAGCGAAAAGCCTGGTCTGGTTCAGGCAGGTCTTCTTCTTCTGGCTACAATCCTGATGGTGCTGACCCACCAGCTGACCACATTTGTTGTTTTTCTGGCTATGATCTCGATTCTGGCGGGAAAATATCTGCATAACCTTCTTTATGGCAGTTTGCCCACCGCATCAGGCAGCTTCAATTACATACTTTTTTTTGTAATCAGTCTGCAGACCTACTGGATGTTTACATATGTCACCCGGGATACTTCTTTTTTTGAAATGATCTTCAAACCTCTTGTAGAAGTGCTCCAGTCAGGGTCCAGCTACTCAAGTGATGAGCTTATCGTAGGAAGCGCGACCAGCCAGAGCTCAATGGAAGTACTGATACTTCATATAAGCTACCTTGCCCTGCCTTTCTTTGCAATAGGAGGAGTTCTAACCTGGTTTTCCCGCAGGGACGCCGAAAAAATAAATAAATTTTCAATTGCCCTTGTTGTTGCAATTTTATATGGTTTAGCCTATGGGATTCCTTTGCTTGGCATGAGAAATTTCCTTACAAGCAGGTGGTTCCCATTGATAGCAGTATTTCTGGTACTTGTGTCTGCATCATATATGCTAAAACTTGTGAGCCTGTTCAGCTCCAGAAAAGCAAAAGTTTCTGCGGTATTTGCCATAATGCTGTTATTTTCATTTGTAATGATAACAACACCGGGAATAAATAAAGACAACCCTCTTGTAGGAAAAGATACAACTGTAAGAAACCAGTTCAAGAATATTGAAATCCAGGCTGTAAAAACTCTAACTGGAATGTATTCTGGAGGCATCTTGATGGACTCTCCCTATGATAGCTGCCTTTTTTACAGGGACCCTGGATATGATGTAAATAACGCAACATATTTCGATACTGAGCAGATAGAGTCAAAAGAAATAAGTGGCGACCATATGATACTGCTTAGAAGATCGTCCCTTGGTGAACCAGTATCCATAAATGATCCGGAAAGATACGGAGTAAATATAATCAGGCCATTACCTGCAGAGTTCTTTAACAGTTTCGATGCTCCGGAATATGAACTTGTATATGACAACGCAGAAGTACTGGCTTACCTTAAAAAGAGCAAAGAAGCAAACTAATAAGAATTCATTGGAAACTAGTATCGTGAAAACCCAAATGTTTAACATATATTTTAATGACTACCGTCAGCTGATATTGTTTTGATCTAAATTGATGATCCATAATTAAGTTTTCATGGTACTAGTACTGTGATTCCGAAGTGTGTTCATAAAACTTGATGTTTTAATCTGTCCAATGATCGTGGATTTTCCAATTAAATAAGGAACTCACTTTGGAATCGAAGCACTAGATAAGAATTCATTGGAAACTATTATATAAATCGCCTGAGTGAAAGCTCTTATCCATGACCGGAACTGGTTTAATATATAAAAAAGGTTGAAACCCCATGTCAAACTTTATTACTAACGTACTGAAACTGGTATCAGGTAGTGTTACTGCACAGATCCTGGGCATACTTCTCATACCTATAATCACAAGAATTTATAACCCGGATGATTTTGGAATTTTTCAGCTCTTCATATCAATATCAGGCATACTTGTAATAGTTTCTACTTTTTCGTATCAGCTGGCTATAATGTTGCCCAAAACAGAGGAAGACGCTGCAAATATTACCTCTGTGTGCGTCGTACTGGTGACTCTCATATCCATACTTACAGGCGTTGTGGTCTTATTTATCCCGGAAGACATCAATATTTTTAATACTCCTGGGATTTCGAAATATCTTCCTCTCCTGCCAGTGATAATATTCCTCAATGGGATGTTTTTTGTACAAAACTACTGGCTTTCAAGAAAAACCCGGTTTGGGGTTATTGCAGGGTCCAGAGTTTCAAACACCCTGACCTCAAAAATATCTCAAATAGGGCTTGCAAAAATGAGTGTCACTCCATTCGGCCTGATAGGAGGATACATTGCAGGATATGCATTTGCAGACATTGTCATGCTGAAAGGTGTTAAAAAAGACATTCAGATTTTCAAAAAGGTATCAGTAAAAAGAATGAAAGAGGTAGCCATCCAGTATAAGAAGTTCCCATTATTCAGCTTCTGGTCATCTATCGCGAACACCATATCCCCACAGGTCCCTGCCTTTCTGCTCGCATACTTTTACAGCACTGCGGTAGTAGGGCATTTCTCACTGGCAAATCAGGTTGTAAACCTGCCAATGGGAATTGTCGGCGGCGCTATAGGGCAGGTTTTTTTCCAGAAAGTGAGCGAGGTTAAAAACGGGAATGGAGAAGGAGATATGAAAGTCATAGTTGGCGAAGTATATAACAAACTGATTTCAATAGGTCTCTTCCCCATGATACTCCTGGTTATTCTTGGAGAGCAGATATTCACTTTTGCTTTCGGAGAAGAGTGGGGCATTTCAGGGACATATGTGAGAATCCTTGTACCCTGGATATTTCTTGTCTTTCTGTCTTCGCCTATTACAACCCTCTATAACGTATTTGAAAAACAGAAAGTCTGGCTCATTTTCAGCATGTCTCTCCTTGTCTCAAGAGTGGTGGCGCTGGTTATCGGAGGAAGGTATGGGAGCCCTGAGTTTGCTCTTGCCCTGTATAGTTTTACGGGAATTGTGTTCTGGCTATGGAACAATGCATACCTCCTGGGGCTTGCAGGAATTAGTAAGAAAGAGAGTTTAGAAGTGCTTATAAAATATGCAATAATAGGCTTTGCAGTTTCTATCCCTCTAATTCTGGTAGAACTGATTTCTTCGAGCTTTTATGTAATAATAATTACAGCTGTTATCACAACGGTCATGTATTATGCGATAACCCTTCACGAAGACCCTATGTTCAAAAAAATGTTCTCATCTTTTCTTATAAAAGTAAAAAATAGAAGCTAAGATGAGAATTGTATTTTTCTGAAAAAATAAGCTCAGGTAGAAGCTATCATTTAAAGGGCTTCTACAAATTTTTAATAAATCAGATCAGGGGAAAGACCCTGATATCAGTTTTTCAGTTTACCTGATTTCCAGGAAAAGAATTCCTTCTATTCCCCAATCATTCATTTTCTTCATGCGTAGCCTGATATAATATCCTCATGAGAGAATACTTTTTGCTGCGGAGGGTTACTCTATAATAAGGAACAATCTTTGGAGAAAATCCCATAATAAAGTCCGTAAATCTTGGAATGTTTGCTGCCATTACGTTCATATATTCAAAATTTCTGGATTTAAGGTCGAGAAACTCATTATAATATAAAAGCGCATTTGGACCCATTCTGCCAAAATCGGGGTTAAGGGCTGAAGACCAGGTGACAGTGCACTTCTTACCATACAGGTTCAGATGAGATGCAACTGCTTCACCTTCAGGAGTCTCCGAGACAAACATATAGCCAGCATCTTTTTCCGCTACCAATTTAAACACTCTTTCAAAGAATTCCTTTGGTACAGGGAGCTTCAGATTCTGTTTATCATATACAAGAGAAAGAAGGTGATAATAAGTTTCAGGGTCATTTGAGATTCTTGTTTTAAGGCCTGCTTCCTCAGCGCTCTTAAGTTCTCTCCGGATTTTCCTGGAGAGATTGCTGTCTACATTTTCTTTAAGGTCCAGGTGGTGAGTATAATACACACTCGATTCCCATCCTTTCCAGGTAAAAGGTCTTACATCCTCAAGCCCCGGGGCAAGTGTTAGAGTAATGCTGTCAAACCCCTGCTTGCAGAGGAATTCCCTGAGAGCTCCTAAAATCTCGTGCGTGTCCTGCATACGTTTGCTGACTTTAGAACTCCCCCCTTCTTTTATGAGGGGACCGCAATAATCAGTCATATTACAGGTGGAAGATGCTATTTTCACCATTCCTTTAATATTTTTAATGAAAATGGGACATCCCCCTACAAGTTCACCATTCCTGAAGCAGCCATAAATCCTTAAGTCTCTGGAAAGGACATCTCTGCAAATTCCCAGCCAGTCACTGGTATGAAAGAGCGTACCGGGTTGAGCTTTTTCAACAAGCAAATCCCATTCTTTGTATTCAGACGGTACTAATTCTCTGACTTCAATTTCGTCCATTTTAAGCCCCGTTTAAGAGATAATAGTTATATCTTCAATAAGTTATGAAATAAGTAGAAAGATGAATTTCGTGTATCAATTCTTGAGTCCGGATTTGCAGACTCTGTCTACCTTTTTAGCAACGCTGTACCAGCTGTAATTTTCAGTAACATAACTTAAACCTTTTGAGCCCATTTTCTCTCTCAATTCCCGGTTTTCAAGAAGCTTCAAAATAGCCTTCGCGAGAGCTTCGTGATTTTCCGGAGGGACTGAGAAACCGCCTTCTGAAGCCTTGAGAGCATCGGCGACCCCGCTGATCGCACTTGCAACAACCGGCTTTCCACATGCCATATACTCATACAATTTCAGAGGAGAAAGCCCTATTTTTGCATTTCTTGCCAGGATAAAGGGGGCGGCGCAGACATCGCTTGCATTGATATAGACCGGTACGCGGTCATAAGGGACCACGCCTGTAAAAATAAATCTGCCATCAACCCCAAGATCTCTTGAGAGGTTTAAAAGTTCATTCTTCATAACTCCGTCACCGACAATAAGAAAACGGCAGTCAGGGTATCTGGAGAGTATTGAAGGAGCTGCCTGTACAAGATACTCAACTCCCTGCCAGGGGGCGAGGTTTCCCACGAAGCAGACATAAGGAGATCCCGGGTCAAGCCCGAGTTCTTTTCTGCATGAGCCCGGCTCAAGAGGTTTAAACATAGTAGTATTTGCTCCGTTGGGCACCACGGTTATTTTCTCACCGGGAATCCCGTAAACACTCTCAAGATTCTCTTTTATTCCAGGAGTCACAGCTATAATCTTATCCGAAAACCCAAGGGCTTTTTTCAGAACCAGAACCTTTAACCTTGATTTGGCAGAAGAAAAATACCCGGAAAAACTGCCTTTTCTATTGCCCTGCAAAGATTGTGCTTCACCATGTCTTGATTTTATAAGACTTGTCTCGTCCTCTGGAATTCCATTCAATTCATAAACCAGGGCTTTACACCTGCTCCTGCAGAAGATCCCGGCAAGAAAGCCGAAATTGGGGTTTCTGGTATAGAGTACGTCAAAAGTTTCGGAACTGACCAGGCCCGCAGAGTTCCTGAAATAATTAATAGTAAGAGCGAGCAGGCTTCCGGGCCTTACGTAATGACAGCGGATATTATCAAGATGTGAAAGAGTAGAACTATCCGTGGTGAAGATATGAACTTCATTCTCCAGCTCTGCCAGGTTGCTTACAAGTTCATGCCTGTGAATAAGCGACCCGTCAGCCAGGTAAAGAGGCCACACGATGTCCAGAAAGAGCATTTTCATACAATCACCTTAACAAAATACTCTATTAAAATATTTTAAAGTGATCATTGCTCTCCCTGCTCGGGCTCTGTAGAATTGTTGTTTAAAACTCCCGAAACTCTGGAAAACAAAAATCCCAGGCCCTGGCTTCTGTAATAATTTCTTATCTCCATATCCTGGATTTTCACATCTTTTTTAATAACCGAATTCAGGTAACCGTAAAAATACGCAGTACCAGTGTAATAAGGAGATTTCAGGCAATAATAAAGCGTATTGAATAGAACCATGGGAAGGCTTTTATCTACGTAATGAGCCATCCAGCCATTTTTAACATATCCATTCCAGAGACCTTCTCCTGCACTCGTTTTCCTTGTCTGGACCTCAACGACATCTGCATACTGCTTCAGCTGCCAGCCCCTGAGAATTGCTTTAGTATTGGAGATGGAGTCAGGGGAAGGCTCTACCTGATAGCCCCCAGTTTCGAGGAAACAGGCTTTTCTCCAGAGCCTGCCAGTGCCACGGGGCAGGTTTTTATCTGAAACTTCCCGTGAAAGCTTGTCGCCCGTATCATAATAAACCCCACCGCTTGCAATCCCGAGAGAGGAGTCCTTTTCAAATTCGTCTATTAATTTTCCAAAATAGTTTTCTTCCAGTATGGTATCGGCGTCAAGAAGACCTATATAGTCATACTCAATGCCGTTTTCTCTGCAGTATTCCAGCGTATAATCAAATCCCTGTTTGCAGACGTAGCTGTAGTGAAAAGTTATATCCCTGGGCCTTGGAGGAAGCCTTATACTCCGAATCCAGGAATATTTTGTTTTCAGGTCTTCGAGAATATGAGGAGTTCCGTCCGTACTTCCGTCGTCCACTATGATCCAGAGTACAGGCGTGATTTTCTGCCCGGCAACAGACCTGGAAACTTCAGGCAGGTTTTTTTCTTCATTTCTTGCAGGTGTGATCAGAAGATATCTTCCTTTAGAATCAGGCTCCATTTTCCCACCACCTGTAGATCTCTTCTCCGCTTGTGATCCATGCTCCTTTTTCGGAACAGTATTGCAGTGCTTTTTCGTAAAGCTTTATCCAGTCTTTTCTGAAACTGCACCCAAAAACGAAGTTATGCCACAGAAGGGTAATGACCCCATTGAGCCCTGCTGCAGTATCTATAAGATCCTTTGTGCATCTCCAGGCTTCCTCAAAGGAACTTGAGGCTTTGAAAAGAGCAACATCCATTACAGTAAGCGGAATCTCCAGGATATTAATCTCCCGTTCCTTATTCAGATTATATGGTTTGAAAGGGTGGCACATGCCGTTTCTGAAACCTGCTAATTCGCTATAGCCAAAAGTTGAGTCATAGCCGAAACCTGCATCTGCCAGCAGTTCCCAGGTTTCCGGAGTTTTAAATCTGAGATAATGGTTACGAAACCCCAGGACTTTTTTTCCCAGGACTTTTTCAAGGCTTTTCTTTTCATTATTCAGAGCTTCGAGATTGTCATATGAATAATATCCACCATGAAGTCCGGCTTCCCATCCTCTATCAGAAATATCTCCCAGAAGGTTTTCCAGATCTTCGATATCATATCTGAATCTGACCGGGTCTTCCCTGCTGGCTAAGAAATAAAAAGAGGACTTTGCCCCGAACCCTTCCTCAAGGTCCATGATATCGGAGAAGTTAAGGTAAGGCGAGTATTCAGGCCCTTTAAATCTCCAGAGAAACGGAGCTGTTAAGCCCCGGAAATCCAGACTCTTCAGGCAGCTAACCGAAGACAGCAAACTGTGAGAGAAAGGAGGATAAATATCATCCATATCATGAGTTAAACACACAGCAAAGGTTTTATTTTCCGGGAATTCGACTTTCAGCCCATTTTCCACCAGATATCTGGAAACTTCAGGACTTGAGGCGTTTTTCAGATCTTCTTCGGTGAAAAAGAAACGCCCATGTTCATCAAGCTTGCTGGGCTGATATTCTTTTTTCCGGGTAAAAAGGTCCCAGACATCTGCTTTTTGCTTTAATAAATCATACATGGCTCTCATCCGAGACCTTAGATACGGAAAATCCCTTCTTTTCCCCTCGCTTTTCCCCAGGAATCCCTTCTATGAGTTTTACCATGAATTCGGTTACATCAACTTTGTCCCTTAGAAGGGCGTCTCTCTTAAGACCCCAGGTTTTCTTAAGTTCGGGGTCCTTAAGGAGCTCCACAGCCTTTTTCAGGGCTGCTTCCGAATTGCTATAATTGAACAGAAGACCGTAGTTCTCTTCAAGTTCCGAGAAGTTTCCCATGCTTCCTGCAAGAGATGAAACATAAATAGACGGTGTACCAAGGATTGCACTTTCAACAGCCATAGTTGCACCTTCACCTACACACAGGGTAGCATAATAAAGAAGACTGTGAATTTTTTCAGAGGGGACCTTAATTTTATATTTGTCAAACTCTTCTGCCATTTGCCCTTCCGAGGAAATGAAGACCTTCCCGAATTTTTCCAGTTCCTGGATAAGTGGTAGTTTATTATTGATTCCATGCTGCCCTACATCATGATGTGCGCCCCATGAGATAAAGCGTAAAATCACAAATGTTTCACCTGCCTCCACACCGAGTTCTTTCAAAACCTCAGGATTTGGAGAAAAATAAGCAGGGTGAAGATACGCCATTTCATGATAGCCTCTGTATCTGATTTGTTTTGGTCCCACGTCTTTTTTAAAGGACGCAGGCGTGCAGATGATATCACAGAAAGGATAAGTCATTTTTTGAGCTAATTCTGCGTGTTCAGTGTCATTAAAGATTATAGATTTCTTTCCCAGTGCCCAGGCCACATGAGCAGCTTCGGGAGAAAGAATACCAATAAAGAGATCTGGATTAAATTTGCGAGCGATTTTATAAAGTTTGGATTCTCTTATGAACAATTCTTCAAGGAGGTAGATTTTACCCTTCTTGACCTTGCTCAGAACTGTATGCGGGATATTATAAGCATTTAATAATTCAATTACAACATCCTTATCTCTTGAGACAACCAGAACTTGATGTCCCTTTTTTTCAAGGTTCCATATAGCATTTTTGAAAAAGTGAACATGGGCCGGATGCCCGATATCAACAATGACCCTCAAGGTTTTCACTCCCTAACTGATTCCCGCTTATAAATATTGACGCAGGGAAAAGAGCAGCATTTCCTGGAGGAAGGCAGCGGTGGAAGGAAGGTAAGAAGGATTTAATGCCAGATCCGTTAGCAGATAAGGCGATGCTTTCAAGAAACCAGTGAGTCTTTCTGCCTCAGATATAAAGAAGCAGTAGGTTGTACCCTGGTTCTTCTTAAGTCCCTTTTTTCCGAACCTTACTATCAGACTGTTGTCCTTTAATCTCCCTGCTGCTGACAACAGGATGTCGGCAACAGCCCCCCGGCTATAGCCCCACCCTATTGCAGTGCCTCCTTAAACTTAATTTTTTGATTATGACAGGATCACTAACAAACACTATTATGCTTAGAAGATGAATAGTCCGTGAATAAATAGTTTTTGGAAGTAAGGTTCTGAACTAAAATGTTTAAAAAACTGAGACCATCATAAGTTCTGGTTTTAACTTCATAAATGAAGAAGAATAACCTCTCACAGCATTCTGAGATTTTGATATGGAATTCTTCCGGGATAATGAAAGAAAAATAGGAGTGATGTAAAAAATGAGAGGGGTCAGGGAGATAACCCTGTAAAAATAATTTCCAGGCCTGCAAAAAGAAAGTTAGCGACAAAGCAAATTAGTAGCGGGAATATTCCAATATCAATAGAGTCTATAGAAAAATGATCTTCTTTTCTGGAAGTCAGAAGCATTTCTTTTATTCCCACAAGGGCTATCAGTCCCAGGACTATTATCCTGTAATATTCAGGTATTCCAAAGTCCGTATAAACAAAACAGACGCCTGAACCGGGAAAATTATTCCCCATCATCAGTTTTTCTGAACCCAGAGCCAGCATTGAAAGCACTGCAAATCCCCCATAATTGGTAAAGGTATTGTTAAAACATATACTAAATTCTAACTATAGAAACCTATAAACTGTCAAACTATATAAATATTTGAACAGACACGAAAAGGATAAATATATTAAAGCCTGAAATCGAGAACCTTCCAGATTTAGAAATATGAAAGAGACAGGCTATCAAAAAATAAATAAGAATTGGGATCGATTACCTGTCAATTCCCGAAAAAGAGGTCAAGATTATGAAAGTTTCTGTTATAGGTTCAGGGTATGTGGGTTCGGTCACCGCTGCTTGCTTTGCAGAAGTCGGGCACGAAGTTATCTGCGTAGATATTGACAGGAAAAAAACGGAGCAGATAAACGCAGGCATCCCTCCCATTTATGAAGAAGGACTTGGAGAGCTTTTGCAAAAATATGCAGGAAAAAAGCTCATAGCAATTACTGATTATGAACTTGCGGTCAAAGAGACAGAGATCTCCTTTATCTGTGTAGGGACACCTTCTGCAGATGACGGGACTATAGACCTTTCAATTGTCAGGGCAGCAGCAGCAAGTATAGGTAAAGCCCTTGCAAAAAAAGATGCTTATCATGTAGTGGTGGTAAAAAGTACAGTAGTTCCTGAAACTACAGAAAAATTCGTCCTCCCCATTCTTGAGGAAACATCAGGAAAGAAAGCCGGAAAAGACTTTGGTGTGGCAATGAATCCGGAGTTCCTGAGGGAAGGAAAGGCAGTCCAGGATTTTATGAACCCGGATAAAATAGTGGTCGGTGCAATTGACAAAAGATCAGGAGATCTTGTTTCCGAGCTTTATCGCACATTTGAATGTGAGGTCACGCGCACAGGCCCTGCAACTGCAGAAATGATAAAATATGCAAACAACTCCCTGCTTGCAACCAAGATTTCTTTTGCCAATGAAATAGGAAATATTTGCAAAAAAATGGGGATAGATACATATGAGGTCATGGAAGCAGTTGGTAAAGACTTCAGAGTTTCCCCGAAATTCCTGAACTCAGGGGCAGGTTTCGGAGGGTCCTGCTTCCCAAAGGACGTCAAAGCTCTTATAGGAAAAGCAAAAACAATAGGATACTCTCCAGTACTACTTGAGTCCGTAATAGCTGTAAATGAGAAACAGCCTCTTCTTATGACCGAAATCCTGCAAAGAAAAATAGGAAACCCTGCGGACAAAAAGATTGCTGTTCTCGGACTTGCCTTCAAGAATGAAACTGACGATATAAGAGAATCCAGGTCAATTCCTGTAATTGCCGAACTTCTTAGACTTGGGGCAAAAGTTTCAGCTTATGACCCGATGGCAGCTGAAAACATGAAACGTATTTTCCCTTCAATCGAATACTGTGACAATGCCTCAGATGCGCTTAAAGATGCAGACGCCTGTCTTGTGATGACAGAGTGGGATGAGTTCAGAGACCTTGACTCCGAATTCCAGAACATGAAAGAAAAAATAATTATTGATGGAAGGCGGATAATCAAAGCTAAAAATATTGATTATGAGGGGCTCTGCTGGTGAAAACCAGCAGGGTCAACCCTTTCCATATACCAATATCATAGATTTATTGTTTTTATTTATTTTTAAGTATCCTTTGTCTGATGCTTATTATATCCTGATTTTTCAGGTCTCTCCGGCATTATTGTTTTAACTTATCTATTTCTGGAGAAATCTTATTAACTGCGAGAATTTCCCGAAGGTATTCAAGCACATCGTCCCTGAGGTTTTCGTTCTGGAGAGCAAAATCGACTATGGATTTTACGTACCCGAGCCGGTCTCCTGTATCGAACCTTTTTCCCTTAAATCTGCAGGCATAGATCATCTGGGATTTGTTAAGGAGCCTGATACCGTCTGTGAGCTGTATTTCACTTCCAACGCCAGTACCGGCATGCTTTATGCAGTCAAAAATCTCAGGCGTGAATACATAGCGCCCTATTGCTCCTATATTGGAAGGAGCATCTTCAGGTGCTGGTTTTTCTACAATGTCTTCAAGAACATAAAGGGAATCATCGAGGGGCTTGCCTTTTATAATTCCATAACTGCTCAGTTTTTCGTAAGGGACCTCTTCAACTGCGATTGTTGACCTCCCGTATTTCTCAAAGTTCTCAATAAGCTGGGCAGTGCAGGGTTTGTCGTTAACGATAATATCGTCTCCGAGAAGCACCGCAAAAGGCTCGTCTCCGATATGGTTTTCTGCCCTTAATACCGCATCTCCAAGCCCGTTGGGCTCTTTCTGGCGGATGTAGTGGATATCTACAAGAGAAGAGATGTCCCGGACCAGTTTCAGCATGTCTGTCTGGTGTTTTTTAGCAAGGTGCATCTCAAGTTCCGGAGAATCATCGAAGTAGTCCTCAATTGCTCTCTTGCCCCTGCCTGTAATAATAATAATATCTTCTATGCCTGAGGCAATAGCTTCCTCCACTACATACTGAATTACAGGTGTGTCAATTATAGGAAGCATTTCTTTTGGCATTGACTTTGTTGCCGGCAGAAAGCGAGTCCCAAGACCGGCTGCCGGGATAAGTGCTTTTTTGATAGTCAAGGTTAATTCTCCAATGAAAAGAAATTCTGTAAGGTTGTATTCTTCTGAGTTAAAGTACTTTTCACCCATAACTTTAATTTTTCCCCTATTTCTATGCAAAGTCCCATATTGTATGAAAAAAGAATTACAGCTTTTGCAAAAAATAGTGCAAAGTATTAATAAAAAGAAGAAGATTATCTGAGGATCATATGCCTGCGAAGAAAAGAGTACTTGTAACCGGAGGAGCCGGTTTTATAGGAAGCAATCTGGTAGACCGCCTTTTAGAAAAAGAAAGTGAAGTCATTGTTTTCGACAATCTCAGTTCCGGAAAAATGGATTTTATAGAGAACCACCTTGAAAATCCGGATTTTTCCTTTATAAAAGGAGACCTTCTTGATCCAGAAGCTATCGAAAAAGCCTGCAAGGATACTGATATGGTATACCATGTGGCTGCAAATCCTGATGTAAAACTTGGCGCTTCGGACACGAAAGTCCATCTGGACCAGAATATCCTGGCAACCTATAATCTACTTGAGGCTATGAGAAAAGGCAGTACAAAAAAGATTGCATTTACCTCTACATCCACGGTCTATGGTGAAGCCAGTATAATGCCTACTCCGGAAAACTACGGACCCCTTGTCCCCATATCCCTCTATGGAGCTTCAAAGCTCGCCTGTGAAGCCCTCATTACCTCGTACTCCCATACCTTCGATATGCAGGCGTGGATTTTCCGTTTTGCAAATATTGTAGGGCCTCGTAGCACTCACGGGATTACTGTTGATTTTATAAAAAAGCTTAAAGAAAATCCTCGCAAACTTGAGATACTGGGAGACGGAAAACAGGAAAAATCCTATCTACATGTCTCAGAATGTGTTAATGCGATCCTTTTTGCAATAGAAAAAAATAAAAAAGAAGTAAATATCTTCAATATCGGCTCTGAGGATACAATCAGCGCTACAGAGATAGGGAAAATCGTTGTTGAAGAGATGGGGCTTTCGGATGTGGAATTTACATATACCGGAGGAAGCAGAGGCTGGAAAGGAGATGTTCCAAGAATGAGGCTTGGGATTGAAAAGTTAAAAGCCATAGGATGGAAGCCTGAATATACTTCTGAAAGGAGTGTAAGAGAGACTGCCAGAGCAGTGATTGATAAAAGGTGATTAATAAAAGCTGAGATATTGCAAGAAGAAGAAGATCTGTTTACTCCCTGAAGCAGTATTATATTACATCAAAGGATCAGATCAATATTTTAAGATTGATATCTTTTTAAAATTTTAATATTTTAATCTTTTTAATATTTTTTCCGTTTATAGAGATCATGATAAATGATTCTATAGTAATTCTCGGAGATGAAAAGAATCTGTTAGCGTTAGCGTCTGGTACTGTGGTTTCCCATTTAAAAAAACCAAAATACGGTAAATTGGGAATGTTTACTTGGTGTCAGGGCTCACCTCTGACCTGAATAAATATCTTTTTATTAAGTACATTTCATGGTCAGTAAATCCGCCAACCATAAACATTACAATCAGATAGATTAGCGTACCTGCTCCTGCCGCTTCAAATAGCTCAAGAATGCCTGAAATGGAAAAGCTCGAAACAAAAAGGTACATTGCAATGGACGAGAGGATACTTTTTGCAATATCCATATAATAAAAATCGAGCTTGAAGTGTTTCAGAGAAATGTGAACGCAAAATGCAGCCATCAAAAAATATGATACGAGGGTGGAAAAAGCTGCACCCAGAATTCCTATTGAAGGTATGGGAATAAGAATAAGATTTATTAATACGTTCGAAACTGCGGCGATGATATTGATATATGTAGCAGGTCTCGTTTCTTTAATAAGGTACATCGTATTTATAAAAATCTGGAATATTCCTGCCATAAGCCCGGCAAAAGCGATAATAGGGATGACAAACCAGCCAGAAATAAAATCCGGAGTGGTAAGAACCGCAAGCAAAGGTTTTGCAAGAGCTGAAAGTCCGAAGACTGCCGGGATAGAGATGATAAGGAAATACCTCAGAGAATGGGACATGTAAATTCTTACTTCATCCATTCTATTCTGATCAAATAGCTTTGAAAGCTCAGGGAAGAGAATAAGCTGTAACGGGTTTACAAAGAGCTGAATAAGGTTTCCAATTGAACATGCCGCAGAATATATACCTACGCTGCCAAGACCAAGGAAATAAGTGACCATATACCTGTCACTCGATTCCGTAACCCACCTGATAAGCGCATTTGGGGTTAAGGGGAGAGAAAACTCCAGATATTCTTTTATATAAGTAAACCGCGGTATGACAAATCCTATCTGCGAAATTATAATGATAAAGGTAATTAAAAATATCAGTCCCTGTACAATTAAAGTAGCGGTAATTACTCCAAGAAGTCCGTATCCCATTTTAAGGAAAATCAATATAAATAGCAGTTTACCAAAAGTTTCAAAAAATGTAAAATAAGAATATTTTTCAATCTGCCTGAAAATCCTGAAATAAAAAAGAGATATGGACTCTATTACATTCACAAGGATTAACAGGGAGCCTGCCTGGACAAAATAGGTTGCTGCAGGATCCTTAAAGCCAAAAGTTGCAAGTGGTTCTGCAAAAGTATATAACACAAATGAAGCCAGAAAGCCCGATACTGTGACAAAAAAAAGAATTGAGTATACTGCTTCTCTTATTTTCTTCTTATCAGTTTCGGAAGATAAAAATCTGACGAAACTCATGGAAAGTCCCATAAGTGCAAGGGAAGAAATTAAAGATACTGTAATATTTATCTGCGCCCAGAGTCCGTAATCATACGCTCCAAGGGTTTTTGTGATAATAGGGAGTAAAAAAAAGCTGCTCAGACTCGTAAGTATCTGAACTGTACCGATAAAGCCTACATCCCTTGCAAATTTTTGATATGACATCACATCACCTTAAAAGGAACTGCCTCTTTTCCGCTGTAAATGGCATCAAAAACACCTTTTGACTGTAAGAAAAGGGGCCGAAAATTCGAGAGTACTTCTCAGTGTTAACTTAATCCGCAGACTGAAGGCGCAATAGTTGTAATTCATAGAAATACCCTTACTTGGAGAGAGGAATATCAAAAATTATTAGATTTTTTCTCAGTGTTAACTTTATTCGTATATTAGAGGCATAATAATTGTAATTCATGAAAACACCTTTAATGAAGAAACAATACTGGATTCAAGAACGAGAGCTCTGGATTTATTCTCACCGTTAATTTTTAGTCTACTTAAATAACATTCTTTTATGAAGAAGCTGGGCTCCTTCTCACCCCAATAAGGAATTTCCGCAAAGGATAAAAGCTTTTGTGTCTAAATAAATTTTTATAATAGTAACTGCTTGGAAAACGGCCTGTTAAAAAGAAATTTCTGGCAGACATAGCAGATAAAATGAAATTTAAGAAAATAACATAAAAAATTAAAACAAAAAGCATAAAAATTAAATCGGTTTTTCCGAAAAACGGATGCAGGAGAAATTAAATAATCCTTCTGTCCGTATCTCGGAGCACTCCTTAAAAGACATCCAGAACTCAATTGCTAAAAGCTTCAAATGAGATACTCTAGCTGAAGTTTTGGTTTCTGTGTTTCTATTCCGCATTCGATGCTGTAGAACGCAATATAATTGTTATTTTCAGTCCTTGCTTTTATGAGAACTCCTGTATTTTCGTATTTTCCGCTAACATATTCCTTTACAAGTTCTGTGACATCCAGCTCATAATATTTATTGTCTGGAAGTTCGCTTCCTTTAAGGGTAATTGAAGCATAAGGAGTGTCTCCCTGAGATACCCCATTTTTATCGTACCAGTCCCCTCCTGGATTTTTCCATGCAACATTTTTGTCTTTTTTATTCCAGCTCACATAACTTGTGTTCCAGGAAGAAGCAGGCCTGTAAACCTCCACAATGGTGTCATCTGGCCTTGTATTTCCTGCAGGGTAATACCAGTAAAGGAAAAGATTTGCACTGGTGACTTCAGTTGTGTTATTGAACTCACTCAGGTCAAACCCCATCATATCTCTATATCCGGCATCATTTATTCCGCCCAAGTCAATAAAGGTTGAGTCCTGATAAACAGCGTCAGGAGAAGCCTCCCTTAGCCTGTTATCTATTGCACCGGTAAGAGTTGCGTTAAGAGTGATTTTTTCAATAATTTCAGGAACCACAGGTATATTCTCTGAGGATACCTTCTTTGTTATG
>WPCI01352601.1_pt1 | contig 109137 bp, 95 predicted proteins | sample 5399871 | NCBI WGS metagenome assembly WPCI01 (sample SAMN12869469, study PRJNA574797) | sludge metagenome | isolation source: wastewater treatment of pH7 | place: China:Beijing | collected 2019-05-20
GCGCCGGACGGGTTGTAGGCGTCTCCCGTTGTTGCGTAGAGCATTCCATCTGGGCCGAAAGCTAGGCGACCGCCGTTGTGGTTGGTTGAGAAGGGGATTCCTTCAAGTATTACCTCTTCGGTCCCCAGCGTGTAGCTGCCAGGTTCGCCCTGAAGCTCAAACCGAACGATCCGGTTGTCCGCAGGTGAGGTGTAGTACGAGTAGAGATAACCGTCGTTCACTGCGAGACCGAGCAGGCCGCCCTCGTGCAAAGGTGCCGCTCCCCCGGCAATGCCGACTTCACGGATCGTTCCGTCGTCAGTCAGTTCGAGGATGCGGCGGGAATCGCGCTCACTGATAAACGTGGTGTCCCCACCGAAGGCGATAGACCACGGCGCAGCGAGATTCGTAACAACGACGCCGCTAGCGGTGTCGAGGAAGGTTGGCTCCGGTTCCTCCTCCGGCTGCGACTGCGGGACTTCCTGTGGTCGGCTCTGCGATTCGTGCGCACTGCTCTGTGGTGTCGGATCGGGGTCCGTGGCGATCTCCTCGGCGGGCTGTGAGCAACCCGTAAGGGCAATCGCCACGGCGGTTAGACCCGCCCAGGATGACTTTCTTCGCCTATTCGGACGGGTACGCATAATCGGTCCGATCTGATCGGTTACTTGAGCACTCCGGATTGAGGCTAGTTACGATTCAAGCAGCCCTAGGCGCTCGAAAGCTAGAGCCAGTCCATCCTCGTCCACCCCGGCAGTAACCCAGTCTGCGGCCGCTCGGGCTGCGGGAACGCCGTCGCCCATCGCCACCGAGGTTCCTGCGACACTAAGCATCTCGATGTCGTTGTCCGAATCTCCAATCGCGATCGTTTCCTCGATTGGAACGCCAAGCTTCTCCGCGATCTTCATCATTCCGACCGACTTGTTCATTCCCGGCGCCCCGAGTTCTCCGATCACGCTGACGTGTGTGCGTAGTGAACCCGGGATCACCTCGTATCGGTCGCCAAAGTGTTCCTGGACGTCTTCCAAGGTCGCCTTTGCATCGCTTGGAATCGCAAAAACTGTCTTAGGAGCGCTTTCTGGGACTCCTACACGAACGTACGGCTCGATCTGGGTCAGGTATGCGCTCCAGTCAGCAGCCGAGTCTCCCCCGGCCTCTGGTGGAATGAAGACCTTGAGGATGTCACCTAGTGTGTTGATATTTGTCCCGGTGAGCCAGTAGTGGTCGATGCCTTTGTCCATCAGCCACTCAGATATCTCCGTCAGCTCTTCTTGTGGCATCCGCACATCCAGGACAGGAGTTCCGTCGACCTCTGCGTATGCGCCGTTCAAAGCAACAATGTCCCGGAATCCGATATCCCAGAGGAACTGATAGATCTCGACCTTGCTTCGCCCCGTGCACAGAACTAGACGGTGACCGCCGGCGACGGCGGCAGTCAACGCCTCTCGCGCGGAATCGGGAAGTTGTTGGTCGTCGTTCAGTAACGTGCCATCTACGTCAAGGAATACAAGTCGGCTCACAGGTCCATACTGTCAGACGGTGCGCAGATCGCGCAGGTGCTGCCGCGAGCGCACAGGAGAACACCGTCGTACCATCTCTGCGAATGGTTCTTTTTGACGATCAAGTTCGGTTTGAAGCCGCCTCTCAAACTTGTTCTCCCGCACTCTCACGTTTAGCCATGTCCCATAGGCCGAAAAGGTACTGGGTGCCGAGAGCACGGTCATACAATCCGTAGCCCGGACGTGGGCGTCTGGTGGTGTTCTCGTCCCAGAGGTGGCGACCATGATCTGGACGAATGTATCCCCGATAGTCCGCGTCCGCGAATGCTTCCATGATTCCGACTGTGTCAACATCACCCTCCTGCGCCCGATGCGCCACTTCGGTGAAGTCGCCATTCTCAAAATGCTTGATATTGCGAACGTGAGAGAACACGATGCGATCCATGAACTCGCGGACGGCACCAACCGCATCGTTATCCTTGCGAGCAGAAAAGGACCCAAGGCACAGAGTAAGTCCGTTCGCTGGACTTGAGTTCAGCGAAAGGACACGACGTAGATCCACGGCTGTAGAGACAACCCGTGGCCATCCAAAGATGTTTATGGGCGGATCATCTGGGTGCACACCCAGCCGTACACCAACTTCCTCGCAGACCGGTATGACGGCGTCTAGGAACTTACCGTAGTTTTTGTACATGTCTTCGCGAGAGACACCCTCATAGGCAGCGCTCAACTCGCTGAAGTTCGCTAGCCGCTCTGGCTCCCAACCCGGGAGTGTGAGTCCCCCAGAGTTCTTCTCCATGTCAGCGATAATGCTTTCTGGTGACATCTTGTCAACTACGGCCTTTTCATAGTAGAGAGCCGTCGAGCCGTCAGGCAGGCTGTGCCAAAGATCTGTCCGTAGCCAATCGAAAACAGGCATGAAGTTATAGCAGACGACCTTGACTCCGGCGGCTCCAAGATTACGAAGAGACGTGCAGTAGTTCTCAATGGCTGTTTCTGGGTCCATTCCCAGGACCGGTCGTCCAAGCTTGATTGACTCGTGGACATTGAGGGACTCCACCACATCCCCGTCCAAGGTCTTTGTGATTCCTTTTGCCACATCAGATGCGGGGATCTGGGTGATCTCGCTCATCGCAGACTCGATTTCTTCTGCTGTCCAGACCTCACCCGCTTGCTTATGGTGCAGAGCCCATACAACCGTGTCTACTCCGGGAATCTGTCGGATTTCTTCCAGAGAAATGGTGTCGTTTCCATCTCCGTACCACCGAAATGCCATCTTCATGGGATGTTCCTTAGTTTTAGTTTGAAGGAGGAACGCAGAAGTGCTCTCTGCCCTGCGCCCTTAGTTCTGTAGTGGACTATCGACGAATCGGGACATCAGCCCCGACCGAAACTCGATACCTCATCCGTGTTACGTAACACGGCCGATACCAATCGTGGATCTGTTCCAATCCTGTCGGGTAGTAGTCCCGGCAACGCGATAAGCGCCTCAGTGACCGCAACCGAATCATCGACGCCTGCATCACGCACTGCTTTCTCCAGTGCTTCAGCACTTGCAGGATCGGCCAGGTCCCCATCGTCTCTGACCGTTCGTCTTACAAACTCCGCCCAGCATGCAAGACCGAAAGCTACTCCTTCCGGGACGTGGTCCGTAGCCAAACACTGCGCTGCTGTATCTCCCCATCGGATTGGGAGTTTTTGGCTACCGTCGCTTGAGACGCGAGTGGTTGTATCCCCCGTCGCGGGATTACTAAACCGGCGCATCAGTTGGTCGCAGTATGATTCAAGATCGGCATTCTCCGGAGGGGTGAGCGTACGCAGGACATCGGACTGCATGTACGTCTGCGCCCAATCTCGAATTATTGGATCATCAACAGCGGCCGCAATCGTATCGTGCCCCCGCAACCGACCAGAATAGGCCAACAGGGAATGTGTTCCGTTTAGGAGTCGAAGTTTCGTAAGTTCCCAGGGTGTAACGTCTGGGACAATTTCTGCGCCAGCGAGTTCCCAGGCAGGACGCGGCCCCGCAAACGCATCTTCTATCACCCACTGCGTATAAGGTTCTGATGCGATCGCAAGCTCGTCGGTGGCACCAAGCGTCGTTGCGGCACGGACGACTGTCTCACCGGTTACTCTCGGAGTTATGCGGTCGACCATTGAACTAGGAAAAGTCGCAGATTCTTTCAACCACCCACGAAACTCGTCCCCGTCGCTGCCGGGAAGCGCCGCATCGATTAGTTGGTCAACTACAGACCAAAGGATCAGCCCGTTCTGGGGCATGTTGTCGCACGAGAGAACTGTTATTGGTGGACCGCTCAACCGACGTCTCAAAGCAAGTCCGCGGGCAAGCAAGCCGATCGCAGACGTTGCGGGAGCCATTGCGTCCGGTTCCACGATGGTTCCACGTTCCTCTTTGCTGAGTTCTTTGGCGTCTCCGATCAATTGACTCATATCAGCTGATCCATCAGAGAGTCGAACATATCCTTTCTCGGTGACCGTGAGGGTGACGAGATGCGTGGATGGCGACGCTATTGCCGCGAGGAGCCTAGGTGTATCAACAGCGGGATCAACGAGGTCGACGACGGAACCCACCACTCGGGTTGTAGAGGCGTTGTTACCGTCATCGTCAATGCCGACTTCGGTTACTGAATAGAGCCCGTCCTGAGACCGAAATAGTGGCACCAGTTCTGGCGAGCGTTCCACATCGCCAAGAATGCCCCACCTTCTGTCCCCGCTCAATCGCATAGCCTCTTCCGTGTATACGGCCTGATGGCCTCTGTGGAAGGCTCCCCACCCAAGATGGACTATTCCCACTTGGGTTGGCGGGTCGATGGGCACACCAACACCGGAGGGTAGCGTGGTGGACCGCGATAGTATCTGGGACTTTTCCATGGTGCCTCTTGTTCTCCGTTGAATATTTCAGTTTGCGTGAGGTATTTGGAGTTAGCTGAGATGTAGCAGAACCTTTCCACTGCCCGCAGCGGTCGCCGCTTCCATCGCTTCGACTGCTTGGCACATTTCGAACTCCTGCTTTAGGAGCGGCTCGACGTCGAGCCCATCGGCCAGCGCGGCTATTGCGTCATCAATCTCGTTATTGAAGCGATACGACCCCTTCCATGTGAGTTCTCTTGTGACGAGGTTGCCGACCATCATCTCCACGGGAACACCAGGAAGGTTGCCTACTTGGATCACCAATCCCCCCTTGGCGGTGGCCGTGAGTACTGATCCAACCGCGCGAGCCACCCCGGAAGACTCAAATGAGATCTCGTATCCCTCTTCTAAGTTCGAGGAACTTGTGTTAATAAGTCGTGTCGCACCCATGCGCTCAGCGATCTCGAGTGCTTCAACGTTCACGTCCGCCGCAGCGATGTTTGTGGCACCCCTGTACCTAAGACCGGCAACAATCAGTGCTCCTATTGCCCCACATCCATTAACTAGGATCGGGCGGTTAAGAAGTCCATCGGCGTGACTTATCGCGTGAAGAGCGACAGCCAGGGGTTCCGCCACAGCCGCAGTTCTGGTACTCAGCCCATCTGGTAGGGGTCGAATCTGGTCGACTCGAACACTTCGCAACTCAGAGAATCCGCCATCGGTATGGGGGTCGAAAGCTGCGGAACCGAAATACCGCACTTGTGGAAGAAGATTTGTGCGACCCTCAATCCTCTTTGGAAGCTCGCTATCGCCGACTGCTTGAGCGGGATGGAACGTTACCGCGGTACCAACCGTCAGTTCCTCAACCCCATCGCCCAGAGCGACAATCGTGCCGGCGACCTCATGCCCTAGGATCATCGGATGTCTCAATACAGCGGTTCCTGAAGCTCCGCGATGGTAGTAGGCCAGATCTGAACCGCATATTCCACCCCACTCCATCGCGACAAGAACCTCCCCAACGGCAGGAACCGGATCAGGGACGGTATCCACTCGCAAATCTCCACGACCATGTACAACGACTGCCTTCATTGGCCTATTCCCATCTCTTATTGGGGGATCAGTAGTGCAGAATTGTTGGGTCACGTCACCCCGACGCGCGGCGTGCAAAGGGACTAACTATTCAACCCATTGTGCGCGACTATACATGTATACAAGCACTTAAGTGCTAGTCTGTCAAACATGGGTTGAAATAGGCATGAAGCGGACTCATCACCAGTGTCATCAAAGAAGAAGACGAATAGGAAGATGGAATGGCCGAGAAACCATTACTCAGTTTTGACAGGGCTCACGTGGCCTTCGACGGATTCCAGACGGATCCCGTACTCGATCACACCGAATGTCTCGACATTGATCCTGTCGACGGATCGATCTGGTGCGGTGGAGCAGCAGGGCAACTTTACAAGATCAACATGGATAACAAGGAGATACAGCTAGTTGACCAAAACCCCGGTGGATTCGTACTTGGGGTACGGATGGGACCAGACCGCCAAGTCTTCTGGCTGGACGCACTAAACCGTCAAGTTCGCACCCTTGATACGAGAAATGGAACAGTTACGGCAATCGTCGACGTATTGGCCGGCGATGATGAACTTGTATATCCGAATGCCCTTGACATAGCGTCTAATGGAACGATTTACTTCTCAGATTCTGACGGGGGAGACTACTTCTCGCAGGAGGACGGCTCCGCTCAGCCGGGAGGCGGGATATACCGAATTGCTCCCGATGGAACCGCAGGCCGTTGGGCTTCGGAGACCTTTTATTTTGCGAATGGCGTAGTCCTCTCTCCCGACGAAAAATACCTCTATATAGCCGAGTCGGGAAGTCGCACCATCGGTCGAATGGAGATTCTTGCGGATGGGTCCGCTGGCCCGTACGAGCGTCTCTGGAATGTCGGTCCGCATGTCCCCGACGGATTGCAGTTTGGTCCCGATGGTCGCCTGTATGTGGCGTGCTACTACCCCTCGGTGATTCTAAGGCTCAGCAACGATGGTTCTGTCGAACGAATCTATGAAGATACGTTCGGCCACCTTCTTTCAAATCCCACCAATCTGGTGTTCAAGGGGAACTCCGCATTCGTTGCAAACCTTGGCCGGTGGCACATCACAGAGATTGACATGACCGAGGTGCTGAACAACTAACACGTTCATCCGGCGTCCCAATAGTCCGAGCTACTCCCATACGGCTATATTCCGCCGTACGGGAGCGGCACCCGGAGAGGCAAATAACTTCGGTGAACGTTGTTGAATAGTCTCGATATCTTTGAAGACAGTTCTCAGATGAGACTTTAGATGGGGCTTCGCTGCTTCCGGTCCGTCGGCCAGGAGAGATTTCAGAATTGTCTCATGCTGATCTGCGTACTCTCGAAGCGCGCGCTCATTTAGTCCCAATCTTCGCGCCCTGTCGAGATGCGCTTTCGCGTTCACTACCGGGGGCCAAGCGCCTTCATGACCGGCAAGACGCAGTAAGCCAAAATGAAATTGCTCATCCAGCGCGAAAAAACGATCAGGGTCATCCTCGGCCTCGCGTTGCGCGTCAAGATTCTCGTATAGTTCTGCAACTATGCTGGAATCTGGTTGGTCAGAGGCCGGTTCCAATGCCGCAAGTTCCACCGCTTCGCGAAGGAACTGTGCGTCAGCTACACGCTTTAGGTCAATTCGTGAAACGAATGATCCCACCTTCGGAAATACTTGCACCAAGCCATCTTGTCCTAGCAAGATTAGAGCTTCTCTAACCGGAGTGCGCGACACCCCCATCTCGGCGGCAATGTCTTTCTCATAAAGCGGTGATCCCGGCTCCAAGTCCAAAGAGACTATGCGTTGCCGTAGAGTCTCATAGACAGCACGGCGCGTTGTCAGATTCTTGTTTCCCGGCATGTTCTGATCATATGCGCTCACGGGTAAAACGTCTTTCGGTCGGGCCATATGACCCGAGACATCTGACCCGTTAATGGTCCAGAACCCGGGAAATGTTCTTTCCAACCCATGCTCTGCACCCCGACTCTCCCATCCTTGATTGGCCCCGCAGATCCCCACAGATGAACGACGAATCCTGTCTCGCCACAGCAGGTGCAGCCGACAATATTCTCATTACGTCCGACCGTTTCCTTTCTCTAGGACGGTACTTTGACAAGCACGTTCTGTTTGTGTGTCTTCTTCTTGGAAGTAGCCGTCTTCTGTGCGCCTGAGGAAACGGATAGCACAAGAACAAGCACTAGGAAAACGCCCATTACAAGCTGTCGCGTACCCGACGGCAGGTTGTACACGCTCTCTGCGGTTATGAGGTATGAAGACATAAGGGTCATCATGAGGGCACCCACAGCAACCCCAACCACGCTTGACCGTCCGCCTGCAGCGGCCGTACCTCCAACAAAAGTTGCTGCGATGGAGGGCAAAAAGTAGGCGAGACCCATGTCTTGGAATGCGCCTCCCATAACAGCCGCACAGAGGACACCCGCAAGTCCACTAAGCGCTCCCCCAATGACGAACGCTCCAATGACCTCTTTTGCCGTGCTGATACCTGCCAACCTAGCGGCCTCACGATTCTGACCAACAGCGTGCAATCGTACTCCGAATGGTGTCTTATACATGACGATTCCAAGAAGAAGCGCAACTGCAATAACGATCAAAGTTTGAACGGACACGGGACCAACAAACGCAGTTGTGAACCGTACGAATCCGGGATTAGGCACCGGAGAGGACCAGGGGGCAACTAACACCACCGTGAGATACATATACCCCATCGCCAAAGTTGTGACCATAGCCGGGATTCGGATGTAGATGTTTACAAGCCCGTTGAGCAAACCCGCAAAACCCCCAAGCGCAACCGCCAGTATGAATCCAAGAACGGGATTAATCGTCATAAAACTGGTCGAGGCGTACGCACACATTGTCAGAATATAGATCTGACTAAGGTCAATGGCACCGTCACCGCTAGTTACCACCGTCATTTGTGCCAACGCCAACAGCGCGGAGAACGTAGCCAGCCGAGCCGCTGTCCCAAGCACAGAACCGTCGAGGGAACCCGTTGCCAGTGCATTTAGAAGCAGAAACAGGACGCACCCCACAAGTGGCCAAACCACTGGATAACGCCGCGCGAATCCGAGTACCTTGCTCATGCGTTATTACCTTCCTTACGCGTCATCAAACGACGCATTGCCATCACGGCAATAATGATCAAGCCCGTGACGGCGAGCTGAAGGTTAGAATCGACCTTCACGAATATGAGTAGTGAAGTAACGAGCGACATCGCGATGCCCGCCGCCACCACGCCGATCGGTTCAACGACTCCGCCCGCCATGTAGCAACCTCCAACGATTACTGTCGCAATACTCATCATGCAGAACGCCGCTGAGGCATTGGCATCAGCCGAGTATGTAACGGCTGTAAACGCCATACCGGCGAGCACGACAAAGAAGCCCGCCAAACCGTAGTTCGTCATCTTGCCTACCAAAAACGACCACCCTGACCGTTCGATGGCATCTCGGTTATTGCCTACACCGCGAAGAATGATCCCGTACTTCCAACGGAACAGCACAAACCAGCTGAATAGTCCTCCAAGAACACAGAGAATCGCAGACATTGGAATCGGGCCCAACCGGAAGCCGTAAAGTGAACCCAGCCAGGAGGGAACTGATCCACCTGGAACTGGCGAAATCATCAACGCAATTCCGAGCCACACGAACTGCGCGCCCAGGGTCACGACGATTGCCGGAAGACGCCGAACGACTACAAGAGCACCCATAAGCGCATACGCTGCGATCAAAAGCAGTAGCGAACCAATTCCGACGATGGCGTTCTGTGTCAGAAGGAACGCGACCAATACGTTGGCCAGTCCGATCGAGAATCCGTTCCCCATATCGATGTCACCGGTTACCACAATGAACATTTGTCCGAGAGCCGCAAATACCAGTGGTACAGCAGTGCCCAGAAGTAGTCGTAGTCCGCTCTGAGAAAGAACGTTCGGGTTAGCGATGACGTTGAGTACGAACATCAGAATCATCGCGAAAATCGGCAATGTCATTCTCGATTGAATGACTGCGGATAATGCACCCCAGCGTCGCCCGGCCTCCACCCGAGGAGGTGGAGATATAAACGATGCTTCCACAACCTCCGCCACCGAGATGAATGGTCCTGAGAGTTCTGCCGTGACACAGCCATCACGCATAACATATACCCGATCACAGATCTCCATCTCACGATCTTCAGTGCTATGAAGAATTACGGTCTTCCCTTCGGCGCACGCCTCCCGAAGGAGTTGATATATCTCTTGTTTGGTTTCAATATCAACGCCCGCTGTTGGATCATTCATCAAAACTACGTCCGCTCCGGTAGCGAGTGCACGCGCAATCAGAGCTTTTTGCTGGTTACCCCCTGACAGCGAAGTAATGGGAGCGTCCGGACCAGAAGCACGTATGTCTAGGCGCTTGTACCATTGCTGGGCTAACTCGTCTGTCTTACCTTTACTGACGATCCCAAGTTTGGCTAGGAAACCAACACTAGACACGACAATGTTCTGACGAATGCTCCAGAGAGGGAACACCCCTTCTTTTGCGCGATCCCCACTCACATATGCGACTTTTCCCCGCACTGAGACACCGTTCTTGGGCCGTTGTTGGGCAGCAAAAATCACGTCAAGCAACTCGGGCTGACCACTTCCAACGAGACCGGAGATGCCCACGATCTCACCTGCACGACCCTCAATGTTCACATCGCGCAGGACAGAGGTCTGAATTCCCTCTCCCTCTACTAACAGTGTCGTCTCTATGGTCGGCGTAACAAGGTCTTGGCGTTCCTCGTCAATTACCCCACCGCCCATCATCGCTACGATTCCTTCGGCCGTTGCTTCACTGGCTGCGAACTCGGCGTGATTTGTTCCCTCTCGAAGGATGACGATCCTGTCTGAAACGACGGTGATCTCATCGAGCTTGTGTGAGATGTATACGACTCCGACTCCGGCTCGGGCGACAGCGCTCACAACCTCTTGCAGTTGCTTAGCCCTGTTCGCAGACAGCGCTGAAGTGGGTTCATCAAGAACTAGTAGTCTCAAGTGGTCTGACATTAGCGCTTTGCTGATCTCAACCATTTGACGTTCCGCGAGGCTTAGACGCGAAACGGGTAAATCAACGTCGATGTTGCTACCCGGAAAGTACTTTTCTAGGACTGCTTTTGCTTCTTGTCTCTGTCTCTTTCGCCAACCAGGACTCGGCATTATCGAATGCTCAATATTCAACATTGCAAAATTTTCGAAGACCGACAAGTTGGTGCATAGAGAGAGATCTTGGTAAGCGCAAGCAATCCCCAGTTCGGATACATCGTCTTGAGACAGGTGGTCTGCGGTACGGCCGGCGAACCGTATCTGCCCAGATGTTGGTGCATGCACGCCGGTCAGGACCTTCATCAAGGTGCTTTTCCCCGCACCGTTTGGGCCGACAAGGCCGATAACCTCGCCCGGACGAATACAAAGGGAGGCCTCGTCCAAGGCCGTTGTAACGCCAAAGCGCTTCGTTATGTTCTCAAGGGAGACTATTGGCCCTTGCATCGCGTTGTCACTAGAGACCTCAGAGCTAACTGAGTTGAGAATGGGCATGCTCTATTCCTTGACCGTGATTGATTTTCATGGGCTGTTACCCTGGCGGTTACCGAATAACAGCCCATGACTGCTATTTGCTTCTCACTTGTAGAGATTGGTGCGAACCCAATCCCAGTCAAACGTGGGCGTAGCGATGTCTTCGCCGTCCACGTCTGCATACTCTTGAATCTCGTCAGCGGTGATGACTGCGAACGGGTGGGTCATGTCGTTAGGTACATCAATTTCGCCCTGCAGAACGTCTACCGCAACGTATACCGCAGTCGCTCCGTCCCACGGATTCGAAGAGATAGATACGGTGTTGTAACCTTCTGGGGCCTCATTTGCCCACCAGCTAAGGAAATATCCTCGATTATCACCGCCGATGATTGGCAAGTCAGCGCCAGCCTGTGTGAATGCCTGGACCGCGGCGTAAGAGTCACCACCCTGCGTGACCACACCGTCGATCTTTCCATACTTCTGAAGTAGACTCGGAAGAGCAGAAGCCAACTCAGTCTGCGCCTTTGACCCAGTCCAATCGGTGTAGATTTCTGCCGCAACCGTGACATCGGGGTATTCCTCAAGCGCCTTGACGACCCCCTCGTGGGCCATGGCATCAAAGGCGTCACCTTCAGTTCCGCGCAACTCGATTATGGTGCCACTGCCACCCATCGAATCAAGGACACCCTTGGTCAGTTCACTCATCTGATCAACCGCATCGAAGTTCACCTGGTAAAGGTTCTCTGCTTCAGCTGCAATCGGGCCATCATTTACGATGACCACCGGAATTCCGGCATCAGAGGCCTCTTGTACTACGCCGGTGAGTGCCGTCGCCGAGCCCGGGTCAATGATGATCGCATCCACGCCCTGGAGTATGAAACTCTGAATCTGCTGTATCTGTCGGTTATTGTCCTGATTAGCTTCAGCAAAGATCAGCTCCTTGACTATGCCCTGAGCCTGAAGCTCCTCTGCCGCTTCCCTTGCGTACCCTTCCATTCGTTGGCGATAGGTGTTGCCGTTGAATGAGTTACTAAACCCAATCACATACCCTTCAGAAGCGCTGCCACCCGAGGACTCTGCTTTTGGAGCAGCACTCTGACTTCCTCCGTCTCCGCCACCACAAGCTGAAAGCGCAAGAATCGCTCCTGCCGCTAATGAGGCCACTGCGGCTCTCCGTACACGTGATCTCATGTTTCCTCCTCGTTGAAGATTCGTGTCCAGCATTCAATAACGAACACCTTCTGCTAAGAAGCATTGCTTCTAGACTCTTCATGTATACATGTCTAAAAAGGTGCTGTCAACAGCTGTTCAGGCTAACGGCGACGTAGAACCAACACAGCAACGACACCCAAGCAACAAGCACAATCTGCACTGCGATTACCTGATCTCTGGCTATCGTCTTTAGCGCGGCACCTGAGACGGTATCAACTCCTCAGGACGACTTGAGCCCAGCTTGGGGCTACTATTATTCAATTGTCATCTTAAGGTTGGGCTCGGTTCTGAGAAGACGGATGGGACGACATTCGCGAGAAGGCTTAATGAGTAACCACAACCATTCCGGACCAAACCTATTCCCTCGCAGAGGAACATTTTCTGAGGCGAGTCGGATCGCGCAACTTTTACGCAAAGAGACTGTCGGCGGCTTCATGTTGGTAGCGGCGGCAGTCATCGCAATGATTTGGTCGAACTCCCCCTGGTCTGAGAGCTACGTTGCCATCCGCGACCTCAGGATTGGGTACGCGCCCTGGCACCTTGACCTCAGTGTTGGACAGTGGGCGTCTGACGGACTCCTCGCCATCTTCTTCTTCATGGTTGGCCTTGAACTCAAGCGAGAGTTCGTGATCGGTGACCTAAGAAAGTTCAGCACAGCCGTAGTTCCCATTGCTGCAGCCTTCGGCGGTGTGGCTGTTCCGGCACTTATCTACACCGCTATGGTCTCAGGCCATCCGGATCTTCACCATGGATGGGCAATACCAACGGCTACGGATATTGCTTTTGCAGTGGCGGTACTGGCGATCATCGGCTCGAAACTTCCTTCGGCCCTGCGAATATTCCTTCTCACGCTCGCAGTTGTTGACGACCTGATCGCAATAGCGATCATCGCCGTCTTCTACTCCGACCACATAAATCTGGGCTTCCTTCTGGCGTCCTTTGGCGTCATCGCCATCTATGGTTTGATCGCGCAGCGGTATCGGGGCGTTTTCGGTCTGCAACCATTCGCCGCGTGGGTGGTGTTGTTCCCGATCGGTGTGGTGGCGTGGGCGTTCATGCATGCCTCTGGCATCCACGCAACAATCGCGGGCGTCCTGCTTGGATTGACCATCCCGGTGTTTCACCGCCAGAGCGCGCCTGAGGCTTTCAAGCGTCGTCCCGGACTCGCAGAGGAATTTGAACATCGATTCCGCCCTCTTTCGACCGGCGTGGCGGTACCTGTGTTCGCCCTCTTCGCTGCAGGAGTTCCCGTCGGTGGAATTAGCGGGCTAAGGGACTCTCTTTCGAGCACGATCTCTGTGGCAGTAATGCTCGCGTTAGTTCTCGGAAAGCCCATTGGAATAGTACTCACGACCTGGGTGACAACCCGATTAACCAGAACGGGACTTGACCCCTCGTACCACTGGATCGACATGGTCGGCGTAGGAATCCTTGCAGGCATTGGATTCACCGTCTCTCTATTGGTAGCAGAGCTTAGTTTCGAACACGGAAGCATGGAGAGCGACCACGCGAAAATCGCAATACTGGTCGCATCGATAATCGCGGCGACACTGGCATCCCTCGTTCTAGTTCCACGAAATCGCCACTACCGTCTCATCGAGAAACAGGAATCAATAGATGCCAATCAGGACGGCATTCCTGACGTGTACCAGCAGGACGAGGATCTACGCGTCACCAACTAGTCGGCACCAGCATCGTCAGGGTTCCGAGAACAATCAGTACCAGGCCGACCATTGCCTTTCTGGACTGCTTCTCCCCAAAAATCAGCCACGCTAAGACAACTGTTACGAGGATGCTTAGCTTGTCGATTGGCGCTACAACGCTAGCGGGGCCATCCTGCATTGCGCGCCAGTAGAAAAGCCATGAGGCACCGGTTGCCAGACCAGACAGAGCGATGAACCCGATCTCGCGCCTGGGAATAGAGCTAAGTTTGGATGCCTCGCTGCTGACAGCAACCACAATCCATGCCATGACGAGGACCACGCCCGAACGAACCGCAGTTCCTAAGTTCGATTCGACACCAGCAATGCCGACCTTTCCGAGGATCGCTGTTAGCGCGGCGAAGACCGCCGAACCGAGAGCATAAAAGACCCAAGAACCGACACCCTTCCTGGTGGGATCGGGGTGCCACTCAACCATCAGGTAAGTACCAACGGCAATAAGGGCGATGCCGATGAGTCGGGCGATAAGGTTGTCCGTTTCACCGAGCAGGAAGACCGCAAGTAGAACCGTAATGACGATGCTTGACTTATCGATGGCCGAAACCGTCGAGACCGGACCCAGTTGGATAGCGCGGAAGAAACAGAGCCAAGAGGCGCCGGTTGCCAAACCTGAAAGGACCAGGAAGAGCCAGGTCTGTCCACTCAGGTCACCGATGGTCTGCCAAGATCCGACAATCGTGACCATCAGCAGAGCGCTCAGCAAGACAACAATGGTTCGCAGTGCAGTGGCCAGGTTTGATGGAGTGTGCTCAACGCCTGCCTTGGCCAGAATTGCGGTCAGCCCGGCAAAGAAAGCGGCCCCGAGCGCAAACAGAATCCACACGAGACTAGATTGCCTCGGCCTTCAGCAAGAACAGTGGAATCTGCCGGGTCTCCTCATCAACCGTCTTTGTTTGGTTGTAGACGGTCTCAACTGAGTCAACCCGGAACCCAGCCTCACGACACCATTTTGAGAGTTCATCACGGTCAAATCCATGATGACCATCAAAACCCTCAAAGTTCTGGTGCCAGAAACCCCCATCCTGATCCATATCAATGGCGAGCAAACATCCACCTACCGGGAGTAGCCCCCGGATGTTCTCCAGGACCGTCTGTAGATCATGAATGTGGTGGAATGCGAGGGTGCTGAAGACTACGTCTACCTCGGTCTCAGGCAGAGGACGCTCGGCAAGGTCCCACTGAAGGGCGCTTACTTCTGGATCATTCAATTCTTCTAGCTTCGTCTCGACCTGCTCGATCATTCCCGCAGACGAGTCAACCAACAACAAGCTTCGGAACTGATCTCGCAGTTCGAGTCCCAAAGCACCCGTGCCGCACCCGTATTCAAGTCCGCGCACCCCATCAACATTTGGCGGCAAAGCCTCACGGATAACTGATGCGAAGACCTTTGCTCGTTCAAGCCTGCGCGGCCGATCCCATGTAGAAGCTGCTTCATCGAACTGACTCATGTCACAACTCTAGTGGGGTGGACCGTCAGAACCCGGCGGCGCTCATGGCTAAGCTGGAACGGTGAGTAAGCGTGACCGTTCAAGAATGCCAGCACCAAAGTACGAACCAATTGTTGAGGCCGCTCACCAACTTTACGAACCGGGTGTGCCCTTCGAGATCCCTGTCCCTGAGGAATCGGTGTTTAGTCTGCTTGAGGAGGCGGGAACCCGCTATCCGAATGTCGATGCCATCGACTACTTCGGCCAGACGTACACCTACGCTCAGATCCTCGACCAAGCGGAGCGAGCGGCACAGGTTCTGGTAGACCTTGGGGTTGAACGAGGGGACGTAGTTGCCCTGGCGCTTCCGAACTGCCCGCAAGCCTTCGTCGCGTTCTATGCCTGCCAACGCATTGGCGCTATTGCTGCCCAGCACAATCCGCTGGCAACGGCGCCTGAGATTGCCGGGCAACTCCGCCGCCACAAGGCAAAAGTAGCGGTTGTGTGGGAGGGCTCCGCCGATAAGTTTCCCGTCGGTGGGGACTGCCCTCTTGAGACCGTTGTCTCCGTGGACATCACTGCACAGATGCCCCGAAGAAACAGAGTCCTGCTCTCGCTCCCGGTGAAGGCGGCCAGAGAACAGCGGGCCCAACTTCGCACCGAGGTTCCCGAGACGATGCAGTCTTGGGACCACCTGGTCAAGAACAGTTCAAAGCTCACCGCAGACTACCCCCACGCCAAAGTTGATGACATTGCGGTTATCCTGCACACCGGCGGCACCAATGGGGTCCCCAAGTCCGTGCCCCTCACCCACCGTAACCTGGGAGCGAACGTCAATCAGTGCCTCTTTTGGGTTTTCAAGTTGCACGAGGGATCAGAAGTCTTCTTCTCCCTGCTCCCGTACTTCCACGCATTCGGATTGACTTTCTTTCTTCTTGCCGCAGTCAAGAAGGCTGCCACCCAGGTCGTCCTACCAAAGTTCGATGTAGATCTGGCTCTTGAAGCGCATCGCCGCACGCCCGTGACCTTCTTTGTAGGGGTCCCACCCATGTTTGAAAGAATCGCCAAAGGCGCCCTCGAATCGAACACCGACGTATCGACAATCAGGTTCGCTGTCTCCGGTGCGATGCCCCTGAGTGAGAAGGTAGCTCACCTGTGGCAGTCGGCCTCTCACGGTGTCATCCTGGAGGGCTATGGTCTCTCAGAAACCTCTCCCGTCATCTCGGGTTCCCCGCTTTCACCGGTGCGTCGCCTTGGCACCCTCGGACTTCCGTTCCCCTCGACCCACGTGCGCCTAGTGGAGTTGGACGACCCCACGAAGGACGTTGAGTACGGCACTCCCGGCGAGATCATCGTCAAGGGACCCCAGGTTTTTTCTGGGTACCTGAACGCGCCAGAGGAGAACGAGGCGGCATTCTCGGAAGAGGGCTGGTTCCGCACCGGGGACATCGCAATCAATGATGACGGCTACCTGTACATGGCTGATCGGCGCAAGGAGCTGATTCTCTCAGGGGGATTCAACGTCTATCCCAGCCAGGTGGAGGAAGTACTCCGAACATTCCCCGGCGTTAGAGACGTTGCCGTCGTTGGCATTCCTACCGGCGATGACCGCGAGATCGTCACCGCCGCGCTGGTGATGGACGACGGCGAGCCAGAACCGACCCTCGAACAGATTCGAACTTGGGCCCGAGATAAGGTCTCCGCCTACGCACTTCCAAAACAAATCGCGTACATCACCGAACTGCCGCGCAATCAACTGGGTAAGGTGTTGCGCCGAGGGGTCCAAGAGCAGCTCTTGGATCCAATGTCAAAGATGATTGGGCAGGCATCTCGCACCGTTACCGAAATAGTGAGCGAGGTCAGTGACGCCGCATTGGATGCGCTTTCCTTCGGTAAACGGACCGGAGACGAGGAGCACCCTCCAACCGAGGCGCCGGATGTCACGCCGGAGAAGTCGCCGATGAGTTGAGTTCTGTTACTGCCTCTCTCCTGCAGCCTGGCACGTTCAGCGCTTGACAGTCACGGATTCTTCCGAAGACGCGCAGTCAGGATGCCCGGAAGGTAAACCTGCTGTCCGCGAAGTACCTCCTGAATCGACATGAGCAGCCTTGCCATCTCGTCTGGGGAGATCACCATCCCCTGTTGAATCCACTCGGTGACAACTGCGGCACAACCACCGCTCTGATACTCGATCATCGCGACTTCTCGGAGTTCCGACGCGGACGTCCAGGAGTGACCCTCCACTTCCATGGCGTATTCGATAAGTCGACCCTGATATGCCCAGACGGCATCAAACAGTAGCGCTCGAGTCTCCGGCCGTGAGAAATTTCGAAGTTCATTGGAGTGCGTAGCCAGGGTTCGGAAAAGCAAACGGTAGACCCAGATTTCACGCTCGTCGGTCTGCGTCGCGCGAACTCGATACCTCCGAACTTCTTCTTCGAACTCCGTGAACACAGCGGAGAAATACTCGGCAAGTACGGCGTCCTTGTCGGCAAACAGACGGTAGATGCTCGGGCGCGCCAAATCGGCGACTTCAGCAATCTGCGCAAGAGTAATCGACTCGTAAGGTACGTCAGTCAGCAGAGTTGCAAGGGCCGCGATGACGCGCTTGCGAGTGCGCGACACCTGGCGGGCATGGGCGACGATGATGCACCTCCTCTGGTGACGGCAGGGCTCCTCAGCACAAGGTTCGCCGATTGTGTCGACTGCGCTGGCATAAGTACCGTCATACGGGCCTTACGTCCCGAACGAGGCAAGTCCGAGACAATCGGGCGTTCCCTTCACGCCTCGAACCAAACTTTTCGGAGACACATGTCTCATCATTCATCCTATTATGAAAAGGAGCTTGCAAGCACGTCCGACAATTCACAACTATTCATTCCAAAGAAGGGACTATGTGATGGCATGCGTCAGAAGTCGTTCAGTTGGGAAAGCTAAGAAGCAATCGCAGGCCCGATGGTGGAAGCTAGTCACCGCTGCCGCTGTAGTCGGTCCGGCAGCCGTCATCGCTTTCTTCAATGAGTACCAAAAGAAGTACATCGTGGACACGACGCCCGCGGAGACCCCGCTACCTGGTGACGACCTCCTTACGGACGAAGGGCGTAACGAGGTAACGATGCAAATCGTTATCGATGCCCCGCCTGAGAAAGTGTGGCCTCTGATCAACCAGCTGGGCCAGGACAAGGCTGGTTTCTACAGTTTCACGGTCTTTGAGAACATGGTTCACTTCCTCATCCACAACACCTACGAACCCCAAGCGCGATGGCAACATACCAAGGCCGGGGACTGGACGTTTTACGGTCAGCAGGGCATTGGGCACGAGATCAAGCTCTTCGAGCCCGGCAAGTATTTCGTCGGGAAATCAGACTCTCGCACTCCACCAACGAACGAGGGGGCGATTGCGTGGACGCCCGCCGGAACTAAAGATTTCGCCTGGACTTGGGGGTTCTACTTGGAGGAACTCCCGGATGGTCGAACACTATTCACGACGCGGAACCTGTCATGGGCAGACATTGAAAACCCTGTCCAAGCAACCATCGTGGCGGGATTGATGTGGGGATGGTCATCCGGTGTCATGCAAACCCGCATGCTTGAGGTTGTGAAAGCCTGCGCCGAAGGCCGACGGTTCCTGAAGCTATAGCGACCGTTCTGCGCCGCCTATCATCAACGCCCCGAGGCGGGGCATTAGTTATCATCGTGAAAGGAAAAGTCATGTCCGAAACAACTGAACATGCTGACTGCCGCTGCGAATGCGGCAAATGCGGTGCACCCGTCGGCTTTTGGATCGCGGTGGGAGTGGTAGCAGTTGCTGCCGCACTGTCACCACGCTTCTTCGACAGGATCTGGAGCCGCCACCACTGATGGAGTGACCGGCGTTCTTTGGGGCTAGAGGGTGACCAACCCCAGAGAACAACGGACCCCGTAGAGTTCACTCCCTCAGTTGCCACGTAGCCGATCTTCGCTGGTCCTCCCAGAACTGCGCGTAGATACTCTCCTCTTTAGCGAGCAGTTCGCTATGTGTCCCTGACTCGGTGACCTCACCGTCCGCAATCGTCACGATTGTGTCCGCTCCCTGCACTGTTGAGAGACGGTGAGCTATCACTACGACGGTCCTATTCTTGGCTAACTCCGCAATTCCGCCAGTCACCCGCTTTTCACTCAAACCGTCCAGAGATGAGGTCGCCTCGTCCAGAAGCACCACCGGGGTATCGCGTAGGAAGGCGCGGGCGGGCCATCCCCTTAAGCCACTCGTAGCTGAGGGAACTGAACTGCTTGCGTGCAGTATCGAAGCGCTCGAAAACTTCGTTCACCAAGCCGTAGTTCTTGACCTCCGCGATTCCGTCAACGATCTCGACGGCCGCTGAGGACATGTCGGCCTCTGCCTTGTAGAAATCGGTAAAAAGATTGGGACTGCGGGATAACCACGCGCCAACTATTCCAAAGACGATCAATAGCCACACGACGAGGACGAGGGCCATGCGCCAGTCCACCGCGAAGAGATAGATGAGTCCGACTACGGGACCCACGATCCCGGCCGTCACATCCGTGGCGGCATGTGCGACAAGCGTGTGAACTGCGTTGACGTCGTCCACCATGATCTTGCGAACCTCGCCCGAACTCCGCCTGGTGAACCAACCGAGGGGATGAACTAAGGCAAGCCTTACCTAACTATTCTCCGACCTCACAGGTGCGATGTCTACTCTGTCCACAACCTCTCCATTACCTACAGTGCCTCCATGTGAGGCGACCCAAAGGTTACGTCTGCTAACTCCCACGAAACCGGATCTACGCACCGGTCTGGTCATGATCGTGATGCTCGCAGTTGCGACGGGACGGATGCAGTCAGGGCTGGGCTCGATAGCCTTAACGGCGACAGTTTTTGTTTTGGCAGTTCTACTCGGATTAGGCCCTAGGGTGTGGCCGAGTGCTGTTTTCTACCTGGTTTTGCGCCTTATCTACGCCGGGAGCGTCGCCGGGGCAACCCTTCCGGTTCTTCCATATCTGGGAATAACAGTCAGCCTGATCCTCAGTTCCTTCCCCGTGTACCTGGCCGTCTGGATTGTCTTCGTCAAACTTCCTATGGGCGAGGTCATGGCATCACTTGAGCGGGCGAGGACCCCTCGGTCTCTGTTGATCGTCTTCATGGTGGTGTATCGATACGTCCCGACCCTCCTCGGGGAAATGCGGACGATCGCAGTTGCGAATGGAATGCGTCAACAGTCCCCGGCGTGGAAACGATGGGCACTACACCCGCTGAAGCAGATCGAGAACATCATGGTTCCACTGATGATGCGCTCAGGGAAGATCGCCGACGAACTATCAGCCGTCGCAATCTGTAAGGGACTTGATTCTAGCGATCCGCGAAGTGCACTAGTCACGCCTCGGATCCAGACGGCTGACGTTGTGATGGTCCTAGGTGTAGCCGCCGCAATCGCACTGATCCTCGTTCTGGATGCTCCACTTCAGACTCGGTGGTTCTGAGTGAGCACTATCCGAATCGAAAACTACACGGCCTCTTACTTGACGGATGCGGACGAGGGACATCCCGTCCTCGTCGACATCAACCTCGAGATCCGAAGCGGTGAGACGGTCCTAATAACCGGAGGGAGCGGATGCGGGAAGACCACCTTGCTACGGAGCATCAACGGGCTAATTCCGGGGTTCATCGAAGCGAAAACCTCCGGATCAATCCGCGTGGGAAACAGGCTGATTGAGGAGATGGAGGCGAGGGATATTGCGAGCGTCGTCGGAATGGTCTTTCAGGATCCTCGCGCGGAGTTCTTTACCCATGACGTCATCAGCGAACTGGCATTCCCCTGCGAGAACTTCAATACTCCAAGCGACGAAATCGCTGCGAGAGTTGAGGCGGTTGCTGATGAACTGTCTATTCGGTCCCTCTTGGGACGTCGTTGGGGACAGCTATCGAGCGGTGAGAAGCAGAAGGTCACGATTGCCGCTGCGATGATGCTGCGCCCAAGCGTGCTGCTCTTCGACGAGCCTTCGGCCAACCTCGATCAGGATGGACTGCACTCGCTGGCTGACGCGATTAGGAAACTGAAGGATTCGGGGCATACCGTCGTCATTGCAGACCATCGTCTGAACTACCTCGCCGAGGTTATCGACAGGTGCATTGTCCTGAAAGACGGGCACCTGATTGAGGACGTTCCCCTCGCCGAACTAAGTACGTTGCCAGCCAAATGGTTCTCGGACCGTGGCCTGCGTCAGATTGCTGCCGATCAGGAATGCTCCTCCCCCAAGCGGACTCATCTAATGGCTGACGGTGGTCCTCGGCTTACTGAACTGACCTACGCCTATCCACGACATCAAACGTTGTGGTCAGTCCGGGATGTGCAGTTCCCCCGCCAGGGCGTAATCGGACTCACGGGATCAAACGGGTGCGGAAAGACGACTTTGCTCAAGGTCATCATGGGGGTTTTACGTGCGAAAAGCGGGGATATCCGCCTTTCTGGAAGGCCGTGGCGCACCAGGCAGCGTCGACGGGACTGTGCCTATGTAATGCAGGACGTTGACTACCAACTCTCGGGTGAGACCGTGTGGGATGAGATGTTTGTCGGTGTCAAAACGGACCGGGAGACCGAACAGAGAGCCCTCGAGTTACTTGAGCGAATGGAACTCTTAGGACTGCGGGATCGCCACCCGCTGACGCTTTCGGGCGGCCAAAAACAACGTCTCGCGATCGCGCTCGCCTGCATTAAGCAATCGGCAGTCATTTGCCTCGACGAACCAACTAGCGGGCTGGACGCTAACAACATGTTGCGTGTCGCTGGGCTGTTGAATCAACTGGCCGAAGATGGCGCACTGATCATCCTGATCACCCATGACCGCGAGTTTGCGCGGATCACGTTAGACGCAGAGGTTGCTATTGCTAATCGCTTCGCCGCCTTCAGACCAATTCACTCACCACAGATGTCGCGTTAGCGACGCACCAAACAAGAAAGAAAGACGAAATGACCACTGTTGAAGCAACCCGAAAGAAGAACTCCCAGGTATCAGACCTGATCACAATGGGAATCTTTATCGCTTTGTTTGTCGCCCTGATGTTTATCGGAGGGATGCTGATGGGGGCATTGCCTATTCTGATGATCCTCATGCCGATGATCATGAGCCTATTCGGAGGCTTGATCTTCACCGTGATCCTCGGAAAAGTTCAGCGCCGCGGGGCATTCGTTATCTCAGCTGTCATCCTCGGCCCTGGGTTGATTGGCATGGCACCCGGCGGCTCAATGGCCTACATGACAATCATTGGCGGAGTGCTAGCTGAGGTTCTTTACTCAGCCTTGGGTCGGAAATCGTTTAAGTCAATCGTGGTGGCGTTCTCCGTCTATATGCTCTGCTTCGCTATCGGTGAGTACATGCCGTTTGTGTGGATGAAAGAGGCTTACCTAGCCATGTACTCGGATAACGCCGCTTTGGCCGTCGCTGAAATGGGAACAAACCTGCTTAATCCCGCAGTCATGGTTGGTCTTTGTGTCGTTACGGTGATCTGCGCGATTCTCGGTTGCCTGTGGGGTCGACGCCTGTCACGCACTCAGTTCGAAAAGGCTGGAATCGTATAGGACAGCCTGCAACGACCCCTGCGATGTTGCCTGGTTCTACATCCGACTAACGGGCTTATGCAACGCCCGGCTGACATTTCCCAGTCGGGCGTTCTGCGCAACTGACGCATATCTGAGGTAGCGGCAGCTATCGATGAATCAACGCGGGGCAGATAAACTCACTTCAGATGTACGAGGAGGATGTCACCGTGGATCAGCACGAGATCGAAGCCACTGCGTTTACGCAACTTCTGCTCGATCAGCGCGCGACTCGTATGAAGGGCGGCATCTACCACTTCACCCAGATCGAGATGGCCTTCAATTCGAACCGGATCGAAGGGTCGCAACTAACCATAGATCAGACCAAGACCCTGTATGAGACGCAGACGATCGACGGTTTCGCACATGCCAACGGCATAATGCCATTCGTTGTCCTGGACTACGACAAAGCCTTTTATTACCGTGGCCTGCAGCAGTTTGATGTTGAACCCGGCTTCTTAATTGAGGCGTTCAGAAAGTTCCAGGATCTGTACTACGAGAAGTACAAAGACCTTGTCCCACTCAACAGAAAGGCCGATTCTCTTGTGGAGAACCGGCCTTCCGATGCTGGTACGCCATCAGGGACTCGAACCCTGGACCCACAGATTAAGAGTCTGTTGCTCTAGCCAACTGAGCTAATGGCGCGTTGCGTCGATAACTCTATTACCCACCGCCGCCGCTGACAAACCAGATAGCCCACGTTTGGCCTGGTTGTTGCACTTAACACAGCAGATGACCCGCCTGTGGCGGGTACACGCCTCATCAACGCATAGCCACTTCGCAGCGGCTTTCGAATTAAGAAACACTAATAAACACAATTCCGCAACAATAAGAAACGTGGAACACAGCTATCTCTTCACACTCTTAGGCCAGCCTAATATGCTCTTGACCTGCATGTTTGGCCCGACAGTTTTCAGAACCTTTCACCGGGGAGAGTCTTAATACGTCACGCGGCAGGGTTTCGTAAATCAGAACCCTTCAGGTAAAAGAAGTCCGAAGAGAAAGGCAAGAACGATGGCCCCAACACTGGATCTACCCCGAGTTCTGAACTGCACCGTAGCTGGGTGTTCATATAACCACGACGAAGCTTGTTCCGCAGCCGCCGTCACGATCGGCGCGAAAAACAAAGCCTCATGCGTCACCTTTATCCCACTGAGCGTGAAGGGCGGCCTGGACCGCGTTACCTCGTTCGTTGGTGCATGCCAGAAGGCCGACTGTGTCCACAACGATCATCTTGAGTGTGGCGCGGACTCGGTTCGCGTTGGCGCTGACACTGCGGATTGCCTGACCTACGCAACCGCATAGCTAGACCTCGAACCTAGAAGAGGACCTAGGCCGCTCACTCACAAGGTGGGCGGCCTTCGTCATCTCTTCTACCAAATCCCGGACGCCGGGCAACCTCCCTCTCCCCACTGCAAGACCAATGCGTCAGGACCTCGAAGATGAATGGCCCTGATGACGACCATTAGTCATCTACTAGACTGGGGATGTTCGCAAGAAAGCGGCACTTGACCCGAGTGTAGGGAGGTCGCAATTGTTCGGTATCTCGGGCGGCGAACTCCTGATAATCCTGGTGGTCGTCGCCCTGGTTCTTGGCCCCAAGAGCGTCGCACAGGCATTGAACGCGCTCAAGTCCGTAATGAAAAAGTTCAGGGACTGGAGCGGAAGATTGCGCGAGCAATCGACTCTCGACGTATCTAGTTTCGGAATCACCCAAGAGGATCTCGACGCCATTAGAAACTTCAGTGCGTCTGAGTTTGATCCCCGTCTGATCATTCAAGAGGCGGTTCAAGAGGAAATGCGGGCATGGCTTACAGCAGCCTCAAGTGGGGAAATCGCATCTATGGACCCCACTTCCGCGCTGAGACCCTCCTCTACCGCACAGTCGGAACCTAATCCGAAAGGCGATACCGACATCGCGACGGGTCGGGTGGAAGCAATGGACGACAGCAAACCCTCGGGAACCGGTCATAGTGAAGAACTGAACTTCACACCTCATTCGTACCTTAGTCAACTGAATCAAGGAGACCCCTCATGAAGCCATCACACATCATTGTGCTGATCATTGTTCTGCTCCTTTTGTTCGGAGCATCGAAGCTGCCAGACATAGCAAAATCACTGGGTCAGTCAGCCAAGGTACTGAAGAAGGAGATGAAAGAGCTACAGGAAGACGACTCTCCCAGCCAGTCCAACCATTACGAAGGTCAGGCTCCGTCCACTCAAGCCGCATACGTTCAGCAACCGAACCAGCCTGCTTCAGGGAACGGGCAGGATCAAGCTACGACCATGCAGTATCCGCAACAACAGCCCTACCCTCAGCAGCCAGATCCGATCCCCCCGCTGCATGATGAGAACGGAACCCAGACGCAGCCGTGAGCCCCAAAGGGAGCGATAATCCCGAAGCGAGGATGAGTCTTGCCGACCATCTGCGGGAGTTCCGCAAACGACTTGTACTCGCTATCTCCGGTATTGGAGTAGCAGCCATAGGGGGTTGGCTTCTTTACGATCCGATTATGGGTTTCATCACCGAGCCTCTTACAAGCCTCGAAAATGCCAACGTTCAGCTGAACTTCCAGACAATCGGCGCTGGATTCGATCTGCACCTACGAATCGCTCTGTGGGCGGGCTTCGTTATCTCTTCACCCTGGTGGATCTACCAGTTGAGCGCATTCATTGCACCGGGACTGAGAAGGAAAGAAAAACTCTATGTAGCTGCATTTGGTTTGGTCGGAGTTCTACTGTTCATATCAGGGGCGGCGACCGGCATCTGGTTAACGCCAAGGGCCGTCTCCGTGCTCCAAGAGTTCGTTCCGGGCGAGGCAATTAGCTATCTGCAAGCCAATAACTACGTCAGTTTCTACCTTCGACTAGTCGTCGTTTTCGGAGTCTCGTTCTTGCTGCCGGAAGTCCTAGTTATGTTGAGCTTCATGGGAGCACTAACATCCAAACAAATGCTCACAGGCTGGCGGTGGGCCGTAATTGTCGCATTCACATTCGCGGCGATCGCAAACCCTCTACCCAGCCCCTGGCCCATGATCATCCAGGCGGGTGGACTTCTAGTCCTCTATTTTCTCGCAGTACTGATTTCCTGGGTTAGAGAACGCTACCTGAAGTATGGCTGGCACCTACGCCCACAAGACAAGAAAACACCCCCGAGTGAAGACGAACCATACGAAGCCCCAGCGTGATCACCGCCCCGGGAACTAGAGCAGATCGCGCGAGATAAGCAGAGAATTTGCGGCGCGGGACACTAGCATTGAAACCCTGTAACGAACGACAGGAGCGACCATGGCCAATAGGAAAGAGACGTCACGGGGCTGGACCAGCCCTTCGACCGGGGCAATCATTGCTGTCACTGCCCTGGTCGGCCTGTTCTGCTCAGTCCAACTTCTAAGAGCCGAACTCAAAATCCTTGGCGATCCAGATGCCACTCTTTCGTGCGATGTGAATCCGCTAATCGCGTGCTCTGACTCCCTACTTGCGCCCCAGGCGCACCTTCTCTTTGGGATTCCCAACTCCGTTATCGGGACCATCGCGTTCTCGATGCTGCTTGCCATTGCGACAGTGCTGATCTTTAGGGGCACCCTCCCTAAAACCGTGCGTCAGCTTCTGGTTCTCGGCGCCGCAATCGGTGTGGTCTATGTCGGTTACTTCCTATTCCTGTCCATCAACACATTTGGAAAGCTCTGCCCTTACTGCATGGGGGTTTGGGCGGCCACCCTGGCGTTTGCTCCCCTCGCACTAGGTATCGGCGCTGGTACGGGGGCATTCGGGCAAGGTTCCGTGAAATGGGGACAGACGGTTCAGAAATACTGGTGGGCGATCACCCTGGTTCTGTATCTGGTCGTCGTGCTGGCCATTGTTCTGGGACTTAGCGACAAAATTGGCTATCTCTTCGGCTAGACAAATGATCCGGGTCGATGGTTTCGGATTCCCGGGAGATAGTTGACGATAATCGGGCAGACTTATCGGGTGAGCCGCGCTCGAAGCATCCCTCTTCCTAGATAGGACACACGTTGTACGGGTTTCTGTTAGCCATCATCTACCTTGCCTTCGTGAGCTTAGGCTTACCGGACTCACTACTGGGTTCCGGCTGGCCGGTAATGCATCAGGATCTAGGGGTGCCGACGGCGTACGCGGGCATTGTTTCCATGATCATCGCTGGGGGAACCATCGTCTCCAGCTTGCTCTCAGAACGACTAACGCGGATCGTTGGAACAGGAACACTCACTGCTATCTCAGTTGCAATGACCGCTGCTGCGCTGTTTGGGTTTTCGGCGTCAACAGAGTTCTGGATGCTACTTGTCTGGGCTGTTCCCTACGGGCTTGGGGGCGGTGCGGTTGACGCGGCGATCAACAGTTACGTCGCGCTTCACTACTCATCCAGGCACATGAGTTGGCTCCATGGATGCTGGGGGATCGGCGCTTCGCTCAGTCCGTTCATTATGGGGTTCGCGCTGTCACGGAACATGGGTTGGTCCAGCGGATACTTAATTGTCGGATCAATTCAGGCAGCGCTGACTCTGGCATTGATTGTTGCGATTCCTCTCTGGCGGAAAGTTCATCCTGTTTCGACGGCTATCCAGGACGAGGAGAGGGTCGAGGATACAACCTCGAACACGCGTCCCCTCTCTCTCCTCTCCGCCATTAGGATTCCCGGGGTGCCCTGGATGCTCGCGGCGTTTTTCGCATACTGCTCTGTGGAAGCAATTTCTTTCCTGTGGACGGCGACCTACTTTGTCGACCAGCGCGGGGCTTCACCGGCAGCCGCTGCCACCTACGGCTCCCTCTTCCTAATCGGGCTTACCGTCGGAAGGTTCCTCAGTGGCGTTATTGCTGACCGTGTGGGGGATCGCGGGATGATCCGCTACGGTGCCATGCTGATGATCTTCGGAACAGCACTGGTGCTTATTCCGGCTGGCGGGGTCGTTCTTCCCCTAATCGGCCTGACAATCGCGGGACTGGGCGCGGCGCCCGTGTATCCCTCGATCATCCACGCAACACCGGATAACTTCGGTCGCGAGAACTCGCACGGAATCATTGGTATTCAGATGGCCGGAGCGTACCTGGGAAGTACGCTCACGCCCCCAATTTTCGGTTTTGTTGCCTCCGCCGTAGGAATGTGGCTGTTCCCGGTGTTCCTGGTCGGGCTCTCACTGCTGGTGTTGTGGCTGAGTCAGTTCCTCAACGGGGTGGTCGACGCAGAGAAGGCAAGAAATAACGCCTAATCAGATGGCTGCGCGACAGATGTGGGTGGGTAGCCCACCCCCTGTTGGGTGCCCGGTCGTTTTGGGACCATCTTGTCGGCGTTTGGTTGCGTTGTCTGTCTCTCGTAGTTGAAATCAGCCCGAGCCTCCCCGATTTCTCCTGTCCACCTGCAACCAGAGCTTGATATCGCTACCAAAGATGGTTATGACGAGGCGTCCACCCTCATCCGGACCCAGAATCTGCCGGAGCGCCTTAGCTGTCGCCGAACCTGGAGCCACCCGCCCTCATTCAGCCTGCGACCTGACTGGAGAACCCCCAGATCAGAAAGAGCACAGATAGGGCCTCGCTCAACTGTTGCGGTTACGGTAGACGGTCGCAAGGTCGTCAAGGTTTTTCTCTTGATTACCTTAAATCAAGGTTATATCCTTGACTAATGTTTGCGATTATTGCAGAACAGATCAATTCACGGCGTGAAAAGGGCGCGGTTCACCAGGTGATATCGGAGATAAGCGCGATAGCACAAGACGGCGGCACACAACTGACACTTCCCCCGCAACGCACCAGCGGCGACGAATTTCAGTGCCTACTGAATGAACCCGATTCGCTCTATAGACTGATACGGCTCCTGGTAGAAGACGGACGTTGGCACATTGGGATTGGAGTTGGCGATGTTGAGACCCCACTGCCCACAGACGTGAGAGGGGCACGAGGCTCAGCCCTGGTTAACGCGCGCCAGGCTATCAACGATTCGAAGTCAACGTATCCGTCGGTTGTTCTAGTCGGGAAAAATCAACCAGAAGCACTTGATGCCAATGTCATCCTGCGACTGACCTGCTCTTTGCTTGATCAGCGAACAAGACGGGGATGGGAAGCAATTCATGCGACTGAGCAGTCGCTAGAAGGGGACGGATCTATGTCGGAGGCCTCAGATAGTCTTGGAATCACAAAACAAGCACTGAGCCAGAGACTGCAGGCAGCCAATTGGAAGCTAGAAACAGAGAGTCGTCCAACAGTACTTCGAACTCTTGGCGCAGCTGCGGGCGTGAGCATACTCACCGCTTGCCTTGCCTAAAGGCCAACTAGATTGGCGTTGCTTTGGCGCGAGGTGAAAGAATCTGAGCATGACAGAGGCACGCGAGGTACTGACCTGGTCCGGATTTGGTGATGCATCGCGAGAACTCGCCAAACAAGTTTGGGACTCGGGCTACAACCCCGACGTGATTGTCTGCATCGCCCGGGGCGGCTTGATCCCCGCTGGCGCGATCGCGTACGCAATGGACCACAAGTCGTTGTTCGTTATTAACGTCGAGTTCTATACGGGAGTTGGAACGACCCTCTTGGACCCGCGCCTGGTGGACCCCGTGCCGGACAGAGCGGGACTAGAAGGCAAGAGGATTCTCATCGTTGACGATGTTGCGGACTCCGGACGAACTCTCCAGTTCGTCCGCGAGATCTGTGAGCAGTACACGGATGAAGTGAAGACTGCGGTCCTCTACCAAAAGCCTCGTTCAATCATCGACTGCGAATACGTCTGGAAGACGACTGACGAATGGATCGCGTTCCCCTGGTCCGACAAGCCCCCAGTTTCAGGCACGAGAAATCAGGACAACTAAGCGCTCCAGGCGTCGCTCGAGCACCCCACACGAGGTGCGCATCCGCAGATAGAGTCGGCTAGCGGGGGTTGAACCTATCCACTGCCTTCCAGGTCGCCGGTAGCAGACCCGCTGCCGCCAGTGCCTTCAACGCGTCACCAATCAGGAATGGCACGACACCCATCACCATCGCCTCGCGAAACCCTACTTCCGTCGAAGCCATCAGCCACGGCACCCCAAAGGCGTAGATAACTAGCGAGCCGAGCGCAGCGGTACCAAAAGTGCCAAGGAAACGGCGATCCGCTCCCCTACGCGCCAACTCCCCGACCGCCACCGCGGCGGCTACGTATCCGAGGATGTACCCGAACGAGGCTCCACCCCATCCGCTACCAAATCCCGCAAACACCGGGAGTCCGAGGACTCCGATCAACGCGTAAAGTCCAACCGACAGCCCCGCACGAACCGTGCCAAGCGAAGCGCCGATCAGCAAGACTGAAAACGTAGCCAGAGACAGGGGCACCGGAGTAAACGGCAGCGGAACGAGGACCTGCGAGGCCACCGCCAACATCGCGGTCCCCCCGACGATCAGTGCGGCATCCTTCACACGCGACTTCGGCAGTAGGTCCACCAGAACGGGCGCGGTTGCTGTGCTCATTTCGACTCCTCTTCCGAGCTTCTCCTGACAGCACGCCATTTGGGATAGGCAACGCAACGCAGAAGAACTCCTCTATTCCCTTAGTGATCGACAAGTGCGACTCGCCGCATTACGGCCAGGACTTGATATCGGCTCTCACAGGACTATAGTTCAGTTTTTGAAAGACTTATTTCAAGTCTTGAAATACAAGAGGGCGTGTCGTAGCTCGAACATAAACCCGAACCAACCCTGCACCGGCGAAATCTGCGGGAAAACTCGGGAATGGAAGTGCCGCCCGACCTGTTTGGTAAGTAGGCGCAGTCGGGTCTGTTTCGCCGGAACGTTTGGTTGGGCGAAGAAGAGGAGGGGATAACACATGCATGACTTACCACTCGTTATCTCGCTTGATCACACCTCATCGACCAACTCGCACCTAGCGAATATGTGGCGAAATGAAGACGGCCAGCTTCCCCCATTCCTTACCGTTGTGACTGACTTTCAGGGCTCAGGCCGTGGTCGTCTCGGTCGCGAATGGGTCGCACCGGCAGGAACGTCGCTACTCGCTTCGATCCTGGTACCGACCAAAGTGGACCACTCTCCCCTGCTTCCCCTCGCCGTTGGTGTCGTCGTGTCAGACCTGGTTCAATCCCTTTTGCCGAGCAAAGACGTGCAGTTAAAGTGGCCCAACGACGTTCTGGTCGCGGGCAAGAAAATCAGCGGCATCCTCTGTGAGCAGCTTTCCCCCGAATGGGCCATCGCCGGTATCGGCATAAACCTGTTGCAAACGGCGGATCAACTGCCCCCGGTTCCAGCCACTTCCATCGCGCTCGAAGGCGGGCCTGCTGTCAGCCGAGACCTTCTAGCATTGAGTCTCGCGGCCTCACTTCAGGACCTGATAGAAATCGATCCCGTGGAGCTCCACGCGCTAATCGAACACCGTTGCTCAACGCTGGGTCATAGAGTCCTGGTTTCCCTTCCCGTCGGCACCACTCTCGAGGGCCGTGCCATCTCCTTGGAATCCGACGGGGCACTTCGCGTCGAAGACCTCACCGGCACCGAGCACATCATTCGAGCTGGCGACATCGCCCACCTGCGCACGTCCGCAACCGCTCCTCAACTAACCACCCAAGGAGGCCGCTCTTGAGCCAGTCGAACCCGTCGCTTCGTCCTCTGCCTCCGGTGGACCAGTCGCTCCCTGCGCCACGCCGGGTGCTCGTTGCCAACCGTGGTGAGATTGCTCTGCGCATCATGCGCTCAGTTCGAGAAACGGGTCGCGAGTCGGTCGCTGTTTACGCGGACCAGGACATCGACACTCAGTTTGTTCAGGCAGCTGACCACGCCTATGCCCTCGGTGGAACCAGCGCCGCTGACACGTACCTCGACGCACAGAAAGTGCTAGATCGGGCCGTCGCCTCCTCCGCCGACGCTATTCACCCCGGATATGGCTTCCTGGCAGAAAATGCGGAGTTTGCGCAGATGGTGCAGGACGCGGGAATTACCTGGATCGGCCCCTCGCCCCAGGCCATCAATACTTTGGGCGACAAGGTTCGCGCCCGCCAAACCGCGGTCAGCGTCGGCGTTCCACCAGTTCCCGGAACCCTGGACGCCCTAAAGGAGCGATCCGAGGTCGAGGATTTCGTCGCTGTCCACGGTTACCCCATCGTCCTGAAAGCTGCCGACGGTGGCGGCGGACGAGGGATCCATGTCATGCGCGCCAAAGTCGACCTCGACCAGTTCTTCCTCGGCCGCGATATCACAAACGGCGGCGCGGGCTACTTCGTCGAACGCTACGTTCCCAAGGCCCGTCACGTTGAGACCCAGTGCGGACGTGACAGCCACGGAAACTTCACCGTCTTTTCAAGCCGCGACTGCTCTGTCCAGCGTCGCCATCAGAAGATGATCGAAGAGGCTCCCGCTCCCTTCATTTCCGAGGACAGTCAGCGGAGACTCCTCGGCTACTCTCGTGCCCTGTTCGAGGGAGTCGACTACGTTGGCCTCGGCACCTGCGAGTACCTCCTCAGTGAGGAGGGCGACCTCTTCTTCCTTGAAGTCAACCCTCGTCTTCAGGTGGAGCACACCGTCACCGAAGAGGTCTCAGGGGTTGACTTGGTCGCGGCCCAATTGACCATCGCGTCCGGCGGCGCAATTCCTACCGATAACCTGGTTCGTGGACATTCCATTGAATTGCGCGTTACCAGCGAAGACCCTGCAAACGACCTGTTCCCCACCACGGGTGTCCTGTCTCGCGTGGTATGGCCGACGGGTCCTGGAATCCGCATCGATACCGGAATCGGCGTCGGGGACGAGGTTTCCCCGGAGTTCGACTCCATGGTCGCAAAGATCATCGTTACCGCCCCGACCCGCGAGCAGGCAATTCAGCGAGCGCTGAGAGTGACCGAAGATACCGAACTGGACGGGGTGAGCAACCCGCTCCCCCTCTACGCTCACATCCTCCGCCGCCCCGAGTTCGCCGGAGCGACCAACGAGGGCGGGCTTGGCGTTTGGACCCGCTGGCTCGAAGACGGCGTTCTAGATGAGTTCTCAAAAGAGTTCTCCGCCCACGAAAGCGTAGACGAGGAGACCCAGACGGCCTCTGCCCTCACTTCCCCCGGAACGAATCGCTCCAAGTTCATCATCGAACTGGATGGAAAGCGCTCCGTACTGACCCTTCCCGAAAACCTGCTCTCCGCGGCCGTCGCCTCGGGCGCGCTGGCATCCTCAGAACGCAGACCACTAGCACCTCAGCCTCTGCGCTCCTCGCGGGAACACCGTAAGCAGGCCGACGCGCCCGTACCCGACGGACCCGTTATCACCTCACCAATGCAAGCCATTGTCGTCCGACTGGTCGCAGAGGTCGGAGATGAGCTTGCCGAAGGAGATCTGGTCATGGTGCTTGAGTCCATGAAGATGGAGAAATACGTTCTTGCCCCCAAGGCGGGTGTTCTGGGGTCGATTGAAGTCAGCCCCGGACAAAACGTCAGCCCAGGAGCGGTGCTGGCGACCCTAGAGATCGAAGGTGACGCGAAGTGACCATTACAGTTCCTCCTAACAGCGCCGCGCACACCGAGCCGGGCCATCAGCCTACTCGTGAGCAGCATCGCCAGCACATTGCCGACCTGACCGCAGCCGCCGAGGCGAAAGCAGCAGCAAGGCAGCACCCGAAGAGCAAACTGACGGCGCGCGAACGCCTCGAAACCCTCTTTGACATGGGCACTTTCGTTGAGATCGGCCAGTTCCGTGGCGGTTCGATGCGCGAGGGATTCACCGGAGCCGCCGTCATCACCGGACACGGACTGGTGGCGGGACGTCGGGTTGCTGTTTACGCTCAGGACTTCTCTGTCCGCGGAGGCACCCTGGGGCGGGCAGAGGGTGACAAGATTCTGGCCCTCATGGACCTGGCACTCGAAATGCGTATTCCGGTTGTCGGCATGCTCGACTCCGGCGGGGCGCGCATCCAAGAGGGCGTCGTGGCACTGGGTCAGTACGGCCGTATCTTCCGCAAAAGCTGTGAAGCGTCCGGCTACATCCCCCAACTCTCCATAATCCTTGGCCCCTGCGCGGGCGGCGCCGTCTACAGTCCCGCACTCACCGACTTCATAATCATGACCCGCGACAACTCCCATATGTTCGTCACCGGGCCCGAGGTGGTTCGCGCGGTCACCGGTGAGACCGTCTCGTTCGAGGAACTTGGTGGCGCAGAAATCCACAATTTCCATTCCGGAGTCGCCCATTACTTAGCGGATTCGGAGGAGGATGCATTGGAGTACGCCCGCTCCCTCCTGTCGTACCTGCCCTCGAACTGTGAAGAACCGGCTCCCACCTACGCTTATGACCCTCTGGCACAGGAACTGGAGAACGCGGCAAACCTTGACGCCTTGGTTCCAATGTCGACCCGTCAGCCCTACGACATCGTTGAAGTGATCGAGAACATCGTCGATCACGGAGAGTTTGTTGAGGTCCAGGAAGGGTTCGCAAAGAACATCGTCGTCGGTTTTGCCTGCATGTCAGGTCGCTCTATTGGTGTTGTCGCCAACCAGCCTCTGCATGACGCGGGAACCCTTGATGTGGACGCCTCGGAAAAGGCGGCACGTTTCGTTCGCTTCTGCGACGCTTTCAACCTCCCAATCATTACCCTGGTCGACGTTCCCGGATATCGCCCCGGTACCGAGCAGGAACAAGCTGGAATCATTCGTCGTGGGGCAAAAATGATCTTCGCCTACGCGAACGCGACAACCTCAATGATCACACTGGTCCTACGCAAGGCTTACGGCGGCGCGTACATCGTAATGGGCTCAAAGTCGATCGGTGCCGACATGAACTACGCATGGCCCGGAGCCGAAATCGCAGTAATGGGTGCCGACGGGGCAGTCCAGATCATGAACCGCAGGGAGCTTGCGGCCGCGGAGGAAAACGGTGAAGACCCGGAAGAGGCTCGTGCTCGACTAGTTCAGGACTATGCCGAGAAATCCGTCAATCCCGATCTTTCCGTGGCTGAGGGTGAGTTTGACGCCATCATCACCCCGTCCCAAACTCGCGAAACCATCGTCGGCGCGCTCGATCTGCTTTCCACTAAGCGTCGTCCCTACTCCGGGCGCAAGCGCCACGGCAACGGTCCGCTGTAGGCGCGTTCCAGAACTTCTTCCCAAATCGAAGTCCCTTAGTAAACGCTCCTGAGGGCAACAACTGAAAGAGCACTCTCAATGTCTCAAGACACCACCACCCTCTTCTTCTCGCTTGGTGGCCCTGGCGGACTTCCGTATGGCCTCACCTTTGCGGGGCAGGCAACTCCCTGGCAGCAGACCCTGGCCGATGCCGTCGAGTCCACCCCTGTGAAGGCAGAGATTGAGCATCTGATTGCCCGTGGACACGAGGTTCTCGCTCCCCTCGGTCGGGGACTAAACGTGGTAACCGGAGGCACCCTGACGCTCGAGTCCCTGTTGACTGACTCGCCGTCGAACCCCTCTGCCTCGATGCCCGGCATCCTCCTGGCACAGTTCGCGACCCTGCTCGCGCTCTCCGAGGACGGTTTCGACACCCGGGTACGCAAACCCGCTTTCACTGCCGGCCACTCGCAGGGCGTGCTCGGAGCGGCACTGTACGAGGCGTGGGTGCGCGGTGACCACACCAAACAGGCCCAGATATACGCCCTCTCGGAACTGTTGGGCGGCGCTGTGACAGCGGCGGTGCGTGCAGACGACTCCGGACGAAGCGGCGACCGCTTCCCCATGCTTGCCATCCAAAAAGCTCTGCAATCCCAGGTTCAGGAACTGATCGACGAGGCAGACCTGGGTGGCCTAGTTTCGATTTCGCTGGTCAATGGACCGGATCAGGTCGTGGTCTCAGGCAAACCAGCGAACCTGGAGAAGCTCCGAGCTGGGGCACGCAAAGTTCAGGAGCGCGAAGAACAACTTGTCAGCACCAAGAAGCGCGGCGGCAAGGCATTCTCCCCCGAATTCACCTACCTTAAGGTCGATGCGCCGTTCCATAGTCCTCTACTCCAGCCTGCGCTAGAGAAAGTCCGTGACTGGGCCCAACTCGCAGGAATCGACAGTGAGATCGTGGAATCATTAGCCCCCGCCACACTAACGGAGCCGGTTGACTGGGCTGGGGACCTCTCCCCCGCCGCAGACCATCAGGTCCGTTGGATCCTTGACGTGGGACCGGGTAAGTCTCTCACCCGAATTACCTCCAACACCCTCATCGGAAGCGGGATTGGCGTTGTCGAAACCGGAACAGTTGAGGGCCGCGATAACTTCCTCACCGTCGGCAACACTCACAGCGCCCCGGCAGACTGGTCCAGCTTCGCCCCCAGAGTCACGGTCCTACCCAGCGGGAAGAAGACCGTCGAGACTGCGTTTACCCGTCTAACGGGTCGCTCGCCGATTCTTCTGGCCGGAATGACCCCGACGACGGTCGACCCTGAAATTGTCGCGGCGGCCGCCAACAGAGGATTCTGGGCGGAACTGGCCGGCGGCGGCCAGGTCACCGACTCGGTCTTCAGTGATAACCTCGCAAAACTCAAGACTCTGCTCAATCCCGGTCGTGCGGTGCAGTTCAACGCGATGTTCCTCGACCCCTACTTGTGGAACCTCCAATTTGGCGCCCAGAGCATTGTTATCAAGGCTCGCGCGGCGGGCGCCCCACTCGATGGCGTGGTGATTTCTGCGGGTATCCCAGAACTGGAAGAGGCCACGAGCCTCATTAAGTCACTCCAGGCGCAGGGCTTCCCCTATGTGGCCTTCAAACCCGGTACGGTCGCTCAGATCCGCCAGGTAATCGATATTGCCCGTGCGGTGCCCGAGTCTGCAGTTATCGTGCAGATCGAAGACGGGCACGCTGGTGGGCACCACTCGTGGGAAAACCTGGATGATCTACTCCTGGCGACCTATGCGGACATCCGCGCCACCCCCAACCTGGTGGTCTGCGCGGGTGGCGGAATCGGCACCCCCGAACGCGCCGCTGACTACATTTCGGGTCAGTGGGCACGAGCCTACGACCGCCCTCTGATGCCGGTTGACGGCGTCCTAATCGGTACCGCAGCGATGACGGCGCTGGAGGCCAAGACCTCGGACGAGGTAAAGCAACTCCTGGTTGACACCCCGGGAATCTCCGCTCCGGTCCACAGGGATGAAAACGGTGGTTGGGTCGGTTCCGGCCAGGTCCGTGGCGGGGTGACCTCGGGACAATCTCATCTGCGCGCTGATATTCACGAGGTGGACAACGCGGCGGCTGCCTGCGCCCGACTTGTCTCCCAGGTCTCGGGGCACGAAGATCGGGTCCAAGAGCGTCGAGCAGAGATCATTGCCGCACTCGACGCCACTTCAAAGCCCTACTTCGGCGATGTTGACTCAATGACCTACCTTGAGTGGGCCGAGCGTTTCGCAGAACTGTCATACCCCTGGATCGAAGGAACCTGGATCAATCGTTTCCAGTTACTTCTGCAGCGCATTGAGGGGCGTCTAACCGACTTGGAGACCGGGGAGATCGTCACCCTCTTCCCCACGGTAGAGTCGGCGACTGACGCGGCCGCTGCTCTCAGCGCTTTGTCTGATGCCTATCCGAACGCTACCAGCACGCGGGTAACCCCAACCGATGCCGCCTGGTTTGTTGACCTTTGCCGCAAGTACCCGAAGCCGATGCCCTTCGTTCCGGTGCTCGATGCAGACATTCTGCGCTGGTGGGGTCAGGACAACCTGTGGCAGTCGCAGGAGGAGCGCTACACCGCTGACCAGGTTCGCATCATTCCCGGACCGGTCTCAGTTGCCGGTATTGACAGGGTCAATGAGCCGATCGGCGATCTCCTCGACCGCTTCGAGAACGCCTGCGTCCACAGACTAAACAAGAATGAAGCAAAGGCTGAGAAGATCTTTGCAAGACTGGCGGACGCCAAAACCCCCCTCGGCTTTATTCTCACCACCCCCTACGTTTCCTGGAGCGGAAACCTGGTCGACAACCCGGCACGTGTGGTTGCCCGCGAGTTGCTGACGGTTGACCGGCGAGGCGATAGCGACATCTACGACCTGCATATCAACCTCGACACCTCTTGGGACGGAATTCCCGGTGGAGACGAGTTACACGCGGTTCGCACCCTCAACGTTCCACTTGCCGTTGGGAGTGGAACCGATGACGGTGGATACCCGGTTGTTGACCACGACGCTCTGCCGGAACACATGTACGCTCTGCTCTCTGCTACTGCGGGTGTCGGCGGCGAGACGATTACGGGTGACGTGATTGAGGCACTCCCGACAATGGTTCCCTCAGAGGACTCTGAGTTTGGTGAGGCGCACTGGACCTTCACTGTCAATCGGGAGCTCGCTGATTTGCACCGCGGTGCAACCGGCGCGGCGCTTCCTTCTCAGTTCCATCTGTCTACCTGGACTCCGGATGCCCTGCTTGGCCTGTGCTGGCCAGCCATCTATGCTGCGCTCGGTTCAGCCCTGGTTGACGACTACCCGGTAATCGAGGGACTCCTCAGCGCAGTCCACCTCGATCACACAGCCCGCCTGGACATCGATGTTGAAGATCTGCTGGATGGCGAGCCCGAGACTCAACTAACCGTCGTGGCGCGGACCGTCGAACTCGCTGAGTCCTCTGCCGGACGGGTGGTAACAGTCAGAGAAACGCTGTTCCATGAGGGGAAAGAAGTTGGCGAGTTCCAGGAGCGCTTCGCAATCCGCGGACGCATCGGCTCTGACTCGGTGCCAGTGGATGTAGCCGCTGCAGGAGGTCTGGCGGCCGACGCGATCGACACGCCTCGTTCACAGCTACGGAAGGCCCGTGTTTACGCGCCGTCCGACATGACCACCTTCGCGAACGTATCGGGCGACTTCAACCCAATCCATACCTCTCACGCCGCAGCCCGGGTTGCCGGGCTGGAAGCACCCCTGGTCCACGGAATGTGGCTTTCGGCGGTCGCACAGAACCTGGTGCAGGCTGACGATGCCAAGACTCCGGGGAACCGCGTCAAGGGCTGGACCTACAACATGTATGGTCTGGTAAACCTGAATGATCCGGTCGATATCACGGTCGAAAGGATTGGCCGTATTCCCGGCGGTGGCCTGCTGCTTGAGGTCACCTGCAAAATCGATGGACAGATCGTTTCTCGCGCCACTGCGGCAACGGAGGCACCCGTCACGGCTTACGTTTACCCGGGGCAGGGAATCCAGCGTCAAGGTATGGCACTTGATGAAATGGCGACTTCCGAGGCTGCCCGAGAGGTTTGGGAGCGCGCGGACGCCCTAACGAAGCGCGCACTGGGATTCTCGATCCTCACCGTTGTGCGCGACAACCCGACGGAGCTCGAAGTTGCGGGCCAGGTACTACGCCACCCAGACGGAATCCTCAACCTAACCCAGTTCACTCAGGTTGCCCTGGCCACCGTTGCCTTCGCTCAGACTGCGCGTCTGCGCGAGCTCGGCGCGCTGGTCGACCATGCGTTCTTCGCCGGTCACTCCCTCGGCGAGTACAACGCGCTTTCTGCCTACGGCGAGGTCTTCCCGCTGGAGACGGTCCTTGAGATCGTGTTCCACCGCGGATCGACGATGCACCATCTGGTCGAGCGCGACGCTAAGGGACGTTCAAACTACCGCATGGGAGCGCTGCGTCCGAACCAGTTCGGTGTGGGAGATACGGACGTGGTCGATTACGTCCAATCAGTTTCCGAGGCATCCGGAGAGTTCCTCCAGATAGTCAACTTCAACCTGGCAGGCCAACAGTACGCCGTGGCCGGAACGATTGCCGGGCTCGAAGCACTTGACGCTGACTCAAACGCGCGAGCAACCGCGTTTGGTGGCAAGCGCCCCTTCATGTATATTCCGGGCGTGGACGTACCGTTCCACTCCGCCGTTCTGCGTGGAGGCGTCCCGGAGTTCCGCGAGAAACTGGAGCAACTGCTCCCCGCCTCAATTCCGACCGAACGTCTGGTTGGCAAGTACATTCCGAACCTGGTTGCACTGCCGTTCGAGGCGACGCCGGAGTTTGCCCAGGCAATCTTGGACGAGGTTCCCAGTGAACCACTCAAGAAGCTGCTGAGCGATAAGAAAGCATGGAACAAGGCCGCATCCGACCCCGACAAACTCTCGCGTCTGCTACTCATCGAGTTGCTCTGCTGGCAGTTTGCCTCTCCGGTGCGCTGGATCGAAACCCAAGAGCTCATGTTCACCCCGGTGGATCAGGGTGGGCTTGGAGTCGAGCGTCTGATCGAGATTGGCCTCGGAACCGCGCCAACCCTGGCGGGCCTCGGTGAGAAGACACTGAAACTGGACGAGTTTGTCGAAACAAACGGAGCCGCTTACAACGTGCAGCGTGACGAGCAGATAGTGACCTGCACGGACGTGAGATTCGTGGAGGACGCTCCGGGCGGTGAAGACGAGGGCACTACTGGCAGCGCTGACGGCTCATCATCTTCCCCGTCGTCATCTACCTCAGATCTAGCAACGCAAGCCGCATCATTTAGCTCTTCTGCCTCCTCCGCAGGCGTGGCCGAAACGGCACCGCGTGAAGAAGTAGAGGGGACGGTGGTTGGGCAGACGCCTGAAGCTGCGTCAGCGAACGCAGCAGCAAAGGTGACTGCCCAAGCGGCGGCCCCGGCAGCGCCAAGCGTCGCCACATCCGGGCCAGCCCAAGACATCCGATTTGCCGCCTCCGACGCCATCCGCGTTGTCATGGCCTTCACCAATAAGCTCCGTCCCGAACAGATTGAGGATGGTGACACCACCGATACCCTCACCGCAGGTGTCTCGGCGCGCCGCAACCAGCTTCTGATGGACCTTTCCGCAGAGCTTGGCCTTCCCTCAATCGACGGAGCAGCCGACGCTTCCGTTGGCGAACTCGCAGTGAGCGTCGATAAGCTGGCGCACCACTACCGCGCTTTCGGTCCGGTGCTGACCGAGGCTATCCGCGACCGCCTCCGCAAGGTCCTAGGCGGCGCGGGAGTAAAGTCCTCGTTCGTGGCTGACCGAGTTAGGGACACCTGGCAACTGGGAGACGGTTGGGCCAATGCTGTCACCGCGCAGGTACTTCTCGGATCACGCGAGGGTGATTCCGCCCGTGGTGGGTCACTCGCTACTCTGCCGACCACGGCCGGAAGCCTCGCCGAAGCCGAGTCCTTAGTGGACGAGGCAGTCAAGCAGGTTGGTACTGCCCGAGGAGTTGCTGTTGCGATCCCAAGTGCAGGCGGCGCTGCCGGCGGAGGCGGAGTGGTGGACTCTGCCGCCCTCGATGCCTATGCCTCGACCGTCACTGGCGCCGATGGTGCCCTGCCACAAGCCGCCCGACACATGCTTGAGGTTTTGGGCATTGAGGGACCCGCGCTTCTCGCAGACGGGGTTCCACAGGATGACGAGGACCGCCTCCGAGACGCCCTGGCTGCGGAGACTGTCGCGACTGAGCTTGGGCCGCGATGGGTTGAGATGGTTCAGCCTTCGTTTGTCCCCGAGCGGGCTGTCCTCATCGACGATCGTTGGGCGAGCGCCCGTGAAGACCTGGCCCGACTCTGGGAAAGCTCAGTGACTGATGCCGAGGATGTCAAAGTAGGCACATTCGCTGGCGCTGGCCAGGCTGTTGCAAAGCAGGCCCTGTGGTGGGCGGACAAGGCAAAGCATCAGGGTTTGAAGGACCTTGAGAAAACCTATCGGGAGGCTGCTGAGGTGGCAGCTAAAGATCCTGTGCTTCCACTGAGTGGACAGGTTGCGGTCGTCACCGGAGTTACTCCCTCGTCCATTGCTGGCGCAGTAGCAGCACGGCTATTGGCACAGGGGGCCACGGTAATCGCAACCTCGTCCCGCGTCGACGCGGCTCGCCTCGACTTCGCGAAGCAACTGTACCGCCAGAACGCTGCGGGCAGCGCGGCGCTGTGGCTGGTGCCTGCCAATCTCGCCTCGTACCGGGACGTTGACGCGCTGATCGACTGGATTGGAAACGAACAGGTCAAAGTAGTCGGTGCCAGTCGTGAGGTTGTCAAGCCCGCACAGGTCCCAGACCTGTTCTTCCCATTCGCGGCTCCTTCGGTAATGGGTTCGCTGGCCGATTCTGGTGAGCAATTCGAGGCACAGGCCCGGCTGTTGCTGTGGAGCGTCGAGCGAGCCATAGCTGGTTTCGCCGCCCTGGCCGATAACAGTGCCCGCGCTAAGCGAGTTCACGTGATTTTGCCCGGCTCCCCCAACCGCGGAATGTTCGGTGGTGACGGAGCATATGGCGAGGTCAAAGCGGCATTCGACGCCATCACAAACCGTTGGGCCGTAGAACCAATCTGGGCGCGCGCGACCTCACTTGCTCACCCAAAGATCGGCTGGGTTCAGGGCACCGGTCTGATGGGCGGCAACGATCCGCTGGTAGGAGCCGCACAGGAAGCCGGAATCCACACCTACACCACCGAAGAGATGGCGGATGAGCTGGTTGCACTTTGCACAGCCGAGGCGCGTGAACAAGCCGCTGAGTCGCCGCTGGACGTTGATCTGACCGGCGGCCTTTCGGGCGGAGTGGACCTAAGAGCGCTCCAGGCGAAGGCGATGACTGAGGCAGCGTCCAAAGAAGACACCCAGGCAGAGGACGGGGCCGAGGCGGAGGGATCGCTGGTTCCTGCTCTGCCCTCGCCCCCGCGCGTCACCATGGCCGCAGTTGATCCAGCGGATTGGAAGAAGGTCGACGTTCCGCTTGAAGAGATGGTTGTTGTCGTCAGTATCGGGGAAATCGGGCCATGGGGTTCGGCCCGCACCCGCTGGCAGGCAGAACTTGGAATCCAGTCGGATGGAGAGGTCGACCTGACCCCGGCAGGCGTACTGGAACTCGCGTGGATGATGGGGCTGCTCACCTGGCAGGAGTCCCCCGAGTCCGGTTGGTATGACCAGGATGGAAACCTGGTGGAACCACATGAGGTCTTCGACCGGTTCCGTGACGAAGTGATCGCCCGCAGTGGCGTTCGCAAGTTCATCAACGACGCCGGGATTGAGGACCTTGGCACTCTGGAAGAGGCCGCGGTGTTCCTGAACACCGATGTCACCTTCACGGTCCCTGATCGGGAGACTGCGGAGTCGTACGTGGTCGAGGAGCCGCGCCTAACCCGGGTTCGTCCTCTTGATGACGGCGAATGGGAAGTGACGCGCCTGGCCGGATCGGCGGCTCGACTGCCGAGGCGTGCAACCTTAAGTCGCACCGTCGGTGGCCAGTTCCCGACCGGATTTGATCCGGCAAAGTGGGGCCTGTCCCCCTCCCTACTTGAGGCGATGGATCGGATCGCGGCCTGGAATCTGGTGTCTGCGGTGGACGCGTTCATTTCGGCAGGGTTCAGTCCCGCTGAGCTCTTGCAAGCGGTGCACCCGGCAGATGTTGCCTCGACTCAGGGAACCGGGTTCGGCGGCATGACCTCCATGAGGAAGCTTTTTGTTGACCGCTTCCTGGGTGAGGACTACCCGCAGGACATCCTGCAAGAGACCCTTCCAAACGTGGTCGCCGCTCACACAATGCAGAGCTACATCGGTGGTTACGGTCCAATGGTCCAACCGGTCTCCGCGTGTGCAACAGCTGCGGTGTCGGTCGAGGACGGGGTGGACAAGATTCACGCTGGGAAGGCGAAGTTCGTTGTCGCCGGGGCAACCGATGATCTCTCGGTCGAATCCCTCGTTGGTTTCGGCTCAATGAACGCAACCGCCAAGTCAAAAGACATGTCAGACAAGGGCATTTCGGATCGCTTCTTCTCGCGCGCAAATGACCGCAGGCGTGGCGGCTTTATTGAGTCTCAGGGCGGCGGCACCGTGCTTCTGGCCAGAGGTGACGTGGCTGCCGAACTCGGTCTTCCGGTCCAGTCAGTAATCGCCTATGCGCAGAGCTTCGCGGATGGAATCCACACTTCGATTCCCGCCCCCGGCCTTGGCGCTCTGGCAGCGGCCCGAGGAGGTAAGGATTCAAACCTGGCACGGTCACTGGAGCGTTTGGGACTCTCTGCGGACGACGTTGCATTCGTGTCGAAACACGACACCTCGACCAATGCGAATGATCCGAACGAGTCCGACCTGCACTCCCGGGTGGCTCAGGCTATTGGCCGAAGCGTTGGTAACCCAATGTTTGTTGTATCGCAGAAGAGTGTTACCGGGCACGCGAAGGGCGGAGCCTGCGTCTTCCAAATCTCAGGGGTGGGGCAGGTCTTCCGTGACGGAGTTCTCCCCGCGAACAAGGCTTTGGACTGCGTCGATGCCGCTCTGGAAAAGAATCCGTGGCTGGTATGGCTTCGTCAGCCTCTCAAGGTTGCACAGACCGGACCTGTCAAAGCCGCTCTGGTAACCTCGCTCGGCTTCGGTCACGTCTCCAGCCTCCTGGCTCTGGCCCATCCCGGCGTCTTCCAGACTGCGGTAGCGTCTGAACTGGGCAAGAAGGCAGCGGAGGAATGGCGTTCCCGTGCACAGGAGCGCCTGGACAGTGCCGCACACAACCTTGAGGCAGGAATGCTCGGGCGGGCGGACCTGTACACTCCGGCACCCGACCGCAGACTGCCGGAAGAAGGTGGCCAAGTGGCCAAGGAAGTAGAGGCGGCGATGCTGCTGGATCCAGAGGCTCGACTGGGAGCAGACGGACGCTATGCCTAGAGGCTCTGCCTATCAGGAAGCGAGCTCGGTGCTCGGGGTGGGAACTGATCTGGTTCACATCCCGAGCTTCCGGGATCAGCTTTCCTCCCCCGGCTCTCAGTTTGCTCAGCCGGGAGCTAGCTTCACGGCGCGTGAACTGAGGAGGGCTCGAGTTCGGGCCGGAGCCAAGGGTGATTCCGAGGCCGCCCACCTTGCTGCGGTTTGGGCGATCAAGGAGTCCGTGATCAAGGCCTGGGTCAGCGCACTTGAGAGCCTCGGAACTCGTCTACCCATGGCGGCTGATGAGGTGATCTGGACCGATATCGAGGTGGTTCACAGTAATAGCGGGGCCCCATCGGTGCGCCTCCGCGGTCACATGGCAGAGGCCTTCGGCCACTCGATTGGCAATGCATTTGACGGTCGCTGGAGGGCATCGGCCAGCCACGACGGGGACTATGCCCAGGCTTACGTGGTGCTATCGAACTAGACGATGTTTCGTTTTACCGCCCACCGGGTCAGTTCGTTCCGATTCGAAAGCTGAAGCTTGCGAAGGACCGCCGAAACATGCGTCTCAATGGTTTTGACCGAGAGGAAAAGCTCAGCGGCAACTTCTTTGTACGTGTAGCCGCGAGCTATCAGGCGCATAACTTCCTGTTCTCGTTCAGTGAGCAGATCGAGCTCGTCCTCCGCGTTCGCAGACTCCGCTGTTCCAAATGCGTCAAGGACGAAGCCCGCGAGCCGCGGACTAAATGCCGCGTCTCCGGCCGCAACTCTCTCAATGGCGGTGGCCAGGTCGGCCGGAGCAATGGATTTGGTGACGTAGCCTCGTGCACCCGCTCGGATGACAGAAACAACGTCTGCGGGAGAGTCCGATACGGACAGTGCCAAGAATCTGGTCGGGGCGAGGTCGGTGCAGCGCCTTGCTACCTCGGGCCCTCCCCCTCCTCCGCCACCGGGAAGGTGAACGTCGAGGAGGGCCACATCGGGGTGAAGCAAATGACACGCCTCCACAGCCCCTTCGACGTCCGAAGCTTCTCCGATGACCTGGATGGAATCGAACTTGTCGAGTTCTGATCGAACGCCGGACCGAACCAACGGGTGATCATCAATTACCAGGACTTTGATTGGCATGCCTATCCCTCCTTCGCCAGTGTTCTCCCATTTCGTGGGACTTGAATCCGGATCTCTGTGCCGCTCCTTGAGATCTCTCCCTCAGTGTCCGCGCCGCGGTCAGCGGTCGCATCAGTCGCTTGCACGCTTCTTACCGTAACGTGTCCCCCAACCCTGGTTACGCGGCCGAGGATCGAGTTGCGGAATCCGTGGCGATCAGACGGAATCTCATTGGGGTCAAAACCGCCTCCCGCGTCCTTGACAGAAATTTCCATTCCACCCGGGGCGACCTCTTGGAACACGGTAATCGGCGGGGCTCCGTGCCTGACAGCGTTAGTAATGGCCTCGGACGCTGCCGCGACGGCGGCGAGTTCTGCTGGACCGGGAACGGCGTCGCCAACCGTGACAACTTCGATAGCGGTTCCGTAGGTGGTCTCAATCCCGGACGCCTGGTCACGCAGAGCCTGGGCCACGGATTCTGCCGGTTCGACGTTCCCGGTATAAAGCCACGAGCGGAGTTCTCCCTCTTGGGTGAGGGCAAGCGATCGCACGCGAGCCGGATCATCCGCTGCACCTCGTATGAGGGTGAGGGTCTGCAGAACTGAGTCGTGAAGGTGAGCGGCGATCTCGGCTCGCTCGGTTTCCCTAGCCTCGTTTGCCTTTGAGGTAGAAAGATCGCGAAACAGTCGATATCCGAAGGGCGCGAGGGCCAGTCCGACGACAACGAGCATTAGGAGCGTGACGACGAGTCCATCTTGAAGCGCCGGAAGCCATCCAAGAAGATCGGCGAGAACAGCAGTCCCGGCGGCAAGGAGGGCGAGCCCAAACGCCATAAGGATGATGGCGGACCAGCGGTTCTTGCCGACGATTTTGGGGGCTTGCATCCAGGTCAGGCCGATTCCAGCAAGGATCGACGAACTCCCAAGGAGTAGTAACCACGAGCGCCCGTGGATGGAGGGGAGAATCGCCAAAGCGAGTCCGGCAACCAGGAACGCGGTACCAACCACAAAAAGGCGTCCCACCACGACCTGGTTGTCGCGTCTTGGGCCGACATCGCGGAGAGGAGCTCGGAGAGTAGAGCCGGTTCGGTCTATCTCACTGTCGCTTGGAAGGAAAAGCCAGAGGAGCAGGTAGACGAGGATACCGACCCCCACAGCACTGAGCGCAGCGAAGGCAACCCGGACTGGAAAGACAGAAATCCCGAGATACGAAGCGAGCCCGGAACAGACGCCCCCGATCCAGGGCGGCGCCATGCCGGAGCTATCAGACTGCGCGGTGCGCAGATGCTGGCTTGGCTGAACTCCAGTCGCACCGGCGCTCATGGGTGGGGTAGTCACGGCTCCTATCGTTGCAGAGGTGGGCCAATAAACCACATACCCGACGTCAAATCAGGGAGGAATCAGGGACTCACCCCATCACGTGGGTCCTGTTTTTGGGGAAGAGTTGAACCATGGCGAAAAAGAACGAGGCAGACCAGTCACCTGATAGCGATGACGGTGCGGAGACCGATCCTTATTACCGGGCCCCCAGCTATACTGGCGAGTCTGCCTGGTCAACCCCTCCCACGATGGCGCTGAAGCCGACTGAATCCCTGAGCGCGCCGATAACCCTTGGTGCAATGGGCGCCGTCTTGGTAATCATGGCAATCGGACTTCTGATTGCCATCTACTCGGGCGTAAACGGAGGGGAAATCCTTCAGGTCTCAGCGGGTCTCTGTGTGCTCGTGGTGGCCGCGATCCTGGGTTACGCCGCCCTAAAGAATTTGAAGGTCGGGTGGTTTGTCGGAGCATCTGCGGCCGCATCCGTAGCGATAGTACCGGTGGTGGCATTAGGGGCGAACCTCTCCAGCTACACAGTGGGAGTCGCAACAGATCAGGCCTATTACGAGTCATCGCAGGAGTCACCATACTTCGAGGTCGCCTCCTTCGAAGATGACCTGTTCAATCGCATTGCCGAAAAGGACCCTGAGTTCACTTTTTACGACTGGCCGGGACATCCGATGGCGATAGCAGGCGGAATGGCAGTCATCGACCTGACCACGGCTGACTTCCAAAATATCGATCCCACGGTCTCCCTTCACGCCTTCAGCGGTGCCGAGGTGTACATCCTCATTCCCTCTGGGGCAACTCCTCTAATCTACGATGATGGGTCAGTTGATTCAGTCTTCATCGCGACAAGGTGGGACCAAACAGGACAAGTTGAGCGCACCGAGGCGACCGGTTGGATCACTACTCACTCGCAGGGGGATCTAGACCAGCTTTCAACCGTGTGGGACCTGGGCAACTACTCCAGCAACGCCGGCGAATACTCTTACGACGTTCAGGAGTACTCGGGATACGTTCCCGAGATCTCAATCAACATCCACGCTGAATACTCGACCATCATCTTCATTCAAGTCGCTGACCCGGATCCGCGTACTCAGCTTCCAGAAGTCTCTAGCCTGGGGACAGATAGCCAACAAAGTGGAGCTCAAAGTGGAGATTTGAGCGCCGAGGAAGCGGCCGTCCGGCAAGCGGAGGAAGCTCTGGCCAAGGCCAAGGCAGCACAAGAGGCTAGGCGCATCGAACTATCGGATGAAATCGCTGAGAAGCAGGCCGAACTTGAAAAGCTAGAAGAAGTAACATCCAACTCAGAAGGGCAGGAGTAGTCATGAAAACCCCGAGCTTTGAAGCACTAAATCCACAGGGAGTTCCGGTGCGAGTTGGATTACTGATTTGGGCCGCCGTCCTAGGAATTATCGGACTGCTAATGGTTGTCATCCCGCTGGCTGGTTCTGCCAGCGCCCGCGGAGTCCTGGTCTTCTTGTTCCTGCTTACCGGCTCAGCCATGATCGCTCTGGCAGTTTGGCTAGCCCGAAACCCAGGCAAGAGCCTCACTCAACTAGGCCTATTTCATCGAAATCAATAGCAGATTCAGAGTCGTAACCAGGTTCGAGGGAGTCGACTGCCCTTAGACTCCGGTTGATGGCTCGGGTCCTTACCCCGACCTCATCGACCGTGTTTTGAGCGGTCTGCAGGTGTTTCTTCAGTTTGTCCATCACTCCGCCGTACTTCGCGAACTCGTCTTTGGCGGTGGCAAGAGCCTGCCAAACCTCAGAGGTTCTCTTCTCTATGGCAAGAGTACGGAAACCCATCTGTAGCGAGTTGAGCAACGACATTAGGGTTGTCGGCCCCGTAAGCATCACGCGCTCGTCCCGCTGAAGACTACTGGCTAACCCCGGGATCCGGACCGCCTCCGCAAACAGTCCTTCTGTTGGCAGGTACATGATGGCGAAGTCGGTGCTGAGCGGTGGCTGAATGTACTTACCGCCTATCCGTTTTGCCTCACCGCGAAGTGCTTTCTCGAGTTCTTTGGTTGCGGCGGCCACATCAGCTAACTCAGCGCCCTCCTGTGCATCCAGCAAACGTTCGTAGGGTTCCTGTGGGAACTTGGAGTCGATCGGTAGATAGACGACAGAGTCTTCCTCGCGGCCCGGCAGACATACCGCAAACTCCACTCGTTCACCAGTGTTCGGTTTTATCTGCACGTTCTCGGCATACTGATCGGGCGTGAGTATGTCCTCTAACTGCCGGGAGAGCTGCACCTCCCCCCACGTCCCACGACTCTTGACGTTTGTGAGGACACGCTTCAGACCACCCACGTCGGTAGCCAAAGTTTGCATTTCACCCAGACCGCGCTGGACCTGCTCTAGACGCTCGGAAACCAGTCTGAACGACTCACCAAGCCGTTTCTCAAGTGTCCCCTGAAGCTTCTCGTCAACCGTTGCTCGCATCTTCTCGAGTTCGACCGCATTACCGGTTCGAATCTGCTCAAGGCCCGTATTCAGACTCTTCTCAAGCTCATTCACCCTAGTTTCCATCTGAATCATTCGTTCGTTCAGCGTGGACTTCAGTTCCTGCCTTGCTTCCGCGTCCGCTATCGTCCTTCGAGTCGTGTCGTTACGGCTCTGTTCTTCAAGACGCATCAAACGTCCGTCAACTGTCTCCCTTAGGTCATATAGACGCTCCGCCTGAACCTGCCCGGCCGTCTGCACCTGACTCGCAACAAGTTGGGTGCGCTCAGAGATCTCTTGCGATCGGTCCAATAACTCTTCGGAATCATTCCTTCCCAGACGAATCCAAACCAGTGCCCCGAGGGTGGCAGCGACAAGAGACGCCAGAACAGCCAGTGCTAGCAAAACGATCTCGGCACTCACGAGTCTCCTATTTAGCCGCTGGATTTAACCGTTGGAACCCTGCTCCGGAATATCAACTGTTTCGCGCTGCGAGACCTCGCCCGAAGTCAGAATCTTTACTTTTCGATCTTCGTCAAGCACTTTCACGAATCCCGGTTCAACCTCGATTACGTGGCCATAAATGACGGAGCCATCCGTCAAAGTAATCTCTTCCTTCGGGTTCCACGGCGTAGTAACCCCAACCGACAAAACCAGAATGCAAACGACGAGGATCGTCCCCGTCCGGGCACTAGCGGCATCAAGAACATCAAGCGCCTCACCCTTGTGAACGACAAAAACAAACACAGCTATGGCCGCGCCTACAAACACCATGAGTCCTAGGGTCCACCACATCTGATAGCTGTTAACCAGGACAAACATGACAACCGCAAGGATCAGGACTATGAGCCAGTCGGTGGTGACAGGAGAGTGTGATCTCCTGCGATAGAGGTCGTAAAGGCGATAACACGTAAGTGGCAGAATGATTGCCGCCGCGATGCCGGTAAGCTTCGGTAGCTCGAACAGCGTGCCAAAGAAAATCGGAACAGCATCCTCGAAGTTGAACGCATCCGCCAGCTCAGCTGCGGTGTCCCAATCCCAACCAGACACGGCCATTATTCGCAGGAACAGCACCATGACGACGAGAACGGCGGTGATGCCAGCGTCGCGAGCTCCCTCGGATACCTCGTGTGCATCGTCATCCTCGGTCTTCGAGTCTAGAATCTCCAAGTCCGCTCCTCTGTTCGCTTCTCGCAAGTTCCTTGCCCGTCAACACTACAGCTTTGGACCGTCATCTCGGCCTCGTATCGGGTGTTACAGTCCCTATCGGAAGGGGTCTTCATGAGTATCAACCAGCAAGAGGTCTTTTGGATTGGCGGTGCCACGAACTGGGGCGGCGAGCCCGCGCCGGGGCTTCGTGCGCTTACAGTCTCAAGCGCCACAGCTCCCGCACTGAGCCAACCCATCACTGTAGCTCCCAATCCGATGTTTGCCGCCGTCACCCCAAATGGCGGCGTGGTTGTCAGTCATGAAGTGGAAGAGGGCTCCCTGACACTGTTCACCAATGGCCAAGACCTATATCGGGGCGAACCCACCTCGATCTCCACGGCAAAGACAGGCGGAACCGATCCGACCAACGTCGCGGTGGTCGAGTTTCCGTCGGGGCGTAGCGCGGTACTCTCCGCCAACTACACTGGCGGTTCTCTCTCGGTTAACCCTCTTCATGAGGACTTGGTTGGCGGGCCCTCGCTGGTCATCGAATACTCCGGAAGTGGACCCGCCACGGATCGACAAGCTTCCTCTCACCCACACCAGGTCGTCATCAACCAGGACTCGGGCGAGGTCCTCGTCCCCGACCTGGGAGCCGACGTGGTGCACGTGCACCGAATCGAGGACCTCGAACGCGGGCTCTCGGAGCACCGGAACATTCGTCTGCCAGAGGGATCTGGGCCGCGAAATCTCGTAGTCGCAGATGGCTGCGCGCTGGTTGCCTGCGAACTGGACGCCCTCGTCCACGTTGTTTCACTTGAGAGTGGTGAGCTGCTCACCGATGCCTCCCCATCGACGCCGGGGGATGATGCCGTCCAGAATTTCCCCTCAGCAATCCGAATCACGAAAACCGGACATGTACTGGTCGGCAACCGCGGACCCGACACCATCGGCGTGCTGAGGTGGGACGGCGATGCCCAGTCGCTCATGTACCATTCCGAGTTCCTCTGCGGCGGGACCCATCCCCGGGACTTTCAGCTGAATACTGCCGAGGATCTGGTCGTAGTTGCCAACCTGAAGTCGAATGATCTGGCAATCCTCGGTTTTGACGATCAGCAAGGGACTTTGCAGTTCAGAGAAAGGATCCCCACCGGGAGCCCCTCGTGCGTCGTCAGGCAGGTTTTTGGCTCCAAATAGCGCGGAGCGGCAGAAGTTGAACATCGGTTTTGGGTCTTTGTGGTCAAGTACGTAAAATGTGACATAACCAAACACCTCTAGCTATTTGTGAGCGCCTACCCGGGGATCAGCCAAATGACCAGCTCAACCAAGAATGGGTCGGAACAGTCTGTGGTTCCGAATCCTCGTCAGTTGAGCAAGAAACGCCCAAAGTTCAAGCTCCATCGCCGGGTGATCGGGCTAATAGTCGGACTGCTCGCGGCAGCCCTCGTCTTCGTGTTGGTTCCAGACCAGCTTCCCCCACCGCTACGGTTCGTGGTCGATGACATGGGCATTCCCATGTATACCCCGTTCGCATTGAAGGTTAGCGCCGCGACAGCCGTCCTCATGATCGTCTGGTGGGTGACCGAGGCGATTCCGCTCGCCGCAACAGCCCTTCTGCCCCTGGTCGTTTTCCCGCTAACTCACTTGCAGGACTTCCAATCAACAGCGGCACCCTATGCGTCCGGGACGATCTTCCTGTTCATGGGCGGCTTCTTCCTGGCGTTCACGGTTCAGAGGTGGGGATTACACAAGAGGGTGGCCCTCCATACGGTGAAGGCGGTCGGCACCAGCCCTAAGATGCTGATCCTGGGCATGATGCTCGCAACCGGATTCCTCTCGATCTGGGTGTCAAACACCGCGACTGCGGTGATGATGTTGCCGATCGGCCTCTCGATCCTCGCTCTGGTGAATGGTCCCGATGCAAAGCCAAGCGAGTTGGTGAAGTCGAACTTCGGTAAAGCAATGATGCTGGGAATCGCCTACTCGGCATCCATCGCGTCATTAGCGAGTCTGATCAGCACCCCGCCCAACACGATGCTTCGGGCGTACGTCAAAGAGAACTACGGGATAACCATTGGTTTCGGACAGTGGATGCTTTTTGCTGGGCCGACAGCGGTCATTTTCCTGTTCATCGGCTGGCTGATGCTGACCCGAGTCCTCTTCCCCCCAGAAATCAGCGACATTCCCGGCGGCAAGGAAACCATCAACCGAGAACTCGCAGAGCTCGGTCCGATGTCTCGGGGAGAGAAGCTTGCGGGAATCGTCTTCATCCTTGCGGCATTCTCGTGGCTTCTGGTGCCAACACTGTTCCCGAAGGCCGGAATAAGTGACGAGTTGATCGCAATGATCGTCTCACTCGCCGTCTTCGCGATTCCCGTGTATCCCAGGCGAGGCGTGATGCTCCTCGACTGGAACACTGCGAAGGAGATCCCCTGGAACATCCTATTGCTCTTTGGTGGCGGGCTGGCGCTTTCTGCCGCATTCACGAAGAACGGCCTGAGCGCGTGGATCGGTTATCTTTCGCGCGGAATCGGGGGCTTGCCGGTGGTCCTCATCGTCATCGCAATTGTCATCGTCACGATGGCTATGACGGAAATGGCCTCGAACACTGCCACTGCAGCCGCAATGTTGCCGGTCATGGGAGGCGTGGCGACGGGGGCAACTCAGGACGCGCTGCTGTTTGTCGTCCCGGTCGCTATGGCAGCGACCTGTTGCTTCATGATGCCGATGGCCACACCCCCGAACGCAATCGCCTACGGAACCGGGTACCTGAAGATGGGCGAGATGATCCGCGCCGGCGCCACGATGTCACTGACAGCCGTCGTCTTGATCACGGTGACGGTGCTGTTCATGGGACCGTTGGTGTTGGGGATAACCTTCTAGGGCATCACCGCGAAACCTAGGGGACCGTCTCGCTTGGACCCCATGGACGCCAATAAGGTTCGACCTGCGTAAACAGTTTGCCTTACTCTGTATCAATGACCCTAGAGATCAGCAATCTGACGCGGAAGTATGGAGAGCGAGTCGCCGTCGACAATGTGTCCTTCGAGGTCCAAGACGGGAAACTGACCGGATTCGTCGGAGCGAACGGCGCGGGTAAGACAACCGTGATGCGCATGATCCTCGGCGTCCTCACCCCGGATGCGGGCGAGGTTACTCGGGACGGCACCGCCCTCACCGAAGCGATGCGCCGCTCATTCGGCTATATGCCCGAGGAGCGCGGACTCTACCCAAAGATGAAGGTTCGCGAACAACTCATTTACTTTGCAAGACTGCACGGACTATCGAAGGATCAAGCGCTGGGGAACGCCGACCGACTTTTGGACGTTCTTGGCCTCACGGAACGAGCGAACGACCCGGTTGAGAATCTGTCACTTGGCAACCAGCAGCGAGCACAGATTGCGGTGTCTCTGGTGCATGACCCTTCGGCACTGGTACTCGACGAGCCCTTCTCCGGTCTAGATCCCATGGCTGTTGATGTCATTCTTTCAGTCCTGGAAACCAACGCTGCACGAGGCATTCCGATCCTGCTTTCCTCTCACCAACTGGACGTAGTCGAACGCCTCTGTGACGACATCGTCATCATCGCCGAGGGCAAGATCGTTGCCAAGGGAAGCATCGCTGAGCTTCAGAAGCAGTATTCTGACGGATTGCGCCGCCTGAGTATTCGCGGTGGGGTCGATTGGTTGCGCGAGGAACCTGGGGTCGAGGTCATTGAGACCAGCAGCGACGAGGTTTCGCGGGTAAGCGCAACCCTGCTGCGACTCGACGAAGTGAGTTACCCAGGACTGGACCAGCATTTGCTGCGCAAAGCCCTGGGCCAAGGCGAAGTCCTCGCCTTCGGACCCGAGACCGTTCGCCTCTCCACAATCTTCAAGGAGGCCGTGGGAGATGACAAAGGCGGCGCTAGCGACGCGTCAGATGAAGGGAGCGCACGATGAGTCCCACTGACAACCAAAATCGGACCATTTCGGTGTGGCAAGCTGCGTGGCTGGTTGCAAAACGCGAAGTGCTCAGTCAGGTTCGCTCAAAGTCATTCGTGATCTCAACCGTGGTGATGGTCCTCAGCGTCTTTGGACTGACTGTCGTGGGCGGGATCTTTGCTGATCGCGCTATGGACCCCGAGCCGGTCGCGGTTACCTCACAAACCGCGCCTCTCATCGCCGGAAATCCTCTTCTCACTGAGGTCCCCGTTCATGATGCCGAGGAAGCTCTAGGTCTAGTTGAGGACGAGAGCGTATCGGCCGCGCTGCTTCCCAGTGATTCCTCGCTCGAGGACCCGCTGGGTTTCTATATCGTTGCCAAGGAATCGGCACCGGAGGCTCTGACGGCATCCGTGCTAGTTGCACCCCGAGTGGAGATTCTTGAGCCGGACAAGGATGATTCGGGCGGCTTCGACCCGATTCAGTACATCATCACGATGGTCTTTGGTGTGATCTTCCTGATGTCGGCAATGACCTACGGTTCAACAATCGCGCAAAACACCGTTGTTGAGAAGCAAACCAGGACGGTCGAGATTCTCCTGTCGGCTATCCCCGCCACAGCTTTGCTGGGCGGAAAAATTCTAGGCAACTCTCTCCTGGCCATCAGTCAAACTGCATTAATTCTGCTATCCGGATACGTCGGCCTGCTGATAACGGGGCAGAGCGCCATTCTCTCTATGGTTTCCGCCTCGGCCATCTGGTTCGTCGTCTTCTTCATCTTTGGATTCGTTCTGGTGGCATCGATCTTCGCAGCGAGCGCCTCCCTCGTCTCTCGAATCGAAGACACTGGGTCAGTACTTTCACCCGTAATGATGCTTACGATGCTTCCCTATTTTGTGGTGATCATCTTCGGTACTAATCAGACGGTGATGACGGTCGCCTCGTACTTCCCGTTCACCTCCACGGTCGCAATGCCACTGCGGATGGTGACGGGGGCGGTGCCGCTGTGGGAACCTCTACTATCCCTCTTGATACTTGTTGCCAGCGATCTGTTGGTCGTGGTGATAGCGGCGCGCATTTATCGCGCTTCACTCCTCAAGATGGGCCCGCGAATCAAACTCCGGGAGGCATGGGCCAGCAGAGACTAGGTCTCTACTCGGGTTTGTAGCCCTCCTCCTCCATTCGGAGGCGCATGGTTCCCTCGTTACCCGCCTTCATTCCGACCATTCCGTCGTAGAAGGCGCGAATCTTGTCCATGTCGGCCCGCACATCGCCAGTCATCGTGTACTGAGGTCCGAGTCCGAGGGTCCGGTTGCGGTTGTCGTTGAAACCCAGCATTACGGGCAATCCGGTCTGCATGGCGATGCGATAGAAGCCCGACTTCCAGTGGTCGGTCTTGCTACGGGTTCCTTCGGGAGCGATCACCAGGGCCCAGGCACGGTTAGACTCTCCGTCCTTTTGCTGCTTCTCGATCTGTTCGACGAGTCCTTCTACCAGGCCTCCGGGATTGTTCCGATCTACCGCCACCCCGCCAAACGCCCTGACAATCCACCCGAACGGGGCCTTCATCGCCGCGTTCTTCACCAAGAACTTGACCTTCAAATCCACCGACCAGGCGATGCAAATCATGTAGACGGCATCAATGTTGGCGGTGTGGGGATATCCCAGCATTATCGAACCGGTTCTTGGGGGCTCCTCCTCAATCACCAGCTTCCAACGCGTGACGAACAGAATGGCCGTGGCGAGCGCCTTCTTCAAACCCATAGGGCGATGCTATCGAGCCGTTCTTCCTTTGTGGGATTGTGACCACGTATGGCCAGCAATGTGTCATGTAGATAACGCCAGTCCCACTCACGGAAAAGGGCTACTCCGGGTCGATGCCCAATTCCTTTCGCAGGCGCGCTACGTGACCCGTCGCCTTCACGTTGTAGTTAACGAGTTCCAGTTTGCCGTCCTTGCCGACCACGAACGTTGAGCGAATGATTCCCAGGAAGACCTTGCCGTAGTTCTTCTTCTCACCCCAGGTGCCATACTCGAGCATCACCCGGTGATCCGGGTCAGTGCCAAGTGGGAAGTTGAGTTCCTGTGTTGACTTGAACTTCTCCAGGGAACTCATTCGGTCAGCACTGATGCCGATCACCGAGTATCCCGCGCCTTTCAGCGAGTTGAGATTATCGCGGAAGTCGCACGCCTCCTTCGTGCAACCGGGGGTGTTCGCTTTTGGATAGAAGTAGACAATTACGCCCCGGCCGGACGAGGCGAGCAGCTCCTCCAAGCTCACCTCGCCATCCGTGGTCTCAATGGCAAATTCGGGGGCGGTGTCCCCCACTTCAAGTTTGATATCTGTTGGCATACCTCCATGGTGCCACGGGCCACGCCAACGAACCAGGACCTGGTTTGCGAATCAGATGGGGACGGCCTTTATGATTTGCTGCGGGTCGCGTCCCTATCTGATTGGCAAGCCAGAAGCGATGGCTAGTCCCCTTGCAGGATGGTCCCCGCTTTGAACAGTGGATCCTTGGTATCGAACGGTGTGTCCGTCTGGCTCGCCTCGACCGCGGCCATCGACGATGGCAGATCGAAGGGCAGGACGCCCTCAGCCTTTCCGTCACCAAACAGCACCTCGGCATACGCGCGATCAGAGGTGCCATAGGTGCCAGTTAGTTCACTTGTCAGAGGGAGCAAGGGAGCAACAATTGCAGGACGCTCAAGATAGATGTCGACAACCGTCGGAACCTGAGCCGAAATGTCTGCTACGTGAGCGATTTCCTCGTCATGGAAGTCTAGTGATCCATGGCGGAACATTGCCGCGAATCCGTCTGCTCCCGGCTCAAACGGAGCCTGTAGACGTAGGACCGCCACATCGGCTACAGATGGATCATCAACCAGTTCTGCCAGACCATCGAATGCTTCGGGCTTCATTCCTTCGGCATAGACCTTTATTCCTTCAGACAAAGGTAGGTTTCCAGAGTCCTTCAGTAGGGTGATCGAGGCTTTCTGTGCCGCTATCCCAGCGGCAACGAAGTCCGCGCGACCCGCGACTTTCCGCGCCTCGTCCAGGTCTGCCCGAGCTCCCTCAAACAAACCGAGTTGGAAGTGCTGGCGCAGAATCCTTGCCACGGCGCGGTCCAGGACAGCCTCGGTCAGGAGTTCCTTATCCAGTGCCTCGATCACCAACGCGGGCTTGGACTCCCCTCCGATCTGGTCGCACCCGGCATTTAGAACCCGCGCCAGCCGCTCAACCTCAGCCAGTTCCTCTACCCCCCAAGCGCGTGCGGCCATCGTTTGGCCCATGAACTCGGCATCACTGACTACACCCCAGTCGGAACAAACAACGCCCTCAAAGCCGAGGTCGTCGCGTAGCAGATCAGTGATCATTTGCCGGTTGAACGCCATTGCGACTTCTTCGACTGGTTTTCCGTCGACTTCTATGCCTCGGGGAATGCCGTACGAGGGCATGATTGCCGAAGTTCCCGCCGCGATCGCTGCCTCAAACGGCAGGAGATGCGTGGCGAACTGGCCACCCGGGTAATCCTGATTACGACCGTTCGAGAAGTGCGGGTCTAGTCCATCTCTCGCTGGCCCTCCACCTGGAAAGTGCTTGGTCATGGCCGCGACGGAATCAGGTCCAAGTGTCTCGCCCTGCAGGCCTAGAACGTAGGCGACAGCATACTCGGCTACCAGTTCGGGATCCTCACCAAAGGTGCCCGAAATGCGTGACCAGCGCGGTTCAGTTGCGATGTCGACCTGCGGATGCAGAGCCATGTGAATCCCGATTGCCAGATACTCCTGCCGGACGGTGTCCGCGAAGGCTCGAACAAGTTCAGGATCCCTGAGCGCCGCTAAGCCTGGACTCTCCGGCCACCGGGATAGACCCTCGCCCGCCGCCGAAGTGAACATGTTGTCGATTGCAGAGTGCCGCGGATCGGTGGAAACCAAAATCGGGATCTGCAATGACTGCTCTGCCGCCAGATCCTGCAGTGCATTGACAAACTGCACCATGGTCTCCGTCGGTGCACTCCCAAGGATGTTGAAGGTGCGGATGCGCTTGTCCACAACCAGCTCACGGAGGCTTCCAAGTCCGGTCCATTGCGGGTTATCCAGATCCAAGTCCGGAACGATCATCTGGTGGAAGACGATTCCAGCCTTATCCTCAACCGTCATCCTCGACAGCAGATCGGCCACCCGGGCTTCAACGTCCAGCGATGCGTCCTGGTACGGGTATGCGATTTCATTGGCCATGAAAGACTCCTTCAATTCGGTGGGACTATCTGGTGACTCGCCCACGTCAATTCTTCTATAACTTCTATGTCATCTGGAATGTGGCGGCACGGGACGCTCGGTTTTCCACTCCTATAACCGGCCACCCGTTTATAACCGGCCACCCGTTGAACCAATACTAACCGACCGGTAGGAAACCAGCCCATCTGATTGTGCTGGGGTCATGAGTTGGGGAAAGATAGCCGTTCTCGCCATTTCCTCGGACCTCATTTTGGAAAGACAGCCAAAGTCACCACCCTCTTGCCCAGAAACCGCGTAACCTCGGTGCGAGAACGGTGAGAACGGCTATGTTGCGTCGAAGAAGCGTGAAGGAGGTTGCCCCAGCTGCGGAGCAAACGGCCTCTGTGTCGCCCCGGCTGCGGAGCAAACAACCTCTGTTTGGAAGCGGGGTTCTGTCCGTTGCTAGCGTCACTGGGGTGTGAGCCACGCGCTTGCGTCCGGGTGCTACGCGTCATCGGGGCATCAATCAAACAGGGCGTGTGAGCCACGCGCTTGCGTCCGGGTGAGTCCTACAGTGCGCTACTAAGTGGCCAAGTTGTTGAGTTCGCTTCTGCTATGCGCTACGAAGTGGCCCGAACTGCGTGCGACACGCCGATGAGAAAACGCTTACACGGGCCACTTAGTAGCGCACTCGCAGAAGTGACAGCGACCAGTGGCCACTCCGTAGCGAACTCAGCCGATTCACAGCTCCAGGCCCCAAAACTTCGATTATTCTCTTGGGTCACACCAGAAAGTACGAAACACCTTCACCACCCCACCACAACCCCAAAAGCCACTTATGTTGATTGCAATCGTGGGGATTTTGTAGTGCGCCCGGGGAGACTTGAACTCCCACGTCATAAGACACTAGAACCTAAATCTAGCGCGTCTGCCAATTCCGCCACGGGCGCTTCGGTCGGCAGTATCGGGATCGCCGCACCACCGACCAAGAAACGAGTTTAGCCTGTTCCGGCGCCCCGGCGAGACTCTGCGGGCGTGTGACCTTTCACTGCCGCCTTCATCGGGCCAGCAACCCTTGAGGCGCTCTCTATCGTCGATTCGGCCATCACTCGAGAACCTCGGTAAAGGACGAGGGACTGCCCCGCCGCCACTCCCCTAATCGGCTCGGCAAGATCAACGGTCAAGCCCGCCGCGTCTAGGTGGACATCTCTGACCACCGAGGGCACCCCGTGAGCTCGGATCTGTGCGGTCAGCACGTCAGCCGGAACCTCATTCAGACCGCGTCCACTCATGGTCGGACCGAACGAGTCTTGCGCCAGTTGATCCACTGCTAGTTCTTCCGGATCGACGTAAAGAACTGGCGCAGATCCCACCAATCGGTCCACGCTGAGCAATGTACCGGCCCCGACAACCACCGTGTTGGTCTTTGGGTCGGTCGAGACGACGTACCTCGGCTTACCATCGGCGGCCGGATTTCCAAGGTTCAAGCCCTTACGCTGCCCAACCGTGAACTGATATGAACCACGATGTTCGCCGACAACCTGTCCCTCAACATCAATAATCTTTCCCGGCTTGTCCCCCAGGTTACGGCGCAGAAAACCCGCCGTATCACCGTCGGGAATGAAGCAGATGTCGTACGAGTCTGGCTTATTCGAAACCCCGAGACCACGTATCTCAGCCTGCTGGCGGACCCACGCCTTGTTCGGGGCGTCCCCGAGCGGCAGGATCACTCGTTCGAGTTCATCGTCCCCCATTACAGCCAACACGTATGACTGGTCCTTGGCCTCGTCCAGTCCGCGGTGCAATTCAGGGCCGTGGGGTCCGTCAATTCGCCGTGCGTAGTGGCCGGTGCAGACAGCATCGAACCCGAGCGCGCGCGCCCGCTGCGCCAACTCCCGAAACTTCACGAACTCGTTGCAGCGCACGCAGGGATTGGGGGTGTGACCCGCCCGGTATTCCGAGAGGAAATCGGTAATGACTCGTTCCTCGAACTCCTCCGACAGGTCCCACACGTAGAACGGAATCCCCATGATCTCAGCCGCGCGCGCCGCGTCCTCAGAATCTTCCAGAGAACAGCAACCGCGCGCACCCAGGCGACATGACTGAGGGGTTTGTGAAAGTGCCATGTGCACCGCGGTCACGTCGTGGCCGGCTTCGAGGGCAAGGGCGGCCGCGACCGCTGAGTCGACTCCGCCGGAAAGCGCTGCAAGTACTCTCATCTCACCCTCCCTTCAGGATCGAGCTGGTCCAACCTCTGTGCGCCCGCGACGGCGCTCGGAAGCGCACGGATCAGCGCACTTATGTCTTCGGACGAGGAATCCCGCCCAAATGAAACCCTTAGGACTCCGAGCGCCTCGCCTTCAGACCGCCCCATGTTAAGCAGAACCGTACTGGGCCTGGTAACCCCGGCGTGGCACGCTGATCCCGCCGACGCGAGGATTCCGGCCCGATCGAGTTCCAGTAGCACTGCCTCCGGATGCCGGGTTGGCGTTGAGAGGTGAACGATGGATGGCACCGCTTCGGCCAGCTCCGTAACTCGAATGTTCTCTGGAAGATTCGAGGCGAGCTCGTCTCGTAGCAGGAAGTGCTTGGTACTCCGTTCACTGATTTGGGAGACCGCTTCCTCGGCAGCGGCCGCGAGCGCCACTGCGCCCGCCACATCCTGCGTTCCGGAGCGGATCTTGCGCTCCTGCCCTCCTCCGGGTCGGTCAGTGGCAATCTGCACGCCGCGTTTGATCAACAGGGCTCCGGTCCCAACCGGCGCTCCAAACTTGTGCCCACCGATTGTCATCAAGTCAAGGCCCAGACTGTGGAAGTCAAGCGGCATGTTACCCACTGCCTGAGTCGCATCGGAATGGACGAGGAATCCCTCCTGCTGTCCCTTCTGGGTCAACTCCGGGAGAGGTTGGATGACGCCGGTTTCCGAGCAAACCATGGCCAGGCTTGCTAGCGTCGTGGCTGTCGTGAGCAGGCTCGGCTCAAGGAGCGCCCGCCCGTCATGAGTCGTTGGAAGAACCGTCCATTCAAAACCCGCGGCTTCGGCTTGTTCTCGACCCTCAGAAACTGCCGGGTGCTCGATTCCTGAGACGACGATTTGTCCTGGTTCGTCCGTGCCGCGCGAGTCCTGCCTCGCCCCAAGCGCTGCGCCCATGACACCGAGTGCTGCTGACTCTGTCGCCCCCGAGGTGAAAATCACCTCGGCCCGATCTGCGCCGAGGGCGGATGCAAGGCGCTCACGAGCGTCCTCAAGCATCCGTTTTGCGCCTCTCCCCCCCGCGTGAACCGCATTCGGGTTGCCCGGTCGGCTCGCAAGAGTTCGGGTCGCTTCAAGCCACGCCTCAAGCGCACACTCTCGGATCGGTGTGGTTGCGGCGTGGTCCAGGTAGACGACCTGCTCAGGCATATTCGAAACTGTGACCCAACGCTAAAGGTTCAGTGCCTCTAAAGCCTGAGGTACCACCTCGTTCACGTCCCCGACAACGGCGAAGTCCGCGATCTCCAAGATCGGAGCGTCCGGGTCGTCGACAACAGCGGCGATCTTCTCCGAGGCTAGCATCCCGCAGGTGTGGTGCACGGCGCCAGAGACGCCAAGACCCAGGTACAGCTTGGGGGCGATTGAGACGCCGGTCTGACCGATCTGAGTGTTGCGCGGCAGCCACCCCTCGTCACAGACCACGCGGGTCGACCCTATGGCGGCCCCCAGGGCATCAGCCAGGTTTTCAACCAGGGAAACATCCCCGTCAATCCCTCTTCCCGCAACAACCGCGACATCGGCGTCTCCAAGGGAGATTCGGGCACCCGCGGGCTGTTTCTGGGATGAGACGACGCGGACCGCCCCAACACCCCGAGATAGCTCAAATGAAAGCGGCTCAATCTGGGTTGCACTGCCTGCGGTGACCTCTGCCCCAATGCCGGGACCAATCCCGGGACGGACTGCCAAAACGGGGGTCCCCTCGTCCGCGGCAACGGTGGTGATCCAGGTGCCAGCGAGAGCGGACTTGTGACCGACGAGGATTCCCTCTTCCACCTCTACTGAGGCGATATCCACGGCAGCTCCGATTCCCTGACGTGCGGCGAACATCGCGGCGGCGCCGCGTCCAATGTAGGTCGAACTGAGGAGAACCGCACCCAGGTCATCCCCAAGGAAGGCCACTGCGGAAGTGAGCGCGTCAGCAACGCCGCCGGTAACCCGCGGCGAAAAGCCCTCTGCCCGAGCGAAAAGAACCCGATCAGCGCCAAGAGCCGCAAGTTCAGCCACGTCTGGTTCGACGAATGAAAGTGCGACAACTGGCCCGTCGGTTAGTGTCGAGGCGAGTGCCAGGAGCTTGCCTGATGCTGCGGCAAGCGAGCCGTCGGGTTCATGGTCCACCTGCACCAGAAGTGTTGTCGTAAGCCTGTTACTCATCGGCTAATCACTCCAGCCTCCCGCAGGTATTCGGCCAGGCGAACTCCGCCGTCTCCCGAATCGGTGACGATAATTCCGGCCTCACGTTCGACCGGCTCTGAGGCAATAACACGAACGGCTGCGAGTCCCTTTGCCTGGGCCCTCGGCAGTAGTCGCTGGCCGTGGTCAAACCCTGCCAGGTCCTCAAGGTTCAGCATCTCTAACGGCTTGGAACGAGCCGCACGTAGGTCCTTAAAACTCGGGTAGCGCGGTTCGTTGATCTGATCAGTAACACTGACGACTACGGGAACCAGAGCGGTGAGTTCGTCTTCCCATCCGTCAGCACTGCGCTTGGCAGTCACTACCATGTCGTCATCCACCTGGAGCTCGGATGCAAGATCAAGCAGTGGCCAGTCCAGGTTCGCGGCAATACCGGGGGCGACCATCGAGGTCATCCCATCCAGGCTTGCCATTCCCGTTATCACCATGTCGACTGGCTCATCCTTGGCGAGTACCTCAACCACGGCGGCAAGAACTGCTGACGTTGCGGGGGCGTCGCTGCCCTCCAGCAGTTCGTCGCTCACCAGAATTCCCCGGTCTGCACCCATTTGCAGGGCTCGCATGACCGCGTCCTCAGCGTCTTCGGGACCCATGGTCACGGCCACGACTTCGCCGCCACGATCCTCGACCAAAGCGACGGCGGCCTCAACTGCATATTCGTCCAGTTCGTTAAGGACGTCGTCTTCACCGCGAACGACTCGGCTGTCCTCAAGGCGCCGGTCCGAATCGCCGTCCGGCACCTGTTTCACACAAACAACAATTCTCATGTGATCAAGCTTGCCACGAGAGGCGGACCACAGGACCGTGAGATTTGGCGCGTGACCAGTCAATAAGGCGCGGTGGAAACCTTCTTTAGTGCAAACTAAGGGGGTTGCTGTATTTGGCGGAAGACACCGAGTCCGCCCTCTACCTGGACCACTGGATTGAGAAAACCATGCCTGAGATATCCCTGAGTCGACCTAACGACGCGGTGCTCCAGCCGTCGTCGGAGCGTGTACACAGGGCCAATCCCAACCCCTCACGAATCGGCGTCTACCAGTCCGACGGCGGCCTGGATATCTCCGTTGTCGCTCCGCACGCAACAGCGGTTGACTTCTGCGTTCGAGTCAAGAACGGCGACACGCCAAGGGAGCAGCGTTGGACCCTGGACGGACCGGTCGAGGGCATTTGGCACGGACATGTCGACGGTCTTGGTGAGGGAACGATTTATGGATTCCGCGCGTTCGGGCCGTGGGACCCCGATGGCGGCCTGTACTACAATCCAGCCAAACTACTACTGGACCCGTACGGTCGTGGGATTCAGGGAGCTGCAGACATCGCCCCTGCCCTCTATGCTCACCACGTTGACCATGAGCTTTATCCGGCAACGTATCCCCTTGCCCAGTCCAACTTGAACTCAGCTCTGGTCGCGCCGTATTCGGTCGTGGTCGGCAACCACTTTCAGCCCCCGAGAGGGCCCCGCGTTCCGGTGGGCGAATCAGTAGTCTACGAACTCCATGTCAAAGGGTTCACCAAGAACCTTCCGGGAGTGCCAGAGGACCTGCGCGGCACCTACGCCGGACTGGCCCACCCTGCCACTATCGAACACCTGCGCGGCCTGGGAGTCACCACCCTTGAGCTGCTCCCGGTCCACGCGAAGATGGACGAAACCTTCCTGACCGACCGCGGGCTCACCAACTACTGGGGTTACTCGACCCTGTCATTCTTCTCACCGGAACCCTCATACGCGACAAAAAGGGCGCAGGACGAGGGAGCACAGGCGGTCGTGGGCGAGTTCCGCGGAATGGTGGAACTACTGCACAAGGCCGGTTTTGAGGTCATTCTCGACGTTGTCTACAACCACACCTGCGAGGGTGGAGACGGCGGACCAACCGTTTCGTGGCGCGGACTTGACTCACTGATGTACTACCGCAGGATGCCCGATCGCCCCCGAACCATGACCGACGACACCGGCTGTGGAAACACGGTCAATTTCTCCGAGCAGCGCGTGGTTCAGATGACCCTCGATTCGCTACGCTACTGGGTAACTGAGATGGGAGTCGATGGGTTCCGCTTTGACCTTGCAACGACCCTTGGACGCCTCGACACCGGTTATACGCCGTACCATCCTTTCCTGGTTGCCGCCGGGGCCGATCCGGTGTTGCGCGATGTGAAGCTGATTGCCGAACCGTGGGACCTTGGACTGGGCGGTTGGCAGACCGGAAACTACCCCATCCCATTCCTGGACTGGAATGACCATTTCCGCGACTCCGTTCGTAAGTTCTGGCTGACCGATTTCCAGCAGATGTCTGCGGGGCGCCCGGTTTCTGGTCCAACAGACCTGGCGACGCGACTGTCCGGTTCAACTGACCTCTACTGGCGTGACGGCGGCCGACGGGGGCCGGGAGCGTCGGTTAACTTTGTGACAGCCCACGATGGGTTCACGATGGCCGACCTGACGATGTACGACCACCAACACAACATCGCCAATCTTGAAGATAACCGGGATGGGACCAGCAACAACCACTCCTGGAATCACGGAATCGAGGGGTCGAGCGGTACCAGCGGGATGAACCTCGACATTCCCGATGCCGAAGGCCTGGTGGAGGACCTGGAGTACGCCCGCGAGCGATCCCGGCGCAACCTGATGACGACAATCCTGGTCTCGGCGGGCACGCCGATGATTGTCGCAGGCGATGAGTTCAGTCGTACGCAGTTCGGTAACAACAACGCGTACTGCCAGGATTCGCCCATCTCGTGGGTTGACTGGGATCTCACCAAAGGTCAGCGGCACATGCTTGAGACCACCTCATACCTTCTGAGTCTTCGCCGGATGCACCCGGTGCTGCGTCCGCCGGTGTTCGCCGACGGGCAAATTGCTGAGGGCGACGTGATCGAGGACGTGGCCTGGTTCAACCGGGAAGCTGCGCCAATCCCCTCCGATGGCTGGTCGGATGCCTGGAACCGTGTGTTCCAGATGCGCCGTAGTGGACTGGAGTACGAGGATCGAGATGCTCTGGTGGTGTTCAACGGCACCATGGCGGTTGCCGAGGTCAGTCTGCCTGAGAACCGGGGGCAGAACTGGGCTCTGGTCGCAGACACCTCGTGGCCAAGGCCGAAGCTTGGTGGCATTACCAGTAGTGGAAGCGCGGTGGACGAGGGCGAGGTGGTACGTCCCGGTGAGTCCTTCCAGATGGAACCGCAGTCCATGAGCATTTATTTGTCGACTCCGCGCGAGAGTTAGGATCCTTTCATGCCCGAAACAGAAGCGACCCCGGTTCAGAACGCGGAAATCGACACGCAGGAAGCGGAGGCAGTGGCGACCAAGACTGCCGCTGACAAAGTGGCGGATGCCGTTAGCACGGCTTCCGTACGCAGGGCGATCGAACGATCGCGCGAAATCGAGGAGCAGATCGCCCTCGACCCCTCACAGTTCCGCATGCTCACGGGTGCCCGACCTACAGGGAACCTCCACGTGGGCCACTACTTCGGCACTCTGATTAACTGGGTCGGCCTGCAGAACCGCGGGGTTGAGACCTGGACCCTGATAGCTGACTACCAGGTGATCACCGACCGCGACGGCGTTGGTCCGCTCAAAGAGCGTGTGTACGGACTGGTGACCGACTACCTCGCCTGCGGAATCGACCCGGAAAAGACAACGATCTTCACCCACTCTGCGGTTCCGGCTCTCAATCAGCTGATGATCCCGTTCCTCTCGCTGGTAACAGAGTCGGAACTGAACCGTAACCCGACTGTGAAAGCAGAACTTGAAGCCAGCGGCGGGCGCGCCCTTTCGGGACTGCTCCTCACCTACCCGGTGCACCAGGCGACTGACATTCTCTTCTGCAAAGCCAATATTGTTCCGGTGGGACAGGATCAGCTGCCTCACATTGAGCTGACCAGGCAGATCGCCTCGCGTTTTGATCGCCGCTATGGTCGCGCTGAAAAGGACAACCCGGTGTTCCGCCGCCCCGACGCCCTGCTGTCGGAGGCGCCGCTGATTCTCGGAACTGACGGTGAGAAGATGGCGAAGTCAAGGGGTAACACCATCGAGATCGGCTTCACTGCAGACGAAACCGCCCAGGTGCTGAAAAAGGCGAAGACCGATTCGGATCGAGTCATCACGTACGACCCGGTGAATCGTCCCGAGGTTTCTAACCTGCTGATGCTGGCGGCACTCGCGTCGGGTGGCGACCCTGAAACCATCGCCGCGGAGATCGGCGGTGGCGGGGGCGGGAAGCTGAAAGCCGTGGTCACGGAAGCGGTGAACGAGGCTCTGGCTCCGGTTCGTGCACGCCGGCAGGAACTCGCTGCGGACACCACTTACATCCACGAAGTCCTTGCCGCTGGTAATGAAAAGGCGAATGAGGAGGCCAACCGGACCCTGGGCGAGGTGCGCCAGGCCATGCAGATGATCTACTGAACCAATGATCCCGTCGGAATCTGCCTCCCACCCGTTTCCTCAGGTGCCGATACCGGCAGAACTGTTAGCGGTCGCCGACGGTCCGATTGAACTAATTTGGCTGAACGATGCTGGCGGATACACGGCTCACATCGATGGAGTCATCGGCCTTGATCCCGGTAGCTACTACGTGAAGTGGAATCCGTTTGACACCGGCCTCTCCCTTGCTGCCGAAGCTGAACGGATGGAGTGGCTCGCAACGACTGGCCATCCCACGACAAGAATGGTCGACCTTCGCAGTTCCTCGGATGGTGAACTACTGATCTCCGAAGACCTGGGCGCAACCTCTGCAGTGTTCCCGGAATGGGTTCAACAGCCCGACACCGCTCTGCAGGCGATCGCGGAAGGACTGCGCAGGCTCCACTCCTTACCACCGGAAAGCTGTCCCTTCTCATGGTCAGTCGAGACGCGTCTGCAGTCAGTCACTGACGAAGAAACCAGGCAGAAGCTAGGCGACACCCCGGCCATCGACAAACTGGTGGTCTGCCACGGGGATGCCTGCGCTCCGAACACCCTCGTAGATCAGGACGGAACTTTCGCCGCAACGATTGATCTGGAGCACCTTGGGGTCGCCGACAGGTGGACGGATCTCGCCGCAACAATAATGTCCCTCGACTGGAACTACCCCCGGTTTGACCAAACGGTGTTCTGGGAAACCTACGGGGTCGAACCTGACTTGGAACGAATAGAGTACTACCAAGCCTTGTGGGACGCGGAGTGACAGAGGTTGCGTCCGGCAGTTCACGCTTCCGAAACTACAGGGGGTTCCTTCTTCTGTACTCGAAGGCCACGACTGCCACGGCTGCGCCCAGGTTCAGCGAGTCAACCGCGGTGTTATAGGGGATCTTCACCAGAGCGTCGCAGGTAGCGATTAGGTGATCACTCAATCCTTCGCCCTCGTTCCCAAACATTAGGGCGGAAGAGGCGGGAAGAGCCGCGTTCCACAGATCGTCCTCCGCGCCACCCGACGTACCGATCAGGGTCCGCTGGTTCGAGGAAACCCAGCCCAGCATCTCTTTCTCGCTACAACTCACAATCGGAACCCCGAAGACCGATCCCATCGAAGCGCGCAGAGACTCGTAGCTGAACGGATCAACGTGGCTTCCGGTCAGAATCAGACCGCCAAGTCCGGCCGCCTCGCAGGTACGTGCAATCGCGCCGACGTTCCGAGGGTTGCTGACGCGATCGAGGACCAGGATCGGCGCGTCTTTGGGTAGTTCTGCCAGAAAGTGCGCCCTCGCAGTAGCCACAAACGCCGCGCCCGAGCGCATGTTTCGACGCGATATCTTCTCAAACAGAGACTCTGGGACACGGAAGCACCGAACCTGCGAATCATCCAGCAACTCAGCGAGATCAACCGGCAACAAGTCCGCGACATCCTCAGACAGGACGACGTAATCAACCGTAACGTCCGAGGTCAACGCACGGGTCAACAGTTGGATTCCTTCCCCGGCAAACCGGGCATCCCCTCGACTTGATCTCCGTCCGCGCAGAAGCGCACGGAGCTCTTTGATCGTTGGGTTTGAAGCAGAGGAAACATCAAGAAAAGCAGGCACAAACCCATTGTGCCCGAGGACCACAAGCGGCGTGTACCGTGACGTTAATCGTGTTCTTCCAACTCCAACATAATTTCGCTCGTTTTCTTCTTGCGGGCGCGCAGAAGTCAAGATAACGTCGAAGCCGCCGATTGGAGGTCCTGCGCTTGACGACAAACCAGACCCTTTTGACCGAACTGGAATCCGGACAGGTCAACGCCTTGCTGTTTGACCTGGACGGAGTGCTCACTCCAACCTCAGACCTGCACCGCGTGGCATGGCGCCAGCTGTTCGAACCCTTCCTCGAAAAGTCTGGGGCGCAGCCGTACTCCGAAGAGGATTACTACCTGTACCTGGACGGCAAACAAAGGATGGACGGAGTGGCGTCCGTGCTTCATTCCAGAGGAATCGATTTGCCCTGGGGCGGCCCAGACCAGCAGCTTACTCCGGAACAGGCGAGTGTGTGGTCACTGGCGGAACAGAAGAACGACGAGTTCAACTCGATCCTCGCCGACAGTGGGGTTCGGCCATACCCTGGCTCGCTTGCCCTGCTTGAGTACGTCGGGCGGTTTGAGGGGGTGCGCGCTGCGGTAGTTTCCTCGTCCAAGAATGCCTCCGAAATCCTGAAGATATCGGGATTGGATCGGTTCTTCGACGCAGTTGTTGATGGGGCCTATGCGGTGGACGAGGGTTTGCCGGGCAAACCCAATCCCGACACCTTCCTGCGTGCGGCAGAGTTGCTCGGCTCCTCGCCGGAGCGAGCAGTCGTGTTCGAAGATGCTGTCTCGGGCGTGCAGGCTGGAAGCGCGGGGAGATTCCGCGAAGTCATTGGCGTCGACCGCGGCGCCGGCGTAGACGTACTCAGCGAAGCCGGTGCAACTGTTGTGGTAAGCGACCTGGGAGAGCTACTCCCCGGGGATAACGGAGACGCATAGTGGATGGGACGACCGGAGCAGCAGAAGCTGGCAAGCTACTTGGCGCTGGAGACGAGTGGACCATTGAGGTTCACGACCAATCACAAATCACCAGCGCGGTTTCGGCCTCACTCATGGCCATCTCGAACGGATACCTGGGGATGCGCGGAGACATTGGGCTCCGCCTCGATGACAACGCCGAGCGGGCCACGATCCTTGCCGGATTCCACGAGACCTGGCCGATAGTTCACGCCGAGAACGCTTATGGCTTTGCCCGGACCGGCCAAACACTTCTGACCTTCCCTGACGCGACCGGCTTCAAGGTCTTCGTCGATGGGGTGCGCATCGACCTTGAGCAGGGGCACATCGAAGAGGTCGACCGCCGTCTAGATATGCACCAGGGAATCGTCCACTCAACCATTCTTTGGAAGAGTGCTCACGGACGCCGCATCCGTTTCACCGAAAGGGTTGCGGTATCCATCACCAACCGTTCGCTCGCCTCTTTCGAACTTAACGTGGAGTCAGTCGACGGACCAGCGCACGTCCGAATAACCTCAATCGTCGAGGAATCGGCGGAGGAACCTACCGAGCCGGGAGCCGAGCGGCTGGCCGAGGTCACCGGCATGTCCGATCCTCGCCTCGGCGCTTCGGGTGCTGCAGCCTTCCTTACGGTTATGTACCGTGACAACTCCGACGGCGAGGGATCGGTTGTCTTCCGCACAGAGCGGTCGAAGATGCTCGCAGCCCTCGCCTACACACACCAGGCTTCTGTTCGCGAGGGCGACCACCAGGGCGACGCCGAAATCCGAATCTCCGAAGGCCACGACGGTGTCGCTGTCCTGACTCACTTTGACGCTGACCTTGATGAGAACCAGTCTCTGACCGTAGCAAAGGGTCTCGCGTACACCCGTACCGAAGTACTTGGAGAGGGCTCCGGTTGGCAGCCCCGCACCGAGGAGGCCACTCCACGGACTGTGGCCGAGAGAGTCCAGGCCATCCTGGAGCGTAGCCGTAGCGAGTTGGCCGAGTACACCAAGCTTGGCACGGACCATTTCTTCGACACTCAAGCCTCGGACTTCGAGGCTATCTGGGACAACCACGACGTTCGGCTCGAGGGTGATCCCAGCGCGCAGAAAGCCCTTCGCTGGACCATCTTCCACCTGATCCAAGCGAGCCAACTTCTGGATGGCACCAGTATTGGCGTCAAGGGCCTAACCGGAACCGGCTACGACGGCCACTACTTCTGGGACACCGAAGTCTACGTGCTTCCCGGTCTGATCTTCACGGCCCCCGAGTCGGCCCGCCAGGCGCTCCACTACAGGTACCTGCTGCTAGACGCCGCAAGGGATCGAGCCCACATCATGAGCCAGCGAGGGGCGCTGTTCCCCTGGCGAACAATCAACGGGCACGAGGCCTCCGCCTACTACCCGGCGGGCACCGCCCAATACCATATCGACGCCGACATTGCCTATGCGGTCGACCAGTATGCCCGTGTCACGGGCGACACGGAGTTCCTTACAGAAGAGGGCTTCGAGATTCTGGTTGAGACATCCAGACTATGGGTGGACCTGGGGTTCTGGGACGAGGATCCAAGCCTCGAAGACGACGAACGTGAGTTCCACATCTTCGGGGTTACCGGTCCGGACGAGTACACGGCGGTCGTCGATGACAACTTCTACACCAATATCATGGCAAGGATCAACCTGCGTAACCTGCTTTTCTGGGCGTCCTGGTTGGACCGTAACCGGCATAAGGAATACGTCGAACTCCGCGAGCGCCTGGACATTAGTGACGAGGAGATGGCCGAGTTCCGCCGAGTCGAACACAGGATTCACATTCCCTTCGACCAGAAGCTCGGAGTTCACGCCCAGGATCGAAGCTTCCTTAGCAAACCGAAGTGGCCGTTTGATTCCGTCCCCAGGGAGAACTACCCGCTACTCCTCAACTACCACCCGCTGGTCATCTACCGCCACCAGGTTCTGAAGCAGGCCGATGTGGTTCTCGCCCTCCACCTGTCTGGGGAGGAGTTCTCTGTTGAGCAGAGGCGGGCAGACTTCGAGTATTACGACCCGCTAACCACCGGTGACTCCTCCCTATCGGCGGCGTCCCAGTCCATCGTCGCTTCCGATGTTGGCTACACGGAACTCGCACTCGACTACTTCGAGCGTGCGCTCTACGTCGACCTAGCGGACCTGCACGGCAACTCGAACTTAGGACTGCATCTTGCCTCCCTCGGGGGCGTCTGGTCGGCCGCTGTTATGGGGTTCGGCGGCGTTCGATTAAACGATGATCGCCTCACAGTCAATCCCAGTCTTCCTCCGCAGTGGGATTCGTTGCGATTCAGACTGAAGTATCACGGTCAGTGGATGACTGTCACGGCAAAGCGTGACTCTGTTGAGGTGACCTTGGACGAGGATTCCGAAGGCGACCTGTCCCTGGTAATCGGTAACCGTCCGTTCTCACTCCTCCCGGGCAGAATGGTTGACGTGCGGCTGCGTCCCGAAGATCTCTCAGCCGAAGACGTTGAAGAGCCGATGGGCAGGTTTGCCGATCTTGAGCCCCTGGAACTCCCGGTGGCGGAAGATCAGGACCCAGCGGACCACGAAGTATCAACAGAAGGTCCGGACGAGACCTGGGTCGGTCCACCGTACGTGCGGAAGTAACTGGTCCCCGCCTCGGCGCATCCCAGATAAGCTAACCTCGTGAGTCCTAAGAATGCGCGACTGCTGAACAGAATCCCCGCGATCGAGGTTTTCCCGGTCGTCGAGTATGCGACCCTGCCCGCGAAAGCCACTGAGTTTGAGGCCTTTCCCATCAGAGCTACCGTGTTCCGCGAAGGACACGATCAGTTCGGTGCTGATGCTGTTCTGATCACTCCCGAGGGAAAAGAGTTCTCCCGAACCCGCATGTATGACATCGCTGTGGGTCTTGACCTCTTGGAAGCATGGGCGATGCCTGACCGTCCGGGCAACTGGACTTTCCGCATCGAAACCTGGTCGGATCCCTGGGCGACTTGGCTTCATGACGCGGGAATCAAGATCACGTCGGGGGTGGACGCCGAGCTCATGTGCGAGGAGGGAGCCCTGCTTCTCGAACGAATTCGCGATGGGAAAGCGAGGGTGTCAAAGCGCCCTCCGCGTTCTCCCTCGTACACCCGCATCAGGCCGACAAAGGCAGCCGCCGAACAGCTTCAGGTCGGCATCGACACCCTGCGGGACACCTCGGTAGACCCGATTGTCCGCTTCCAGGTCGCTACCTCTACCCCGATTGAAGAGGTCGTTGCCAAGTATCCTTTGCGTGACCTGATTGAAGCGACCGAGAAATTCCCCCTTCAGGTGGACCGCCGGGCCGCGCTTTATGGATCTTGGTATGAGGTGTTTCCTCGTTCAGTCGGTGCATTCCAGAACGAGGACGGGACGTGGAAGTCAGGCACTTTCAAAGACCTAGCCGGCTCCCTGGAACGTGTCTCGGACATGGGATTCACGGTCCTCTATCTGACGCCGGTGCACCCGATTGGTTCCACGTTCCGCAAGGGGCGCAACAACGCGCTTGAGGCGCGACCCTCAGACCCCGGTTCCCCCTACGGAATTGGTTCTGAGTTGGGCGGGCACGACGCTCTGCACCCTGAGTTGGGGAGCTGGGACGACTTCGATTCGCTGGTCAAAGCCGCAGAGGCTCAGGGAATGGAAGTGGCTCTGGACATCGCCCTCCAAGCCTCACCGGACCACCCGTGGGTCAAGGAACATCCCGAGTGGTTCACTACCCGCGCTGACGGATCAATTGCCTACGCGGAAAACCCGCCTAAGAAGTACCAGGACATCTACCCGCTGAACTTCGACAATGACCCGGAAGGCATCTACCAGGCCATCGTTGACCTGATCGAGACGTGGATTAGTCACGGGGTGAGAATCTTCCGTGTCGACAATCCTCACACTAAGCCGATTCCGTTCTGGCAGCGCTTCCTGGCGTACATGCAGCAGAAACACCCCGGGGTTCTGTTCCTCGCTGAGGCCTTCACCCGTCCGGCGATGATGCGGATGCTGGGAATGGTTGGGTTCCAACAGTCATACACGTACTTCGCGTGGCGAACCACCAAACCGGAGATTGAGGAGTACTTCGACGAGGTTGCAACCAAGACGGCGCACCTGATTCGACCAGCATTCTGGCCGACGACCCACGATATCCTCACGCCCCAGATGACGACGGGCGGAACCGCAGTTTTTGCGACGCGCGCGATCTTGGCGGCGACCGGTTCCCCCACCTGGGGAATCTACACGGGATACGAGTTGGTTGAGAACGTGCAACGCCCCGGCTTTGAGGAGCAGATCGACAACGAGAAATACGAATACAGGCCGAGAGATTGGGAGAACGCCAAGCTTCTCGGGATCTCGTTGCTTCTGGAGAAGTTGAATGGGGCGAGGGCAAAGCATCCGGCCCTTCAGCAACTGCACCAGATAACGATTCATGGGACCTCCTCAGATCAGATTGTCTGCTACTCGAAACATGTGCCAGCCCGCTTCTCGCCCAGCGGAGAAGATGACACTGTAATCGTGGTGGTCAGCCTCGACCCTCATGCGGAAGTGAGTGGGACTGTCTATCTGGACGCTGCAGGGCTGTGGGCCCCGGACACCAGAGACCCGCGGAGCCCGGCGTCGGCCTGGACGAGTGAGCCTCTGCAACTGGAACTTGTTGATGAACTAGACGGCCGGACTTACCAGTGGGGCTTCGAGAACTTCGTCAAGCTTTCACCCTGGGAACGCATGGGGCACGTCTTTTGGGTGAGATCGGCGAACCACATTGAGTATTGAGAAGTTCGAGGCGGAGCTGTCGAACAACCGTCTCGGCGAGATTCTTTTGCCGTGGGCCAGGCAGAAGCGCTGGTGGCCAGCCGCCAGCGACGCGGACGCTTCGGTCAGCGAGATACTACCCCTCTTCTTATCCGGAGAATCCCGTGTGGTCATCGCGCTGTTGCAGCCCGCGGGCCTGGCTCTGCTGATTCAGGTCCCCCTCCTGCTAGTCAGTGACGACGGCAACCATCATGGTCAAGTCATCGGAACCATCGGAGACTACCGCGTAATCGACGGTGTAGCCGAGCCGGAGTTCTGGGCGGCGTGGACCGACGCCGCCTCTGTTACGGCGCCCGAGGGATCCACTGAAGAGAAGTCGCGCTCGTTCCTTCGCGAGGCGGTCAGGAACGTGCGCCCGCTGGGAGTTGAGCAGTCAAACAGTTCGGTACTGCTACTTGGGGCGGATCGTCCCCTGATTGCGAAGGTGTATCGGGTCCTGCAGGGAGGGTTGCATCCGGAAGTGGAGATCCCCTCGGCCCTTGACGGATGGGACGGAGTGCCGAAGCTGTGGGCGTACTATAACCTCGAACCCAAAGGACTCACAGAGCCGACATGTTCCGCCGTTGTGACCGACGCGGTCGAGGATGCGGAGGACGGTTTTGTGACGCTCAGAGCAATGGCCAACCGGGGCGAGGACCCTTCGATTGTTGCCTTTGAGATCGGCACCCTAATCGCGCAGATGCACAACCGCCTTGAGGTAGCGTTGGTGACCGCGCCGGGCCCGAGTGATGAGGAACTGCGGGAGCGGCTGGAGAGCGCCCTGCGAACAACGGTTGCAACGACGGATGACCTGTCGATTGACGACGTTGATGCGTTGAAAGGGGTGATTGAGGAGGTGACCTCGTACGCCTCCTCCTCAATCACGGATGAACGTGCCGCGGAATCGAGAGCAATTCGTGTGCATGGGGACCTTCACCTCGGACAGTTGCTACGGGGGACGGACGGAAAGTGGAACGTAGTTGATTTCGAAGGTGAGCCGCTTCGGGTGCTTTCCGAACGGCGGATGCCTGACTCCCCGGCCCGCGACATCGCCGGGATGCTCCGGTCATTCGACTATGCGGCCGAATCCGACGGAATCGCGGAACCTTCCTGGCTCACGAAGGCGCGTGCCTCATTTGTTGAGGGCTACCAAAGCGTACGTCCGATGAGCGACTCGGAACTACTGACGATACGGGCGTATGAACTTGATAAGGCCCTGTACGAACTGCAGTACGAGGCGCAGTTTCGGCCCGACTGGGTCAGGATCCCTATGATTGCGTTGCGTCGGCTGGCGGGCCGGACGGCGGACAAGAGCTAATCAATGTCTTCGAGCATCTTCAACTCAGAGAATGCGTTCTGGCAGGGAATGACCCGGCTGGCCGATTTAGTGGTGTTGAACTTCCTGTTTGTGCTTGGGCTGATCCCCATTGTTACGGGCGGCGCATCCTTCACCGCGCTTTATGAAACTGCCGGGAAGCTCCTTGAAGAACGCGGCGGCGGTGTGACCAGAACGTTTTGGGCTTCGTTCAAGTCGAACTTTGGTCGATCCACGGCGATATGGGCCATTGTCGGCCCGCTGGGTTTGGGGGTTCTGGCCGGATGGTTCCTAATGCCTGCGGATCAAATACTGGCGCTACGCGTCCTGCTGACCCTTCTCTATTTGCTGATGTTCCCCTACTTTTTCTTTTTGCAGGCGCGCTTCGATAACTCAGTGGCTGGGACGCTGAGGAACTCTTTACTGATCCCACTGACTCGGCTGCCATATGCCCTGGCAGCGCTTGGTGTGACCGTGATCTTGGTGGCGGTGATAGTGGGGACTGCTGTGTATATTCCCCAGTTGCTGCCACCGCTGTTGCTCTGTGGCTTTGGAATTTATGCCTACGGAGTGGTGCCGGTACTAAACAAGTCAGTGGAGCCCTGGACCAGGGGCGCGGAGGAGAGTTAGGTAGCGAGGTCGGCACTTGACCCTTGACACGAGGGCGGTATTCTTCGGTTCCGCTACAAAACGGCCAGCTTCGGCGAGGCATCTTTCGGTTCCGCTACCAAGTGGCCAGAATCTCCGCCATGCACCACGAGAATTCAAGCAAAACAAGCCTCCAAGACGGCCACTCTGCAGCAGAACCAAAAACCCAGGAGACCATCATGGCCACTCTGCAGCAGAAGAGCAGCCCATCTCGAGTCCGCTGCCAAGTGGCAAGCTTCGGCGAGGCATCTTTCGGTTCCGCTACCAAGTGGCCAGCTTCGGCGAGGCATCTTTCGGTTCCGCTACCAAGTGGCCAGCTTCGGCGAGGCATGTTTCGGTTCCGCTACCAAGTGGCCAGAATCTCCGCCATGCACCACGGAAATTCAAGCAAAACAAGCCTCCAGAAAGGCCACTCTGCAACGGAACTGAAAACCCAGAGGACCATCGTGACCACTTCGTAGCGCAACCGAATAGCCAAGCCAGCAACTGCCAAGGGAACGGCTTGCTGCCTGATGCTTCGTTCGCGGACTGTGTCTGGACTAGCTTCCGTGGCAAGGGAGTAGACGCGCACCGACTGTCTTATACAGGGAGCACGGGAAGCTGGAGTTGAGAGCACTCAACTGTGGTGAATCCACCCAATTCCCACTCTGGCCAGCATTAGTGTGTCTAGGCCACGCAACCGTGCGTGAATTGGAAGCAACAGCAAGAACGTTTTACGAGGGACTGTCTAGGCCACGCAACCGTGGACGAGTCCCTCGCGCACATAATCAGCAGTGACACCTTCGAGCTAAGACCACGCAACCGTCGGCGAACCCGGCATCGCCCACAAAACACGAGAAGCGGAGGACCAGTTGACCCTGACTCGTATCCAGCTGGCGGATCAAGGGAAGGCAGGCAACGGAAGGTCGAAGCCAATTCGTTATCTTGGACGCTTGCGGCCCCAGGTGTGGCCAGCGTAGTGTGTCCATTGAGATCGACGGAAACGTTTCCGGTCCGATTCCCGAGGCCCTCAATGAGCCTCGAAAACATGTAGTCCTATCGGATCCAACGGAGGAAAACAGGGACATGGCACTACGAAAGTTCAACAAGACTCTGCTTGCGGGCGCTATGACCGTAGCTCTCGCAGGCACAATGGCTGCATGCTCTTCAGGGGGCACCGGCGATAAGGCGGAGTCGGGAGGCACGGAAGGCGGCGGTGACGCTGCGGCTGAAGGTCAGGTGTATTACCTGAACTTCAAGCCCGAACAGGCAGACGCGTGGGTCGCTCTAGGCCAGGCTTACCAGGACGAGACCGGCGTTCCGGTCACCATCCAGACAGCCGCATCGGGCACGTACGCATCGATGCTGAAGTCTGAGATGGCGAAGTCCAACCCGCCCACCATTTTCCAGGTTAACGGCCCGGTTGGCCTCGCGACCTGGAAAGACTATGGAGCAGACCTCAAGGACACCCCGCTCTACGAGCATCTGCAGGACAAGAACATGGCGCTCAGTGGCGCGAACGGTGAAATCCTTGCAATTCCATATGTGATCGAGACCTACGGCCTCATCTACAACAAGGCCCTCATGGCCAACTACATTGAGCAGCCCTTTGCGGTCGTGAAGAACGTTGATGAAATCAACAACTTCGAGACCCTCAAGAAGGTTGCCGAGAGCATCCAGGAGCACAAGGACGAGCTGGGGATGAAGGGCGCGTTCACCTCCGCTGGCTTTGATGCCTCCTCTGACTGGCGCTTCAAGACTCACCTTGCCAACATGCCGCTGTACTACGAGCTGAAGGACGTAGACATCGAAGGCCAGCCTGAGTCCATTGAGGGCACCTACATGGAGAACTACAAGAACATCTTCGACCTATACATCAACAACTCCACCGTCGATCCGAGCACCCTGGCCGGCAAGACAATGGAAGATGCAACCGCCGAGTTCGCACTAGGCGAGGCGATGTTCCTGCAGAACGGAACCTGGGCGTACGGAGATCTTTCTGCTGCCGGAATGCCTGATGAGGATCTGGGAATGCTCCCGATCTACATCGGCGCTGAGGGCGAGGAGAACCAGGGTCTGACCACCGGTTCTGAGAACTACTGGATGATCAACAAGAATGTTTCCGAGGCCGACCAAAAGGCTTCCATTGACTTCTTGAGCTGGGCAATCACATCCGATACCGGACGTGATGCAATGACTAACGCGATGGGTTTCGTGACCCCCTTCGATTCGTTCGAGGGCTACGAGTCAACCAACCCGCTGATCATCGCTGACAACGAGTCCCGCGCCGCAGGCAAGGAATCCGTTGCTTGGTTCTTCACCATGATGCCTTCTGACGAGTGGAAGAACGGCGTCGGCCAGGCGCTACTTTCTTATGCTCAGGGCACCGGCGACTGGGACGGCGTAAAGACCGCCTACGTCGACAACTGGGCCAAGGAAGTTGAGCTTGTGAAAGCTAACTCCGGGGATGAAGGCTAAACTGGAATCCGATTCTAAGTAATGTCTGATTTGCGGTCCCGGAGAGCAGAGATGCATTCCGGGACCGCTGTCTAACTGAAAGAAGCAAATGAATAAATCCCTCTCACGGTGGGGATGGTTGTTCACAGGTCCCACGGTCGTGGCCTTCATGATTGGCTTCGTAATCCCGTTTGTCCTGGGCGTCTACCTCTCCTTCACCCGCTTCAACGTAATAACCGACGCTACGTGGGTAGGCTTTTCTAACTACACGTCGCTCGCAAGTGATTCCATCTTTCTCCACGCCTTCTGGTACACAGCGGTATTCGCGATAGCGACCACGATCATCGTCAACATTGCCGCGTTCTTCATCGCCTACATGCTGGTCAAGGCGATCCGCGGTAGGAATATTTTCCGGTCCACTTTCTTCATGCCAAACCTCATCGGAGGCATCGTCCTCGGTTACATCTGGCTGATCCTGCTGAATGGTGTCCTGGAGAACTGGGGAAAGAACGTCGTCTACAGCTCTGGCTACGCCCTCTGGTCCCTGATAATTGTCACCGCCTGGCAGCAGATCGGTTACATGATGGTCATCTACATTGCCGGGCTACAGTCGATCCCCACGGATGTACTTGAAGCGGCCAAGGTCGACGGAGCATCCGGCACCCAAACATTGACGCAGGTGGTGCTGCCTTTGGTAATGCCCTCGATTACTGTCTGTACCTTCCTAACGCTCTCTAACGGGTTCAAGATGTTCGACCAGAACCTGGCCTTGACGAACGGCGCTCCGAACCGCATGTCAGAAATGCTCGCGCTCAACATTTACAACACGTTCTATGGACGCCCCGGTTTCGAGGGTGTTGGCCAGGCAAAGGCCGTCGTGTTCCTAATCCTGGTTGCAACCGTCGTTCTGATCCAGAACTGGTTCACGCGCTCGAAGGAGTCGGTCAATGTCTGAGCCCCGCAAGCCCTGGATTTGGTCCACCGTTTTCGCGATTTTGGCACTGGCGTGGATCTACCCGATCTTCCTCGTTCTTATGAACTCGTTCAAGAACAAGATCTTCATCGCGAGGATGCCGTTCAACCTTCCCGATGGAAGATCATGGGTTGGGCTAGCCAACTACGAGTTGGGAATCTTCCGCACCAACTTCTTCTCGGCGTTTGGATGGTCGCTGGTTATCACTCTCGGGGCGACCTTTTGGATCATCCTCTGCACATCGATGACCGCGTACTGGATCACTCGCGTTGATAACAAGTACTCGAAGTTCCTCTACATGGCATTCATCTTTTCGCTGGTGGTCCCCTTCCAGATGGTGATGTTCACCCTGTCTTGGTTTGCTGACTTCCTGAATCTGGGCAATCCATTCGGGCTCTGGATCATCTACCTAGGGTTCGGAGCCGGTCTAGCGGTCTTCATCTTTACCGGATTCGTCAAGAGCGTTCCAGTGGAGTTGGAAGAGGCGGCCCTGATCGATGGTTGCGGACCTATTCGGACCTATTTCAGTGTTGTAATGCCTGTCCTAAAGCCAGCCATCATGACCGTGACGATCCTCGAGGTTATGTGGCTGTGGAACGACTACCTACTCCCCTACCTCACCCTGGACCTTAAGAAGTACTCGACGATTCCGATCGCTGTGCAATCGCTTCGCGGTGGCTACGGGGCCGTGGATATGGGTGCACTGATGGGCGTCCTGGTTCTGGCGATGATTCCGGTCATCGTGTTCTACCTATTTGCCCAGAAACACATTATTCAGGGCGTGGTCGCCGGAGCCGTCAAGGGCTAGATCCGATCCTGCGTCCCGGGGTCGACTGCCCAAGCACCGACCCCGGGACCAAAACTCACAGAACCAGAGAAAATGCCAACCGTCTCAATTAAAGAGGTCGCTGACAAATGTGGCGTCTCTGTCAGCACTGTCTCCAGGGCAATGAACAACCGCTCTGAGGTCTCCCCAGAAACTCGCGAGAAGATCCTTTTCGCAGCCGAAGAGCTGGGCTACGTTCCCAACGCGAACGCCCGCGGCCTAAAGATCTCGGATCTTCAGACCGTGTCAGTTGTTATTCAGGGACGTACCAGCGAGCTACTGATCGAGATCCTTGGACACCTCCAAAAGGGCCTGTCAACGCTGGGACTAGATGTCTTCCTACAGCATGTTCCCGATGAAGAGGTGAGCCTCCAGACACTCACCCAAATGATCAACGAACGCAGGCCGGCCGGTGTCGTGTTCCTTGGAAGGTTCGGGGCAACTGACAGCAGTAACGGAGACGAAATCAATCGCGCCATTGAAGACTTCACGGTACCCGTGATCTTCTGTACTGCCACCCCGGCTGCAGGAGTGCAATCTCGGCATTCCGCCATATCTGTTGATGACCTCAGCGGAGCCAAGACACTCACGAAACTACTCATCGACAGGGGACACACCCGGATCGCTTTCGGGGCCGCTCAGAGAGGAGAGGCCCTTGAGGGCCAAGATGTCTGGGCAACGCGATTCCGCGGATACCGCGAAGCTCTTGAAGAGGCCAACCTTGAACTGGATCCCACCCTCATCATTCCCGCAACGGACAACGTGGACATCTACTCTGCCGCGACCGGGTACGCTTCCGTCGCAAACTGGCTCGAATCGTCATCGCCCGACTTCACCGCGATCGTTACCTCCTGCGATGCCGTGGGTCTTGGAACCGTCCGCGCGCTCCGCGATCACGGGCATAGTATTCCCGATGACATTGAAATCACAGCATTCGACGGACTTGAACTTTCCGAATACGCAATTCCTTCATTGACGACAATCGTCCAACCATTAGAGAAAATCGCTGCGGCCAGCGCTGAGATCATTTTTGATGCCGTTACCAACCCGGAGCATGCCCCAACTTGGCAGCTAATTGAGGGGACAGTTCGGCTCGGTGAATCGACTCAGGGCTCCCGACGGTGACACATGAACCTTTGTGACGTGAGATACTAAAACTATGAAACTCGAGCCGCTTCCTGTCACTGATGACCTGCTAGAAGCCGTAGCTCACGGCAACTACCATTCACCACACTCCATACTTGGTGCGCATCCCGCTGAGGATTCTGTAACGATCCGAACCGTTCGCCACCTCGCCGATGAGGTAACTGTCGTCACCGTTGACGACGAGTACCCAGCGACGCACGAAAAGAGTGGTGTCTGGGTTGCCGTTCTGCCCGGCGCCACCATCCCCGACTACAGAATTCGCGTGCGATATGGCGAATCTGAGACCACGGTAGATGATCCCTACCGCTACCTTCCGACAGTCGGCGAACTTGACCTCCACCTGTTTTCAGAGGGCCGTCATGAGGAACTCTGGAACGTCATGGGCGCGCACATGATGACGTTCTCTGGCCCCATGGGTCCGGCGGACGGCGTGGCCTTTGCCGTTTGGGCACCTAATGCCCAGGCAGTTCGCGTGGTTGGCGACTTCAACTTTTGGGATGGCACCGGGACGGCTATGCGTTCCCTCGGCCACTCGGGCGTGTGGGAACTCTTCGTGCCCGGCGTTCAAATCGGAGCCCGCTACAAGTTCGAGATTCAGGGACCCGAAGGAAACTGGTTCCAGAAAGCCGACCCAATGGCCCGCGCCACCGAGGTTCCCCCGGCTACCGCATCCGTTGTCACTAGAAGTGATTTCAAGTGGAGTGACAAGCGTTGGATGAATGAGCGCAGCGAGACCAACCCCCATCAGGGTCCTGTCTCCATCTACGAAGCTCACCTTGGTTCGTGGAAGCAGGGACTTTCCTACAGGCAGATCGCCGACCAGATGGTCCCATACCTCAAGGAAATGGGTTACACCCACGTCGAGTTCATGCCCGTCATGGAACACCCGTTTGGTGGTTCGTGGGGCTATCAGGTGACCAGTTACTACGCTCCCACCTCGCGCTACGGATATGCTGACGACTTCAGATACCTGGTTAACAGGATGCACGAGGAGGGGATTGGCGTCATCCTCGACTGGGTGCCGGCGCATTTCCCCAAGGATTTCTGGGCCCTCGCGCTGTTTGATGGTACTCATTTGTACGAGGATCCAGACCCGCAGCGCGGCGAGCACCCCGACTGGGGCACCTTGGTCTTCAACTACGGACGCAATGAGGTCCGTAACTTCCTCGTCGCAAACGCCCTGTACTGGCTTGAGGAGTTCCATGTCGACGGCCTACGTGTTGACGCCGTAGCTTCGATGCTCTACCTGGACTACTCTCGCAAGGACGGGCAATGGACCCCAAACAAGTTCGGCGGACGCGAGAACCTGGAAGCTATCCAGTTCATCCAAGAAGCCAATGCAACCGCGTACAAACGCAACCCGGGCGTCATGATGATCGCCGAAGAGTCCACTGCTTGGCCCGGCGTGACTGCTCCTACTACAGGAGGCGGCCTCGGCTACGGACTCAAGTGGAACATGGGGTGGATGAACGACACCCTTCGTTACATGAAAGAGGACCCGGTCAACCGTCGCTGGCACCACGGAGAGCTCACGTTCTCACTGGTCTATGCATTCTCGGAGAATTTCGTTCTTCCACTCTCACATGACGAGGTGGTGCACGGCAAGGGTTCGATCATCGCGAAGATGCCGGGAGACAAGTGGCAGAAACTGGCCAACCTCCGCGCCCTGTACTCTTACCAGTGGTCGCATCCCGGAAAGCAGTTGCTGTTCATGGGACAGGAGTTCGCCCAGGAGGGCGAGTGGAGCGAATCCTACAGTCTTGACTGGTGGCTACTCGATTACGAGGATCATGAGGGCGTCGCTGAACTGGTGAAGGCACTGAATCATCTCTACATCTCGTCCCCCGCTCTCTGGGACGACGACTACACCGGATTCGAATGGATCGATGCCGGGGATGCCGACCACAACGTTCTCTCATACGTCCGTCAGGGACCCGGCGTAAACGGCGAACTTGAACACCTGCTGTGCGTCATCAACTTTGCGGGTAATCCCCATGAATATTATCGGGTAGGTGTTCCGTTCCCCGGTGAATGGGAAGAGATCCTGAATAGTGATGACTTCGCCTTTGGGGGGTCAGGGGTGACGAATCCAGGACCGATCACCTCCGAGGAAATCGACTGGAACGGACGCGATAACTCGATTTCGCTCCGAGTCCCCCCGTTGGGTGCAGTCTTCTTGCGTCCCAGGACGTCTGGCAAGTAGAAAGAGCCATTTGGCGCACAAACGTTAGTTCGTATGCCATGGGAAGTACCCCGGAATGCGGTTATGGTTCCGGGACAACACTTCTCGTGGCGTGCAAATGCTCGGTGGAAGCACCCAGTGAAAGTAGCTGGAGCAAGTACCCGGTGTGAATGCTTAGACCATCAGGATTGTTGCGAGGCGCCCCCGTGCCTTCTTCACCGCGTCCTTGTCGGCAGCAATCTGGAACAGTTCAACCATTCGCGCCCGTAGCCTGTCACGCGTGTCCGAGTCTGCGGATTCCGAGATCGTTCCAAGTAACAGGTCGAAGGCCTCAGCTTCTAGTCCCCGTGAGAATAGATCGTCGGCCTTGTGCTCGATCGACTCATCGGCAGACGCGTCTTCCTTCTCCTGGCGTTCCTCAAACTGAGCCCTGACGAGCGCAGTCTTCGCCTCTTGATCGGTCGGATCGCTAGCCAAGACCTTCTTCCAGGCAGCGATCGCACTGTCCCACTCACCGCGCTCCTCGGCGTCCCGGGCGGCGGCGTGCTCAGGAGGCATCGGCTTTTCAAGGTCCTCTTCATGAACCTCAATGTGGCCCACAACGCCCAGCTGGGGTGCCACCTGGAATAGTTCAGCCAGGATTTGCTCCACCTGAGCCTGCGTCGGAAGTCCCTCAAACAGAGGGACCGGACGACGGGCGACAACTGCAACTCCTGCTGGCACCGCCTTAACTTGGAATGCGGAAGCGAGGGTTGGGTTTGCCTCGACATCAATCTTGCCGAGTTGGAATGCGCCCTGGCTACGCCGAGCAACATCCTCCATAACGGTAACGGCCTGCTTGGATGTGAGAGAACTCGGAGTGTAGAGAACGAGTACGACGGGAACTGTCTGCGACAGAGCCATTACGTCTTCGAAACCCTGTTCGGTTACATCGGTGATGAGAGGCGCAGCAATGGCGGGCGCCATTGGATCAATTGGCGGAGTCGGCGGGGCGGAAGGCGACGAAACGCCGGGCGTCTGTGGCGTGTTAGGGGGACCAGAATGAGGTCCCACTGACGAAAGATCCACCGCTCCTGAACTTGCTGGTACCTGAGCCTCGCTCAACGTAACTCCTGTTCGCTCTGTCTAACTAGCCCTTGTTGACGCCCTGAATGACACGTTCGGCACCGACCACTGCAATCGGGTCGTCGCTGTCCTTCGGGGGGACAAGGAAGAAAATATTCACCTGATAGTCGACGGTAACCGTCGTATCAACCTTCGGATCATCCATGAACGCCGCAGGAGTCCCCGACAGTTCGAACGTCGACCCCTCCACAGTCTTAGTGTAGGTCTCGGTGTATTTGAACGAGGATGACACCAAAGCACTGCCCGTGTCGAGCAGAACGCCGATAACCGGCGTGTCCCCCTCTTTTGCCTCGGTACTGACAGTGCCAGCGACCTTGACCGCCTCGTTCAACGCGGCACGCTCTTCTCGGTAACGCGGCTCGAAGGAGTTGTCTTCAAAGACCTGGTACTCCTCATTATCGGGGTTGTTCAAGAAGTTGATGTAGGTGCCAACGACATCTGCGGGGCTGATCTTCAGACCCGGTGTATTGTCCCGGACCACGGTTGAACCGTCGCGAACCGATAGCCCCTTCACCGGGGTTCCACCGATAAGTCGGGCCCAGTTCTCAAGCATGTAGTCGGATTTCGCGTCCTGCTGCGTCAGGAAGAAGACCTCAGCCGGATCGTCTCCCGCCGCCTCAGACGCCACTACCAGGACCCTGGGGAATGAGTTTCCAGCAGTCGCCGAGTGTACCGCGTTACCAATGATCAGAGGAGCCAGTTCGGTCGAGGTCTTCTCGGCACGCGTCAGCTGTCCTGTTCGCATGTCTAACGCAGGATTAACCAGGCGTTCCGCCAGAGGTTCCGCACTCTTATCTTTGTCAGACAGATCAACGACCGCTTGAACATCGGCGACAATGCGTTCGACCTGCTCATCCGTTAGGACTACGCTTGCCTCACCCGATTGCGCTCCCGATTGGGAGCCTGACTGGTCCGCGCCCGACTGAACCTGAGATTGGGATTCATCGACCTCAAGAACAGGGGGCGAGCACGCGCTAAGACCCAGCAGTGCGGCCACGGAAGCGGCGGCAATTAGTGGTTTTCTGTAATTCAAAGGTTTACTCTCCCTTGCTTTCAGGGTCCTCAGGCTCCGAAGAAGAACTCCTGCTTGCTCTCTCCATTAGCTGAGCCCATGACAGGGTATGTCCGGAGCGCTCCTGCTTCTGATCTTCAGCATCATCAAGGGAGATCTTTGGAATCTGGCCCGTCTTTGTTGAGAATCGCCGCTCCCCGACCACAAGGGTGTCAACCCCTCTCATCTCGGCCTCACGCAGTGCACGCCGAGTGGGGAAGCTGAGTCCCGCACTGAGCGATGACAGATTGATCATGCCCGAGTCGGTTGAAACTGTTTCCTCAATACCCGAGTCTGGCCGCTCCGCCGGCATATCTTCTGGGTCGGTCTGCGGGGTTTCTTGTTCGGCAGAGCTTGCCTCGTTGTCGACCACGACTGCTTCGGACGCTTCATCTTCGTACGAGGGAGATTCGGGAACCGGCGAAGCCTCCTCCGCCGGTGCGAAGCCCTCAACCGAGACTAGTTCCTCGGATGCAAGAGCATCATCACCCTTCGGAGCCGTCCCAGTCGGCGAGAACTCCTCGACTGAGGTCGCTTCGGGAACTGCCTCTTCGTATGAGGGCGCTTCCTCCGCCTCGGGAGCCGCCTCAGTCGGTGAGAACTCTTCGACCGAGGATGCTTCCTCGTACATGGGAGCTTCCTCGCCCACCACTTCGTCAGCGGTGACCGAATCGTCCCAGCCCTCCCTTAGCTCCGTCTCTTCAGTTGGCTCCGCTTCAAGGGATGTCTCGGGGGCTGCCAGCACTTCTTCCTGAGCCAACTCCGGGGCTACCGCAGTCGCGCCAGTAAGGGCTTCATCCTCCACCTCGCTGGGCACCACAAGTGCGGGACTCGACCCATCGGTCCGGGAGACAGACTTGTTTCGCGTGCGCAGCAGCGCGATGAACGTTCCGAGCGAGAGCACCGCAAGAACCCCGGCCAGTGGGAAAGTGATCATGGCGAGGACGTTTGGACGTGGCGTATCCCAGATAAGCTTCAGGGTCGGCGCTGGCCCAACACCGTCGGTTGCCGCCAGTAGTGCCTGATCAAGCTCATCGCCCGACAGAGTCATCGAGACACTGCCATTGCCGTACTTAAGGGCGGTCCACATGTCCGAATCGATTGGATTATCTGCGGCCACGGCCTCTTCACCCGATTGCTGGCCCTCATCGGCGTTACTCGACTTACCCTCGGACTGAGGGGTATCCGCGGCGTCGTGCGGCACAATCTTGAGGGTGTCGATGCTCTCAAGACCAACGATTTCGTCGTAGGAGTCGTTTGTGAGCCAAGCACTCACATCGTCGGGGTCGCCGAGGGCAATCCAGATGGTCTCGCCCTCAGGCGCGGTGGCTTCAACGCGAACACTGGCGGAGTCCTGGTAGGGCTCGTAAAGCCTCAGAACCCCGGCTCGGGTTGTCAGGAACGGCTGAGTTGCGTCACGATCTGCCGTGACCTCTTGCGCTGGCTTCCAGACCGTAACCGAAAGGACTCCAATTACCAGCGCAATCAGCGCCAGCGCGCCAAGAACGATGGGCAGCGTGTAGCGCTTGAGTCTATCCACGCGCTTCCTCCTACTTGTTTGCCATGAGGCGTTTTTGTCAAGCAACACTTCAGACTATTCGTATTTCACGTGGCTTTCCACGGATTCAAGTCACAATGGGGCGCTTTAGTCACAGTATTCACAGGGTACTCCCAGAGAATGCACCGCTGACGGGCTCCAATATCGGGATCGCTTAGTTTGGTCGAAGCCCTCTTCTCCAACACTCGCCGTGCCAGTGCCGCCTCGCACCGACCCCAATCTCAGTCCCAAATGCGCCGTCTTCGGGCCACGCAACGACGTGTTCCACTCCGGGTCCAACCTGGTGTAGGCAACCGGGGCAGGTATAAGTCTTGGACGAGGGACCAACTTGCTGAACCTGATAACTGTTTCCATCGGGACCCACTTCGCTCAGCGCGATCCCACGCAGGGCGGCCTGATTCAGTGGCCTGTGCGTGGGTCCCAGCTTTTTCGACCGCGAACGTTTTCCCACTAGGGTGTGCCTCCTAAATCTGTGCTCAGGCGAGGATGCCCGGGAAATCCGTGGTTGCAAGGCGGAAGAGGAGGCTTTGCTGGTGGCAAAGCCGACGATGACAACGTAGCAAGCGCGGATTTCACGGTCACCACAGCGAGCAGGGATTCGGGAGACATGCCCTAGGCGACCAGTTCTCCTCCGCGAACCACGCGCAACACACCGAGATCGCCAGGGTCCAGAACAACCAAGTCCGCACGCTTACCCGGAGCCAATTCGCCACGGTCGGTTAGTCCCAGGATCTTTGCTCCTTGCACAGTTCCCAAATACACGGCATCCACCAACGAGATACCGCTCTTAAGCACCGCAGTCCTCACGCAGTCAACCAGTCTGGCGGTTCCGCCTGCGATTGCGCCGCCCTCGGCGAGGCGCGCCACGCCTCCCTCAACCCTTACTGCCTGGGGTCCCAGGACGTAGTCTCCGTCAGGCATCCCGGCCGCTGCCATTGCGTCGGTAACAAATACAGCGTTGTCACGTCCGACGATATCGAGGACCTGCCGCACCAACTGAGGGTCCAGGTGAGTCCCATCGTTGATCATCTCGACGACCACATCTCCCCTTTCCGCTGCCGCCAGGAAGACCGAAATAGGGCCCGGATCTCTGTGGTGTAGGGGCCTCATCCCGTTGAAGAGGTGCGTTACGGTTGCCCGACCACCACGGGTCGGGCTGGCTTTGTCACTGATGAGATCTAGACCCGCTTCAACAGCCGCCTCTGCGGTCTCTATCCCCGAGTCGGTGTGGCCCCAAGAGGGCAGGACATCACCGCCTACTAGCACCTCAAGGGCCTCCCTGCCCTCGCTCCCAGTTGCGCGCTCCGGCGCGATAGTCATCGATACGGCTTTGCCGCTCGCTGCCGCAACCAGTCGTCTCGCGACATCCGGCGTCGCAGGGATCAGGTAGCGAGGATCCTGAGCGCCGCAGCGAGCCTCCGAGAGGAATGGGCCCTCAAAGTGAATTCCCTCAATGATGCCCTCGCCCACCGCCTTTGCTAGCAGTGTCGCCCTCTGTTCAAGGATGTCAACCGGAGCGGTGACCAGCGAGGCAACCAGGGTGGTTGTCCCGTTCTTGAGGTGCTCACTGGCTGCCGTCTTGACGTCCTGAAGACTCGTAGAATCCGGGAATGAGGCCCCACCGCCTCCGTGACAGTGAACATCGATCAGGCCCGGGATGATCACCGCCCCGTCAGGTAGGTCCTCACTCGGCGTATCGGACAGTTCAACAGGGATTTCCGTAGAGGCTCCGACCCAGATGATTCTGTCGCCCTCGGTTATCACTGTCCCCTCGGCAATCTCTTCACTCGGAAGAACCACGACTCCGGACCACTTTTGCCGTGTATCGCCCATCAGAACAGCCTTTCCTCAGCATTATCCATACCGCGCATAGCAGCATAGTCCAACACCAAACACTCTATGCCCCGATCTTCGGCGAGGACGCGTGCCTGCGGCGCTATCTCTTGAGCCGCAAAGATTCCGCGGATTTTCTTGTAGCGGGATTCTCTTCCCAGCAATTCGAGGTAGCGCGTTAGTTGCTCAACTCCGTCTATTCCGCCGCGACGCTTTACCTCTATCGCCACGGGCTGGCTCTCCGGGTCGTAAACGACCAGGTCGACCGGTCCAATTGGGGTTGGGTGTTCTCGTCGCAGCAGAGTCCATCCGGCCCCCAGAATCGACTCGACCTGTTCAGCAAGCAGTTGCTGCAGGTGCGCCTCGACACCATCCTTCTGAAGTCCCGGATCCTCGCCGAGTTCCTCACTGATATCAGCCATCTTCTCGAAAATGCGGATGACGAGGGAACCATCTACCTTAGTTGGCTCAACCTTCCATACCTCAAGCACTCCGGCTTCAATATCAGAGTCCAGCGGCTCCATCTCAGTGAGCCGACACGGGGCACTCATCCAGTTGAGCGGCTTATACGATCCGCCGTCGGAGTGAACTAGAACAGATCCGTCGGCTTTGATCATCAGGACCCGCTTTGCCCTGGGCAAATGGGCGTCAAGCCTGCCCGAATAGTCAACTGAGCACTCCGCAATTAGAAGCCGCACACCGATCCTTCCACGTATCTCTTCGTACTGACCGCACTCTCAAGTCTGACCTGCCTCGTCCCGATCTTCGGAGAAGCCGAATACCATCAGGGGCCCGGTGGGCTGGAGTCGATCCAGGCAATGACACCCGCCGCATCACCGGAGCGCAACGCAAAGCTAACTGACTCCGTCGGAGTCTTGAGCGTCACAACCACCAGCCTGCTCTGGTACCACTGTTCGGGGCTATCAACGACATCGATGTTCCTGCGAGCCAGAAGCACGCTTGGGGATGAAGACAGTCCAATCCTGCGGCGCCACGAGAGGTTTGAGCTACCGTATTCAGCAATGCCGCTGATCCATTGACCGTCCACCAGCAGAAAAGCAGGGAAGCTCCCCGGTCGCGTATAGAGGATTATCGTGCGGATCAGGACTACCAGCAGTACTACCAGAACAATCACCAAGGCAATCAACGCGGCAGCGCCAAAGTACGGCGCTACATTGCCTGCCTGGCCCATTGCTCTCCCCTCGTGACAACAAGAGGGTGCTGAGCTACTGCTCCAGCATTCCTCCCTCAACCACAACCGTCACAAAGTCCGCGTCGACAGAAGCGAAACCCGCTTCGACCTCTACCTTGATATCCTCGCCATCACCGCGCTGGATCTCTACCGTTCCAGGACTGAGTACCGCGAGTACCGGTTGCCTGCCGCTAAGAATACCCAAACGACCGTCAATAGCAGGAATCGAGACATAGTCGGCTTCCCCGGACCACAGGGGTCCAGAGAGTCCAACAACTTCGACTCGAAGCCTGTTCTCGCTCATGCGGACTTCTCTAGCTCATGCCACTTGCGTTCGAGATCCTCGATTCCGCCGATGTTGAAGAATGCCTGTTCAGGCACCTGATCGTAGTAGCCTTCAGCGATCCTCTTGAATGCCTCGATGGTCTCTGACAGGGGAACCGTGGAGCCAGGAACACCGGTGAACTTCTCAGCCATGTAGGTGTTCTGGGAGAGGAACTGCTCGATCCGCCTGGCTCTTGCCACCGTGACCTTATCCTCTTCAGAAAGTTCGTCAACGCCCAGAATCGCGATAATGTCCTGGAGTTCTTTGTTCTTTTGGAGAATCGACTTCACATGTGTCGCAACATCGTAGTGTTCGTCGCCGACAACCTTCGGATCCAGAAGACGCGAGGTTGAAGTCAGCGGGTCGATCGCGGGGTAAAGACCGCGCGACGCGATTTCACGGTTCAGCTCAGTAACCGCGTCTAGGTGAGCGAACGTCGTGGCAGGAGCCGGATCGGTGTAGTCGTCTGCCGGAACATAGATCGCCTGAATTGAGGTGATCGAGTTGCCACCAGCAGTTGTGATGCGTTCTTGAAGCAGACCCATCTCGTCAGCCAGGTTTGGCTGGTACCCGACAGCTGAGGGCATACGTCCCAGAAGGGTTGAAACCTCAGAACCCGCCTGCGTGAAACGGAAGATATTGTCGATGAACAGAAGCACGTCCTGATTCTGCACGTCGCGGAAGTACTCAGCCATCGTCAGGCCGGTTAGCGCAACGCGGAGACGGGTCCCCGGTGGCTCATCCATCTGACCAAAGACCAGTGCGGTCTTCTCGAAGACTCCGGCCTCCTCCATCTCATGGATCAGGTCGTTACCCTCACGAGTACGCTCCCCCACACCAGCGAACACGGAAACACCGCCGTGATCTTGGGCGACGCGCTGAATCATCTCTTGAATCAGAACCGTCTTACCGGTGCCGGCACCGCCGAACAGACCGATCTTGCCGCCGAGTACGTAGGGGGTAAGAAGATCGATGGACTTGATGCCGGTTTCGAACATCTTCTCCTGGCCCTGGAGCTTGTCAAAGCTCGGGGGTTCACGATGGATCGGCCAGGTTTCCTTGACCTCTAGGGTTTCCCCCTTCTCGAGGTTCAGGCATTCGCCAGTCACGTTGAAGACGTGGCCCTTAGTAACATCTCCGACGGGAACAACGATAGGGCCACCAGTGTCCGTTACCCGTGCGCCGCGAACCAGGCCATCAGTCGGCTTTAGGGCAATGGCACGAACCATGTTGTCGCCCAGATGCTGCTCGACTTCCATTGTTAGGGTGGTCAATCCCTCGCCCTCGCCCTGTCCACGCATGTCAATATCAACGGTCAGCGCGTTGAACTGTGCGGGAATCGCGTCCGGTGGGAACTCAATGTCGACCACGGGACCAACCACGCGGGCAACTCGACCCTCGGCGGTCTTCGTTTCTTCTGTAGCCATCTCTTGTCTCTCTTCGTGTTCCCCGGTTAGTAAAAGCTATGAACCTTGTGCCGCGAGTGCGTCCGCACCCGAGACGATCTCGCTGATTTCTTGAGTGATCTCCGCCTGGCGTGCCTGATTGGCGAGGCGCGTGTAGTCGTTTATCAGTTCCCCGGCGTTTTCGGTGGCAGTGTGCATTGCCTGTTGTCTCGATGCCAACTCCGAGGCTGCGGCCTGGAGCATCGCGTTGCCGATCCTGTTACTCACGTATAGGGGAAGCAGGGTATCGAGGACCGTGTCAACGTCCGGAATAAACTCGTATTCCGGGTACCCGGTCCCATCGGGACCGAACCCGAGTTCGCCGGCTTCCTCGTCATCGTCGTGCGGCGCATCAACCACAGTAAGCGGTAGCATTTGACGGATCTCCGGAACCTGCTGAACCATCGACTTGAAACGCGTAAAGACCAGTTCCACTACTCCGACCCCAACCTCAGGGTCAGGACTGAGGAAGTACTCAAGCAGGGTATCTCCAACCTCGCGCATCATTTCGTCAGACGGATTATCGGATGACCCCTCCCAGGATCGCTCGATAGGCACCCCGCGGAAGCGGAAAAACTGCTCCGCACGACGCCCCGAGGTGAAGAGGACCGGTTCTTTTCCGCTGTCCCGGAGTTCCTCCATCAGGTGTTCAGTTGCGCGGAGAACATTGGCTGAGTATGCGCCAGCCAAGCCGCGATCAGATGCAATCACAAGGATTGCCACACGATTCGTATCCTCGCGCTCTTCGGTCAGTGGATGGTCGATATCGGAGTGGACCGCGACGGCCGCAACCGCTTTGGTTAGAGCGAGCGTGTAGGAATCTCCCTTGGTCGCGCGCGTGCGCGCACGACCAATTCGTGAAGCAGCGATCATCTCCATTGCGCGAAACACCTTTTCGAGTGTCTGCGTGGAGCGGATCTTCTGCTTGTAGATCCTCTGCTTTCCACTCATTGCAACTACCCCTTGGAGCCTTTGCGACGACGAACGATCTGCTCTTGCGTGCGGTCGGCGTCCACCTCTTCAGCTTCATCAGTCTCAGTATCTGCGATGACGAAGGTCTCATGGAATGAGTCAACGTCTTTTTTCAGATCCGCCTCGGTATCATCGTCCAGCTGTCCGGTCTCAGCGATCTTCGCCAGAACTTCGGAGTGCGCACGCAGATGGTCTAGTAGGCCATCCTGGAATGGCAGAACCTGAGAGAGTTCCAGATCGTCAAGGTAGCCGTTGGTTCCAGCCCAGATCACAGCGACCTGTTCCTCGACCTTCATCGGCTTGTTCTGAGACTGTTTCAGCAGTTGCATTAGCCGCTCGCCACGGGTGAGCTGCTGGCGCGTAACCGCATCGAGGTCCGAAGCGAACATCGCGAAGGAAGCCATCGCGCGGTATTGAGCCAGGGTGATCTTCAGGGTTCCGGCAACCTTCTTCATCGCCTTGATCTGAGCGTCACCGCCAACACGCGAGACCGAAATACCAACATCTACCGCCGGGCGCTGATTCGCGTTGAACAGGTCTGACTGAAGGAAGATTTGACCGTCGGTGATTGAAATGACGTTCGTCGGAATGTACGCCGAAACGTCGTTGGCCTTGGTCTCGATGATCGGAAGGCCGGTCATCGAACCCCCGCCTAGTTCATCGTTAAGCTTGGCGCAGCGTTCAAGCAAACGAGAGTGCAGATAGAAAACGTCACCGGGGTAAGCCTCACGCCCCGGGGGACGACGGAGCAGAAGTGAAACCGCACGATAGGCCTCGGCCTGCTTCGAAAGGTCGTCGAAGACGATGAGGACGTGCTTACCGGCATACATCCAGTGCTGGCCGATTGCCGAACCGGTGTAGGGCGCCAGGTACTTGAAACCCGCTGGGTCTGAGGCGGGCGAGGCCACGATGGTCGTGTACTCCATTGCGCCGTGATCTTCAAGTTGCTTCTTTACCGACGCGATCGTTGAGGCTTTCTGACCGATACCGACATAGATGCATCGAACCTGCTTCTGGGGGTCACCACTTTCCCAGTTCTCGCGCTGGTTGATGATGGTGTCGAGCGCGATAGCGGTCTTACCGGTTTGACGGTCACCGATGATCAGCTGACGTTGTCCTCGTCCGATCGGGATCATCGAGTCAATCGCTTTGAGCCCGGTCTGCATGGGCTCGTGGACACTACGACGCGACATAACGCCAGGGGCCTGCAGTTCGAGTGCGCGACGACCGTCGAGATCGGTGATCTCGCCCAGACCATCAATCGGCTTGCCGAGCGGGTCCACGACGCGCCCCAGGTATCCGTCGCCAACCGGGACCGAAAGAACCTCGCCCGTTCGGCGTACCTCTTGTCCCTCCTCGATTCCGGAATACTCGCCCAGGACGACAGTGCCGATCTCTCTGGGGTCGAGGTTCATTGCCAGGCCGAGGGTCCCATCCTCGAACTGCAAGAGTTCGTTGGCCATTGCACCAGGCAAACCCTCGACTTTGGCAATACCGTCAGCCGTCTCGGTGACGTGCCCGATTTCTTCTACCGCAACCTCTGCGGGGGCAAAGGACTCAATGTACGAGTCCAGTGCCTTACGGATCTCCTCCGGACGAATCCCTAGATCAGCCATCACGCTTTCCTAATTGCCTTAGTTGTGTTCAAAAGTCTTTATCTTGTTCTAGCTCTCAGCGGGCCAGAACTGATCTCGCTGCTATGAGGTCTTTGCGAACCGTCGTATCTACCGATTCTTCTCCGGCATCAAGCCTGAATCCGCCAAGCAGACTCGGGTCGATGACGGTCGCCAGTTGTACCGCCGAGTTCCACCTGAAAGAGGCGAGGCGTGCCAGCCTGTAGTACTGCTCTTCGGTCAGTGCTTTTGCCGTATACGCAACCACCAACTGCTTTCCGGTCGCTACTGCCGCCCTGTCCGCGTAGCTTCGCAGAGTCTGAAGTAGCTGCCCGTAGGGGGTTGAGAATGCTGCCCGTGAAAGCAGCCGCTCGGTGATCTTAGATACGTGACCGCCGAAAACTTTACGAGCCAGAGCTGCGCGAGCCCTTGGGTTTCCGTCGCCCACATCGGAGAGTTGAACTCGAAGATCTCGATTACTCGCTATCAGCGACTGAGCATCTATCAGTTCCTGGCAAAGATCGTCGTACAAGCCATCGTGCATCGCGGCGAGGATGTGCGAATCGAGACCCAGGTCCGCTATCGCCGCAGAGAAATCCCCCGGAACGGACCAGTGGTCAGCAACCAATGCACTAATCACCTCGAACGCCGCACTGGCGACAGAAGAGCGGAAAACCTCGTCTACCAACGCCTCCTTATCCCCTGTTACTCGCGAGGGATCAGTTAGCGCCAGAAGCAGCGATGGGTTGGCATTCAAAAGATCTGCGGCACCAAATAGGTCCTCACCAATCTCCTTGCCATCGGCACCACTATTAACGGCCTGCACGAGCATCTCGTACGCGGCGCTATAGGTGCCTCGCTGCATGTGGCTCATTACGCACCGACCTTCGAGCCGTTCGACTCAGCGTCCTTGAGGTCGTTTTCAAGTTCATCCATGAATCGATCAATGACCCGGGTCGAAAGCGCTTCGTCCTTCAGTTGCTCGCCAACGATGCGCTCCGCGAGTTCGGTGGCTAGTTCGCCAACGTCCGCCCGTAGTGACACGAATGCGGCTTGGCGTTCTGCCTCGATCTGACGCTTTGAGGTATCCGCGATTCGCGCTGCCTCCGCGCTGGCCTGCGTTCGAGCCTCAGCAACAATTCTCTTGGCATCCTCGTTCGCATCATTTCGGATGCTCCGAGCATGTTCAGCAGCATCCCTGAGCAAGTTTTCGCGTTCGCGCTTTGCAAGGGCTGCGTCCTCCTGAGCGCGGCTGGCCGCGTTCAGTCCCTCATCGATTAGTTCCCTACGCTCGTCAATCATCGCGTAGATCTTGGGCAGGGCCCAGCCGACGACCAGCCAGATCACCAGGGCGGCGACGGCAGCCCAGAAGATCTCGAACAGCGGTGGAAGCAGAACAGATGCTCCGCCTACCTCCGCGTCCGAGGATGCGGGAAGTAGTGAAGAAAGAATCATTAGAGGATGAACGCCAGGATGAAGCCGAACAGAGCGAGCGCCTCAACCAGCGACGCACCAATGATCATGTTGGTAAACAGGCGTCCGGCCACCTCGGGCTGACGGGCCGTAGCTTCCTGGGTCTTACCAACCAGGATGCCGATGCCAATGCCCGGGCCGAGCGTGGCTAGTCCATAGCCGAGGAGGGTAATAGAACCGGTCATGTCACGTTCCTTCTATTGTTTTTATTGGGTTCAGTGGGCTTCCACGGACATCTTGATATAGACGGCCGTGAGTACGGTAAAGACGTATGCCTGTAGGGCAGCAACGAAGATCTCGAACAGGGTTGCAACGATCGATCCGCCGAAGGTGAGGATGCTGAGCGGCTTCATGAACGTGGACGCCAGCAACAGGGCCTGCGTGCCGAAGTAGCTCAGCGCCAAGAGCATGTGGCCGGCCATCATGTTGGCCAGAAGACGGACCGCCAGGCTCAGTGGGCGAATGATGAATGTCGAAATGAACTCGATCGGGGTCAAAAGTATGTAGAGCGGCCACGGCACCCCCGCAGGGAACAGTTGCTCGTGGAGGAACCTCATCCCACCGCGTGCCTTGATGCCCGCGACAATGAAGGTCACATACGCAACCAACGCAAAGACAATGGGAACGGCCACCACGGACGACGCTGCAATGTCAATGCCTGGGATGATCCCGGTGAGGTTCATGCCTAGGACACCAAAGAAGATGAATCCGAGAATCGTTGCGTATCGGTGGCCTCGGCTGGTTCCAAGAAGCTCAACACCAATCTGGTCGCGAACAAACCCCGCGAGGAACTCAGAGAGCCACTGCATGCGTCCCGGTCGAAGCTTTAGGTTTCGTACCACCAAGAAGAAGGACAGGCCAAGTGCGAAAGCAACCAGCAGGCGCGCAATGACCAGCCGATTCATCTCAAACGGCGTTCCCTCAAACAGGACGGCGGCCGGAAAGAAGTCAGCCAGGCCCGGCTGATGTACCTCATAATCGGGATCCTTGAAAGGAGCCACGACCCCGGGAATGAAGGTGACGACGATTACTGCAACCAGTAGACCGAGTCCAACCCACCACCATGTGGGTTTCGGGGTTTTCTTACCCGCCTGATTCTGGTTGTCCTCGGACAGGGTGCCTGAGGTTGCGGCCTCAGTGCTAGTCAGCGCGCTGGAAGACAGGGGGCACCTCCGTCGAATGTCCGGATGTCAGATCTTCAAAGTCAAAACGTGGCCGTCAGAACTGGAAAACTGGGGCCTTGTGCCGCTTTGGGACCTCATTATGTTAGCAGTATCTGGGACGACGGTCAGGCGAATGTGTCGCTATCATCAGACCTTCGTCCCGAAGTGGTAAAGGCCCAGAGCTGAACAATCGTTCCTACCAAGACCGATGCTGCAGCTATCAGACCCACTACCTTAACCTCCAGACCATCGAGGTTTTGAGCCGCAATCAAGCCCCCGGCAACCAGCGCAATCTTTACGACGTAATCGAGCGCGATCGGTCCAACTGAGAGGCTTTCAGTTTTCGCTGCTGCTCGGGTCGTGGCAAGACTCACGCCAAACATGGCCAGCGACAGAACCAAGCCGACCAGCACCGAAGACCAGGGATGAGACGGGAGGAGCAGGCCGAGCAGAATCGCCGCCACAACGAACCCAATCGCGGCCCAAGCTAGCCCGCTGGTCAGTCGGCGCACACTTTGAGAGACGCGCAGACTCTGAGTCACTTCTCAGCCTCCTCTTTCGTTCCTGGTTGCTTATGCTCTGACCGCATCAGTGGATACCAAACGGCCACGCCTGCTCGGGAAATGACCTCAACGCCATCATCAATGGCAACCCTGCCGCCCGGAGTACCAAGGCCCTTGGCGCCAGCCTTTCGTCTACGGTGTCCCGGGAACTGGTAGGCAGTGGCAACGATCGTCCCAACCAAGAACGGGGACGCCCATAATAGGACCTCGTTCGTTGGAAGAATAAGAGCCAGAACCGCGACGGTGCAGACCAGGGCAGTCCACGCATACATGATTAGGACCACACCTCGGTGCGAGTGTCCCTGGACCAGTAGCCGGTCATGAAGGTGTGTGCGATCTGCCGTCACAGGACTCTTCCCGTGGAGCATCCGCAGCGCGGGTGTGATCACCAGGTCAGCAAGCGGAATGAACAGTACCGCAAATGGAATTATCAGTGGCATCCATGTTGTCGCGCCCGAGTAGTCTGCCACCAGCATCGGGTTCACCTGCCCGGTGACAATAATTGCCGCTGAGGCCAGAACCAGTCCCAAGACCATTGCTCCCGAGTCGCCCATGAAGATTGAGGCGGGATGGAAGTTAAACCAAAGGAATGCGATGCAGGCTCCGGCCAGCGCTATCGTGACTATCGCGGCGCCGGTGACGTACGTTGGTTCCCCCATTAGGCGTTGCAGAATGTAGGAGTAGGCGAAGAATCCCAGCGACCCGATCGCGATGACTCCTGAAGCCAGTCCATCGAGTCCGTCAACGAAGTTAACCGCATTCATGATTGCCACAAGGATCAGAGTTGAGACCAGAATCGAGAGCCGAGAAGACCCGATAGTCACCCCAAACAGCGGAATATTGATCAGTTGGACGCCAGCGGTGGCCATGCCACCCGCCACCAGGAACTGCCCTGCGAGCTTGGTCATCCAATCCAGTTCCCATATGTCGTCTACAGCTCCAAGTAGGCAGATTGCCACCGATCCGACTACCACGGCCCACAGCGCGGGGGATGCCGAGTAGACCGGCTTGAAGTACGGGATGGAGTGGCCGACCAGGATCGTCAGCGCAATCCCGCCCGTCAGTGCAATCCCGCCCAACCTGGGGATCGGGGTTGCGTGTACGTCACGCTCCCGCAACGGAGTTAGGACGTTGAATCCCAGGGCGATTCGCCGAACCACCGGTGTGAGGATGAGGGTCGCAGCCATCGAAATGAGTAGCAACAACAGGTAAAGTCTCACGCCCTCACCCTTCCTTCGCTACCGCCCTCAACTGGTCTAAGCCTACGGTGCCTTCGCGCAGTACCTGCATCTCTTCACCGGTAACGTCCACGATTGTGGACGGAACTCCGATTTGCGAGGGTCCCCCATCAACGTACACGCTTACTTCGTCTCCGAAGATTCCACGCGCCTGGAGGACAGACTCTGCGGGCGCCTGGCCGGTCCGGTTCGCCGAGGTCACCGCCAGCGGTCCCGTAGCTCGCAGTAGCTCAAGGGCCGCGGGATGATTCGGCATTCGGAGCGCGACCGTGTCACCCTTCCGCGACATGTCCCAGCCGAATTCACCAGCCGCCTTAACCACCAGGGTGAGCGCACCCGGCCAGAACTCTCGCGCAATCAGTAACGCAGTATTGCGGTGTTCTGCAGACTCAAAATGTCCTAGTTCGAGTAGGGATTCTACCGAGGGAACCAGAACTGGCGGTGGCATCGCCTCGTCCCTACCCTTAGCCAACAAAAGTGCAGTAACGGCACTCGCGTTCCACGGGTCAGCACCTATCCCGTAGACGGTGTCGGTCGGAAGAACTACTAGTTCTCCCCTCTTTACCGCTCGGCCAAAACTGTCTGTCATCTGGGGGTTCACCAGGCCCATTACTCACTTCCTCCCGGTTTCGCTGCGACCACGAACCTGGCTCGCCCACTGAGATCGTCTCGGGTCAAAGCGGTGGCGAAGCCTACCGACTGCGCGTGATCGCGAAGAGACTGACCCTGTCGTTCTCCGTGCTCCATGACCAGAGTTCCCCCCGGCTTCAATAAATCGAAGGCACGGCCAATAATGCCGCGCGGGATGACGAGTCCGTCCTCTCCCCCGCCATAGAGCGCCATCTCTGGGTCGGCCAGCGCCTCCGGTTGGGTGGGTCTGTCCGCCAGCCCCACGTACGGGGGGTTCGAGACGACCAGGTCAAGCGTCCCGTCGAGTTCAGGGAGCGCATCAAGCGCGTCACCGAGCACGGGGGTGACTCGTGCGCCGCCCGAATCGACCGCGTCCACGTTGCGCTCCAGGAAGGACATTGCCTCCGGGGATCGCTCTACTAACCACACATTGGACGAGGGGAGTTCGACCGCGAGCGAAAGACCGATCGCGCCAGAGCCCGCACACAGGTCTGCAATCCGGGGTTGCTCGGCCGCCACTTCCTCTTTCGCCAAATCGACCAGCATCTCAGTCTCTGGTCTCGTCGAGAAGACTCCTTTTCCGGCCAATAGCGACAGTTCGCGAAACTGCATCTGCCCGGTTATGTGCTGCAGGGGGACCCGGGCGCGTCGCTGTGCAATGGCGCTGCGGTAGCTTTCTGCCGCCCGTATTCCGATTTGCTGGGGGGCGAGGATTAGCGAGTCCTCGCCCGTCACCCATTTGAGCAACCATTCAGCTTCAACCGGCGGCAACCCCGCCCTGCTTAGCTGCTCGCGCCCCCATGTCAGAAGCACCGGAAGCTCAATTGTCGCGTCGCGTCCACGCTGAGTTCGAACAGTAATGGTTTCATCCTTGGATTCGTCCACTACTGTCCTCCTCTCGCGATCACCTTTGGGCAACAGCTCAGGAGGGGTCACCCTGTAGGCGGGCTGCTTCATCGGCCTCGATTGCGGACTGAATCACCGGACCAAGGCTTCCTTCTAGCACCTGATCAAGGTTGTACGCCTTGTATCCAGTGCGATGGTCTGCAATGCGATTCTCCGGGAAGTTATAGGTTCGGATCCGCTCTGATCTGTCAACGGTTCTTACCTGGGACTGACGCTGAGCCGAAGCTTCCGCCTCACGCTGCGCTCGCGCCTCGGCCACCAGACGAGAATGGAGGATTCGCATCGCGGCTTCGCGGTTTTGAATCTGCGATTTTTCGTTCTGCATCGAGACCACGATTCCGGTGGGAATGTGGGTGATACGAACCGCGGAGTCGGTGGTGTTAACGGATTGACCACCCGGACCGGACGAACGGTAGACGTCAATTCTCAGGTCGTTCGGGTCGATCTCAACATCGTCGTCCACCTCGATCTCGGGCATGACCAAGACGCCAGCAGCAGAAGTATGAACCCGACCCTGCGACTCAGTCACGGGGATTCGCTGGACCCTGTGGACTCCGCCCTCGTACTTCAGGTGAGCCCATACTCCCTCTTCGGGGGTTGGATTACCTTTGGCCCGCACCGCCAGAGTGATCTCCTTGAGGCCTCCCAGGCCGGTGTAGGTGGTAGAGAGTTCCGTCGTGGTCCAACCTTTTGTGGTCGCGTAACGCTCATACATGCGAGCCAGGTCGGCGGCGAAGAGCGCCGACTCCTCTCCCCCTTCACCCGCCTTGACTTCGAGGATCACGTCGCAGGCATCGTCGGGGTCACGCGGCGCTAGGACCGCCACCAACTGGTGGTAAGTCTCTTCGCGAGATGCCTCGAGAGACTCAACTTCGCTGGCAAAATCAGGGTCGTCGGCCACGAGCTCTTTGGCGGCTTCAAGGTCTTCTTCAATCTGACCCAGAGCATTGGCCAGTTTCACCACTCGACCCAGCTCCGCGTAGCGCCTGCCGACCTTGCGGGCCCTCGCTTGATCTGAGTGCAGGTTCGGATCGGCAAGCTCGCGCTCGAGTTCTGCATACTCCTCAATGAGCGGGGTTACCGCTTCCAGTCCACCCGGGGCTGCCATGTCTTCCTCCGTTGTTCACGTCCGGTAACAGATGCAAATGGGCACCGACGAGCGAATCGTCGGTGCCCATTTGAGAAAGCTACTTAGCGGCTGGTTTCTTTCCGTAGCGCGCTTCGAAGCGGGCCACGCGGCCGCCCGAGTCCAGAATCTTCTGCTTGCCGGTGTAGAACGGGTGGCATTCAGAGCAGACATCAACACGCATGTGACCGCTGGTAATGGTGGACTTGGTGGTGAACTCGTTGCCACAGGTGCATGTCACCACGGTGTCAACGTACTCAGGGTGGATTCCCTGCTTCATTTTGGTCTCCTAAAATATCAGCGCTCCGGGTCCACGGGCAGATGCCCGAATGGTGAACCGGAACCAGCGATTAAGTTTGGCACTCCAGCGCGCCGGATGCTAGTCCACAGTGCTCCAAAAGCAGTGAGATCATGCACCCGACGCGGCAGATGGCGACTACTCGGCAGTAGTTCTCTGTACCTGCATCAGGAACTCAGCGTTCTGCTGGGTGTCCTTAAGCCTCCCGAGAACCGACTCAAGCGCGGCCTGTTGGTCCAGGTTTCCAAGGACTCTGCGCAGCTTCCACATGATCGCCAGTTCTTCCGGCTTGAACAGCATCTCTTCGCGGCGGGTGCCAGAAGCGTTGATGTCGATAGCCGGGAAGATGCGGCGGTCCGCGAGCGAACGCGAGAGGCGAAGCTCCATGTTGCCGGTGCCCTTGAACTCCTCAAAGATGACCTCATCCATCTTCGACCCGGTCTCAACCAGGGCCGAGGCGATGATGGTCAAAGATCCTCCCTCGCGCAGGTTGCGCGCCGCACCGAAGAATTTCTTCGGCGGATAGAGCGCCGCGGCGTCAACACCACCGGAGAGGATGCGTCCTGAAGCCGGGGCTGCCAGGTTGTACGCGCGTGAGAGGCGAGTGATGGAGTCGAGGAGAACGACGACGTCCTGGCCCAGTTCAACCAGACGCTTAGCCCGCTCAATGGCAAGCTCAGCGACGATCGTGTGGTCCGAAGCGGGGCGATCGAAGGTTGAGGCAATGACCTCGCCCTTAACGATTGATCGCATGTCCGTAACTTCCTCGGGACGCTCGTCAACCAGGACCACCATCAGGTGGACGTCAGGATCATTGATCTCGATGGCTTTGGCGATCTGCTGAATGATCATTGTCTTGCCGGCTTTTGGCGGCGAAACGATCAGGCCTCGCTGACCCTTGCCAACAGGTGCCACCAGGTCGATCATTCTAGGGGTGATCGCCTTAGGTGAAGTCTCAAGGCGCAGCTGTTCTTTCGGGTACTCGGGAGTGAGTTTTGCGAACTCACGCCTCTGCGCAGCCTGCTCAATGGTCATTCCATTGATCGAGTCGACCTTGACCAGAGCGTTGTACTTCTGCTGCTGACGGCGCTGATCCCCTTCGCGTGCCTGCCGTACGTACCCCACAACAGCATCACCTGGACGCAACCCCCAACGGCGAACGTTGCCGAGGGTGACGTACACGTCGTTATCGCCGGGTAGGTAGCCGGAGGTGCGGACGAACGCATGATTGTTCTGAACGTCAACAATGCCAGCAATAGGGATCAGGGAATCCTCGTCCGTGATTTCTGGTTCCGCGTCTCGCTGCTGGACCCGTTGGTTGGTGTTCTGCTGGTTGCCGCCCCCGTTCTGAGGAACTCGATCGCGACCGCGACCGCGACGACGCTGACCCCGGTCACGTCTGTTGCGGGATCGGCCCGGCTCCCCACCCTCGGGCAGTTCGATCTCCGCCAACTCCGTGGCTGTACCGGACTCGCGTCCTTCTGAGCGGTTCTTTCGTGCGGCCTTCAGTTCCTCGGCAACCGCGTCAAGTGCGTCTTGTTTAGGTTCAACTGTGTCGTCTTTGGGCTTTACCTCGTCCGAAGATCCGCTGTCCTCGCTAGCTTCACGCCCCTTTTTGTTGCTGGGACGACCGCGACGTTTGTTCTCGTTTGGCCGGTCGGCCGCCGCTGGTGGGATGTCCGAGCCGGACTTGTCCGGGGAAGATTTAGGGGCACTGTCGCCGCCAGAGAGGACGTTTACCAGTTCCGACTTACGCATGCGCGAAGTGCCTTTAAGGCCGCGTTCGCCAGCCATGGCCTGGAGGTCAGCTAACTTGAGCTTCCCCAGGTCTGAAGCGTTCTTGGAACCCGATGAGTTTTCCATATTGTGATTGGGTCCTAACTTAGGTGTCCGATACACCCGCAGGGTGGTCACCGCTTAAATGGATTAACGGATTAGCGCGTCGCGCCTAGAGACCACTGAGCCTCACGACTTGGCCAAAGGCTTGATCTGGATTCTTTATGGACCCACGCGCCTTTACCGATCCGTCGAATGAACTATATCAGGCCAAAGGTCATGGAGCATTGCCAAGATCCACCCAACCGCCTTTCGTGCGTCAGATTTCACAGCGCCAGCGTGACCTGGCTACACCGTTAGGGCCCCACACCCGGTGAGGCCAAGCGGTAGCTGGTTCCATCCGGACTGCGCCGCTGCATCACTGATGACTTCCGGCACCGGCCCATAGCAAATGACACTGGGACCGCTGCCGCAGACAAACGCAGGTACCTCCTGGTCCCGGAACCAAGTTGCGAGCGACGTGGAGGCGGGCGAACGCACCGACAGTTGCTCTGCCCGCATCGCATTCTCAGTCGCATCCATCAGGATTTCAGGGGTGATCGCGGTGATCCCGGCCAGCAGCCCAAGTTCGAGCGCAAGGCTGGCAGCGCTACGTTGCGCCTGAGCGTAGCGGATTGCCCTTGGCTCGGTGTCGCGGTCTGAGCGTTCATCCAGCGTGAAGCCGGGAACGAACGCTGTTATTTCCAAGCCGGAGTTGGGATCTACCGGTAGGCGGCGGAGGGATTGAGAATCCACTCGTAATGCTGCGCCTCCACTTAGGGAAACTGCGGCCCTGAGACGATCCGCCCCGAGGCGCTCAGCAAAGTCCAGCAGGAACCCTTGATCCAGATTGTCGGGTGAACCCAGCATCCGAGTGGCGGCCACTAGCCCCGCAACCACCTCGGCCTCAAAAGCTCCCAGTCCACTGCCTCGCGGAATCTTCGAGCGAAACGCAAGGTGGACGCCAACTTGTGGGGCACCGACATGGTCCAGCAGGGAACGAAGAGCCACCACGGTCGGATGTCTGGTTGGGTCTCGAGCCTTTGCCCCGAGGCCAAGGCCACTAACCTGAGCGGCACCGGCCACCGCACGGACATTAATGTGGTCTGCGGGAATAATCGCGGCGGCAAGAATCGAGTAACCTGTTCCGAATCCGACAATGCTTCCAGGTACCACAATGTCGGTGCGATCAGCGGTCAGTTTCACGTTCACCCCCGGTTTCCCTGATCTGATGCTATCCGTGGCGAAGGCAACTTCGCGATTGCCAGGCCGGAAACCTTGCGACACCTGCGGGTGACACGTGCTGCGGCCGCGGACCTGCACTACGGTGAAAGCATGCAGAGCCTAGAGACGGACTTTGAGTTTGAGCGTCGGTTCTTCGTTGAGGAACTACCGACCAAGCTTCTTGAAGGGACAAACCCCGACCTGATAGTCCAGACGTATTTCCTGGCCGATGAGGGGTACGCGCTTCGTGTTCGTCTCCAGGCGACCGGGTTATCCGTGGCGGTTCCAGAAGACATCGCCGGGAAAGAAGCCCTGGAACGGTACATGGACAGCTTTGATCTTTGTATTCTCGCCGTCAAAGGACCCTATGTTGGTGGCACGAGGTACGAGGCCGAACGAGTGTTGGACATCGGAGTGGGAACACAGATGTGTCTGCGTGGGGGCGACACACTTGCGAAGCTCAGATACGGCCTGTGGCTGGGACAGGACGGTTGGGTAATCGACCGCTTTCTCGGACCGAACAGGCCCCTAATAATCGCGGAGTGCGAGCGCACCGGACCGGTGACCGATCTTGAGATTCCCTCGTTTTGTGTCGAAGAGGTCAGCGGGGATGTCCGCTTTTCAAACGATGAGTTGGTCGGACATCCGTTCTCACAGTGGTCCACGCAATATAGGCGGCAACTCCAGATGAACCCGCCGCGGTTCGACCACAGTTTCGGAACAAATCAGCCTGCCCCGGAATGACCGCTACATCCGCTCCGGTGCCGTGACACCCAGTAGGCTCAGGCCGTCTCGAATCACCTGCGAGGTCGCCTCGTTCAACCAGAGGCGGGCAACGTGCGCATCAGTCACTTCCTCGTCCGCGCGAGGGGTGACCCTACACTGCGAGTACCAGGTGTGATATGTCGAAGCGAGCGACTCAAGATAGCGGGCGATTCGATGAGCCTCACGTAAGTCGGCTGCCTGAGCGACCACTTCAGGGAACTGTACCAGGGCGGCAATCAGTTCCTCGTCGGCGGGGTGATCCAACTGGGACGGATCGTAGCCCTCGCCCATGTGAACCCCGTGCTCTTCGGCGTTACGCGCAACGGAACGGGTGCGGGCGTGGGCGTACTGGACGTAGTAGACCGGGTTCTCGTTCGAGCGGCTCGCAAGCAGATCCAGATCAATCGTCAAGGGGGTGTCAGCAGAGACCCGAACCAGCGAATAACGGGCCGCATCCACACCAACCGCGTCGACCAAATCGTCGAGGGTGACAACAGTGCCAGCACGTTTTGACATGCGAACTGGTTCCCCGTCGCGAAGCAAGGAGACCAGTTGGCCGATGAGGATCTGCATGTTCTTGCCGGGAACGTCCCCGAACGCGGCGCAGACAGCCATCATTCGCCCGATGTAGCCATGGTGATCAGCGCCGAGTAAGTAGATTGCACTATCGGCTCCGCGCAAACGCTTATCGAGGTAGTAGGCGACGTCACCAGAAAGGTAAGCGGCCTCACCGTTCGACTTAATGAGGACACGGTCCTTGTCGTCGCCGAAATCAGTCGATCGCAGCCAGAGGGCACCGTCCTTCTCAAAGACGACATTCTTCTCCCGAAGCACGTCAATCGCCCTGCCGACCGCACCGGACTCGTGTAGCGACTCCTCATGGAAAAAGACGTCGAAATCAACGCGGAAGTCGTGCAATTTCTGCTTGATCTCATCGAACATGATCTCTACTCCGCCGGAGCGGAAGGCTTCGAGGGCTTCCGCGTCTGGGAGAGTTGCGGGGGCGGGATTTCCGGCCGCGACGTTCGCATCGGTCACCTCTTGGGCGATGTCTTCAATGTACTGGCCGCCGTAGCCATCCTCGGGAACCTGCTCACCGCGAGCGCGTGCCAGCAGGGACTTAGCGAACTTGTCGATCTGGGAGCCGTGGTCGTTGAAGTAGTACTCACGTACGACGCTCGCGCCGGAAGCACTCAGTATTCGGGCGAGGGCGTCTCCGAACGCCGCCCATCGCGCGCCTCCAAGGTGAACGGGACCCGTTGGGTTCGCGGAGACGTACTCAAGGTTAATGGTCTGCCCGGCCAGAGACTCACCGCGCCCGTAACTATCGCCTTCCTCGATTATTTTTCCGACGATCTCTCCTGCGGCAGCCGCGTCGAGTCGGATGTTCACGAATCCTGGACCCGCGATGTCGACCTCTGAAATGCCCCGGTTTTCGCGTAGGTGCTTCGCGAGGAGTTCAGCGAAATCACGAGGAGCCATTCCGGCTTTCTTTCCCAGTTGCATAGCGACATTCGTGGACCAGTCGCCGTGCTCGCGGACTCGTGGACGCTCGATGGTCACATCTTCGGGGATCTGGGCGACATCGAGTTCGACCTCGCCCCCTTCCACCATAGAGACGAGGGTCAGGCGTACCAGGACTGAGAGTTCTTGAGGAGTCACAGGACGAGCCTAGCGCCCGGGCCGCCCTCTTCTATACACAGATCACGCTTCGTGGCCCTATCCACAACTAGAAACGAAAGCGATTCTGGGTGCCGGAAGCTAGGTAATCCTTGGGGAACAGAGTAGGTAGCAGAAAGGAGCGCCCATGCCGCTACTTCAGGAAGACGACCGAGGCCCTTTCGATGGAGACGACTGCCCGCCCTGGTGCAAAGGCAAACATGATGGAGGTTTGGGCGGCAGACTATCCGGAGATGAGCCTTTACATACCTTGAGTGCGGGTCTACAACCCGTGATTGCGGGGGCTCCCACGTCAGGCCATCCGATGGAGGCCTATCCGAGCGAGTTCGACGTGGTCCGCTATCAGGGAACATGCGATCAAGAGGAGTGGGTCTTCGTGGGAGACGACGACATCGGTTGGTGCCTGACTATCGAAAGCGCTTCCCGTATATATCGTGCTCTGGGCGAGGTTCTAGTGGGGTCGGGTCCATATTGAACACCCCACTGATGCCTTTCAACGGGGTGAAAATCGATCCGGAGTATGAGGGAAGAATGTCTTCCACATGAACTCCGAGCACCCGACAGACAGCCAGGATGGTGTAAAGCGTGGGATTGATCGGCTTACCCTTGGACTTGAAGCCCTTTTCAAGGCGCTGATAGGTGTGGCGCGACAAACCGGCAGCGGACGCCACCTTCTCCTGGGACAGTCCCCTGCTTTCCCGCGCCCGGGTGATGTTGTCACCGAGATCCTGAGCAAAGCGTTCCCAGCCCTTTGTGTGTTCGCGACCTGCCATGCTCAAACACTGATGGTTACGGAGCTTAGAAACGACCGCTTGTGTGTGGCCACTTTAAAGCTACATACGGTCTACGCTCGGATTCGAATCAA
>WPCI01080765.1_pt1 | contig 108383 bp, 103 predicted proteins | sample 5399871 | NCBI WGS metagenome assembly WPCI01 (sample SAMN12869469, study PRJNA574797) | sludge metagenome | isolation source: wastewater treatment of pH7 | place: China:Beijing | collected 2019-05-20
AACGGGAGCAACGGGAGCAACAGGAGCAACAGGAATAACGGGAGCAACAGGTCCAACCGGAGTGACGGGAGTAACGGGAGCAACAGGTTCAACGGGAGCAACAGGTCCAACCGGAGTGACAGGTTCAACGGGAGCGACAGGAATAACGGGAGCAACGGGAGCAACAGGAGCAACAGGTCCAACCGGAGTGACAGGAATAACGGGAGCAACAGGTCCAACCGGAGTGACGGGAGTAACGGGAGCAACAGGAGCAACAGGTCCAACCGGAGTGACAGGAATAACGGGAGCAACGGGAGCAACAGGTTCAACGGGAGCAACAGGTCCGACCGGAGCGACAGGAATAACGGGAGCAACAGGTCCGACCGGAGCGACAGGAATAACAGGAGCAACGGGTCCAACGGGAGCAACAGGTCCAACGGGAGCAACAGGTCCGACCGGAGCAACAGGTTCAACAGGTCCAACCGGAGCAACAGGAATAACGGGAGCAACGGGAGTAACGGGAGCAACGGGTCCAACCGGAGCGACGGGTTCAACAGGTTCAACCGGCCCAACGGGAATAACAGGTACAAGTATCACGGCGACGTATGCATTTGCAAATAATACGTCGGGTTCAGCGATATCGGTACTTCTTGGTGGAACGAATGTCCCGCTTCCGAATAATCAAAACATCGGTCCAGGAATTACTGTTTCTGGTGGAAATACAGTATTTACGGTTGCAAATGCTGGGAATTATTATATTTCATATACGATTAATATAACGGCTTCATTATTAGTCAGTTCTCGTATTACAATTAATGGAGCACCACTTGCTGGAACGATCAATTCTCCTGCGTTAGCAACTACATCATTTAGCGCAACAATTATTACAACTCTTGCAGCAGGAGATGCTATTAGTTTGCAACTATTTGGTTTGTTAGCTGTTGCAACATTATCAACAACTACACCAGGAGCTGTGTTAACGATAATAAGATTAAGCTAAATAATAACTCTCTTATTTTTTTATAGATTAGGAGAGTTTGTACATATAATAAGAAGTTAATGGAGTGAAGCATAGTTATATAAAAGTCAGAATATTATGATTGTAACGTTATGGTGACTATAATATAATGAAAACAACCTCATGAATGAACATTCATTTATTTTTATGTATTTGAAGGGGGAATGAAGGTGGAAAAACCATGGTTGAAAAATTATCCAGAGGAAATTCCAAGTACGATTTCTTATGATATTCAGCCGCTTCATAAATATGTAGAACAGATGGCTTCTCGCTATCCAGAAAAGAAAGCGCTTCACTTTTTGGGGAAGGATATTACATTTTCGGACTTCCATGATAAGGTGAAGAAGTTTGCAAATTATCTTCAAAAGCTCGGTGTGGAAAAGGGTGATAGAGTTGCTATTATGTTGCCGAATTGTCCGCAAGCTGTAATTGGTTATTACGGTACATTACTTGCAGGAGGTATCGTAGTACAAACAAATCCACTATATACAGAAAGAGAATTAGAATATCAGCTTCATGATTCGGGAGCAAAAGTAATTCTTTGCCTCGATTTAGTATTTCCAAGAGTAACGAATGTTCAATCTGCTACAAAAGTTGAGCATATTATCGTAACGCGTATTGCGGACTTTTTACCCTTCCCTAAAAATCTATTGTATCCATTTGTGCAGAAAAAACAGTCGAATTTAGTTGTGAAAGTATCAGAGAGTGAAACGATTCACCTTTGGAACTCAGTAGAAAAAGAAGTGAATACGGATGTTGAGTTGCCGTGTGATCCTGAAAACGATCTAGCACTTTTACAGTACACAGGAGGAACAACTGGATTTCCGAAAGGCGTTATGTTAACGCATAAAAACCTCGTTTCTAACACTTTGATGGGAGTTCAATGGTTATATAATTGCAAAGAAGGAGAAGAAGTCGTTCTTGGGGTTCTTCCATTTTTCCACGTGTACGGCATGACGGCTGTTATGAATTTAAGTATTATGCAAGGATACAAAATGGTTCTTATCCCAAAATTTGATATGAAAATGGTTTTTGAAGCGATTAAGAAGCATAAAGTGACATTGTTTCCGGGGGCACCAACTATTTATATCGCTCTTTTAAATAGCCCGCTTTTAAAAGAATACGATATTTCGTCTATTCGTGCTTGTATTAGTGGATCAGCACCACTGCCAGTAGAAGTACAGGAAAAGTTCGAAACAGTTACAGGTGGTAAACTAGTAGAAGGATATGGTTTAACAGAATCATCTCCAGTTACACATAGTAATTTTTTATGGGAAAAGCGAGTGCCAGGTAGCATTGGAGTTCCGTGGCCAGATACAGAAGCAATGATTATGTCGCTTGAAACTGGTGAGGCATTACCACCGGGAGAAATCGGTGAAATTGTAGTAAAAGGTCCTCAAATTATGAAAGGGTATTGGAATAAGCCAGAAGAAACAGCAGCTGTACTGCAAGATGGATGGCTCCATACAGGGGATGTTGGCTACATGGATGAAGATGGCTTTTTCTATGTGAAAGATCGTAAGAAAGATATGATTGTTGCGAGTGGGTTTAATGTGTATCCTCGTGAAGTAGAAGAAGTATTATATGAGCATGAAAAAGTGCAAGAAGTAGTGACGATTGGAGTTCCCGATCCATACCGAGGAGAGACAGTTAAAGCGTTTGTTGTGTTAAAAGAAGGTACGGAGTGTTCTGAGGAAGAATTAAATCAGTTTGCTCGTAAATATTTAGCGGCCTATAAAGTGCCGAAAGTATATGAGTTTAGAGATGAACTGCCGAAAACGACAGTTGGAAAAATTTTACGCCGTGTCCTAATTGATGAAGAGAAAAGAAAGAATGAGGATGAGCAAACGGGCTAAGGCCCTTTCTTTTTGAAAAAATAGGATTGACACTTTTCTAAATAGTCAGTATTATAAGAATATGAATGACTATTCATTCAGTCATCTTCTTGAAGGGGACAGTAAAGTGAAGAAAAATAGACCGAAATACAATCAAATTATTGATGCGGCAGTCATTGTGATTGCGGAGAATGGGTACCACCAAGCGCAAGTTTCTAAAATAGCAAAGCAAGCTGGGGTAGCTGATGGCACGATTTATTTATATTTTAAAAATAAAGAAGATATATTAATATCCTTATTCCAAGAGAAGATGGGAGAATTTGTCGAAACAATTCGTCAAAAAACAGCAGGAATTGAAAGCGCTGTATCGAAGTTATTCATGTTGGTAGAAACGCACTTCTTGCTGTTGTCGCAAAATGATCCTCTTGCTATCGTTACGCAATTAGAGCTGAGACAGTCCAATCAAGACTTACGCCTGAAAATAAATGAAGTATTAAAAGGCTACTTACAAGTTATGGATGAGATTTTAGAGACAGGTATAAAGCAAGGTGAATTCCAAGCGGATTTAAATGTTCGCGTGGCAAGACAAATGATCTTTGGAACAGTAGATGAAGTTGTGACCAATTGGGTAATGAGCGATCATAAGTATGATCTGGTCGCACTTTCAAAAACGGTACATGGGCTACTTATTGCAGCTTGTGGTTATCGTCAATAATGGGAGGGATCATGTTGAAGTTCCTATCTGTAAGAGTTGAAGATCATATCGCGGTGGCTACGTTAAATCATGCGCCAGCTAACGCGATGTCTTCACAAGTTATGCATGACGTTACTGAATTAATTGATCAAGTGGAGAAGGATGATAACATTCGTGTTGTTGTTATTCACGGTGAAGGGCGCTTCTTCTCGGCGGGAGCAGATATTAAAGAATTTACATCTGTTACTGAAGCGAAACAAGCGACTGAATTAGCGCAGCTTGGACAAGTTACGTTTGAGCGCGTTGAAAAATGTTCAAAACCAGTTATCGCGGCAATTCATGGAGCGGCACTTGGCGGCGGCCTTGAGTTTGCTATGTCTTGCCACATGCGCTTTGCAACTGAAAGTGCAAAACTTGGTTTACCTGAATTAACACTTGGATTAATTCCTGGATTTGCAGGTACACAGCGATTACCGCGTTATGTTGGGAAAGCGAAAGCTTGTGAAATGATGTTAACAAGTACACCGATTACTGGTGCAGAAGCATTAAAATGGGGACTAGTTAACGGAGTTTTTGCTGAAGAAACATTTTTAGATGATACGCTTAAAGTTGCAAAACAGATTGCTGGAAAAAGCCCAGCGACGACTCGTGCTGTACTAGAGTTATTGCAAACGACGAAATCGTCTCATTATTATGAAGGTGTACAACGCGAAGCTCAAATCTTTGGTGAAGTATTTACGAGTGAAGATGGAAGAGAAGGTGTAGCAGCGTTTTTAGAAAAACGTAAGCCTTCATTTAGCGGCAGGTAGTTCAATTATTTTTTTAATATAAATTAACAGAAAATTAAAATTGATAGAATCTTTCTGAAAAACAAGGGGGTAAATGGAATGAACATCTACGTACTCATGAAACGAACATTTGATACAGAAGAAAAAATCGTAATTAAAAACGGTGCAATTTACGATGGCGAAGCGGAATTCATCATCAACCCTTACGATGAATATGCAATTGAAGAAGCAATTCAAGTAAGAGACGCACAAGGTGGAGAAGTTACTGTCGTAACAGTTGGTGGCGAAGATAGTGAGAAAGAACTTCGTACGGCGTTAGCGATGGGCTGCGATAAAGCGGTATTAATTAATATTGAAGATGATGTAGAAAATGGTGACCAGTTCACGACAGCAAAAGTGCTTGCTGAATATTTAAAAGATAAAGATGCAGATTTAATTTTAGGCGGAAACGTTGCAATTGATGGTGCATCTGGACAAGTTGGTCCGCGTGTAGCTGAAGCGTTAAATATTCCGTACGTAACGACAATTACAAAACTTGAAATTGACGGTACAAACGTGAAGATTGAGCGCGATGTTGAAGGTGATACAGAAGTGATTGAAACTTCATTACCAGTTTTAGTAACAGCACAGCAAGGTTTAAATGAACCTCGTTATCCATCGCTTCCAGGTATTATGAAAGCGAAGAAAAAGCCACTAGAAGAATTAGAATTAGATGATTTAGATTTAGAAGAAGATGATGTGGAAGCAAAGACAAAAACAATTGAAATCTATTTGCCTCCTAAGAAAGATGCAGGAAAAGTGTTACAAGGCGAGCTGCAAGATCAAGTAAAAGAACTTGTATCGTTGCTCCATACAGAAGCGAAAGTAATCTAATAAAATACGAAATTATATATGCAGGAGGGAAAATCTATGGCTCGTAAAGTATTAGTAATGGGTGAAGTTCGTGATGGATCGCTACGTAACGTTTCGTTTGAAGCGGTAGCAGCAGCAAAAACAATTGCAGAAGGCGGTGAAGTAGTAGGTCTTCTAGTTGGAGATAGCGTTGCTTCTTTTGCAAATGAATTGATTCATTACGGTGCAGATCGCGTTGTGACAGTTGAAAATGATAAATTAAAATCATATACATCTGATGGCTATGCACAAGCATTTTTAGCTGTATATGCTGAAGAAAATCCAGAAGGAATTGTATTTGGACATACAGCACTTGGTAAAGATTTATCACCAAAATTAGCAGCGAAGCTTGAAGCTGGTCTAGTTTCTGACGTAACTGCTTTAGAAGTTGAAGGTGGAAATGTTATCTTTACTCGTCCAATTTACTCTGGTAAAGCGTTTGAGAAGAAGATTGTAACAGACGGCATCTTATTTGCGACAGTGCGTCCAAATAACATCGCAACGCTCGAAAAAGATGAGTCTCGCAGTGGTGACGTGTCTTCTATTACAGTAGATGTGAAAGACTTGCGTACAATCATTCAAGATGTCGTTCGTAAGACGGCAGAAGGCGTTGATCTTTCTGAAGCAAAAGTTATTATCGCTGGCGGACGCGGTGTGAAGAGCGAAGAAGGGTTCAAACCATTAAAAGAGTTAGCTGACGTATTAGGCGGCGCTGTTGGAGCATCTCGTGGTGCTTGTGACGCTGAGTATTGCGATTACTCATTACAAATTGGTCAAACTGGTAAAGTTGTTACGCCAGACCTATACATTGCATGCGGTATTTCTGGAGCGATTCAGCATTTAGCTGGTATGTCTAACTCAAAAATAATCGTTGCGATTAATAAAGACCCAGAAGCAAGTATCTTCAAAGTAGCTGACTACGGTATTGTTGGCGATCTATTTGAAGTGGTACCTCTTTTAACAGAAGAGTTTAAAAAGTTAAAAGTACATTCATGATTTGAGTACCCTTGAGTTCCAAGTGAAGTACCCCTATATATAGAAAAAGGTGAGAGATCCCCTGTCTCTCATCTTTTTAGTATTTAATCCGTATTTTTATATAGTATAAAGGAACACTTTTTTGTTACAATACATAACGATACATATTATTCGCCACGTATATAAGTTAATGATATACTCTTGGTAGAATATACTTGAAGGAGGAAATAAAATGGCAATTGTAAACGCAAATGACCAAAGCTTCGCAGCAGAAACTAGCGAAGGTGTTGTATTATTAGATTTCTGGGCACCTTGGTGTGGACCTTGTAAAATGATCGCTCCTGTATTAGAGGAAATTGATGCAGAACTAGGCGAAAAAGTAAAAGTAGTAAAAGTAGACGTGGATGAAAATCAAGAAACTGCTCGTCAATTCGAAGTAATGAGCATTCCAGCTCTTTTCGTATTAAAAGACGGTAAAGTAGTTGATCAAGCGTTAGGTTACAAACCGAAAGAAGCGTTAGTAGAATTAGTTTCTAAACACTTCTAAAATAAAAAAGGCTACCATTTGGTAGCTTTTTTTATTTTCCTTTTTTACACCTTTCCGTTACAATGAAAGAACGTATGTTGGGTATTTTGGCATAGTATGTTTTCATGTGAAAATAAAAATGCTAAGCATGTAGAAATGGAGGGTAACGAGTGCACGAACATTTAAAAGAAAAATTGGCCATTTTACCAGATCAACCTGGTTGTTATTTAATGAAAGATAAGCAAGGAACGGTTATATATGTCGGAAAGGCAAAAGTGCTTAAAAATCGTGTGCGCTCGTACTTTACTGGTTCGCATGATGGGAAAACACTTCGGTTAGTAGGAGAAATTGTAGATTTTGAATATATTGTAACCTCCTCAAATCTAGAGGCTCTCATTTTAGAGTTAAACTTAATAAAAAAACATGATCCAAAATATAATATTCAATTAAAAGATGATAAAACATATCCTTTTATTAAAATTACAGCTGAGAAACAGCCGCGATTACTCATTACGCGAAATGTAAAAAAGGATAAGGGAAAGTATTTTGGTCCTTATCCGAATGCACAATCAGCTCATGAAACGAAAAAACTGCTAGATCGTATGTACCCGCTTCGTAAGTGCTCAAATATGCCCGATAAAGTTTGTTTATATTATCATATGGGTCAATGTTTAGCACCTTGTGTGAAAGAAGTTACGGAAGAACAAAATAAAGAAATTGTAGATGAAATTATTAAGTTTTTAAATGGTGGACATAAAGAAGTTCGTTCAGAATTAGAAACAAAAATGTATGAAGCTTCAGAGAAACTAGAGTTTGAACGTGCAAAAGAGTTACGTGATCAAATTGCTCATATCGATGCGATTATGGAAAAGCAAAAGATGATTATGAGTGATTTAGTGGATCGTGATGTGTTTGGCTATGCAGTTGATAAAGGGTGGATGTGTGTTCAAGTTTTCTTCGTTCGAAAAGGAAAGCTAATTGAACGTGATGTTTCTATGTTTCCAATCTACGATGAACCAGAAGAGGGGTTCTTAACGTTTATCGGTCAATTTTATGAAAACAGCAGTCATTTTAAGCCGAAGGAAATTGTCGTTCCAGGAAGTATAGACTCTGAATTAGTAGAACGCTTTTTAGAAGTGGAAGCGACACAGCCGAAACGCGGTAAGAAAAAAGATCTTGTAGAACTGGCAAATAAAAATGCGAAGATTGCCTTGGAAGAGAAATTCTATTTAATTGAACGTGATGAAGAACGAACGATTAAAGCGGTAGAGAATTTAGGGAAGCAGCTTGGAATTGAAACGCCTTATCGTATTGAAGCGTTTGATAACTCAAATATTCAAGGGACAAATCCTGTTTCGGCAATGATTGCTTTTATTGATGGGAAACCAGCTAAGAAAGAATACAGGAAATATAAAATTAAAACAGTTCAAGGACCAGATGATTATGAGTCTATGAGAGAAGTTGTGAGACGCCGTTATACAAGGGCGCTGAAAGAGGGGTTACCTTTACCAGATTTAATCATTATTGATGGCGGAAAAGGTCATCTGGCGGCTGCAAGTGATGTTTTAGAAAATGAGCTCGGTTTATATATTCCGATGGCAGGTCTTGTAAAAGATGACAAACATAAAACATCTCATTTAATTATTGGAGATCCACCTGAACCTGTGATGCTTGAGAGAAATAGCCAAGAATTTTATTTATTGCAGCGCATTCAAGATGAAGTGCATCGATTTGCAATTACATTCCATCGTCAATTACACGGGAAATCTGTCATTCAATCGGCACTCGATGATATTCCTGGAATTGGAGATAAACGAAAAAAGATATTGTTAAAACATTTCGGATCGCTAAAAAAGATGAAAGAGGCTTCTGTAACAGAATTTGTCGAAGCGGGTATGCCGAAAAATGTCGCAGAGACGATTTATAGTTATTTAGCGGATAAGAAGACGTTGTAGTTTACAACGTCTTCTATTTTTTGGTATAATTTCTGAAGATTTAAAATAAATTCAAATGAATGAAAATGCAAAAAGTCAACTAAACTGATATGTCTAGTTGACTGTGGGTAATGCTACACTTCAATGAGGTCTTTTATATCCCATTTTACGAGAAATGTAATAGAGTCTGAACGTTTTTTCTTTTCTTCGTAGGACTCTGCAACGACGTTTCGTTGCTTTTGAATTTGTTCAGCGATGAACCCAGCTTCTAATTGATAAGAAGAATGTCTTTTTTGTTTTTGACGTTCAGCGATGAGTGTGCCTTTAAGTTGGAACTGCATTTCACGACGCTTATGTTCAATAATGCTTAAAGTGCCCCAGCCAGCTTTTTCAAAGAACTGAATGACTTCTTCAATTGTGTCTAGTGGATATTTTCTTGCAAGGTTTCTACCGGACCAGTATAAAATACCATCTAGATCGTTACCGATTAAATCAGGTAGTAATTCTTCACGTAGCAATTCGTAAGCGAAGGCGTTCAATGAAACATCTTCTAAAGATGTTGTATCGATTGTATTTTTACTCACAATATTCCCCTCTTTCTATAGGGATTATTATATAACATTTCTCATTTATAAAAACAGATTTTTCTTTGGGAAAATCTGAATATATAAGAAGAAAAAAAGAATTGGCAAATTATATGCAAATTATGTATACGTTTTCTTGACGCTTCGACAAAAATAGGAGTAAAATGAACTTGGTATCAAATTATGCTGAAATATTTCGAATAATTTTTTCAGTTTTTCTTATGCCAATAGTGAAAAAACATTATTGCCATAAACTAATCTGAAAACAGCAGTCAATCATTCAAGGGGGGTAATGGGGACATGAAAGGCCGCGAGTATACGTTTCGTAAGTGGCACTCATTAATGGGGGTCATCCCGGTTGGTGTCTTTTTGACGCAACATTTAATTGTAAACAACTTTGCAACACGAGGAGCAGAGGCTTTTAACAAAGCTGCAGGCTTTATGGAGCTCCTTCCATTCCGGTATGCGCTAGAAATTTTCATTATCTTTTTACCAATACTGTACCATGCTATATATGGCTTATATATTGCATTTACAGCTAAGAACAATGCGGTTTCTTACGGTTATTTCCGCAACTGGATGTTCGTCTTCCAAAGAATTTCAGGTATCGTTACACTGATTTTCATTTCTTGGCACGTCTGGGAAACTCGTATTCAAGCAGCGTTAGGTAAAGAGGTAAACTATGACATGATGGCAGATATTTTAAACAATCCAGCTATGTTTGCATTCTACTTAGTTGGTGTTGTTTCAACAATTTTCCACTTTGCAAATGGACTATGGACATTCTGCATCAGCTGGGGAATTACAGTATCTCCACGTTCACAAAGAATCTCTACTTATGTAACATTAGCTATTTTCTTAGGTCTATCTTATGTAGGTGTGAGTGCATTATTAGCGTTCATCGATCCACAGCTAGCAAACCAGTAAGGAGTGGGAGAGCATGAAAGGGAAACTTATAGTAGTCGGCGGTGGCTTGGCTGGCTTAATGGCAACGATTAAAGCGGCGGAAGCAGGAGTAAATGTTGAACTGTTCTCTTTAGTACCAGTAAAACGTTCGCATTCTGTATGTGCCCAAGGTGGAATTAACGGTGCCGTAAATACGAAAGGTGAAGGGGATTCTCCATGGATCCACTTTGACGATACAATTTATGGTGGGGACTTCTTAGCGAACCAACCACCAGTTAAAGCAATGTGTGAAGCAGCACCTGGTATCATTCATTTAATGGACCGTATGGGTGTTATGTTCAACCGTACGGAAGAAGGACTTCTTGATTTCCGTCGTTTTGGTGGAACTCAACATCACCGTACAGCATTTGCTGGTGCAACAACTGGACAGCAATTACTATACGCATTAGATGAGCAAGTACGTCGTCACGAAGTAGCAGGACTTGTAACGAAATATGAAGGTTGGGATTTCTTACGAGCTGTTATTGATGATGAAGGTGTGTGCCGAGGAATCGTTGCACAAGACTTACAAACTATGGAGATTAGAAGTTTCCGAGCTGATGCCGTGATTATGGCAACAGGGGGCCCTGGTATCATCTTCGGAAAATCAACAAACTCCATTATCAATACAGGTACAGCAGCTTCTGCTGTATATCAACAAGGCGCATATTATGCAAACGGTGAGTTCATTCAAATTCACCCAACGGCAATTCCTGGAGACGATAAATTACGTCTGATGAGTGAATCTGCACGTGGTGAAGGTGGACGTGTTTGGACATATAAAGATGGTAAACCATGGTATTTCTTAGAAGAAAAATATCCGGCTTACGGAAACCTTGTACCTCGTGATATCGCAACGCGTGAAATCTTTGATGTTTGCGTAGAGCAAAAACTAGGTATTAACGGTGAAAACATGGTGTACTTAGATCTTTCTCATAAAGATCCGAAAGAACTAGATATTAAACTTGGTGGAATTATTGAAATCTATGAGAAATTTACAGGTGATGATCCTCGTAAACTACCAATGAAAATCTTCCCAGCTGTTCACTATTCAATGGGCGGGCTATGGGTTGATTATAAGCAGATGACAAGCATTCCAGGTTTATTTGCAGCAGGTGAGTGTGATTATTCTATGCACGGTGGTAACCGTCTTGGCGCGAACTCACTATTATCAGCAATTTACGGTGGTATGGTAGCAGGACCAAATGCAATTGAATATATGAAAGGTCTTTCTAAATCATCAGATGCTGTTTCATCTACTGTGTATGAACAAAATGAATTAATCGAAACAGAGAAATTTAACAATATTTTAACGCTCGATGGTAACGAAAATGCGTATGTTCTTCATAAAGAGCTTGGAGAATGGATGACAGATAACGTTACAGTAGTTCGTGAAAATAAAAAATTATTAGAAACAGATGCAAAAATTGAAGAGTTAATGGCTCGCTACAAACGTATTAACATTAACGATACAGCGAGATGGAGCAACCAAGGTGCTTCATTTACACGCCAACTTGCAAATATGTTTGAATTAGCACGTGTTATTACAATTGGTGCATATAACCGTAATGAGAGCCGTGGGGCGCATTACAAACCTGAATTCCCAAATCGTGATGATGCAAACTTCTTAAAAACTACGATGGCGAAATTTGAAGGAGAAGGAAATGCACCGGCATTCCATTACGAAGACGTGGATATTTCATTAATTAAACCACGTAAACGTGATTATTCTTCAAAACACGATGTAGCTGCTAAGAGTGAAGAGAAGGGGGATAAACAACATGTCTGAGAAAACAATCCGCCTCATCATTACGAGACAAGACGGACCAGATGCGCAAGCGTTTGACCAAGAGTTTGAAATTCCGTATCGTCCGAATATGAATATTATTTCGGCGCTTATGGAAATTCGTCGTAATCCTGTTGATTCAAAAGGAAACAAAACAACTCCGATTGCATGGGATATGAACTGTTTAGAGGAAGTATGTGGTGCATGTTCGATGGTGATTAACGGAAAACCACGTCAATCATGTACAGCGCTTATCGATCAATTAGAACAACCAATTCGCTTAAAACCGATGAAGACATTCCCGGTTGTTCGTGACTTACAAGTTGACCGTAGTCGCATGTTTAATGCTCTAAAACGTGTTAAAGCTTGGATTCCAATTGATGGTACGTATGACTTAGGACCAGGACCAAGGATGCCAGAGAAGAAACGTCAATGGGCTTATGAGCTTTCAAAATGTATGACATGTGGTGTTTGCTTAGAATCATGTCCAAACGTAAATAGTAAATCGGACTTTATTGGACCAGCACCGTTATCACAAGCTCGTTTATTTAACTCACATCCAACGGGTGAAATGCATAAAGCAGATCGCTTACGTGCAATTATGGGTGATGGAGGACTTGCAAACTGTGGTAACTCTCAAAACTGTGTGCAATCATGTCCAAAGGGTATTCCATTAACAACTTCAATTGCGGCGTTAAACCGTGATACAACAATTCAATCGTTCAAAGATTTCTTTGGTAGCGACAATAACTATTAAAAAATATTGCCTCTTCATTTCGAAGGGGCAATATTTATAACTGTATTTTTCTGTTTATTCTGTTTATTTTAAAGCGAAAAGGAGAGGGAACAATGAAGAGGATTTCTTATATTGAAGACTTTGAGCAATGGGAAAGTGGTTTTTCGTTTTACAATCCTGTAAAGGTTCGTTTTGGTGAAGTAGATATGTTTGGACATGTAAATAATGTCGTTGCCTTCACCTATTTTGAAGAAGCGCGTATCGCATTGTTTAAAGAACTTGGATTTATGCAAGAATGGACGCATGAATCTTCAGAAACGATGATTGTTGTTGCGGATTTACAATGTAATTTTATTAAACAAATATATTTTGATGAACAGTTGAAGGTGTATGTAAAAGCGGGATCAGTTGGAAATTCTTCATTAGATTTGCATTATATGGTGAAGAATGCAGAAGGAGAGGTTTGTTTAGTTGGTCGTGGAATGATGGTCCAAGCGTCGAAAAAAACAGGAAGAGGCGAACCGTGGCCTGAAGAGTGGAAGAAAAAATTACTACAATAATAGAGTGAAAGAAAAATAAGAGAGCAACATGCTCTCTTATTTTTTGTCTTCCATCGCTTCTTCTAATGTTAAATGATGTTTATATATGTATGTAGCGTATGGATTTCCAACGTAGCGCAAATGCCACGGTTCATATGAGTATTCTGTTGTTTCTGTTTTATCTTCTAAATAACGAATGACAAAGCCAAATTCATGAGCATGTTTTGCAACCCATTTACCTTCGGCTGTCTCTCCAAAAATAGGCTCTAATTGGAATTTAGCAGATTTTGAACTAATATCCATTGCTAAACCAGTTTGATGTTCACTCGTACCAGGAATGGCGCTTACTGAATCTGCCTCAGCTTTTCCTTGACGTCTAACGTATGTATCATGTAATGATTTTTGGCGTTTGTATGAACGATAACCAGATACAGCTGTAAGTTCAAGTCCTTCTTTTTTTGCTGCTGCAAACATATTTTCAAGCGCATCTGCAGCATCTTTGCGTAGCAATGTTTTTTCTTTATCTTTTGGACTAGTAAATGGTACATTTGGTCTTGTTAAGTCTTCAGGTGTGTATCCATCTGGTAGTTTTCGATGTTTATTAACTAATACAAGGTTAGAATCTGGATTTGTTACAACGGAAAAATCATTGTCTAGCTTCTTGGCGTTATGATCAGCTTTTGGAAAAGCAGGAATCTCTTCTTTTTGGTGATTATTATGCTGTTGACTTTCGACAGCTTTCGCCTCATTTTGTAGTGGCGATTTAGAATCAAAGTAAGCGAAAGAAGTGATACCGATTACAATAGTAGCGGCAGAAATAAGGATTATTTTTTTCATGATGCCTTGTAATCACGATCCTTTCTTAATAAAATATGTATCGTTTTTTATTATAAGTCTAGTTTACTGAAAAAGAAATATAAGAGTCGTAACGTAATAGAAATGCAAAGAAAATGTCAGAAAATGTGTGGAATTGTAGTATTTTTTTATATAATTCATTTCTTATCTTTCATGAAATTCATTTTTTATGTAATATATATACATAAGAAGATGTAGCGATTATCGAGAATAAAGAACTTCTTGTATAGACTAGGAGTGAATGGGAATGGATTTTGCAACACTTATTGGAATCATTTTAGGAGTAGTGGCGGTAGTTGTAGGGATGGTCGTCAAGGGCGCTGACGTAATGGCCTTAGTTAATCCTGCCGCAGCATTAATTATTTTTGTAGGTACATTTGCTGCAGTATGTATCGCATTTCCGATGGATCAATTAAAAAAGATTCCAAAATTATTTAAAGTTCTTTTTGGTTCTAATAAAAAAGATTTAAGTTATGAACAGTTGCTAGAATTGTTTGTTCATTGGACATCTGAAAGTAGAAAATACGGTATTTTGTCTTTAGAGCAGCAATTAGACAAAATTCAAGATGAATTTCTTTTGCGTGGTATGAAGTTTGTGATTGATGGCGTATCTGCAGAAGATTTAGAACAGATTTTAGAAGCTGAATTAGAAGCAATTGAAGAAAGGCATGCAAAGGGGGCAGCAATTTTTTCTCAAGCTGGTACATATGCACCAACATTAGGGGTTTTAGGTGCTGTTATTGGTCTTGTAGCTGCACTTGGTAATTTAACTGATATTGAAAAGTTAGGTCACGCTATTTCGGGTGCATTTATTGCAACGATTTTTGGTATTTTCTCAGGTTATATACTATGGCATCCATTTGCAAATAAATTAAAGCAAAAATCTGCAGCTGAATTAGAGAAAAAACGTTTAATTATTGATTGTTTATTAATGTTACAAGAAGGTACATATCCGTTTATTATGAAGAACCGCATTTTAGGTGCACTTTCTGCAACTGAGCGCAAAAAGCTTGAAAAAGGGGCAGAAAAAAATGCGGAGTAAAAAAAATAGAAGAAGTAAAAAGAAAAAACACGAAGAACATATCGATGAAACTTGGCTAATCCCTTATTCTGATATGTTAACGTTGTTGTTTGCATTGTTCATCGTTTTATTCGCAATGAGCAGTATAGATGCTGCTAAGTTTAAACAGATGGCTGTTGCTTTTCGAAGTGAATTAGCTGGTGGAACAGGTAACAAAGAATTTTTAAGTGATCAGAAGCCAAATGATGAAAAGGAATTATCAGCAAGTAGTTTAGAGTCTGAGAAGATTAAAAAGAATGCTGAAGCTGAAGTAAAGCAACAAGAAATGAACGAATTAAAAGCGGTACAAAAAGGTATTGATAAGTATATTGAGGAAAATCGATTATCTTCTTCTTTTAAAACTGATTTAACAGAAAAGGGATTGAAGGTAACGATATTAGAAAATGTACTATTTGATTCTGGGAAAGCGGACGTAAAATTAGAATCGTTAAGTATTGCGAAAGAAATGTCTAATTTACTTGTTTCAGCATCACCTCGTGAAATCACAGTATCTGGACATACAGATAATGTTCCTATTGCAAATGCGCAATTTGCATCGAACTGGGAATTAAGTACGCAGCGGGCAGTTAATTTTATGCAAGTATTACTGCAAAATAAAGAATTACAACCAGGAAAATTTAGTGCAGTTGGTTACGGAGAATATCGGTCAATTGCTCCAAATGATACGCAAGAAGGAAAAGCGAAAAATAGACGTGTAGAAGTGTTTATTTTACCTTTAACGAGAAATATGCAATAAAAGAGGAGGGCACATGCCATCCTCTTTTATTTTGCATCAAATGATTTTAAGTTGTCATGGCGGATTTTATCTTTTTCTGCATCTGATTTTTTGAAATCATAATCATATAAAGCGCCTTCCCAATCACCATACATCGGATTAGGGAAAATAATAAATTTCTCACCAAATTGTGCTTTTGAATCTGCTACTGCTTGGTTTCGGTCCTTTACAGACTTTCCATCAAAACCAGTGAAGTCAGATAAGTTATCACCGAAGAATAAGACGATATCATGTGTTTGAGAAACGAGTTCACGTCGTTTTTCTTTTCCTTTTTCTTTCGGGTCTTGTAGTAATATATGTTCTTTTGTTGCTTGAGGAGCGCCTACACGCTCAAGATTTTTAATTGTTGCATCTAGTTGGTTCGTTTTACGATTTGAGATGTAGTAAATATCTACACCTTTAGACTCTGTATATTTTAAGAAATCAATTGCACCTGGAAGGGCCTCAGCTTCAGCCTTATTAATCCAATCATCCCATTTATACGGATAGCCTTTTCCTGTTTTTACGCTCATTGCTTGATGAGGACTGTTATCTAAAACAGTTTCATCTAAATCAAGTACGATAGCGGGTTTTTTCTCGGTTCCTTTTGCAAGAGCTGCATCAAGTTTCAATTGACCGATATTGTATCCTTGGTAGTACAGTGCTTTCGTTTCACCGGCTGTTTGATACCATAAATCAGCCATTAATTGCTGGTCTGTTAATTTTACTTTCTCTTCTTTCGCCACTGTTTTCTCTTGTGTTCCTGAACATGCTACAAGCGATGTAGATAGAACCGCTACAGATAATAAAGTGGTAATGCCCCTTTTCATCTTCATATGTACCCTCCTTGATGTTAGAAAACCAGTTAATATTATATATCGAAAAATAATATTTTTTGTATGAACATTTGCATATTGTCTTTTGTATATATAGTAGTATGTCCTATATTAGAAAGATGAGAAAAAATGATGGGAATTATTTTGACAAGTTTAATTGTCGAAATGACAATAATAATTGACAAATCATGTAATTTTATTTACAATTTTAACTAAATGAAACAAATGATGGATTAGAGAGATGCTACATAATAAGAGGATGGAGTGTAGTGCTATATTTTATCCTGAATAAACATAGTCTTTGAAAGAGAGTATGAATGATACTAAAGGGGAGGCTTTATACTTTGAGTTTACAAATTCAAAACTTAACGAAACAATTTGGGGAATCAAAAGCAGTTAACGGCTTGCAAATTTCGTTACCAAAAGGTGAAGTGTTAGGATTACTTGGACGAAATGGTGCAGGAAAAACAACGACAATCAAAATGCTTCTCGGATTATTAACGCCTAATGAAGGCTCTATTACATGGGATGGAAAACCATTTGGGACTAGTGGGGTAACGATAGGATACTTACCAGAAGAAAGAGGTTTATATACTAAAAGTAGAGTAATAGACCAGTTGCGATATTTTGGTAGATTAGAAGGAATGACGAAAAAAGAAGTAGATCTTGCTATTGATCACTGGTTAGATCGATTAGCAATACCAGAATATAAATTTAAAACAGCAGGAGAGCTTTCAAAAGGGAACCAGCAAAAAATTCAATTAATTGCTGCTCTTCTTCATAATCCAGAACTTCTCATTTTAGATGAGCCATTTAGCGGACTGGATCCAGTGAATGCTGGAATGTTAGCTAGCATTATTGAAGAACAAGTACAGAGCGGAAAGACAATTATTTTATCTAGTCATCGTATGGAACAAGTAGAGGCTTTTTGCCAACATGTATGTATTTTGAAAAAAGGCGAAGCAGTCGTAAAAGGCCAGTTAAGTGATATTAAAAAACAATATGGTTTTCGTAATTTAACGATTGAAGATACAGAAGAGAATGGGAAGGGATTAGAATCTATACATGTATCGTATGAAAAACAACAAGGCCTTCTTTATGTGCGAGTACAAGATGATGCAGAAGCTCTAAACATTTTACAACAATTACAAGAACAAGGTATTACCTTACGACAATTTAAAATGTTAGAGCCGACGTTAAACGAAATTTTTGTAGAGAGGGCGAAATAACGATGCGTAAATTTTCTCACGTATTTTCATTTTATTTTAGAGAAGCATTTTTATCTAAAAAATCATTAATTATGAGCGCAATTTTATTTTTAATTGTTTTTGGAATTTTTGCGTTCAATCATCTTACTTCAAATAATGATAAAAATAAGGATAAAGATAAAATTGCAGTTGTGTCAGAGAGTTCTACATATAAAATCCAAAAAGAAGAGTTAACTAAGTTATTACCATCAGCTAAATTAACAATTGGTTCAAAAGAAGATTTTAATAAACTACATAAACAAGTAGAAGAAGGCGAGTTAGACGGCTTGTTTCGTGTAACTGAAAAGAATGGAGTTCCAGAAATTACGTATATGTTTAATGGGTTCGCTAGTGAAACAACTTCTACAATTATAGGTAGTTATTTAAAGGGACAATATATGGCGGTAACTGTTGCTAAGCATAATGTTTCACCAGAAATTGCACAACAATTACAAACGGACATTTCCGTGAAACAAGAAGCAATAAAAGATCGTTCTGCCTCTGCCGGAATTGCATATTTCTTCATATTCGCTTTATATATGTTTATTGTTGCGTTCGGAAGCACAATTGCGATGAATATTGCTTCTGAAAAAGCTTCTCGCGTTATGGAAGTTATGATTCCGAAAGTAAAACCTCTTACGATGATGTATGCAAAAATTTTAGCGGTTGTTTCAACGGCGTTATTGCAACTTATCATATTAGCATGTGGTTATTTAGTTCCTTATTTACTAGGGTGGATAGATTTAGAAAATGGTTCATTATTTGGCGTAATTGATGTTACAAAGTTAGATGCAAAAATAATCGGTATGTTCTTAATTTATTTTGTTACAGGATATTTCCTGTATGCGATGATGTATGCAGCTGCTGGTGCGGTTGTTTCTAAGACTGAGGATTTGCAAGGTGTAATGCTACCGATTTCAATTTTAATAATTGCAGCATTCTTTATAAGTCTTAAATCATTAGGCGACCCAAATAGTACTATCGTTGTTATAAGCTCTTATGTTCCATTCTTTACCCCGATGGTTACATTCTCACGCTTTGTAGCTGGCGAAACTGGTATGTTAGAAATTATGATAACATTGGCGGGGCTTTTAGCGACAATCGGTATATTAAGTGCTGTTACAAGCCGCATTTACGTAAACGGCGTAATGAATTACTCAGATAAAGTGAAATTTAAAGATTTAGCGAAATTTATAAAGCGTCAATAATGAGAGAAAAGCATGATTTCCTATTGAAATCATGCTTTTTCTTTATGTATAAATTAAAAATAGTATATAATAATAAGAGTCGTCTTTTAATAGAATGAATAAAAAGGAGGGTGTGCAGATGGGGATTAGTAGTCGTTTTACAGTAGGTGTTCATATGCTGACATTACTTGCGATAGATCGAAACTCTCGCTGTACCTCTGAATGGATTGCCGGTAGTGTGAATACAAATCCAGTTGTGATTCGTCGCATTACAGGAATGTTGAAGAGAGCAGGACTTGTTGATGTACAAGCTGGTAAAGGTGGTACGACACTTGCTCGTGATTTAGAAGAAATTACATTACTTGATGTATATAAAGCAGTGGAAGTTGTAGAAGAAGGACAGCTATTTTCCTTCCATGAAAATCCCAACATTGAATGTCCAGTAGGAGCTAATATTCAATCAGTATTAGAAATTATTTTAATGCAAGCACAAGAAGCGATGGAAAATGTACTTGCAAATGTAACGGTAGATCAACTAGTTACAAATTTAAAGTCTAAAATGAAAGAGTAAAAAAGCGAGCATCCTCATAATGAGGGCTCGCCTTTTTTTATTCAGAAATATTGAAAATTCTATTTTTCAGTATTTAAAATGAATTTACCTACGATAGCTGCTACGATACCACCAAGAATTGGTGCGATGATGAATACCCATAGTTGAGAAAGGGCTTCTCCGCCAGCGAATAAAGCTGGGGCGATACTACGAGCTGGGTTAACAGAAGTTCCAGTTAACGGAATACCTAATAAGTGAACTAAAACTAATGTGAAACCAATTACTAATCCTGCTAGAGAAGAACTTCCTTTTTTACCTGTTACAGCAACGATCACTAAAATGAATACGAAAGTTAAAATAAATTCAACTAGAAATGCTCCAGATAAACCAAGAGTTCCAAAACCGTTTTGTCCTAAATTATCTAAAGGTGTTTTAGCAGATTTTAAAATTGTTACTAACGTTGCAGTTCCTAATAAACCACCTAAAATTTGAGCTAATACATAATAACAAAGTTCCATAGCGTTCATTCTTTTATTGATGAACATAGCTACTGATACTGCTGGGTTAATGTGACATCCAGAAATTGTTCCGATGCTATATGCCATAGCCACAATAGATAGACCGAAAGCCATGGCGATTCCTAATGTTCCAATTCCTTCAATTCCGCCGCCAATGACAGCTACTCCAGTTCCGAATAATACTAGTACAAATGTACCAATAAATTCAGCGATTGCTTTTTTTAACATAATTTACCTCCTATTGTTGCGCATGAACCGTATTATAACATAGGTTTTAGTATAAACCGTTAATGAAATACTATTCTGATAAGGCGCAATAGGGGGACAATAAAAAAGAGTATAGTTCTTTGTCACAGAACCATACTCTTTTTTTATGCTGTTTTTTTCTGTTTAACGACTGGAACAGAACGGTTTAAAATGCTATTTGCAACCATTCCTAACATAATAATAATCATTCCAAGTAGGGAAAGCCCCCCAGGAAATGAACCATTTAAGAAAACAATTTCGCCAAGCACGGTAAAGACCATCGTTCCAGCTTGCGTTGCTTCAACAGCTCCAAGTAGAGCGAGATTATCTTTGGCTAAGTCAGTAGCAAAGAAAAATGTCATTGTCGCTATAACGCCAGAACATAATGCTAACAAAAATCCTTGTAGCATTTGGCTTGATGTTGGAATACCAGTAGTAGAAAATCCGTATATACCAAGTAAAATTGTTATAGGAAGACTGCCTATTGCCATTCCTAATACACGTTGGAATGTATCAAGGCGCCCACCAACAAGTTCCATCATTTTTCGGTTACCGAACGGATATAAGAAAGCAGCTAACACGACAGGTAAAAACCCTGAAATAAACTGAGTTATTGTAATGTGACCTGCTGCAGTTGCTTGCATACAAATTACACCAAGTAAAATAAATAATGCAACGTATAAACTACGAAGTGGAATTTTTCCGCGTACAAGTTTCGTACCTGATTTCGTTTCTATTTTAACGAAAAATAATGGCGAGAGTAGTAAACCTGCTAATATAGTAACTTGCCAAGTTCCAGCAACGAGCCAAGCTGGAGAAAAGACAGCTGCAAAACTTAATAAAGAATAGAAACCAATACCAGCAACAGAACCCCACCCGATCCAAGCCAATGGATGTTTCTTTAATTCTTCCCATAACTCCCTTAAGTTTTTGCGAAATAAAACGATAAGGAATAAAATAGGGAGAGCAAATAAAAAACGGAAGGAAGCTGTCCAAGCCCAGCTCGTTCCAGATACATTCATCGCTCGATTTATAATAAAAGTTGCGGAAAAAAAGGCTGATGATAAAAGGCCTAATAAAATTGCGCGCATGAAGTATAGCACTCCTTTCGGAATTTAATGATTATGTATAGTATAATATACTTTATCTAGATAAAAGTAAACTATTTTATATTTTAAGGTGGTTTTATAGATGAAAGAACATGAAGATATGCAAACGAAAGAAGTCATTCAGCAAGTAGGTCAGTTATTAAGGCAAATTCGAAATGAACAAAAATTAAGTTTAGAAGAATTAGCTCAAAAAACAGGGGTTAGTAAATTAACATTAGGAAAGATTGAAAGAGGCGAAACGAATCCGACGTTAGCTGTCATTTGGAAAATAACGAAAGGGTTATCGATTCCTTTATCGAGATTGATGGTCGTTGGAGAACCTGTAGCGGTTGCGCGCTGCGGAGAAGGATTTGCAGTAGACGTAGGACAAGCATGGCATTTAGAAACAATGTTCCGTTATACGAAAGAAACGGGTATGGAAATGCATCGTGCTTGTTTAAGGTCGAATAGTATATATGAACCAGAAGCTCATCATGAAGGTGCTATTGAGCTTGTAACGGTAATGAAAGGGAAAGTATCGATTCAAGTAGAAAGCGATGTATACGAATTAAATGAGTTTGACTCGATTCAATTTGAAGCGAATAAGAAACATAGTTATAAGAATGAAGAAGATGAAGTGGCGGTATTACATTTAACGATGAAATATTCTTCATGAAAAAATTCCCTATAGAAAAATCTATAGGGGATTTTGTATACACTATGCTCAAATATACGAAAGAATGTTATTAGTAAGAGCGTGGCATAAGTAATAAACAAATAAAATAAACTAAAAACCCCGTCCCAAAACATAAAACTGCAATGACCCAAAGTATGCGAATGAGAGTAGAGCTAATATCAAAATATTCTCCTAAACCACCGCATATACCAAATAGCATTTTATCAGTTTCGGATTTACATAATCTTTTTGACATCTTCCAATACACTCCTTTTTATAGCAAACTCTATACTTTTATTCTATATGGAAATCTATGAGGAAACTATGAGGTTGTATTACATTTTTTTAGGGGACAGTCATATTAATTGTCTTAATTTTCAGTTGATATTAAAATTATAGTAAGACGTAACTTTTAATAAAGGGTGGGGAAATAGAGATGACAGCATATTGGTTGACTAATGTAACGCTTGAATCGGGGTATACATATGAAGAGGGAAGAATTTCAAAAACAGAAACAGAGTTATGTAGTTTACTTATTGAAGAGGGACGAATTAAAAACATCATAGCAGGGACTGTTCAAGAGGAAGGTTTACTCATTCTTGATGCCAATCGCTTATTAATTTTACCGGCTTTTGAAGAGATGCATATTCATATTGATAAAACCTATTATAGTGGCCCGTGGAAAGCTTGTATGCCAGCAGAAAGTATCTTTACACGTTTTAAAGAAGAAGAAAAGATTTTGCCAAAGCAACTAGCAACTGCTCAAGATAGAGCGGAAAATATGCTAGCGTTATTGCTTCGAAACGGTGCGACGAATATAAGAACGCATTGTAATGTTGATCCGATTATTGGACTTGGTAATTTGGAGGCGACGTTAGCGGCGTTGGAAACATATAAAGATCAGGTTTCTAGTAGAATCGTTGCGTTTCCGCAACATGGATTATTGCGCAGTAATTCTGTGCAACTCGTGAAAGATGCGATGCGTATGGGTGCGCAACTAGTTGGTGGAGTGGATCCAGCTACAGTGGATAATGATATTGAAAAATCATTACATACCATTATGGATATCGCGGTAGAATTTAATGCGGACGTTGATATTCATCTGCATGATGCGAACAATCTTGGAACGTTTACGATGAAAAGATTGGCAAGTTTAACAGAGGAAGCGGGATGGCAAGGGCGCGTAACAGTTAGTCATGCGCTTGGACTTGGTGGTGTTACGGATAAAGAAGCTGAAGAAGTGGCAGAAAGACTAGCTGCTTTAAACATTGATATTACTTCAACGGTTCCAATTGGGAAACAAGTAATTCCAATTCCGTTATTAGATAAAAAAGGTGTGAAAGTTTCATTAGGAAACGATAGTATTACAGATCATTGGTCACCGTTTGGAACGGGTGATATGCTGCAAAAGGCAAATCGATTAGCGGAACGTTTCGGATGGAGTGATGAAAGGTCTTTAGGAAAGGCACTTCGCTTTATTACGGGAGGAAAAGAAACGTTAAACGATGATGGGAAGCGAGTTTGGCCGAATGTAGGAGATGAAGCGAGTTTTGTTTTGACGAATGCAACATGTGTCGCTGAAGCGGTAGCGCGTCAAACAGAGAAGCGTTTAGTCGTGCATAAAGGAAATATTGTTGTTGGAAGTTTAAATGAGGTGGAATTAAATAATCTTGTGTAAAGGAATCGTTTAAATGTTTTGGAAGGGTTCTAATTGTGTGTGTAGAACCCTTCTTTTTTATGCTTACAATATATTTTTTATAAGGAAGCTAGAAGGGATGAAAAATTTGGACAATCAACATAACCAAAATCATATTATGGGAACTTTGCAATGGTTTATATTTTTATTAGCGAATTCAATCGCATTACCAATTGTCGTTGGCGGATTATTTCATCTTACGACGGAGGAAATATTTTATTTAATGCAGCGTACATTTTTTGTAGTTGGTATATCTTCTTTTTTACAAGGGTGGCTTGGACATAGACTACCAATTGCAGATGGACCAGCTGGATCTTGGGTTGGAGTATTTACTGTACTTGCTTACGCAACGGCCGGACAAGATCAATTACACAGTACATTGCAAATTTTAGAATTAGGAATGATTATTTCTGGTGTTATTTTAATAGGACTAGGAGTAACTGGTTTCATCGGACGTATTTTATTTTTATTTACGCCACTTGTGACAGGGACGTTTTTACTTTTATTATGTTTACAATTAAGCGGTGTATTTTTAAAGGGAATGCTAGGAATTACTGCTACTGCTTCGCAAATCGATGGATTTACAGCGATAATCGCGTTTAGTATATTTTTGTTCGTTGTTATACTATCTAATTTTGGAAAAGGTTTTGTCAAAAGTTATGCGGTTTTAATAGGATTAATTAGTGGGTGGATTCTTTTTCTCATTGCAGGAAAAGTGACGATTCCATCTCAAGTAACTCATTTTGTGCAACTTCCGCAAATATTTGCTTGGGGACTTCCAAAATGGAATACAGGTATGGCAGTATCAAGTTTCGTTATGGTATGTATTTTAGTTTCAAATACAGTGGCAGCTATTATAGCCATTAATCAAGCTACCATTCAAAAAGCGACTATTGAACAGAAACAGTTAAAGGATGGCACGTGGGTTGGAGGGATTTCACACATCATTTCTTCCATATTTTCAACTGTAGGTGTCGTGCCGTTACCGGCAACGGCAGGATTTATACGTTTAACGAAACAAAAATATATACGTTCGTTCTTATTAGCATGTATGTTACTAGTCGTAATGTCGCTGTTTCCAAGTATTATTCGTTATTTAGCATCTTTACCACCCGCTGTCGCATCTGCGGTTTTAATGGCTTCTTTCGTACAGTTAATTGGAATTGGGTTAAATAATATAAAACAAGTGGAGCTTAATGAAAGGAATGTAACAATTTTAGGCGTTGCAGTATTATTTGGTAGCGGCGTTATGTTTTTACCGTCTGGGGCGCTCCAGTCCTTGCCGTCTGTCATACAATATATATTTGGAAATGGTTTGTTCGTAGGTACAGTTGTCAGCATATTACTAGAACAAATATGGCGTACCGAAAAGTAAGTGGATACAAAGAGTGAACGCACTGTATAAAAGTCTAAAATAACATGTGAAATAAAGCCCATTTTCATTCACCACCCGCACATTTCGTTCATACAATATCTTGACTAAATAAACACCCAACTTACACATACACAGCTCTGGCTTAAGCAAGGAGGGTTATACCAGTTGAAGGAAAAAGCGTATCAATCTAAACCTTTACTCACAAAGAGAGAGAGAGAAGTATTTGAATTACTGGTTCAAGATAAAACAACGAAGGAAATTGCAGGTGAACTTTTTATCAGTGAAAAGACAGTTCGCAACCACATCTCAAACGCAATGCAAAAGCTAGGGGTTAAAGGACGTTCACAAGCAGTTGTTGAGCTTCTTCGTATGGGAGAGCTCGAGTTATAAAAAGAAAGCCGACTTTTATAAGAGAGTCGGCTATTTTTCTGTTTATATTTTGAACTTAAAAAAGGTATCTCAGACTGTGAGGGAGAAGATGTGTTAAAAATAACCATTTTAACATATGATGAGGTGTCCTTGTCATTCATGGATAAGAAGGTGCAAATATGAAGTTGTATTTTAAGGATATGGAGATAGGTGAAATTAAAGATGTTTTTGGAGACATGCCATGGATGTATGGAACAATTCGTTTATTCGAGAATAGTAAGCCTTTCCAAAAATATTTTCGTGAGATGGTAGACGAAGATAGTATATTTGATTTTGAAAGCATAGACCCTGAATTTTTATATGAAGAAAATTGGTCTATTTTTGATGAGGATGCTCAGCGGTATTTAGGGATTGATATACCTGCTATTCATATGGAGGATACAACAATTGCGTGGCGTTGGAGATAAAAGCTATACAGTTGTGAACATCTTCGTATGAAAGAATTCAAACGATAACAATAAGCTCACTTTTTACAAAAGGTCAGCTTATTGTTATCGTTTTTTCGCTTGCTATATGAATGATAAGAACACTCCATACATAAATAGGTAGTAAGGAGGGGATATGTTGAAAAGGATATTGTTAGTTTCAACAAGCGCTCATGATATGAATGGACACCCGACTGGTTTGTGGCTGGAAGAGCTCGCAGCTCCTTATAACTTGTTTAAAAAAGCTAAGTTCGATGTTGATATTGTGTCGATACAGGGCGGTAGAGTGCCGATTGATAGAGTTTCTATTCCGAACGGGATACCTCGTGAATTTAAGCATGTCGCTTCTTTATTGCAAAATACGAAGCCAATCTCAAATGTTCATTTTTCGGATTATGATGCGGTTTTATTTGGTGGTGGACACGGGGCGATTGTAGATTTTCCAGGTAATCCATATGTTGCAAACTTAATTGTGAATATGTACAACAACAACCGAATTGTAGCGGCTGTTTGTCACGGAGTAAGTTCTTTAGTCGGTGTGAAAAATAAGGACGGCTCGTTTTTTAGTGCGGGTAAGCATATAACAGGTTATACAAATGATGAGGAAAAAGCTGTACATTTAGAAAAGCGAGTGCCGTTTTTGTTAGAAAATAAATTGAAAGAAGAAGGGGCTTTGTTTTATGTTGCTCCAAACTTTACGCCGCACGTCGTAGTAGATGGGCGTTTAATTACAGGGCAAAATCCGCAGTCTAGTATGGAAATAGGGAAAGCTATAAGAAGAGCTGTAAATAAAGTATAGAAAAAGTGCTCGTTACTCATAAAGGTAGCGGGCACTTTTTCTATAGGATAAATGACCCCTTAAACTAAAAAGATGTATTGAGTATAGTGACTTCATTTATAATTAATCGTGAATTTGCTATACTATTTTGTATGGACAAAAGGGGAGGCTCTTTTAATGAGAAAAGTTGCGTGTGCAAATACTTATATTAATAAAATAAAGCCCGTTATTAGAAAAACGAGTTTTAGTCAATTGAAAATAGATGAAATTGCGAAGTATATGGATATTAGTAAAGCTACTTTATATAAACGTTTTTCTTCAAAAGATGAGATTATTGAAGCTGTGGTAGAAGATTTTATGAACTATCTTCTTGAAGGGGATGCGGATAATCAAGATGAAAGTATGTCTTTTGCAGAACGTTTCCAAAAGACGTTTATTCACTCTTTAAAATGTGTGACATACATTTCAGATGTCTTTTTACAAGATTTGAAAGAGGCATATCCGCACTTATCTGATCGGTTAGTCGCTGCACAACAAAATCGTAATCATAATTTGCAAATGTTTTTTGAAGCTGGTATGGAACAAGGCTACTTTAATAAGATGAACGCACAATTATTTATGGTGCAAGATGATGTGATGTTAAGGCGTATTATAGATCATTCTTTTTGTATTCAGTACGATATTACGTTAAAGAAAGCGATACTTGATTTTTATCAACTAAAGAAGTATCAACTGTTTAAACCGGAGTATATAGAAGCAATTGATGATTCGGAAATTGAAAAAGAAGTTATGGCTATTTTGCAAATGATTTCGTAAAAAAGCAGATTTTCCTATATGAATGGAAAATCTGCTTTTTTTATTACATGTTCTTTTTTAAGTGTTGTAATACTAATTCAGCTACTGGACCACCTGAAGCTGGGTTTTGACCAGTGATAACACGACTATCTTCTACAGCGAAAGCGTCCCAAGGCTGCGCTGCTTTTTCGTAAAGTCCTCCATTTTTAATAAGTTCATCTTCTGTTAAAAATGGAACGAATTGATCTAATTCAGCTAGTTTTTCCTCTTCATTTGAGAATCCTGTTACTTTTTTACCGCTAATTAAACGTTCCCCATTACTTAATGTAATATGAAATAAACCAGCAGTTCCGTGACAAACAGAGGAAACAATTCCGCCATTTTCATAGATGCTACGGCTAATCATTTGGAGTTCTTTATTTTCAGGGAAGTCCCAAATCACACCGTGACCACCTGCGTAATAAATAACAGCATAGTCTTCTGGATTCACCTCACTCGGTTTCATTGTAGAACCGAGGCGATTCATAAATTCTTTCTTTTGATACCATTCCCAATCGATGCTCTCCGCCATTGCTAAACTATGCGGATCAATCGGTGTATAACCACCTTGTGGGCTAACATAATCTACTTCGTAACCAGCTTCTTCAACTTTTTTAACGAAATGGACAGCTTCACCAAGCCAAAGGCCAGTAGCTCGATTTAAATTTGGATATTTTTCAACGCTCGTTAATACAACTAACATTTTTTTCTTCATCATAATCCTCCTGTAATGTTTCTTCCGTATACAAGTTCATTATTTTATTAAGTTAGAAATTGCAAATTTGAATAACCGTGTTAGTCCTCCTTATATCGGATTCGAAATTAGTGTATAACAATTTTCGAACAAAGTAAACTAAAAACACTAAATTAGTTTACTTTGTATATTTTTCGTTGACAAACTGTAATGCTGAAACTATGATAGTTCCATGAATATCGAACAACGTACATGTTTCGTTTCGAATTCAATTTGTCGCGCGATAAATGTATACATTTGATGAAGTTGTCTAGTGATAATAGAAGAGCTAAACAACTTCATTTTTCGTTTTCAATTACTACAATCAGGAGAGGTGTTACACATGGGGGAAGATATAAACAATCATTCAAAATGGTTTGTTTTCACATTATGTTTTATCGTTTTATTAGGACCGATGAATGCGGTTTTATTTAATGTTGCGTTAGAGGATATTGCTCATGATTTATCCATTAGTCAATCGAAAGTAAGTTGGGTTGTAGTAGGCTATTCCTTAGTTGTCGGTATTGGTTCGATGATATATGGGAAGCTTGCTGATCGTTACAGTGTAAAAAAACTATTGATTATTTCAATCATCATATTTGTAGCTGGATCCATTATTGGATTTGTAAATCAATCTTATGCGATTGTCATTTTTGCAAGATTAGTGCAGGCGAGCGGGGGTGCGGCGTTTATTGCGCTTAGTATGATCGCGGTGGCAAAATTAGTTGTTCCTCATAAGAAGCCTGGTGCGTTAGCGATGATTAGTTCTTCTATTGCATTAGCAATAGGTATTGGCCCTTTAGTTGGCGGGGCTATTACAAATACACTAGGATGGCCATATTTATTTTTATTTATGGTTATTTCAGTAGTGGGGATTTTCTTGCTTATAAAATTTATGCCAGAAGAAATGCAGCATACGGATGAAACGTTTCATTTTGATTATATTGGAGCGGCGTTACTATTTGCATTCATTACGACTGTTTTACTAGGTATCAATATGAATCGTTGGCTATTTGTGTTATCGATAATTTCTTTATTTTTATTCACGGTTCGTATGAAGAAAGCGGAGCATCCATTTATCGATATTGAGTTGTTTTCGAACAAAGCATTTCTTCGTTTAATAACAGTCGGATTTATAATTAATGTGGCGTTATGTGCTAATTTATTATTGTTGCCATTACTGTTAGGAAGAGAGCACGGATTGTCTCCATTTGTTATCGGAATTGTATTATTTGTTGCATCACTCTTTGGTATTGTGTCTAGTTTTATTACTGGAAAGATTGTCCCTTCGTTTGGAAATGTGAATATGATTTATGTAGCGTCTGTCATTATGATTGTTGGCTTTTTAATTTTAGGGTTTATTCCGAATGGAAGTATAGTCGTTATTGTATTGGCGATTATTTTGACATTTATGAGTTATTCTGCCATTCAAGTATCATTGAACACATTTATACCGAAAACATTACATGCAGCTAAAGTTGGAGTCGGTCTCGGCTTATATAATTTAATTAACTTTTTCGGTATGGCATTTGGACCAGCTGTTGCGAGCAAAATTATGGAATCTACAAATAGTTATCGTTTCAATTTTATTTTAATCGTCATGTTAATTTCTGCTCATTTCTTCTTATTAATAGGAATGTCTTCTTTCCAAAAAAAGATGGAGCATTAAAGATGTACTTTATATAGAAGAAACCGACTTTCATATAGAAGGTCGGTTGTTTTTCTGTCTTGCAAATTATGAAAAAAAGGAGCAAAATAAAAAAGGTCCTAGTCTATACAGGTACAAATGAAAATTTTCATATAGAAGCAGTTTAAGTGAGCGAACTTAAAGTGTGAAAAATATAATGATAAAATAAGATGATGAATGAGAAAACGGGTGATGAAGTTGAATAGAGCAATCGGTGTTATCGATTCAGGAGTTGGCGGTTTAACAGTGGCGAAGGAATTAATTCGTCAGTTGCCGAAAGAGCGCATTATATATTTAGGGGATACAGCACGTTGCCCTTATGGTCCACGTTCTCGAGAAGAAGTGCGTCAATTTACGTGGGAAATGACGGAGCATTTACTAGATTTAAATATCAAAATGTTAGTTATTGCATGTAATACAGCAACTGCAGTTGTATTAGAAGAGATGCAGAAACAATTACCAATTCCAGTGGTAGGAGTTATTCACCCAGGATCACGTACAGCTTTAAAAATGACAAACACGTATCATGTTGGGATTATTGGAACGATTGGAACGGTGAAAAGTGGTGCATACGAAGAAGCGTTAAAGTCTATTAATAATCGTGTTATGGTAGAAAGTTTAGCGTGTCCACCTTTTGTTGAGCTTGTAGAGAGCGGTAATTTCGAAAGTGAAATGGCGTATGAAGTTGTAAGAGAAACGTTGCAACCGCTGAAAAACACTGATATTGATACGCTTATTTTAGGCTGTACACATTATCCAATTTTAGGTCCTGTTATTAAACAAGTAATGGGAGATAAAGTGCAACTCATTAGTTCTGGTGATGAAACGGCACGTGAAGTAAGTACCATTTTATACCATAGTAAAATGTTGAATGAGGGAGAGGAACAAAGTGATCATCTCTTCTTAACAACAGGAAAAATAGGCCTATTTAAAGAAATTGCATCAAAATGGTTCGGTCAACCGATTGAAAATGTGAAACATATTTATTTAGAAAAAGAATAATAATAGAATTCATATAAGTGAACTCCTGAGAAATCAGGAGTTTTTTTGTTTATAGGGAGCACAGCTTGTTCTAAAACATGAAACAGCTCGTATACATAATAGTACAAACTTAGATTTTAGGGGGGAATGGCATGCCTAAATCCACTTTTAAATGGGTTGTTGGTGCTACTGTGAGCGCTGTTTTACTAACAGGGTGTGGCTTTATAAATCAAGAGAAAGCAACGGAGCAAATTGATCCGCCAAAACAAGTTACGTATACAGAGGGTGGAAAGAAAGAAGTATCTAAGAAAGATAAGCAAGGACAAACGGTGAATAGAGAACTATACCTTGTTGATAAAAATGGCTATGTTGTACCGCAAACGTTAGCTATACCTACTCCGAAAGCAAATGAGGTTATTCAGCAAACGTTAGAGTACCTTGTGAAAGATGGACCGGTAACGAATTTGTTACCGAATGGGTTCCGTGCAGTCATTCCGGCGAATACATCGATGACCCTAAACTTGAAAAAAGATGGGACGGCAGTCATTGATTTTTCTAAAGAAATGAAAAACTATGCAAAAGAAGAAGAACGTCAAATCGTTGAATCTATTGCATGGACGTTGACGCAATTTAAAGAAATAAAACAAGTGCAGTTCCAAATAAATGGTGAAAAATTAGCGAAGATGCCTGTTAGTGGTACACCGCTTGGTGAAGGGGTGAGCCGTGCGAACGGTATTAACTTCGATGATGAGCAAGTAGCGGATGTAACAAATACAAAACCAGTAACACTTTATTTTATGGCACAAAATAATAATAAACAGCAATACTACGTACCAGTAACACGCCGCGTTGTAGAAGGAAAAGAAAATGATTATGCAGCAATTGTAGATGAACTTGTAAAAGGGCCGATTCATCAATCGCTCCTAAATGATTTTAATCCAGGAGTTAAGCTGATTACGAATCCAAAATTACAAGACGGAAATCTTACATTAAACTTTAACGAAAATATATTTATAAACCCAGATAAAAATATGGTTTCAAATTATGTATTGAAGTCATTAGTTTTATCTTTAACTGAAAAGAAAGGTGTGAAAAGCGTTTCTATTGAAGTGAATGGTAAAGCAAATCTTGTAGATGAAAAGGGCGGAAAGTTAATAAAACCTGTAGATCGTCCAGAAAACGTGAATACAGGTAGTTTTTAATCGTCAATAATTTGATATACTTAAGTAAGAAAGAGGAATTGCTTTTTGGGTTCCTCTTCTTTTATTGTATACATATCATACATTTAAATTTGGCTATACTAACAAGTAGTTATGAGGAGGTTATTTTTATGCGAGTAGATGGTAGAGAAAAAACAGAATTACGCCATATACATATTCATACGAATTATTTAAAACATCCAGAAGGATCAGTGTTAATTGAGGTTGGGGATACAAAGGTAATTTGCTCAGCGACAATTGAAGAGCGCGTCCCGCCTTTTATGCGTGGAGAAGGAAAGGGCTGGGTAACAGCTGAATATGCGATGATTCCACGTGCGACAGAACAACGTACAATTAGGGAGTCAAGTAAAGGGAAAGTAACAGGACGTACAATGGAAATCCAGCGCTTAATTGGACGAGCATTACGTGCGGTAGTTGACTTAGAAGCGCTTGGTGAGAGAACGGTTTGGATTGATTGTGATGTTATTCAAGCGGATGGTGGAACGCGAACTGCTTCTATTACAGGTGCATACGTAGCGATGGTATTAGCGTTTGAGAAGTTATTACAAGCAGAAAAAGTATCTAAAATTCCAGTAAAAGATTATTTAGCAGCAACGTCAGTAGGGATTGTTGAAGAGCAAGGTGTTGTTTTAGATTTGAACTATGCAGAAGATTCTAAAGCAGACGTTGATATGAACGTAATTATGACTGGAAAAGGTCAGTTCGTTGAAGTGCAAGGAACTGGAGAAGAAGCGACGTTTAGTAGAGCGCAGTTAAATGAATTACTTGATGCTGCAGAACAAGGCATTTTCCAACTGATTGATATGCAAAAAGAAGCGTTAGGTGACATCGTATCTCATATAGAGTAGAGGTGGAAAAAATGAAACAAGTTGTTGTAGCGACAAAAAATATGGGGAAAGTACGTGAATTTGCTGAGTTATTTGAGCGATTTGATTTAGAAGTGAAATCATTACACGATTTTCCTCATATTGAAGAAGTCGAAGAAACTGGTGAAACATTTGAAGAAAATGCAATCTTAAAAGCGGACAGTTTGAGTAGACAATTGAATGCAATTGTAATTGCGGATGATTCAGGTCTTATTGTAGATGCTTTAAACGGGAAACCAGGTGTGTATTCAGCACGTTTTGCTGGAGAGCCGAAAGATGATCAAGCAAATATTGATAAAGTTTTACAAGAATTAAATGAAATACCGTTTGATAAGCGTAAAGCTCGCTTCTACTGTGCATTAGCAGTGGCTTTCCCTGAAGGGGATAAAAAGCCTGTCATTGTAAATGGGACGTGCGAAGGTTTTATTTTAGAACAACGCCGCGGGGAAAACGGCTTCGGATATGATCCGATTTTTTATGTGGAAGAATATAAAAAATCGATGGCGGAACTAAGTTCAGATGAGAAAAATGCTATTAGTCACCGCGGACGTGCTCTACGTAAGCTAGAAGAAAAAATCCCTGAATGGTTTTTAGGAGAATAAGGGAGAGAGATTGATGAAAGCTTTAATCGTAAGCGATAGTCATAGCTCTGTGAAGGAATTACAGCAGTTAAAAGAGAAGTATGAAGGGAAAGTAGATATCATGATTCATTGCGGTGATTCAGAGCTAACGCCTGCTCATGAAGAGTTGCAAGGTTTCCATGTTGTAAAAGGGAATTGTGATTATGCTAACTTTCAAGACGAAATTGTAACTGATGTAGATGGTGTTCGTTTCATAGTTGTGCACGGACATCGTCATAACGTGAAAATGACGTTACAAACATTAGCGTACCATGCTGAAGAGGTAGGGGCGCAAGTTGCATGCTTCGGACACTCTCACGTATTAGGTGCGGAATTAATCGACGGCGTTTTATTTATTAATCCAGGCAGTATTTTATTACCGCGTCAGCGTGTAGAAAAAACATTTGCTTTATTAGAAATGGATGAAAATCAAATGGAAGTTCGTTTTGAAACACTAGACGGACAGCTAGTTGAACAAGCAGTTTTTAAAAGAGGATAAGAAAAATTATCCTCTTTTAAAAAAGGTGTTGACTTTATGTGTGGTTATACATATAATAAATATTGTCGATAGGGCAACGGCGCTAACGAAGAAAAGAAAATAACATATGCGGGTGTAGTTTAGTGGTAAAACAAGAGCCTTCCAAGCTCTGGTCGAGAGTTCGATTCTCTTCACCCGCTCCATGTCCCAGTAGCTCAGCAGGATAGAGCAACGGCCTTCAAGAAAAATAGGAGCCTTTATAGGGAAACAAGAACCTATAAAGTGGACGACACTATATCGGTGAAGCCTTAACAGTTCGGCTGATGGTAATACCGAGGAAACTTACGATCTTGAAAAAGATTAAGGAGTTTTGAATGATTAAGTAAAACTTAATGGTAAAGACTCTGAAGTATGATGAAAATCATCGTGAGGTTCCGTAGAGACTACACGTGTCGCACCTGAAATGGTGAAGATATAGTCCAGACTACAAACAGTAATTGCTGGTAGCGAAAGCTATGGTGGTAAGCTAAGCCGTCGGTCGGGAGTTCGAATCTCTCCTGGGACGCTAAGAAAACCTTGTTATCTTTTGATAACAAGGTTTTTTGTTTGTCTACAAATTGATGTATGTGCAAAAGGTGTAAAAAATGTAACGTAATATGTGGTAATTATTATGTGTAACGGATTAAAGTGCATGAAGAAAAGAGTGCCATTTATGCGCCCTATTCCTCTTATTTCATTTCAAGAATCAATAGGTTTATGATGGAACTCAAATCCATATCCAGATTCTCCTAACTGTTCACTTACAATATTATAAAACTTTTTACCGCCCTCGTACGATTGAGCAACCGTTATCGAAACTTATCCCCGTTAGTGTGTTACAATGAATAGAAGCGGAAAACGAGAATCTCCAATTGACTAGACCTGTGATTGGTTAGACAGTTTAAGAAGGTTGTATAAAAAAGGGAGATGGCGCAAAGATGGCGAGATCAAATGAGAACGATTTAACGGAGAAATTGGCAGAAGGTCACCGAAAATATGGTGATGGCAACTTTACAGTACAGAACATCGGTGATGAAACCAACCCGGATTGGACTATCGTAAAAAATGTGAGGAAAGGATCGGCAGGTATTCGAGAAGAGGAAGATATATTAAGACTGCGATCAAAATATATAAAATAGTACGGAAATGGGCGGGTGGAGAGTTCGAACCTCTCCTAGGGCGCTAACAAAACCTTGTTATCTTTTGATAACAAGGTTTTCTGTTTGTTTAAAAATTGATTTTTGATTAAAAATGGAAGATTATCACAATGGAATATGTGATAATAATTATATAGAAAAAATAAAATCGTATTACATATTGCTGATTAAATGGAGTAGTCGACTATTTCTGTAGAATAAGATACGTGATTAAGTTACTTGTTTGATTCGGCTAGAGGTATGGTGCGAGGATCTAGGCCAGAGGATACGAAAAAGAAGTAATAGAAAAGTTGGTGTAGCAAAATTACAATGAAAAAGGGAAAGAAGGATACTATCAATCTAATGACAATTGCATTGCTGATGCTAATAGTTACAGGTATTATAGGAAATTCAATATTAGGTGGGCTTGCGGTAGTGTTAGCAATGGCTGTAGTCGCTACGGTTATTACTGCACGGATTGGCAATTTTATACGAAAGAGGAAAGAAGACTCTTGAAGTTCGATTCAAAGAAGGTAAAGAGAGGAATTATACTGTGATGTTTAATAAGAAAGCATTTAAAAAGTTGTTTTTACTAGGTGCCATGTCTCTATTAACTCTTAGTGCTTGCTCCGCGAAAGAAAAAGCGAACTATGAGCCATATAAGAAACATGAATCTGTTGAAAATGCGCAGAGGGAAGAGGGCACATCTAATTCGGATAAGGGCGAGAAGATTGACGAAGAACCTGCTAAGGACGAGGAGTTACAACAAGTGGAGGAAACGACAAAAGAAGATAAGGAGATTAACGACAGGCGTCCATATTATAAAGATGCGAATAATGATGCACCAACCGTGTCGTTAGAACAGTACGAAGGAATTAAGGTTGGAATGTCTGCGAATAAAGTTAAAGAAATAGCGGGTGCGCCTAGATTTATCGAGAAATATAAGTCGTTTTCTATTTACGGGTATTTAGGTCATGGTGGAGAAGGTACCATGACTATAACGTTTAATCCTGATGGTAGTGTAACGAAGAAAGAGCAAGATGGCCTTAGAAATACTAGGATTCAAGATGCGACAGCTAACGGAGGAAACGAAGGTCGAGTTACAAGCAACCATGAGCGTGATTCTAAACCAGCTACGAAATCTAATGCTAAAATTCCGAACGATTATTGTGGACACGGACATGATGAAACGAAGGAGTTAGCACACGGCTGCGACAAGATTATTGATAGGGAAGCTCATAGAAGGCATATAGAACAACAGGAAAGAGAATATGAGGAACAACAACGTAAAGAAATGGAACAATATGAACTATCTGAAGAAGACAAGATGAGAATCAAAAGACAGGAAAAACGTTGGAATACGCCTAGCGGTGGTATCGGTGGTACGTGGCAAGATGAAATGAAAGAGATGGAAAGTCAGGAATAAAGTAACGTATATTTCATTTGTATATATAATAAGAAATTTAATTTTATTATATATCACTAATCTGAGTAGAAGATTAGTGCGGAAGGAAAGAAATTTTTGCTGGATTGTAATAGAACATAGGTAATAGATGGATCAGGAATTTAACTTTCTCCTGAGATAAAAACCTTGTTATCTTTTGATAACAAGGTTTTTTGTGTATTTTAAATTAGTTATTAATAAACTTCTCAAATACAAAACCATAATCTTTCACATTATATTGTTTCTTCGTATCAACAAGCCAGTTAAAGGCAATCTCATTCATTTCTTTAAACTGCTCTGCTAAATTTACTTGTGCGTTTGAAATACGGCTAAAAGCGTTAGATGCCATATCTAAACTTTTATGTGCATACTGCAATGTAATGTCGTTGTCGTATGAAATTTCTTCGATTTTAAGTAAAGCTTTATATAAATCTTTTAATTCCTCGATATGTTTTTTATGAACATCAATTGAATAATGTTCATCTCCCATTTGAAATTTAATTTCTACATCTAAATCAATCGTTCCCGCAGTTTCAAGCGCTACGTTTTTAATTTGATATTTACTATAGCTAAAGCGGCGTAGTGTACGTTTTTTGCTTGTCGCACTTGTACCATCTAGGTGAAGTAATCCTTTGTTTGTGAAGCAATATTCATCTGATTTCGATTTAATTAGAAAATAAATTTTCTCTCCATCTTCATGCATTACGTAATCATCAGCATCGACCTTGTCATAATCTTTCGGTGTAATTACAGAACCTACATCACTTAACCCTAAAACATCAGCAGCTACTTTTTTGAACATATATAATCCCCCTTGTAAATTAAATTCTTAATTATACAAAAATATATTAACATGGTTTTAACAAAGAGTTTTCTTTTAATGAGAAAATGTTGGGAGGTAAGTTAAGAAAAGGAACGAATATTATTTTGAAAATATGTAAAAAGGTGCTGAGAAAAAGTGTACCATCATACAAAAACAAAAGGAGATTTAGCTGTTTTAAAGGCACAAGTTGATTTGTATGAAAAAGGATATATGATTTTAATACCACAAACAGAGCATTCGCCCTTTGATCTTGTAGTATATAAGGGCGGGGTATTTAAAAGGGTGCAAGTGAAATATAGAGAGTTGAATGCAAGAGGGATACTGGAAGTAAGATTCCGATCTAGTTATTCTACAGCAAGCGGAGTCGCTACAAAAGAAGTGAATAAAGAAGAAATAGACGTGTATTGTGTATATTGTCCTCAAACGGATTGTTGTTATTATTTCAATCCGAAATTATTTAGTAAATCTATTAGTTTAAGAGTGGATTCTCCGAAAAATAAACAAGAGAAAAAAGTTAATTTTGCAAGTGATTATAGAGAAATTCCGTGAAAGCACCTCAAGCGATATGGGGTGTTTTTCAATCTCTCTTTGAAATCTTACAATTCTGTAAGGTAACTGTAAGGTAGTTCGATGGTAACAAATTGTTAATCCTCTATAATGAAGGTAACAACGATAAAACGAGGAGGAAGAAATAATGAAGGGATTAATCGTAACGGGTTTAACAGTTGCTTTTGGATTTGTAGCGTATGAGAAATTAACGTATGTAGTTGATGTTGTAAAACATTTAATCGCGTAGAGGAAACTACCATGAGAGGGAAAGGGAATGAGTGAATGAATGGAATGGTTATTTGGAATTATAGGTACTTGTAGTGTTGCGTTATTGTTCTTTGTCCCAAGTGGTATACTTAGTTCGACAACGAGTTTGTTCTTCTTAAGTTTGTTTGCTTGTACAATGCTCATCATTATGTTTTTAATGAAGCGAAGTAAACCAATCTTCTACTTTAGCATGATTGTTATGGCAATTATTGTTCTCCAAATTATTACCCTTGTTATATACCCCACTATTATAAAAGCTTTCCATTAATGATGAATCCTCTGCTTGAATTGCTGAGGGTTTTTATTTGCATATTTTTAATTTTGAGTAGGAATTCACTTGTATTGAAATGTAAAAATTAAATATTTCTATATTTCAAACAAAGGGTTTCGGGATGTTGTGTTCTCATTACTCATTTGATATATTTACTTTAAAGATAATTAAAATCTAGAAAAAGAGGCGGACGTATGGATAAAAAAGAAAATACGGTCGTATTGTTTCCGCAATTATCAGAGCGCTATATTGATGAAGGTTTTTTAGCGCTGAAAGAGCGGAAATTCGAAGATGCATTGCGCTGCTTTGAAATATTACGTCAGTATAATGCAGAAACGGAACAAACGGAACTAGCTTCGGTTATTTGTTTGTTAGAATTAAAACATATGGAAGAAGCGAAAGAGAAATGTGAACAGTTACTGGAAACAGGAGCGGTCTTATTTGGTGATATTCTTGAAACGTATGTGACAATTTTAGTTCAAACAAATGATTATGAAGGCGTTATTGAAACTGTTGAAAAAGTTTTGCAAACGAAAGATGTAATGCCTGAGCAAAAGGAAAAATTAGCACAGCTCGCTTTATTTGCAGAAGGTATGTTACATGAAGTAGATACATCACGAGTTGATTCGAATTTTGAGTTAGATGAATTTACTAATGAAATATTTGGAGAAAACTTTGGGCAAAAGCTAAGAGCGATTCAGCAACTTTCGTTAAAAGACTTGGATCTTGCATTACCTATTTTAAAGAAATTTTTAATAGACGAAAAACAGCACCCTTATTTGAAAACTTCTATTTTGTATAAAATGATAGAAAATCAAATAGAAGAAGAGATAGAGGTAGAAAAGTTTGGGAATACGATCAAAGTAATTCCGGCATTTACAGGTCATAATGAGGAGCAATCCGATAACATTATACATAGATTATCAAGTCGATTAGAGCAAAATTATCCTGATATATTTGATGCGATGGTTACATATTGGAAAGAATTGCAAATTAGCATTTTCCCATTCGCTCTATTAATGGATAAAGTGGAGATTTGGGCTGCTGTTTTAGAGAGAATTGGTAGGAAGCGTTTCGGGTTGACTATTGATGAAGAAGAGCTTATGACAGCGTATAATATTGAATTAGAAGAGTTTCATATTGCCTATCAATGGTTATTACGTGTCGAAAGAGAAGGATATTTGCCCGTATAATTATGAAAAAGAATCGTTCGGTTCTTGAAACGAGCATATTCTATGTTATAATGTAAGGGTTGCAAAAGGCAGAAATCTGCCTGTTTGTAAGAGAAGAGAAGTGTAATTCTCTTACTTAATATGTTTCATATTATTCTCGAACAAAATATACCGTAGTTGTCTTTTAGGCAATTAGTAGATTGGAACATTATATCTGAAAGCTTTTGCTAGAGGATTATTTGTACTTTTGTTATTTCAAAAAAGAGATAATGAAGATCTTAATCTATAGAGGTATGTGCATACATTATTATAGTTGGAGGGAAAGAATAAATGGCTGCAAAATGGGAAAAATTAGAAGGTAACGTAGGCGTTTTAACAATCGAAGTTGATGCTAAAGAAGTAAACAACTCTATCGACGCTGCGTTCAAAAAAGTAGTAAAAACAATCAACGTACCAGGTTTCCGTAAAGGAAAAATGCCTCGTCCGTTATTCGAACAACGCTTTGGTGTTGAATCTTTATACCAAGATGCTTTAGATATCATCTTACCAAAAGCATACGGTGAAGCAATCGATGAAGCTGGTATCTTCCCAGTTGCTCATCCTGAAATCGACATTGAGAAGTTCGAAAAAAATGCTAACCTTATCTTCACTGCAAAAGTTACAGTGAAACCTGAAGTTAAATTAGGTGAGTACAAAGGTTTAGCAGTAGAAAAAGTTGAAACAACTGTAACTGACGAAGATGTAGAGAACGAATTAAAATCTTTACAAGAGCGTCAAGCTGAGCTAGTTGTTAAAGAAGAAGGAACTGTTGAAAACGGTGATACAGCTGTAATCGACTTCGAAGGTTTCGTTGATGGCGAAGCATTTGAAGGCGGAAAAGGCGAAAACTACTCTCTAGCAATCGGTTCTGGTACATTCATCCCAGGTTTCGAAGAGCAATTAATTGGTCTTAAATCTGGTGAGTCTAAAGACGTTGAAGTATCATTCCCAGAAGAGTACCATGCTGCTGAATTAGCTGGCAAACCAGCAACATTCAAAGTAACAGTTCACGAAATCAAAACAAAAGAACTTCCTGAGTTAAACGACGAGTTCGCTAAAGAAGCTGACGAAGCGGTTGCAACTCTTGATGAATTAAAAGCAAAACTTCGCACAAACTTAGAAGAAGGCAAAAAGCACGAAGCTGAGCACAAAGTACGTGACGAAGTAGTAGAATTAGCTGCTGCTAACGCTGAAATCGACATTCCAGAAGCTATGATCGACACTGAGTTAGATCGTATGGTTCGTGAATTCGAGCAACGTTTAAGCCAACAAGGTATGAACCTTGAGCTTTACTACCAATTCACAGGTACTGATGCTGACAAGTTAAAAGAGCAAATGAAAGAAGACGCTCAAAAACGCGTAAGAATCAACCTTGTTCTTGAAGCTATCATTGAAGCTGAAAACATCGAAGTTACTGAAGAAGAAGTAACTGCAGAAGTTGAAAAAATGGCTGAAATGTACGGTATGCCAGTAGACGCTATCAAGCAAGCTCTTGGAAGCGTAGACGCTTTAGCTGAAGATCTTAAAGTTCGTAAAGCTGTAGACTTCTTAGTAGAAAACGCTGCATAATAAAATAACAAGGCGCGATTTTAATCGTGCCTTGTTTTATAAATATAGAAATATATTTATAAAACTTTTCGATGAAGAAGGAAAACTTCCTTAATAAGTCGAATATACATATTTCAAAAGTTTTAAAAACTTTTTATTTGTACATAACTAGTCATATTATTTGTATTTCTCGCCACGTAGTGACATAATATGTATTTACATACGATACATTTATCGTGTACATACGAAGGCAAGAGGTTAGCACTTTGTAAGGGGTGTGAAAATATGTTTAAATTTAATGATGAAAAAGGGCAATTAAAATGTTCTTTCTGTGGTAAAACACAAACGCAAGTCCGAAAGTTAGTTGCAGGTCCAGGTGTTTACATTTGTGACGAGTGTATCGAACTTTGTACTGAAATTGTACAAGAGGAGCTTGCGAAAGACGAAGAAGTAGAATTCAAAGATGTACCGAAACCGGTAGAAATTCGTGAAATTTTAGATGAGTATGTCATCGGACAAGATAACGCGAAAAAAGCACTAGCGGTAGCGGTATATAACCATTACAAACGCATTAATTCTAACAGCAAAATTGATGATGTAGAATTAGCGAAGAGTAATATCGCACTTATCGGGCCAACAGGTAGTGGTAAAACATTACTGGCACAAACGTTAGCGCGTATTTTAAATGTTCCATTTGCAATCGCGGACGCAACATCTTTAACTGAAGCTGGGTACGTTGGGGAAGATGTAGAAAACATCTTACTTAAATTAATCCAAGCAGCTGATTATGATGTAGAGAAAGCGGAAAAAGGAATCATTTATATTGATGAGATTGATAAAGTGGCACGTAAGTCCGAAAATCCATCAATTACACGTGATGTATCTGGTGAAGGTGTGCAGCAGGCACTTCTGAAAATTTTAGAAGGTACTGTAGCAAGCGTTCCACCTCAAGGTGGCCGTAAGCATCCGCATCAAGAGTTTATTCAAATTGATACAACGAATATCTTATTCATCTGTGGTGGAGCGTTTGATGGCATCGAGCCAATTATTAAACGTCGTCTTGGTGAAAAAGTAATTGGATTTGGTTCTGAGAAGAAAAATGCTGATGTAAATGAGAAGCATGTTTTATCTCACGTATTACCAGAGGACCTTTTAAGATTTGGTTTAATTCCAGAGTTTATCGGTCGTCTTCCAGTTATTGCGAACCTAGAGCCGCTTGATGAAGATGCTCTTGTTGATATTTTAACGAAACCGAAAAATGCACTTGTTAAGCAATTCCAAAAACTATTGGAGCTTGACGATGTTGAGTTAGAGTTTGAAGAAGGCGCACTAATTGAGATTGCGAAAAAAGCAATTGAACGTAAAACAGGTGCTCGTGGACTTCGTTCTATTATTGAAGGCTTAATGCTTGAGGTAATGTTCGAGCTACCATCTCGCAAAGATATCGAGAAGTGTATTCTTACAAAAGAAACAGTAGCTGATAATGCAGCACCAAAATTGGTGTTACAAGACGGTACTGTACTTGATACAAAAACATCTGCATAATGCGAAGGAGAAACAGCAATTTTTATAATTGCTGTTTTTCTTTATGTTTAGCTATGTTCCTCCGCGGAAATACTAAGAGATAAAACATTGCGGGAGGAAATAAATGATGAGCTGGACAAATATATTTTTACTTGTTCAACTTGTTTTTGGTGTAATTGTCGGATTGTATTTTTGGCATTTACTTCGAAATCAGCGAACACAAAAAGTTTCAATTGATCGAGAATCGAAAAAAGAATTAGAACAGCTTCGTAAAATGCGCGAGATTTCTTTAACAGAGCCGCTTGCGGAAAAGGTGCGTCCTACATCCTTTTTAGATATTGTAGGGCAAGAGGACGGGATTAAGTCGTTAAAAGCGGCTCTTTGTGGTCCGAACCCGCAACATGTGATTATATATGGTCCGCCAGGTGTCGGAAAGACAGCGGCAGCACGTCTCGTATTAGAAGAAGCGAAACGAAATCCAAAATCTCCATTTCGCACAAATGCAACATTTATTGAACTGGATGCGACGACAGCTCGGTTTGATGAACGTGGTATTGCAGACCCTTTAATTGGTTCGGTGCATGATCCAATTTATCAAGGTGCTGGTGCGATGGGGCAAGCAGGTATTCCGCAACCGAAAAAAGGTGCGGTAACAGATGCTCACGGTGGTATTTTGTTTATTGATGAGATAGGTGAATTACATCCGATTCAAATGAACAAAATGTTAAAGGTGCTAGAAGATCGAAAAGTATTTTTGGAAAGTGCATACTACAGTGAAGAGAATACGATGATTCCAACGTATATACATGACATTTTTCAAAAAGGTTTACCAGCCGATTTTCGCTTAGTTGGGGCGACGACACGTTCGCCAGAGGAGATTCCTCCTGCTATTCGGTCGCGCTGTTTAGAAGTGTTCTTCCGTGAGTTAGATACAGAAGAAATTCAAAAAGTAGCGAAGAATGCGGCTGACAAAGTGGAAATGCAAATCGGTGAAAATGGTATTGAAATGATCGGGATGTATGCAAGAAATGGGCGAGAAGCGATTAATCTTGTACAAATTTCTGCTGGAATGGCAATAAATGAAGAACGTCCTTTCATTAAAGATGAAGATATAGAGTGGGTTGTTCACTCTAGTCAACTTACACCGAAGTATGAAAAACGCATTTACCCTATTCCGAGAATCGGTCTTGTAAATGGACTTGCTGTATACGGACCAAATACAGGTGCGTTATTAGAAATTGAAGTAACAGCAATCAAGGCGAAAGATAAAGGATCGGTAAATGTTACCGGAATTGTTGAAGAGGAAAGTATTGGTAGTCAAACGAAATCCATTCGTCGTAAAAGTATGGCGAAAGGTTCTGTAGATAATGTATTAACAGTGCTTCGATCTCTAGATGTATTGCCAGAAGGGTACGATATACATATTAATTTTCCAGGTGGTATCCCGATTGATGGGCCTTCGGCGGGAATTGCTATGGCAACAGGTGTGTATTCAGCAGTGCATCATACGTATGTGAATAATGAAGTAGCGATGACTGGTGAGATAAGTATACACGGGGAAGTGAAACCTATCGGTGGTGTGTACGCAAAAATAAAAGCTGCGAAAAAGGCAGGAGCTAAGAAAGTTATCATTCCTGCTGAAAACATGCAACCATTTTTGTATACAATAAAAGGAATTGAAATTATTCCTGTTCGGAAGTTGAAGGAAGTATTTGAGCTAACGTTTATACAGGAAAATATACATCGAGAGCTCGATGTACATACTACGATAGACGAAACAGATGCACAATCAATGTGAGAATGAACGATAATAGTATTTGCCAGACTTCGTTTAAGTTTGTATGCTTAAGCGGAGTCTTTTTTCTTTTATAAGGGAGAAAAAACGAGAGATTTACAGTTGCGGAGAATCTCTGCAATTGCATCTAGATGTATTGTAATATAAAATAGTTGAACAGGAGTTTAATTTATTATGGAGGTGCTATGTCTAGTATGAATACGAATGAAAGAATCGTGCCCCTCCTACCATTAAGAGGCGTTCTCGTATATCCAACGATGGTTCTGCATCTTGATGTAGGACGTGATAAATCGATACAAGCACTAGAGCAGGCGGCAATGGATGAAAATATCATCTTTTTAGCAATGCAAAAAGAAATGAATATCGATGATCCGAAAGAAGATGACATATATAGTGTAGGTACAGTGGCGAAAGTGAAGCAAATGTTAAAATTGCCGAACGGTACGCTTCGTGTCCTTGTAGAAGGTTTACATAGAGCAGAAGTAGTAGAGTTTATCGAAGAAGAAAATGTAGTGCAAGTTTCTATTAAAACGATAACGGAAGAAGTGGAAGCTGATTTAGAAGAGAAAGCTCTTATGCGCACATTACTGGAGCATTTCGAACAATATATTAAAGTTTCGAAAAAGGTTTCAAATGAAACATTTGCAACGGTAGCTGATGTAGAAGAGCCAGGAAGATTAGCGGATTTAATTGCTTCTCACTTGCCAATTAAAACGAAGCAGAAACAAGAAATTTTAGAAATCATATCTGTGAAAGAACGATTACATACACTTATTTCAATTATTCAAGATGAACAAGAATTACTTAGTTTAGAAAAGAAAATTGGACAAAAAGTGAAACGTTCAATGGAGCGCACGCAAAAAGAATATTTTTTACGTGAGCAAATGAAGGCGATTCAAACTGAACTTGGCGATAAAGAAGGTAAGGGCGGGGAAGTTGAAGAACTTCGTGAGAAAATTGAACAGTCAGGAATGCCTGAAGAAACAATGAAGGCCGCACTGAAAGAATTAGATCGTTATGAAAAGTTACCAGCAAGTTCTGCGGAGAGCGGTGTTATTCGCAATTATATCGATTGGTTATTAGCACTTCCGTGGACAGAGGCAACAGAAGATATGATTGATCTTGCTCATTCTGAAGAGATTTTAAACAAAGATCATTACGGTCTTGAGAAAGTGAAAGAGCGCGTACTTGAATATTTAGCGGTACAGAAGTTAACGAATTCATTAAAAGGGCCTATCCTTTGTTTAGTAGGACCACCTGGGGTCGGAAAAACTTCGTTAGCGCGTTCTATTGCAACATCATTAAATCGTAATTTTGTCCGTGTATCCCTTGGTGGTGTGCGTGATGAATCTGAAATTCGTGGTCACCGTCGTACGTACGTTGGAGCAATGCCAGGACGTATTATTCAAGGTATGAAAAAGGCGAAATCAGTTAATCCAGTCTTCTTATTAGATGAAATTGATAAAATGTCTAACGATTTCCGTGGAGATCCTTCAGCAGCATTACTTGAAGTGTTAGACCCAGAACAAAACCATAACTTCAGTGATCATTATATTGAAGAACCATATGATCTATCGAAAGTTATGTTTGTAGCAACTGCGAATACACTTTCAAGTATTCCAGGTCCGTTACTTGACCGTATGGAAATTATTTCGATTGCTGGCTATACAGAGCTTGAAAAGGTTCACATTGCTCGTGAACATTTATTGCCGAAACAATTAAAAGAGCATGGCTTACGAAAAGGTAATTTACAAGTACGTGATGAAGCGCTTCTTGAAATTATCCGCTATTATACACGTGAGGCTGGTGTTCGTACATTAGAGCGCCAAATTGCAAAGGTTTGTCGTAAAGCAGCAAAGATTATCGTTACAGCAGAACGTAAGCGTATTGTAGTAACAGAGAAAAACGTTGTTGATTTACTTGGTAAGCACATATTCCGTTATGGGCAAGCTGAAAAAACAGACCAAGTTGGTATGGCGACAGGTTTAGCGTATACGGCAGCAGGTGGCGATACACTGGCGATTGAAGTGTCTGTAGCGCCAGGTAAAGGGAAATTAATTTTAACAGGGAAACTTGGGGATGTTATGAAAGAATCCGCGCAAGCAGCGTTTAGCTATATTCGTTCTCGTGCAGAAGAGCTTCAGATTGATCCTGATTTCCATGAGAAAAATGATATTCATATTCATGTTCCAGAAGGAGCAGTTCCAAAGGATGGACCGTCAGCAGGTATTACGATGGCAACGGCACTTATTTCTGCGCTAACAGGTATTCCTGTAAGTAAAGAAGTGGGGATGACAGGTGAAATTACACTTCGTGGTCGTGTATTACCGATTGGTGGTTTAAAAGAAAAAACATTAAGTGCTCACCGCGCAGGTTTAACAAAGATTATTTTACCAGCGGAAAATGAGAAAGATTTAGATGATATTCCAGAGAGCGTAAAAGAAAACCTTACGTTTGTGCTTGCATCTCATTTAGATGAAGTATTGGAGCACGCATTAGTAGGAGTGAAACAATGAAAGTAACAAAAGCAGACATTGTAATTAGTGCTGTTAAACCAGAACAATATCCAGACGGTGACTTACCGGAAATTGCATTAGCAGGTCGTTCAAATGTCGGGAAGTCTTCCTTTATTAATAAAATTTTAAATCGTAAAAAGTTAGTACGTATTTCTTCTAAACCAGGAAAAACACAAACATTAAACTTCTTCTTAATTAACGAGATGATGCACTTTGTGGACGTTCCAGGTTACGGATATGCGAAAGTATCTAAAACAGAGCGCGCGGCTTGGGGTAAAATGATTGAAACGTATTTTACAACACGTGAGCAATTAGATGCAGCTGTATTAGTAGTTGATTTACGTCACAAACCAACAAATGATGATGTAATGATGTATGATTTCTTAAAGCATTATGACATTCCAACCATTATTATTGCAACGAAAGCCGATAAAATTCCGAAAGGGAAATGGCAAAAGCATTTAAAAGTTGTAAAAGAAACGCTTGATATTGAAAGTGGCGATGAAGTCGTTCTATTCTCTTCTGAAACAGGACTTGGGAAAGAAGAAGCATGGAAAGCAATTCATAAATTTACAAAAACAAAAAACGCGTGACGAATGTCGCGCGTTTTTTTCTTTATACACTTTTAGTGTACGTTTAATGTAACCTCAATATTTCCTCGTGTTGCTTTAGAGTAAGGACATACGCCGTGAGCGGCTTCTACAAGTTCTTGTGCTTCGCTATGTGAAACGCCAGCGACATGTACATCAAGTACAGCAGATAGGCCGAAACCACCATCTGTATCTTTTCCGATAGAAACGTGAGCAGTTACTTCTGTACTTTCTACTTTCACACGTTTCGTACGAATGACAAGTTGTAATGCACTATCAAAACAAGCAGCGTAACCAGCAGCAAATAGTTGTTCTGGATTTGTTGCCTCTCCGCCTGCACCACCTAGTGCTTTCGGCATTTTCACATCAAGATTTAATATGCCATCATCTGATACTACTTTTCCATTTCTTCCACCTGTAGCAGTTACTGAAGCAGTATATAATTTATCCATGTTTATTCCCCTTTTCTATCATTAATTGTTTTCATTGTTTCAATTAGTTTATTTAATTGAATTAATAAAGAACGATATTCTTGTTCTGTAATTCCTAAATTTGTTGCCATCGTTGTCGGCAATGAACAAGCCTTATCTTGTAAATCTTTTCCTTTTTCTGTTAATTCAATACACACTTTTCGCTCATCTTCTTTGGAACGAACGCGTTTTACAAGGTTTAATGATTCCATTCGTTTTAACATAGGTGTTAACGTACCGGAATCTAAAAATAGACGTTCTCCAATTTCTTTTACTGTGAGTCCATCTTGCTCCCATAGTACGAGTAAAGTAATGTACTGTGGATACGTAATGCCCATTTCTTCTAAATATGGTCGGTAAAAGCGTGTAACCTCTCTAGAACAAGCATAAATAGAAAAACAAAGTTGATTATCTAGATGCAAAGAATCTTCTGTCATGAATGACTCCTTTCTAATTAAGTTGTGCACAATTTAATTTTGTAAAATCAATATAACGAAAAAGAAATACAATGTCAAATACATTGTATTGAGAAAGTTTGTGCTACAATTTGGAACAATCATACATATTTTCCTTCATGATGAAAGAAGATAGGAAAGATGATGTTATAATTTATATGGAATAGTTTCCATCACTTGATTATGAGGGCTTTTTTTGGTAACGTACAAATAGAGTTATTAATTTATAATCATTATAAAGTAGAAAAATTTTATTCATTTTACTGAATCTCCTTTCTTACATATGGAGAATAAATAAAAAAATAATCGGTTGTTCACACGATTGTCAGATTCATAAGAGGAAAGTTGTATTATGATAGTAGATAAAGTGATAAAACGGGTGAAGGGGGACATGCTGCGTGCATATTCTTGTTGTTAGTGTAAATTATCGAACAGCCCCTGTAGAATTTCGTGAGAAACTCACATTTCAGGCAGCAGAGCTAGAGCAAGCAATGACTACATTACAAAATCAAAAGAGCGTGTTAGAGAATGTCATTGTATCAACTTGTAATCGCACTGAGGTTTATGCTGTTGTCGATCAATTACACACGGGACGGTATTATATTAAGAAGTTTTTAGCTGATTGGTTTCAGCTTGAAATAGAAGAAGTCGCACCATATTTAACTATTTTTGAACAAGATGGTGCAATCGATCATTTATTCCGCGTAACGTGCGGTTTAGATTCTATGGTAGTTGGAGAGACGCAAATTTTAGGTCAAATAAAAGATAGCTTTTTAGAAGCGCAACAAGTAAAAGCAACAGGGACAATTTTTAATGAATTGTTTAAGCAAGTTATTACATTGGCGAAACGTGCTCACTCAGAAACGACAATTGGTGAAAGCGCGATGTCTGTTAGTTATGCTGCTGTTGAGCTTGGGAAGAAAATATTTGGCGAGTTAACAGATTGTCACGTACTTATTCTTGGTGCTGGTAAAATGGGTGAACTTGCACTACAAAACTTATATGGAAGTGGTGCTCGTAAAGTAACAGTCATGAATAGAACGCTTTCAAAAGCAGAAATAATGGCTGAGAAATATATGGGACACGCAAAACCTTTAAGTGAATTACAATGTGCATTATTAGAAGCTGATATTTTAATTAGTTCAACTGGTGCATCGGATTATGTCATTACGAAAGAGATGATGACCAAGGTAGAGAAAATGCGCTCTGGTCGTCCATTATTTATGGTTGATATTGCAGTGCCGCGTGATATTGATCCAGCAATTGATGAGCTAGAAGGTTCTTTCTTGTATGACATTGATGATTTGCAAGGAGTAGTGGAAGCGAACCGTGCTGAACGTTTAAAAGAAGCAGAGAAAATTCAATTTATGATTGAAGAGGAAATTGTTGTATTTAAAACGTGGTTAAGTACACTTGGTGTCGTTCCGTTAATATCAGCTCTTCGTGATAAGGCACTTGCTATTCAAAGTGAAACGATGGAAAGTTTGGAACGAAAAATACCAACTCTTAGTGATCGTGAGAGAAAAGTAATTAGTAAGCATACGAAAAGTATTATTAATCAATTATTAAAAGACCCAATTTTAGTAGCGAAAGAAATAGCTGCTGAAGAGGGAGCAGACGAAAAATTAGCGTTATTTGCAAAGATTTTCGATTTAGAAATGGAAGACGTAGAGAGTCGTGCGGAAGAAGTAGAACATAAAAGAGCGTGGACACCATCCGTTCCATCTTTATAATTTGGAAGGATGATCGGATGAGCTTTTTAAATAACAGTATTATTTATCATATTGCAATTATTTTATATGCTTGTAGCATTAGTTTATATTTTATAGATTATTTCCAAAGTAACCGAAAGGCGAACCGATTTGCTTTTTGGTTACTTTCGATTGTATGGGTTCTGCATTCTATTTTTATGTTGCTTAGAGCTACAGATTCAGAAACGAACCCCCTTTTAACCTTATTATCAGGCATTTATTTTTATGTTTGGCTATTGATTACGATGTCGTTAGTCATTAATCGATTTATGAGAATCGATTTTTTAGTCTTTTTTACAAATGTTGTTGCATTTGGCGTAAGCGCTTTTTCTATTTTTACGCCGCTTGGAAAGATGTCGCCGGTACTTGCAGAGCAATTAGTTTCGGAGCTTGTATATGTACATGTCGGTATGGCTATTATTTCTTATGCAACTTTTACTGTATCGTTCATTTTTTCTATTATGTATTTATTGCAATATCGCCTATTAAAAAAGAAAAAATGGAATGCGAGATTAAGAAGGTTAGGGAATTTACCGAAGCTAGAATCGATGTCTTACGGATTAAATTTATTTTCTGTTCCATTTTTCTTACTAGCTATTTTATTAGGATGCATATGGGGATATACAAAATTGGACAATTTCCATTGGTATGATACGAAAGTAATCGGGTCTTTTGTCGTTCTATTTGTATATTGTGCGGGTCTTTATTTACGAGCGGCAGATGTATTGCTAGGGAAGAAAATCGTGCAGTGGAACATCGGAGCATTTCTCGTAATGCTAATTAACATTTTTCTATTAAGCAGTTTATCCAACTTCCACTTTTGGTATTTATAATGAGGAGAGAAAATTATGCGCAAAATTATTGTAGGGTCACGAAAGAGTAAATTAGCATTAACGCAAACAAACTGGTTTATTGATCAGTTAAAAGCGCTAGGTTTACCATATGAATTTGAAGTGAAAGAAATCGTCACAAAAGGCGATGTAATTTTAGATGTTACTCTTTCAAAAGTAGGTGGCAAAGGCTTGTTTGTGAAAGAGATTGAACATGCGCTACTTACGAAAGAAATTGATATGGCTGTACATAGTATGAAAGATATGCCGGCCGTACTTCCAGAAGGATTAATGATTGGTTGTACACCAAAGCGTGTTGACCCTCGTGATGCTTTTATCTCAAAAAACGGAGCGTCGTTTAAAGAGTTAGCAGAAGGCGCTATTTTAGGTACGAGTAGTTTAAGACGTAGTGCACAGCTACTCGCTGCGAGACCAGACTTACAAGTGAAGTGGATTCGTGGAAATATCGATACACGTTTACGCAAATTAAAAGAAGAAGATTACGATGCAATTATTTTAGCGACAGCGGGATTACAAAGAATGGGCTGGGATAATGAAGTTATTACAGAACATTTAGATGAGACGTTATGTGTACCTGCTGTAGGACAAGGTGCATTAGCGATTGAGTGTCGTGAGGATGATAAAGATTTACTGCAGTTGTTAGCTCATATGAATGATGGAGTAACAGAAAAAACAGTGGCAGCAGAACGCGTATTTCTTCATAAACTTGAAGGGGGATGCCAAGTTCCGATCGCTGGATATGCAACTCTTACGGAAAACGATGCAATCGAATTAACAGCTCTTGTCGGGTCTATGGACGGTTCTGTTTTATTGAAAGAGAAAGTAGTAGGAACTGATCCAGAGAAAGTAGGATTAGAGGCTGCGGACCGTTTAATTAACCAAGGCGCAAAAGAACTCATTCTTGCTGCAAATAAGGAGCAACAATAAGTATGAACGCTCTCGCTGGCAAAACGGTATTGGTTACGCGTGCCCAGCATCAAGCAAAACAAATGAGTGTAGCGGTGAAAGAAAAGAGCGGAATTCCATTGGAAATTCCGCTTTTGCGTATGGAAGGTATGTCTCATAGGCAAATTCAACATATAGCAGGGCAGTTACATTCGTATGACTGGGTTATTTTTACGAGTAAAAATGGGGTAGCTTTTTTTCTAGATCGTTTGAGACAGAAGCTACCTGTAACGACTAAAATTGCTGCAGTAGGTGTGAAAACAAAGTTAGAGTTAGAAAAGCGAGGCTATCGAGTGGATTTTGTTCCAACTTCATTTGTTGCAGAAGTATTTGCAGAAGAGTTTGTAAAAAGATTAAGTGGAAACGAACGTATTTTATTTCCGAAAGGGAATTTAGCAAGAGACGTAATTCCAGTTGCGCTTCGTGAAATGGGTGTTTCTCTAGATGAGCTTATCGTATATGGTACGAAAGAAAATGTAGAGAAAAGGCAAGAGCTTATAGAAGCGTTAGAAGTAGGGAAAGTAGACATTATTACATTTACGAGCCCTTCCACTGTTACGAGTTTTGTTCGTTTACTTGAGGATACAAACTGGAGAGAATGGACAAAAAAATGTACAATTGCTTGTATAGGGCCTATTACGGAAAAAGAGGCGAGCCTTTATTTTTCGCATATTATTATGCCGAAAGAGTACACTGTAGAAGCATTACTACAATGTGTTTGTGAATCTATAAAATAAAAGAATGGGGATAGAAATCTATGAACTCTTTACAATTTAATCGTCATCGTCGCTTAAGACAAAGTGGAGGCATGCGTGCGCTTGTGCGTGAAACGTTTTTACATACGGAAGATTTTATTTACCCTATTTTTGTATTAGAAGGAGAGAATGTTCGTAATGAAGTGCCTTCTATGCCAGGCGTATATCAAATATCTTTAGATTTATTGCAAGCTGAAATGCAAGAAGTTGTTGATTTAGGTATTCGTTCTGTTATTGTATTTGGTTTACCTGCTGAAAAAGATGAAGTTGGATCATCAGCATATTGTGATCATGGAATTGTGCAACGTGCGATTCAGCAAATTAAAGGTGAATTCCCTGATCTAGTAGTAGTTGCGGATACATGTTTATGTCAATTCACAAGCCATGGTCATTGCGGTGTAATTGAAGATGGTATTATTTTAAATGACGAGTCTCTTGCAGTTCTTGCAAAAACAGCTGTAAGCCAAGCGAAAGCAGGAGCGGACATTATTGCGCCATCAAACATGATGGACGGATTCGTAACAGCAATTCGCCACGCATTAGATGAAAATGGTTTTGGACATGTACCAGTTATGTCGTACGCTGTTAAATATTCATCAGCATTTTACGGACCATTCCGTGATGCGGCGCATGGTGCACCGCAATTTGGTGATCGTAAAACATATCAAATGGACCCAGCGAACCGCATGGAAGCATTCCGTGAAGCAGAATCAGATGTAATGGAAGGGGCAGATTTCTTAATTGTAAAGCCAGCTCTTTCTTACTTAGATATCGTTCGTGATGTGAAAAATAACTTTAATTTACCAGTCGTTGCTTATAACGTAAGCGGTGAATATTCAATGATTAAAGCGGCAGCGCAAAATGGCTGGATTAATGAAAAAGAAGTTGTACTTGAAAAATTAATTAGTATGAAACGCGCAGGAGCAGATTTAATTATTACGTATCATGCGAAAGATGCAGCAAGATGGTTACAAGAAGGAGGTGCTAAATAATGAAAAAGTTTGATAAGTCGATTGCAGCGTTTGAAGAGGCTCAAGATTTAATGCCTGGTGGCGTAAATAGCCCAGTTCGTGCTTTTAAGTCTGTCGGTATGAATCCGTTGTTTATGGAGCGTGGAAAAGGCTCTAAAGTATATGATATCGATGGAAATGAATACATCGATTACGTATTATCATGGGGTCCTTTAATTCATGGTCATGCAAATGATCGTGTTGTTGAGGCTTTAAAAGCTGTTGCTGAAAGAGGTACAAGCTTCGGTGCCCCAACGGAAATTGAAAATAAATTAGCGAAACTTGTTATTGAGCGTGTACCATCAATTGAGATTGTACGTATGGTTAACTCTGGAACAGAAGCAACAATGAGTGCACTACGTTTAGCTCGTGGTTATACAGGCCGTAACAAAATTTTGAAATTTATCGGTTGTTATCACGGTCATGGTGACTCGTTATTAATTAAAGCGGGTTCTGGGGTAGCAACGCTAGGTTTACCAGATAGCCCTGGTGTACCAGAAGGTGTAGCGAAAAATACGATTACAGTAGCGTATAACGATTTAGAAAGTGTGAAATACGCTTTCGAACAATTCGGTGATGATATTGCTTGTGTCATTGTAGAACCAGTAGCAGGGAATATGGGTGTTGTTCCTCCGCAACCAGGATTTTTAGAAGGTCTTCGTGAAGTAACAGAGCAAAATGGTGCATTGCTTATTTTTGATGAAGTAATGACAGGATTCCGTGTTGCTTATAATTGCGGACAAGGTTATTACGGTGTAACACCTGATTTAACTTGTTTAGGTAAAGTAATCGGTGGTGGATTACCGGTAGGAGCATACGGTGGTAAAGCAGAAATTATGCGCCAAGTTGCACCGAGCGGACCAATTTATCAAGCGGGTACTTTATCAGGTAACCCACTAGCAATGGCAGCAGGTTATGAAACGTTAGTACAGTTAACGCCAGAATCGTATGTAGAATTCGAGCGTAAAGCTGAAATGTTAGAAGCTGGTTTACGTAAAGCGGCTGAAAAACATGGCATTCCGCATCATATTAACCGTGCGGGTTCTATGATTGGTATCTTCTTTACAGACGAACCAGTTATTAATTACGATGCAGCAAAATCTTCAAACTTAGAATTCTTTGCAGCTTACTATCGTGAAATGGTAGAACAAGGTGTATTCTTGCCACCATCTCAATTCGAAGGTTTATTCTTATCGACAGCACATAGTGATGCAGATATTGAAGCGACGATTGCAGCGGCTGAAATTGCCATGTCAAAATTAAAAGCTTAATTGAATAAAGAAAATCGCTCTCCGTAAGGGGGGCGATTTTTTTTATTCATAAAGTCAGCTTTCCGTACATAAATCTGTAATGACATATAGTTTGGGAGGGGGAAAAGAAGTGGCAACAGATCATTCATTACGTTTTTCATTAAAAGAATCTGTTTGGTTCCAAAAAGGACAGGAAGTCGAAGAACTTTTGTCAATTTCGTTAGATCCAGACGTTGAGATAGAAGAGCTTGATCATGAGGTAATTGTGAGAGGGCAATTAGATTTAACGGGAGAGTATGTTGCAAGGCAAGATGATTCAGCTTATTCATTAAGAGATTTATCGCCAGCGAAGTCAATAGATTATGTAGAAACGAGAGAAGATGGGGTTAATGAACTTGTTCATTCCTTTCCGCTTGAAATATCAATCCCGAGAAACCGTGTGAAAGTAATTGAAGAACTATATGTATCTATCGAGGAATTTGATTATGAACTAAAGGAAAATGGTTGCTTACAATTATTAGCGGATATATCTATTACAGGTTTATGTGATGAAGAACGAATCGAGGATGAAGAGGAAGAGGAAGAAACGGCGTATGCTGAGTTGGAAGTTGATTCAGCGCAAGAGGATGAAAATAGACCGACGCCGCAAGTAGAAGAACCAGCTTATAAGGAATCAGATGAGTGGGAAGATTACGCGTTTGAACCGTTCCAACTAGAAGAAAGAAAAGAGCAGGAAGTAGAAGAAGAGGAAATAGAAGAACATGAATTTGTAGAGCGTGAAGAGGAGAAAGAAACAACGCCGCAATTTGAATTGTTCGGACGAAAAGATTTCAAGAAAGAAAAAGCGAAAAAACAAGAAGAGCAAGAAGAAGAAACGTATTCACAGCGAGATGAAAATGCGCTTTATTTAACGAAATTATTTACGAAAGAACCGGAAGAAGAATTTACAAAGTTAAGAATGTATTTCGTGCAAGAAGGAGATACGATTGAATCTGTTGCAGAACGTTATGAAACATCTGTACAAAACTTATACCGTGTCAATCAAACAGAAGATATATATTTAACTACAGGACAAATTATTTATATTCCTGTTTCAAGAGCAAAAGCGAAATAAGTGAGTGTTTTCACTCACTTATTTTTCTAAAGGCTATGTTTTGAATAGAAAGGGTTATTCGTATGGATATGGAATTACGAAATCGCTATGAACCCATTGTAAGGCAATATAGATTGGATACACAGCATATGGAAGAACACGGAAGCGTGACGAAAATTTATACGAATCAAGGTCCATATGCGCTCAAGAAAATAGAAGGCAGGAAGTTAGAGCGGAATAACTTTTTGCATCATATTCAATATTTAAAGGAGAAAGGCTTTTCAAATTATGTACCTATATATCATGCGACGGACGGAAATTATATTTTAAGTGACGGTACGTATAATTATTATTTAATGCCTTGGTTAGAGCGTGCGGAAGGGAACGGCGAGGATAATGATCAATACCATAAAATGTTTCAGACTCTCGGAACGTTGCATCAAAAAACGGTAAAAGAAGAAACGTATACAGAAGAGGATTTAGAAAAACATTATACAAATATATCCGATCGCTGGGAAAGTGATGGAGAGATGTTAGAAGAGTTTCTTGTAGAATCTGAAGCGAAGTGGTATATGTCTCCGTTTGAATTGCAATATTGTACGTACTATCATCATGTAATGAGGGCGCGTGAGTTTGCAACGAAGCAATTAAATGAGTGGAACGATGCAATGAAAGAAAAAGAAACAACGCGCATTACTTTTGTACATGGTAACGTATCGCTTAATCATTTTTTATTTGATTATGAACGGAATGGCTATTTTATTAGTTTAGAAAAATCGAAGTTTGCAACACCTGTGCAAGATATTGTAGGCTTTTATTCTCGGTCTTTAAACACATATCCAATTGCGCGAAGTGATCGGTTTGAATGGTATCAAATGTATCAAAAAAATTTCCCTTTTACGAAAGAAGAGCAACTACTCATGTTTGCGTATATGACGTATCCATCGCAATTTATTCGGCAAATCCAGTCTTATAAGAAAAGAAGAGAGCGGCGTAATGAGGAAAATGAACTTCTCGGAGTAAAGAGTTTGCAACAAGCGCATTGGCTCGTTAGTAATATAGAATATTTTCTTTCGCAATTACAAGCTGCCCAGCAAGGGAACGGATAAAACGGTAAGTAGAGGGTGCTTTAATTTATTAAAGAATATTTCGAAAAAATATGTAATACAAAGAAGATGATTTCTGTTGAGGCGGAAGTCATCTTCTTTGTATTGGGTTGATATCTATAGTGATTTACAGTTTTTCATTTTCTAATTGTGTAAAGGACTTGCAAGGATTTGGATGTGGATTATCATCGAAATATAAAAGCATCTGGCAATTTAATTAATGCTGAAAGAGTCGTTTATATTACTGGAATGTTTTTGTTTTTTTATATGATGATTAATAGTTATATTCATCTACTTTAGGAGAGGGATACGGTGGGAGAAACAATCCGAAATAAGAGGGATTTCTAACGCCGTTATGGTTGTATTTAAAGATAAGGTAATTTTTAGAATTTTTTGTATTTGTTTTCAAAAAAAGAAGGAGAAATGGTTTTTTTTTTTGTAGAATTTACCACGTGTAATAAAAACATTTTATAAGGAGTTGCTTTTATTGTGAAAAAAATCAAAAAACCTATACTCGTTTTATCAGCTGCTACTATGTTTTCATTGGTTGTTATACCGTCTACTAACACTTTTGCTGCAACAGCATCTGTTCCGAAAAAAATTGAACAGACTCCGGTGAATTCGTCTTATCAAGTTTATAATAGTCAAGGTGATTATACAGCTCATGGGGTCAAGCTTAAATCTATTTCTGTTGCTTTTAGAAGCGGTGGATGGTTACTGGAACAAATCATAAAACCTTTTAGTAAAGCAAACGCGAGTATAATTCGTTCCAAATCTAAAGCCATTGCAGATAAGTTAGATGAAATTACAGAAGTATCAATATTAGTAGTAGCAAGTGGGCTTAGATCCGTTGGCTTACCTGATGATGTAGCTAAAGCTTTGGCTAAAATTATAGTAGCGTTTGTGTTATAAAACATAATGTTTCCCGTATCTTAATTAAAGTACGGGGAACATTATGTTTTTATTTATAAGGGGGAGTATAATGCGAGAAATATTTAGTTTTGCTAGTGTTGCTTTTATTATTATTTGTTTTTATATAGTTAGTGTCTCTTTTTTTATCTATTTATTGAGTTTAATATCATTTTTAGGCATACGTATATTGGAGTGGAAATCGATTGTATTTTTTTCGCTTGGAACTTTTTTTTGGATGATTCCATATGAGGTAATATCACTACTACATAGTATTCGTGTTAGAAATAAAGCGATATTAAATCTTTTGGTTGCGTTATTAAATGTAATTTTATTTTCTTATTTTATTATTTGGTTAGATACAAAGATAAAAGGAATTTTATTCTCTAGTCAAGGATTGGTTGTATATATAATATTTATCATTATATTTTTAATAGGGATTCAAAAAAAGGGGGAACAGTTAGAGAAAAATGATAAATAACAAATCTGTATTTTTTAACAAGTCTATAAAGAGATAAAAGTCGTAGTTTCAAATTTATCTTGACGAATAAGGTTTCGTTTTTTACACTATTGTATATAATAATTAACAATCATATAAATGCCTTGAAGGGGAAGAGTATAACAAGAAACGTCTTCAGAGAGGAGAATCATTAGCTGGGAGATTCTCTAGATAGTTATGTTAGAAGGTAGCCCTGGAGCATCTTTTCTGAACGGAATAGTTCTCATTAGGAAAAGACGGATTTGTCCGTTATCAAATTAAGAGTATAAGCAAATTCCTGAATTTGTTTGTAAATAAAGGTGGTACCGCGATGTCCCTCGTCCTTTTTTGGATGAGGGGCATTTTTTATTTTAAGGAGGGAAAATAATGTCAAACACGGAAAAGAATTTACCAACTAAATATGATCATATGTCCGTTGAAGAAGGCCTTTATCAGTGGTGGTTAGAAGGCAAATATTTTGAAGCAACAGGAGACGAGAAGAAACAACCGTATACAATTGTAATTCCACCTCCGAACGTAACTGGTAAGTTACACTTAGGTCATGCTTGGGATACAACTCTTCAAGATATTTTAACTCGTACGAAGCGTATGCAAGGTTACGATGTATTGTGGCTTCCAGGAATGGACCATGCGGGTATCGCAACACAAGCAAAAGTAGAAGGGAAACTTCGTGAAGAAGGTATTTCACGTTACGATCTTGGCCGTGAGAAATTCCTTGAAAAGGCTTGGGAATGGAAAGAAGAATACGCTTCTCACATTCGTCAACAATGGGGGAAAGTTGGTTTAGGACTAGACTATTCTCGCGAACGTTTCACATTAGACGAAGGTTTATCTGATGCGGTTAATAAAGTATTCGTTCAATTATACGAAAAAGGCTTAATTTACCGCGGTGAATATATTATCAACTGGGACCCGGCAACACGCACAGCTCTTTCTGATATTGAAGTAATTCATAAAGAAGTTCAAGGTGCATTCTACCATATGAACTATCCGTTAACAGATGGATCTGGCCACATTCGTCTTGCAACAACTCGTCCAGAAACGATGCTTGGTGATACAGCGGTAGCAGTTCATCCAGAAGACGATCGTTACAAGCATTTAATCGGAAAAACAGTTACACTTCCAATCGTAGGCCGTGAGATTCCGATTATTGCTGATGAGTATGTAGAAAAAGATTTCGGAACAGGTGTTGTAAAAATTACGCCAGCTCATGACCCGAATGACTTTGAAGTAGGTAACCGTCATGACTTACCACGTATCTTAGTAATGAACGAAGATGGAACGATGAACGAAAAAGCTGGTAAGTATAACGGTATGGATCGTTTCGAGTGCCGTAAAGCGTTAGTAAAAGATTTACAAGAAGTGGGCGTATTAGTAGAAATCGAGCCTCATATGCATTCAGTAGGTCATAGTGAGCGTAGTGGTGCAGTTGTTGAGCCTTACTTATCAACACAATGGTTCGTAAAAATGGCTCCACTTGCTGAGAAGGCAGTAGCGCTTCAGCAAAAAGAAGAAGAGAAAGTAACGTTCGTACCAGAGCGTTTCGAAAACACATATTTACGTTGGATGGAAAATATTCACGACTGGTGTATTTCTCGTCAATTATGGTGGGGACACCGTATTCCAGCTTGGTATCATAAAGAAACTGGTGAAGTATACGTAGGTACAGAAGCACCAGCAGATATTGAAAACTGGAATCAAGATAACGACGTACTTGATACATGGTTCAGTTCAGCACTATGGCCATTCTCAACACTTGGTTGGCCAAATGAAGATGCAGCAGACTTCAAGCGTTACTATTCAACAGATGCACTAGTAACTGGTTATGACATCATCTTCTTCTGGGTATCTCGTATGATTTTCCAAGGTTTAGAGTTTACAGGCGAGCGTCCATTTAAAGATGTATTAATTCACGGTTTAGTTCGTGATGAGCAAGGACGTAAAATGAGTAAATCTCTTGGTAACGGTATTGACCCAATGGAAGTTATCGAGAAGTACGGTGCAGATGCAATGCGTTTCTTCTTATCAACGGGAAGTGCACCAGGTCAAGATTTACGCTTCAGCATGGAGAAAGTAGAATCTACTTGGAACTTCATTAATAAAATTTGGAATGCATCACGTTTCGTATTAATGAACATGGATGACATGAAATATGAAGAAATCGATTTAACTGGTGAAAAATCAGTTGCAGATAAGTGGATTTTAACTCGCTTAAATGAAACAATCGAAAGCGTAACACGTAACATGGATAAATATGAGTTCGGTGAAGCTGGTCGCTCATTATACAACTTTATTTGGGATGATTTCTGTGACTGGTACATTGAAATGGCGAAACTTCCTCTATACGGTGAAGATGAAGCAGCTAAGAAAACAACTCGTTCTATTTTAGCTTACGTATTAGACCAAACAATGCGTCTATTACACCCATTCATGCCATTCGTAACAGAGAAGATTTGGCAACATTTACCGCACGAAGGCGAATCTATTACAGTAGCAGCGTGGCCAACAGTTCGCGAAGATTTACAAGATACAGAAGCTGCAGCAGAAATGCACCTTCTAGTTGATATCATTCGCTCTGTTCGTAACATTCGTGCAGAAGTTAATACGCCAATGAGCAAAAAAGTTCAAATGCAAATTAAAGCAAAAGACGAGGCTGTACTTGCTCAACTTACGAAAAACAGCTCTTACATTGAGCGTTTCTGTAACCCAAGCGAATTAACAATTCAAACGGACTTACAAGCGCCAGAAAAAGCAATGACTGCAATCGTAACAGGTGCAGAGTTATTCTTACCGTTAGCTGATCTTATCAATCTTGATGAAGAGAGAGCACGTCTTGAGAAAGAGCTTGAGAAGTTCGATAAAGAAGTAGAACGTGTACAGAAGAAACTTTCAAACCAAGGTTTCGTAGCGAAAGCTCCTGCAGCAGTTATTGAAGGAGAGCGTGCGAAAGAGCAAGATTACCTAGAAAAACGCGAAGCAGTTCGTCAACGTCTAGCGGATCTTGAGAAATAAAAATGTTTTTTAGAGACTCACTATATTGGTGAGTCTCTTTTCTTTGCGTATAATAGAATGATGAAGGTTGTTTTTTGAAAGGGGAAAGCATACGTGATACATACATACGAAGAAGCGATAGGGTGGATTCATAGCCGATTGAAGTTTGGTATTAAACCAGGATTAGAAAGAATGAGATGGATGCTAGAAGAACTCGGAAATCCAGAACGTCACATAAAATGTGTTCATCTTGCTGGTACAAATGGAAAAGGTTCAACGTTAACATATATGCGCTACATGTTAGAAAATGCAAAATATAAGGTAGGAACATTTACCTCCCCTTATATTGAAACATTTAACGAGCGTATTAGTGTGAATGGAACGCCAATTGCAGATGAAGAGATTACTGAACTTGTAAAGATGGTAAAGCCAGTCGTTGAAAAACTAGATGAGACGGATTTAGGGGAAGCGACTGAGTTTGAAATTATTACTGTTATGGCAATTTGTTATTTCGGTAAAGTTAATTTCTGTGATGTTGTTTTATTTGAAACAGGGCTTGGAGGGCGCTTTGATTCTACGAATGTGATTCATCCAGTTCTCACGATTATTACGAATATCGGTCACGATCATATGCATATTTTAGGTAATACATTAGGAGAAATTGCATATGAAAAGGCGGGGATTATTAAATCTGGTGTTCCGGTTATTACTGGTGTGCAAGATGAGGAAGCGTTGCAAGTCATTCAAAAAGTTGCAAAGGAAAATCAGGCAAACTTATACGAGATGGGCAACCATTTTACATCGTTACATAAACAGTCTAGTGAAGATGGAGAACAGTTCGATTTCACTTGTCCTTTCGCCTCTTTTGAAGATGTGCGAATCACAATGAAAGGCAGCCATCAAGTAGGAAACGCAGCACTTGCACTTATGGCAGTCATGTATGTAAAAATATACTTATCATTTTTAATTGAGGAAGAAGAAATAAGAACTGGATTACAGGAAGCGTATTGGGTGGGGCGCTTTGAAAAACTGCAAAGTAATCCGGATATTATTATAGATGGTGCTCATAACCCAGAAGGTATTGAAAGTCTTGTGAAAACGGTAGAATCACATTACAAAGATAAAAATGTAATAGTTTTATTTACTGCCCTTGGTGATAAACAATTGCACAATATGGTAGGTCAATTAGAAAGCATCGCCGATGAAATTATTTTTACAACATTCGCCTTTGATCGTGCTATTTCAGCAGGCGAGCTTGCATCGTATGCAAAGGAAGAGTCAAAATTAGTTTTTGACAATTGGAAAGAGGCAATTGATACGAAGGTTGAAATGCTTGGAGAAAATGATGTTTTTATCATAACAGGTTCTCTTTATTTCATTTCGGAAGTTCGAAAATATATTCGCGAAAAAAACTAGATAGTCTTTGCTATCTAGTTTTTTTGTTCTACAAATGAAGTCAAATGCATACATATAAGATAAATATATAGGGTTATTTGGCGAATTCCTCTGACAAATATCTCGTTTTTTTGTGAAATGAATATGATATGATGCGGACAACGATAAGAGGTGAGGTGTGAGTGTATGGACAAGCAATCACGAACGATCTCAGTGAAAGTGAATGGAACAGAAGCGAAGTATGAGGAGAAGAAGAAAGATGAATTTGACTGGATGGTAGTAGAAAGTGAAAGGCCAAAAAACGTTGTTCCGTTTCAAAAATCGAAAGTAGCGTCTACGGAAAAAAATCGAAAGAAGTGGAGCAATACGTTAATTGCAATCGTTGCAACTGCAATTATTATTGGTACGGCGTTTGGGATGGGGATGCTACAGTTACTGAAAGGACAAGGTGCCACAGGAGGAAGCGAAGTAACAGCTTCGAAGCAGATGCGAAAGGAAGAATCAAAGGTGGGTGGAACGGCAGAACAAACACCAGCACCAAAAGAGGAAAAAACAAAAGCACAGACAGGAACGTCATTAGATCCAATGAAATTATTTTTTGTTCAAGGAGGAATCTATTCTTCTGAAGAAAAGGGACAGGCCGCTCTTGAAGAGTGGAAAGGTAATGGAGGTGTAGCAGCCTTAAAACCGAGCGGTGATAAGTATGCATTAGTTGTTGGTATTGCTAGCGATGAACAAGGCATAAACCAATTAATGACGCAGTATAAAAATGATAATGTCTCCGTATTGAAAAAGGACTGGGATATAACAGATAAAGCGTTACTGAAAGATGATAAAGAAGTTGGGGCGTTTTTAACAAAAGTACAGCCATTATATACTCATTTAGCAAAATATGCTTCTAGCGTACAAGCTAGTGAAAAAAGTAATGCAAAAGATATAAGTGCGATCGAAAAAGAGTGGAAAGCGATTGAAAAAGAAGGGAAAAGTATGAAGCAGGAGGAAGCAAAGAAATTGTATATGTACACTTCAGTAGCTGTGCAAACAGTGAAGGACGGCAAAGGTGATAAGGAGTCTTTGGCGAAATTAAATCAAGTTATCATTGATGGTATACTTTCATACGAAAAAATTGTTTCACAAAAGGTGAAATAATAGGATAATGAAATGACGAAGGAAGAAGTGTAGAGGCTTCTTTCTTTTCTTTTGAATTTAGAGTAAAGTGCTTTCTCTATGACAGGAATATAATCGTGTTTTAGTAAGGAAGTATTATTTTGTTTAGAGAAAATAATATTTCTTTTATTTGTGGACAAACTATTCCTTTGATACGATTGATATAAATGATTCTGCTTCATGTGAGAAAGGAAGGAGAAAATATGAGAAAAATTATTTTAGCTTCAGGATCACCTCGCAGGAAGGAATTGCTTGAGTTAGCGAGTGTACCATTTGAAATTATTGTAAGTGAAGTAGAAGAAACGATTGGTGCGTATTCATCACCTTCTGATATTGTTATGTCCCTCGCCCTGCAAAAAGCATCTGCGGTAGCAGAATATAACAGTGATCATATTGTGTTAGGTGCAGATACAATTGTTACATATGAATCGCGTATTCTTGGAAAGCCATCTAATGAGGCTGAGGCGAAAGAAATGTTGCAATTGTTATCAGGGAAAACACATGAAGTGTATACAGGTGTTGCAATTATAGCAAAAGACAAAACAGTCACTTTTTACGAGCGTACAGAAGTTACGTTTTGGGAATTAACAGAAGAGGAAATTGACGCATACATTGCATCAAAAGAGCCTTTGGATAAAGCAGGAAGTTATGGGATTCAAGGTAAAGGGTCTATTTTTGTTCAACATATTCAAGGGGACTACTATAGTGTAGTTGGGTTACCAATTTCACGTCTTGTTCGGGAATTAAAACAATTTAATATTGATGTAACCCATGCGTAAAACTGCATGGGATTTTCTTTGAGAGAACAAATAAAGGGGTGGAGAAATGAACGGTATTCGTGATGTTGTCAAAGAAGAACAGCCACGGGAGCGTTTATTGTTAGAAGGGGCTGGAAGTTTATCCAATCGGGAGCTTCTTGCAGTGTTACTCAGAACAGGTTCTAAAGACGAAACAGTTTTAAAGTTATCGGATAAAATTTTGCATCATTTTGATGGTTTACGTATGTTGAAAGACGCAACGCTAGAAGAGTTAGTGAGTATACATGGTGTTGGAGTTGCGAAGGCATCACAGCTCATCGCTGCTTTTGAACTCGGTAGAAGAATGGTGCGTTTAGAATATCAAAATAGATACAGCATTCGAAGCCCGGAAGATTGCGCCAGATATATGATGGAAGAAATGCGCTTCCTGCAGCAGGAGCATTTTGTATGTCTCTATTTGAACACAAAGAATCAAGTTATACATAGGCAAACGATTTTTATTGGAAGTTTAAACTCTTCAATTGTACATCCCAGGGAAGTTTTTAAAGAAGCATTTCGCCGTGCAGCAGCCTCTATCATATGTCTTCATAACCATCCCTCAGGAGACCCTGCGCCGAGCCGAGAAGATATTGAAGTAACAAAATGCTTAGTAGAATGCGGCAGGATTATCGGAATTGAAGTGCTCGATCATATTATAATAGGTGACCATAAATTCGTGAGTTTAAAGGAAAAAGGTCATATTTAAGACTATGCTTTTTACTTATTTTGTTTTATAATGTGATTTATGAGTTTTTTGTAGAAAATTATCTACAAAAAGGATAAAGATATAAAAAACGTACTGTTTTTATAATATAAAGTAAGAAAAAATGAGTCCGTGAAAACAAGAAAGGAAGATAAATAATATGTTTGGATTTGGTGGCTTTACTCGCGATCTTGGAATAGACTTAGGAACTGCGAACACGCTTGTATATGTAAAGGGAAAAGGTGTAGTTTTACGTGAACCTTCAGTAGTAGCGTTACAAACTGATACGAAACAAATCGTTGCTGTAGGTAGCGATGCAAAACAAATGATTGGTCGTACACCAGGAAACGTTGTGGCACTTCGCCCGATGAAAGACGGTGTAATTGCTGATTACGAAACGACAGCAACAATGATGAAATATTACATTCAACAAGCTCAAAAATCAAATGGATTCTTCTCACGTAAGCCTTATGTAATGGTATGTGTACCATCTGGTATTACAGCTGTAGAAAGACGTGCAGTAATCGATGCGACTCGTCAAGCTGGTGCTCGTGATGCTTATCCTATCGAAGAACCATTTGCAGCAGCAATTGGTGCAAACTTACCTGTTTGGGAACCAACTGGTAGCATGGTTGTTGATATCGGTGGCGGTACAACAGAAGTTGCAATCATTTCTTTAGGTGGTATTGTAACAAGTCAATCAGTTCGTGTTGCTGGTGATGATATGGATGATTCAATCATTCAGTACATTAAGAAAAGCTACAACTTAATGATCGGTGAAAGAACAGCTGAAGCATTAAAATTAGAAATCGGTTCTGCAGGCGAGCCAGAAGGTATCGAGCCTATGGAAATTCGTGGTCGTGATTTAGTAAGTGGTTTACCAAAAACAGTACTAATTCAACCAGAAGAAATTGCAGATGCATTAAAAGATACAGTAGATGCCATTGTAGAATCTGTTAAAAATACGTTAGAGAAAACTCCACCAGAATTAGCGGCAGACATTATGGACCGTGGCATCGTATTAACAGGTGGCGGAGCATTACTACGTAATTTAGATAAAGTAATTAGTGAAGAAACAAATATGCCAGTTCTTGTTGCAGAAGATCCATTAGATTGCGTAGCAATTGGAACGGGTAAAGCATTAGACAATATCGATCTTTTCAAAACTGCTGCTCGATAATATTGCAAAATAAAAATCAATGAAATTAAGAGGGTGTGAACGTGCCACAGTTTTTCTTAAACAAAAGATTAATTGTTTTGTTAGTTAGTATTATTCTTCTCGTGGCATTGATTGGAATCTCATTGAAAGAACGGAACAGTTTAACATGGCCAGAGCAGTTTGTTAAAGACACTGTCGGTGTTGTAGAACGTGTATTCCAAAAGCCAGCGAAATACGTAGCTGGATTCTTCGAAAATGTAGAGGATGTAAAGCGCACGTATGAAGAGAATAAAGAATTAAAAGCAAAATTAGACAATTATGCAGGTCTATCAGGGAAAGTAAAACAATTAGAAGATGATAACAAGAAGTTACAAGAGTTAACGGGTAAAGATAAGTTAAATAGCGGTTATACTGAAATTCCAGCGACTGTTGTTTCTCGTAATCCAGATAAATGGTACGATTTAGTTGGACTTGATAAAGGGGCACAGCAAGGAATAAAAAAAGATATGGCTGTATTAACTCCACAAGGTTTAGTGGGACGAGTGAAAAGTGTATCTCAGTTTACATCATCAGTAGAATTGTTAAGTTCTATGAGCCGAACAAATCGTGTTTCTGCTATCGTACAAGGGAATGAGAAAATCTTTGGATTGATTGAAGGTTACGATAAAGAAAAGCACTTACTTCTTTTCACAAAGATTGGTTCTGATGCACCGGTAGATAAGGATCAACTAGTTGTAACATCTGGGCTCGGTGATATTTTCCCGAAAGGTCTTGTAATTGGAAAAATCGTTGAAGTTCAGCAGGATCCATACGGTTTAACAAAAACAGCTTATGTAAAGCCAGCCGCTGATTTAAATGACGTAGAGCATGTTGTAGTTGCGAAACGTGAAACGCCTTCAGCGCCATTAGAATAGGAGGGGGAGAAGAGATGATGAAGATTTTAAAAAGAGCAGCTCTTCCTCTTTTGCTCCTTTTTGCTTTTTTATTTGAAAATATGTTTGCTACTATTGTTCCAACAGAGGTTTTTTGGAAAGACAGTATAGCATCACCTCATTTCTTTATCATTGTGTTATGTTTTATTACTGTGTACTATAGTCCGGTCCAAGGGATTTATTACGGACTATTATTTGGTTTCTTATTTGATACCGTATACACGGAACTTGTTGGTATATATATTTTTGCGTATCCGATTTTAGTTTATTTAGTTTATAGTGTGATGAAGGTACTACAATTGAATTTATTTATTGTTACTTCTATCGTACTAGCTAGCATAGTAGCATTAGAGTATTATGTGTATGGATTTTTAACTTTGTTAGGACGTACTCATATGTCGGCGTATGTCTTTTTCACAGATCGTCTCCTGTCTACTTTATTGCTAAATGCAATTTTCTTATTGATAGTTTGTTTCCCACTGAGACGATATTTAGTGCGTCTTTCAAAAGCGATGGAAGAAAAAGAAAAAAGGATTTTCTAATTTTATGTCGAATTGAATCGGTGGGGTGAACTTTAGTGGAAGAAAAAAAGCAACAAAATGTAACAATAAAAGGGACAAAAGACGGAATAACCCTTCATTTAGATGATTGTTGTTCATTCTCTGAATTATTGAAGGAATTGGATGAAAAGCTTTCTACACATTACTATGATGGTGATGGACGCTCTTTAATTGAAGTGCATGTGAAAGTAGGAAACCGTTATTTAACAGAAGTCCAACAAGAAGAGATTCGTACGTTAATTCGTAATAAAAAGAATCTCGTTGTGGATTCGATTGAAAGTGATGTTATAACGAAAGAGGAAGCAATAGCTTGGAAAGAAGAAACAGAAATCGTCCCTATTTCCAAAATTGTTCGCTCTGGACAAGTTTTACATGTAAAAGGAAATTTATTGTTAATTGGTGATGTTAATCCAGGCGGAACGGTTATCGCTGGGGGGAATATTTTTGTCGTAGGATCATTAAGAGGAATTGCACATGCGGGGTATTATGGGGATTCAGATGCTGTAATCGCTGCATCTGTTATGAACCCGATGCAACTTCGAATTAGTGATGTGGCAATGCGGGCTCCGGAAGAGAAAGAAGACGGAGCGGAGGCGGCAGAATGTGCGTATATTAATGAGAACAATCACATTGTTGTCGATCGACTGCAACTTCTCACTCATCTTAGACCTAATTTAACAAAGTTAGAAAGGGGAATTGTATAGCTGTGGGAGAGGCAATAGTAATTACATCTGGAAAAGGCGGTGTAGGTAAAACTACAACGTCTGCGAACATTGGGACAGCCCTAGCGTTATCTGGAAAGAAAGTGTGCTTAATTGACACAGATATCGGTCTTCGAAACTTAGACGTAGTAATGGGGCTGGAAAATCGTATTGTATTTGATCTTGTTGATGTCGTTGAAGGGCGTTGCCGTTTACCTCAGGCTCTTATTAAAGATAAACGTTTTGATGATCTTTATTTATTACCTGCAGCACAAACGAGTGATAAATCAGCGGTAACACCTGAACAAATGGATGAATTAATACAAGTATTACGTCAAGATTATGATTACATATTAATTGATTGTCCTGCGGGGATTGAGCAGGGATTTAAAAACGCGGTAGCTGGTGCGGATAAAGCAATTGTTGTTACGACGCCAGAAGTATCCTCAATGCGCGATGCGGATCGTATTATCGGGCTTTTAGAAAAAGAGGATATTGAACCACCGAAACTTGTTATTAATCGTGTGCGTAGTCATATGCTTCATGAACAGGATATGTTAGATGTTGATGAAATCGTACGTACATTGTCAATCGAGCTTCTTGGTGTTGTCGAAGATGATGATGAAGTTATTCGTGCTACAAATACAGGTGAACCTGTAGCGTTGCAACCGAGCGGAAAAGCAGCGTTAGCTTATCGTAATATTGCAAGACGTTTGTTGGGTGAGAATGTCCCATTACAAGCATTTGAACAAGAAAAGGTATCGGTATTTACAAAGATGAAAAACTTCTTTGGAATCCGTTAAAAGCACTTCGCATATTTGCGGAGTGCTTTCTTTTTTCTTCACACGAATATCTTCCATACCTAGCTCATACATATGTACAAACTGTATACAACTGTTTCTATGTACATTAGCTTAACGAAAGAAAGGAGACAGTATGAAGAATAGACGTGTAGAAGAAATTAAAAAACGGATTGCGAAGAGGAAGGCAGAGCAAGAAAGGATGGAGGAAGAGCAGTATTTTACTGGAGGGAATTTTGATAGTGAAACAGTATTTATTGAAGATGGAGAAAAGGAAATTCATCCTTTATTTCGAAAAGAAGTGTTTTTCTTCAAAGTATTGTTATCAGCAATATTAGTTCTTTCTGTCGCTATTTTATATAAGAATGCACCAGCTTCTTTCGACGGTGCTAAAGCTGTTACAGAAAAAGTGATGAAAGAAGAATTTCAGTTTGCTACTGTAGCGAAATGGTACGAAAAACAGTTTGGAAAACCGCTCGTGTTCTATTCGCCTAATGAGAAAAAAGAAGAAATGATTCAGCAAAAAGATTATGCCATTCCTGCTTCCGGAAAGGTGATGCAAGGGTTTCAAAAAAATGGCCAAGGTGTATTTGTACAAACAGCTACAAATGCAACTGTTGAGTCAGTGAATGAAGGGCTAGTAGTTTTTGCGGGCAAGAAAGAGGAACTTGGTAATACAGTTCAAATTCAGCATGCAGATGGTACGGAGTCATGGTATGCAAATTTAAATGATATGTCAGTGAAATTATATGATTATGTTTCAAAGAAACAAAAAATTGGAACAGTGAATAATGATGCGAATAATAAAAATGGTAAGTTTTATTTCGCAATAAAAAAGGACGAAAAATTTATTGATCCGATTCAGGTGATTTCATTTGATTAAATATAGAGATGTTTTAACAAAGATTTCAGTACATCCGTTGTTTTGGGTTATTATTGTCATTGGTATTTTCACGGCACGTTTTAAAGAGTTACTACTGTTATTTTGTATCGTTCTCATCCATGAACTTGGGCATGCTTTTGCAGCGGCACACTATAATTGGCGTATTAAGAAGATTCAACTTTTGCCGTTTGGTGGTGTGGCTGAGCTTGAGGAACATGGGAATAAATCATTGAAAGAGGAACTAGTTGTTGTAATTGCAGGACCTATTCAACATATTTGGATGATGGCGGTAGGCTATATGTTGTTTGAAGCTGGTTGGCTTCATGCGGAATTATATTATTTCTTTATGTGGAATAATATAATTATTTTAGCGTTTAATTTACTACCTATTTGGCCTCTTGATGGTGGAAAAGTATTGTTTAACGTACTATCATATCGTTTTCCTTATTTACAAGCACATGAAAAGATGATGAAATTATCATGTGTTTTTTTTAGTGTCATACTAGGGTGGCAGTTACTTTGGAATAGTAATAATATTATGATGTGGGTACTACTCATATTTTTAGCGGTGTCGTTATATCAAGAATGGAAGCAAAGACGGTATGCCTTTATGCGTTTTTTATTAGAACGTTATTATGGGAACAAAAGAGGAATTGAAAAGATTGCACCGATTGAGGTGCAATCAGAAGATCATTTATATAAGATATTCACAAAATTTCGTAGAGGATATAAGCATTCTATTATCGTCCGCGGAAAATATAAAGAACATTACACATTGGATGAAAATGAATTGCTTTATGCGTATTTTACTGAAAAACGAACAACTTCATCTGTTGAAGAATTAATCGGTTAGTGTTGACGTTAGCACTAACCTTTTATTATTGTAAAAGCAAAGAAGATTATAAAGTGAGGAAAGTATTTTGAAAACGTTATATATGAACTACGCTGGATCGGAAAAACGCGTTGCAATTGAAGAGAAGAAGAAAATTGTTGAGTTTTTATGGAAACGAAATGAAGAACAAGAGATTGTTGGGCATATTTATGTTGGACGTATCGTAAGAACGATTGCTGGAATGAATGCGGCTTTTGTAAATATAGGTTTAGAAAAACATGCTTATCTTTCGTACGATGATGTACCATCTTCTTATCATATACATGAAGGAAAAGCGGTACTCGTACAAGTTGTAAAAGAGGCAATTGATACGAAAGGACCAAAATTGACAGCAAATATAGAATTTACCGGGAAATATGTCGTTTATATGCCATATGATGAAATGCGTGCGGTTTCTCGGAAAATAAAAAACAATAAAAGAAGGCAACAATTACTCCAAATTGAAGTAGAAGGGAAAGGAGGTTATATTTTCCGCTCAGCTTCTGAAAAAGGAGAAATTGAAGAAATACAAGCTGAAATGCAAAGGTTACAGCAGTTATATGAAGAGTTAAAAAGAAAAGAGGGCCAAGGAAAGGCACCGTTACTAGTCCATCGGCCAGCAACCTTTTTAGATCGTGTATTTCAAGAGAATCCAATTGAAACGATTGAAAAAGTAGTTGTAGATACAAGAAGTATAGTAAAAGAATTAGAAGAAAAAGTCGGCAAAGAAAAAATATCTTTTTATAATGAAAAGTCTTCAATATTTAACCATTTTGGCATAGAGCGTGAGATTGAGAAAGCACTTCAAAAAATTGTGTGGCTCCCAAATGGTGCTTATTTAATTGTGGAACAAATGGAGACGATGACTGTAATTGATGTGAATACGGGTAAGTTTACTGGAAAACAGAATTTACAAGATACAGTCCTTCGTACAAATGAAGTAGCAGCTGAAGAGATAGCGCGTCAATTAAGACTCCGTGATATTGGTGGTATGATATTAATTGACTTTATTAATATGAAAAGAAGAGAAGATAAAGAAAAGATAAGAGAATGTCTCATCGCTGCTATGCAACATGATCGCACATATACAAGAGTGCTCGGGTTCACAGAGTTAGGGATTTTAGAGATGACACGTAAACGTAAAAAACATTCTTTACGCGACGTATTACTTGAAGAGTGTGCACCGTGCAAAGCGACGGGTTATGTCATGTCATATGAAACGATTGCGTATGAGCTAGAGAGAGAGCTAATTACATATGGCAATATAGAAGATGAGGCAGTATTAATCTCTGCACCTAAAGAATTACAAAAACAATTTTTGCAAAAAGAATTACAAAAAAATATTCCATTTGAAATTTATTTCAAAGATGATATGATCGAAAAGTACGCTATTATCCGTTTTGGAAGTAAAAAAGAAATTATAGAACGGAAAAAATAGTTATTAGAACTTTCATTGACAATAGTCTATGATTCATGATAACATCTTTATGTTATAGTTTATAGCACCTAAACGGCTATATGCTACAACCGCACAAGACAGGTTCCTTAAAGGCATTTATGTCTACCTCGTTTTTGGCGAGTCTTAGTAATTAAGAGGAGGTGCAAGTATGTACGCAATTATCGAAACAGGTGGAAAACAAATCAAAGTTGAAGCTGGTCAAGAAATCTACATTGAAAAATTAGATGTTGAAGCTGGTGAAACTGTTACTTTTGACAAAGTTCTTTTCGTTGGTGGCGAAAACGTGAAAGTTGGTAGCCCAGTTGTAGAAGGTGCAACAGTTACTGCGAAAGTTGAAAAACACGGTCGCGCTAAGAAAATCATCGTTTTCAAATACAAAGCGAAAAAGAACAATCGTAAGAAACAAGGTCATCGTCAACCTTACACTAAGCTAGTTGTTGAAGCTATCAACGCTTAATTCTGGTTAACATGATTAAAATTACGATAAGTCGCACGAAATTAGGAAGTATCCAATCATTTAAAATGACTGGACATGCCGATTATGCGCCACATGGACAAGATCTTGTCTGTGCTGGAACTACAGCGGTTGTGTTTGGTTCCATAAATGCTGTGGAAGAACTTTGTAATGTGCAGGCAACTATTGAACTCGGAAGTGATGGTGGATTCTTAACGTATGAATTGCCTAATGATTTAGACGTTCATACAGCAGAAAAAGCACAGATACTTTTAGAAGGATTGGTTGTTTCGCTTAAGACGATCGAACTTGATTACGGAAAGTATATCCGTTTAATAGAAAAAGTGCAGGAGGTGTAACGTATGTTAAGATTAGATCTTCAGTTTTTCGCATCTAAGAAAGGTGTAGGTAGTACAAAGAACGGTCGTGACTCTCAGTCAAAACGTCTTGGTGCTAAACGCGCAGATGGTCAAACGGTTACAGGTGGTTCAATTCTTTACCGTCAACGCGGTACAAAAATTTATCCAGGTGTTAACGTTGGTCGTGGTGGCGATGACACTTTATACGCGAAAGTTGACGGCGTAGTACGCTTCGAGCGTCTTGGCCGTGACCGCAAACAAGTGAGCGTATATCCTGTTGCTCAAGAAGCATAAGAACTCACGGAAAACTCTAACCTGAGTGCAGGTTAGAGTTTTTCTATATTAAGGAGTATCTAAATGAATAAAAAATGGACAATTATAGATGCATTGCGCCATTCAAGACATGATTGGCTCAATCGTATGCAGATGGTGAAAGGAAACCTTTCCCTTGGAAAAGTGGAAGAAATTCATAGTCTCATCGATCGTTTTGTCCAAGAAGCGAGACAAGAATCCAATCTGATGGGGCTATCAATGCCTTTATTTTCAGAGTGGATTTTAACATATAATTGGAAACAGCAGCCGTGCTTATTGGAGTACGAAGTATTAGGGAATTTACATAACTTATCTCACTTAGATGAGACTGTATGTACATGGACGAATCAATTTTTCTCAATGCTTCAGCATAGTTTAGACGTATATGTTGAAAATTATGTTTGTATCACAATTGAATGTGACGCGGAGAATGCTCGTTTCTTTTTTGATTTTCGTGGTAAGCTAACGAGTGTAGAAGAACTACAGAATTGGCTTGCGAACCAAAACAATAAATGGTATTCCATTTCTTATACAGTAAGAGACGAAGAAGTCTCAGTTATATTACAACCAATTGAAAAAAGTGTGGTGAAATAATGTTTGTAGATCAGGTCAAGATATATGTAAAAGGCGGCGACGGTGGTAACGGAATGGTTGCGTATCGTCGTGAGAAGTATGTTCCAAAAGGTGGTCCAGCAGGTGGCGACGGTGGTAAAGGTGCAGATGTTGTTTTCGTTGTTGAAGAAGGCTTACGTACATTAATGGACTTCCGCTACCAACGTCATTTCAAAGCTGATCGCGGTCAGCACGGAATGAGTAAAGGTCAGCACGGCCGTAAATCTGAAGATTTAATCGTTAAAGTTCCGCCAGGAACAGTAGTAAAAGATGAAAAAACTGGTCAAATTCTTGCGGATTTAGTAACACATGGACAAACAGCTGTAATTGCAAAAGGTGGCCGCGGCGGCCGTGGTAACTCACGTTTCGCAACAGCTACGAACCCAGCGCCAGAAATCGCTGAGAATGGGGAACCAGGTCAAGAACGTGATGTCATTCTAGAACTTAAAGTACTAGCAGACGTTGGACTTGTTGGATTCCCAAGTGTAGGTAAATCTACATTATTATCTGTCGTATCATCAGCACGTCCGAAAATTGCAGAGTATCACTTCACAACAATCGTTCCAAATCTTGGTGTTGTTGAAACTGGTGATAACCGCAGCTTCGTTATGGCTGACCTTCCTGGACTAATTGAAGGCGCACATGCCGGCGTTGGACTTGGTCATCAATTCCTGCGTCATATTGAGCGTACACGTGTAATCGTGCATGTAATTGATATGTCTGGTTTAGAAGGCCGTGATCCATATGAAGATTACGTAACGATTAATAATGAATTAAAAGAATACAATCTTCGCTTAACGGAGCGTCCACAAGTTGTTGTTGCAAACAAAATGGATATGCCAGATGCAGAAGAAAACTTACAAGCATTTAAAGAGAAAGTGGGAGACGAAGTAAAAATCTTCCCAATCTCAGCTGTAACAAGACAAGGTGTTCGTGACTTACTGTTTGAAGTAGCGAACTTAATAGAAACAACACCAGAATTCCCAATACATGAAGTTGCGGATGAGTCTGATACAAGTGTAATGTACAAATTTGATACTGAAGGTGTTAAATTTGAAATTACACGTGAAAGTGATGGCACGTTTGTTATCTCTGGTTACGATATCGAGAAAACATTCAAGATGACAGACTTCTCACGTGATGAATCTGTACGTCGTTTCGCTCGTCAAATGCGCGGAATGGGTATTGATGAAGCGCTTCGTGCACGTGGTGCAAAAGACGGAGATATTGTAAAAATTCTTGAATATGAATTTGAATTTATCGACTAAGACTGCCGAAATACGGCAGTCTTTTTTTATATCGTAAAAGTCTGATTTATACAGGAAAAAATCCCCACTAATTAAATTTTCAATTTATAATAGAAAAAGAAGTAGTTTTATAAGAACATTTTATGGGGAGAAAGTGAAAATGTATAAAATATTAATTGTAGAAGATGATGAGAAAATCGCGGGGATATTAGAGGAACATTTAGAAAGGTATGGCTATCAGTCATTTAGAGCAAGTGATTTACGACATATAAAAGATGAGTTTGTAAAAGTAAATCCACATCTCGTGTTACTTGATATTAATTTACCGTATTTTGATGGTTTCTATTGGTGTCGTCAAATCCGCACTGTATCGAATGCACCAATTATTTTTGTTTCTGCAAGAACGGGGGAAATGGATCAAGTAATGGCAATTGAAAATGGCGGAGATGATTACATTACGAAGCCATTCCATTTAGACATTGTAATGGCTAAGGTAAAAAGTGCACTTCGTCGTGGGTATGGTGAGTATGCTTCTGCGGCAGAAAGCGATTGTTTAGGTGTAAATGGACTGTTGTTATTCCCATCTCAGCACGTTGTTGAGTGGCAAGGGCAACAAACAGAACTGACAAAAAATGAATTTTACTTATTAGAGTGTTTAATGAAACAAGCAGATCAATATGTAACGCGCGAAGAATTGTTAGAAGCCCTCTGGGATGAGGTAGCTTTTGTTGATGATAATACATTAACCGTAAATGTAAAACGTGTAAGAAAGAAACTAGAGGAGCTAGGCATTAAAAATGCAATTGTAACGAAACGTGGATACGGTTATGCGCTTCTTACAGAGTGGGGAGAAGGCCATGAAGGTTAAAGATTACCTCATGGACCGCTTTTCTTTAATTCTTTCTTACATTGTTAGCCTCTGTTTATTTGGGCTCGTTTTGCAGTTGCAAAGTCTTTTAGAAAAGCGATCTATTGATTGGAATACGTGGTTATACGGACTTTTATTAGGGACAGTTGTTTTTACTGTATATCTCATTTACGATTACCGAAAACGGAGTGTGTTTTTAAAGAGGATTGAAAAGTATGTTACTGGCGGAAATACATTACATGATTCCTTACTTATTGATACTTCTTATACGGCAGAGCAAGAGATGGTCGTTGAATCGTTTACGCTATTAAGACAGCAATATATGAATGAAGTTCATAAACAACATGCAAAAGAACAACAGCAAATGATATTTATGAACCAATGGATTCATCAAATGAAAACACCGGTATCTGTTATTGAGTTACTATTACAGAAGTTTGGTAAAGAGCATCGTGAAGCAAGGGCAACAGTTGAAAGTATTCGTGAAGAAAATAATCGCATACTAAATGGTTTAGATTTAGCGTTACATATGGCAAGGTTAGAACAGTTTGCGAAAGATTATAAAGTAGAAGTAGTAAATGTGATAGATATTATTAGAGGTATTATTAATGAAAATAGAAAGTCTTTCATTCAATCGTCTGTATTTCCGAAAGTGATGTTTGAGGAAGATACTTGTATGGTTGCCTCTGATAGAAAATGGCTCAGTATTGCTATAGGACAAATTGTTGTAAATGCAATTAAGTATACAAAAATTTCGGAAGCAGAGAAAAAGGAAATTCAATTTCAAATTGAAGAGAAAGATCAAAAGGTGTTATTACATATTAAGGACAATGGAATCGGTATTCCAGAGCAAGATGTAAAGCGTATATTTGATCCATTCTTTACAGGGGTAAATGGCCGGAAAACGAGAGAAGCGACTGGAATGGGTTTATATATTACGAAGGAAATTTGTGATAATTTACATCACGGTATGTATGTGCAATCGGCTGAAGGGGAAGGGACAACATTCACGTTCCAATTTGCAAAAGATGAAGAATATCATACATTAATGAGAAAAATGACAAAACTGTAAGATAACAAAACGTTTTGTAAGGGAAATCACTCGTTTCTTTTTCTTATTTTTCTTATAGTAAATGTAAGAAGAAAACACATAGGGGGATTAGAAATGAGTGTTCTTGAAGTAAAAGGATTAACGAAGGTGTACCAATCAAAAGGTTCAGTAGCAACGACTGCTTTAAATGATATAAATTTTAAAATAGAAGAAGGCGAATTTGTAGGGATTATGGGTCCTTCAGGGAGCGGAAAAACAACGCTTTTAAATTTATTAGCAACAATTGATAAGCAAACTTCAGGTCATGTGCTTGTAAATGGGGAAGAAATTAATCAAATGCGTGCTGCAAAATTAGCGGAGTTTCGCCGTACACATTTAGGATTCATTTTCCAAGATTTTAACTTACTTGATACGTTATCGATTAAAGAAAATATCATTTTACCACTTGTAATGGCGAAGAAATCTGTAAATGAAATCGATGCAAAAGTGCTTGAGATTGCAAAGTTTTTAAATATCGAGGGCATTTTAAATAAAAAGGTATATGAAGTATCCGGTGGCCAACAACAACGTGCAGCAGCTGCGAGAGCGATTATTCATGAACCGACGCTAATTTTAGCAGATGAGCCAACTGGAAACTTAGATTCTAAGTCGGCAAAATCATTAATGAGCGCGTTGCAAGATTTGCATGAACAAAAGAAAGTAACAATTGCAATGGTAACGCATGATCCAGTAGCGGCGAGTTATTGCGAACGTATTCTTTTCATACGTGATGGAGAGATTTTCTCAGAAATACATAAGGGAAGAACGAAACAAGCCTTTTTCCAAGAAATTCTGGACGTACTTGCGATGCTAGGAGGGGAATATCATGAACTTTCGCCAGCTCGCGCTTAATAATGTAAAAGGAAATTGGCGTAATTATAAAGCGTTTCTTATAAGTAGTTGTTTATCGATAGTCGTATTTTTCATGTATGCTTCCTTCATTTATCATCCAGATGTTGTAGGCGGTAATATTAGTATGAGGGAGATGATTTCAAAAGGGTTAGAATCGATGAATTATATTGTCGTCATCTTCTCGGCACTCTTTATTTTATATGCAAATTCAACGTTTTTACGAGCAAGAAAAAAAGAGTTTGGTCTACTAACATTAATAGGCGGAACGAAATCGCAGCTCGGCCGAATGATTATATTAGAGCAACTGATGTTAGGTAGTATTGCAATTGTAGTTGGTATTGGGGTCGGAATGCTTTGCTCAAAACTATTTTTCCAAGCACTGAGTGTATTACTAAAAATTGATAAAACACTACCGCTCGTATGGAATAGTAAAGCAGTTCTTATTACAGCTGGTGTGTACTTTATTCTCTTTTTAATCCTATCATTGTTTAGTGTTTGGACAGTAGGGCGCTTGCAAATTATTGATTTATTAAGAGAAGCAAGAAAACAAAAAGTAGAGCCTTTTGCATTTACATGGTTATGCATAGTTGGTATAGGATGTATTATTGCTGCATATGTTCTTTGTTTCCAAGTAACCATTATGAATTTTATTATATATTTCTTACCAATTGTAGGATTGACCATTGGCGGAACGTATTTACTATTTACACAAGGAAGTACAGTTGTATTAAAAGCATTGCAAAAACGAAAACAATCTTTTTATACATACCCAAATATGTTCGTACTTAGCAATCTTATTTATAAAATGAAGGATAATGCTCGTTTTTTATTTGTAATTTCTATCATTACGGCGGTAGTATCTTCAGCAGTAGGTACACTGTACGTATATTTTGAAAATATGAGTGCGAAAACGATAGAGCTTACGCCACATGCTATTTCATATGAGGAAAAGGGATTAAATACGCATAGCCTTATTAATGAAGAAAAAGTACAAGAGATTGTAAAAAGAAATGGGTTTGAAGATGCACGAAAAGTAACCTATGTAAAACTACCTGCAACACAGAAAATAATGTTGTTTAACAGTGAACGTGAAGTACCAATGGCGATTATTTCAGAAAAAGAATATAACGCGGAAGTGCGTAAACAAAAGAAAGAGCAAATTACAGAGGTTCATAATGCACCAGGTAGCGCGACGATGGTTATGGTTGATGCAGCAAATGAACTTATGAAAATAGATCGTACGAAACCGTATGAATTTAAGATTAACGGACAAAAGCAGTCTGTTCAATTAAACGAGCCAACGTCATATTCTGTTTTTAACGATAGCGAATATCTTATTGTGAATGATCAAGACTTTGAGAAATATGCAAAGCTTGTACCAGATGAAGAAAAGACGAAATATTATGGTTATTATATTGAAGATTGGAAAAGTACCGAAGATCTTGTGCTAGATTTGAAAAAGGAAATTGCACCAGAAAAGCAAGGGGAATTGAGAAATTCAGTGTTTGCGTATAAGGCTATAAGAGAAGGTGGTGCAATTACAATGTTCATCGGTTTCTTCGTAGCTGTACTATTCTTCTTCTTCGCTTGTAGTATGACATACTTTAAATGGTTTAACGATAAAGAACAAGATCGTATTCAATTTAAATCGTTAAAGAGAATCGGTATGACAGATAAAGAAATTCGTAAAATTGCAATTCGACAAATGGGCGTTATCTTCTTTATCCCAATTGTAATTGGTGCCATTCATAGTGGATTTGCTCTTCATACGTTAGGAAAAATGCTTTATCTCGATTTATGGAAATCAGGTGCGCTTGTAATTGGAGCATACATTTTAGCTTCTGCGATTTACTTTATGATCGCGCAAAGAGGATATTTAAAACACGTAAAAAGCTAGGGGAACCTCTAGCTTTTTGCCTATGTAGTAAGTTACAGGAGGACGATAGATGAACATTCGGCAACTAGCGCTGCAAAATATAAAAGGAAATTGGCGTAATTATAAAGTGTTTTTCTTAAGTAGTTGCTTTGCAATATTTGCGTCTTTTGCATACATGTCTGTTATTGTACATCCGTATATGCAAGAGACACTGTGGTATCAAAACGTACGCTGGGGACTTGTTATATGTAATGTTATTATCATTTCTTTTTTCGTCATATTTATTTTGTACTCCACTTCTATTTTCATAGAGGCACGTAAGAAAGAATTAGGATTATATATGTTAATGGGAGCAACGAAATCTAACGTAATTGGTGTAATTATGACCGAGCAAATGTTGATCGGGGTATTTGCTAATATTTTTGGTATTGGGCTTGGCATGATTTTTTTAAAGCTCTTCTTTATGGTGTTTAGTATGTTACTGGGGCTTCCGAAAGAACTCCCTGTCATATTTGACTTGAGAGCAATTGGGGGAACATTTATTGCGTATATGGTCGTATTTATTGTCTTATCATTTATAAGTGCTTTACGTATATGGAATATAAAAATCATTCGGTTATTGAAAGAATTTCGAGCAGATAAAAAAGAGAAGAAAGCATCAATGTGGCTTTGTATATTCGGATTTATTTGTTTAGGTATAGGATATGCGTTAGCGTTACAAGCGACCATACTAACGATAGCGGTCTACTTTTTCCCTGTGTCTATACTTGTCTCTTTCGGAACGTATTTTTCTTTTACACACGGCACTGCTCAAATATTAGAAATAATAAAACGAAATAAAAAGATTATGTATACATATCCGTATGTATTTATAGTGAATCAATTGTCACATCGAATGAAGGAAAATGGTCGCTTTTTCTTTATGCTTTCTATGGCAACGACATTTGTAGTTACAGCAACAGGTACGGTGTTCTTATATTTTTCTAGCATGCAAGATATGTGGCGAGATGGGGGCGCACACTCATTTTCATACATAGAAAAAGGTGTTTCTACCCATGAAGTCTTTGAGGAAGGTACGGTTGAACAATTACTGCATCAATATGGATATGATGATTTTCAATTTATGAGTTTTGTTGGAGTGTATGCATCTTTTCAGTCCAACAAGGGAGAAGCAGAAGTAGCGCCGCTCATTAAAGAAAGTGAATACAATCAGGAGGCAAGAAAACAAAAACAGAAAACGTATCATCCTAAAAAAGGAACTGTTACACTTGTTTTTTATAATAAATACAATCGTTCGAATATATATAATCAAAAAGAGATTCAATTACAAGTAATGAATCAAACGTATCCATTCGTATTTAACGGTCAGAAAGAAGGGGTGCAATTTAACTATCATCTTGCGCACATTAACGGTCTGTTTTTCGTCATGAATGATGAAGATTTTGACAGAATAGCAAATAAGGTTCCGGATTCTGAAAAAATGATGTATAGAGGATATACATTACCAAATATCGAAAATACGAAAAAATTAAATGAAGCTTTACGGAAACATATAAAACAAGATGATAATAACGCATTTCGAAGTAATATGGAGTTATATGTGAATATGAAAGAGTTCGGCGATATTACTCTATTTGTAGGCTCATTCATTAGTATATTATTCTTTCTTACTTCATGTAGTATCGTATATTTTAAATGGTTTCATAATATTTCATCGGATAGAAAGCAGTACGAAGCGCTATCTAAGCTTGGAATGACGAAAGAAGAAGTGTGGAAGATTTCTCGCTGGCAATTGTGTATGCTATTTTTTGCGCCTATTATAGTCGGGAGTATGCATAGTGCGGTTGCGTTATATACATTTCATAATACAATCTTTATGGATGGTTCATTACGAAAAGTAGGCTTGTTTATTCTATTTTATATTGTTGCATGCATCGTTTATTTCTTTTTTGCTCAAAGAGAATATAGGAAACATTTAGACTAGCAAATGCTAGTCTTTTTTTAATATTCGAAATTTACATAGAAGAATATAAAAAAGTATGGTATAACAGTAAGAAAACGAAAAAGAGGGGAAAAGACGATGATTCGAGTAGGATATTTAGGACCAGAAGCAACATTTACAAATATGGCGGTGAGTCGTTTTTTTCCGGAAGCAGAGCATGTATCGTATCGAACGATTCCAGACTGTATGGATGCAGCTGCAAATGGAAATGTAGATTATGCAGTGGTACCATTGGAAAACGCCATAGAAGGTTCAGTGAATATAACGGTTGATTATCTTGTACATGAGCAACCACTTTCTATTGTAGGAGAAATTACAGTGCCCATTCAGCAACATTTACTTGTACATCCGCAGTATGCAGAAGTGTGGGAAGAAGTATATGCAGTGCATTCTCATCCACACGCTATTGCACAATGTCATAAGTTTTTAAATGAAGAATTAAAAGGAATAACTGCCCGAGATATGACATCAACAAGTGCTGCTGCGCAATATGTAAAAGAACATCCTGAAGAAAAAATTGCTGCCATTGCAAATGAAGCAGCTGCAGAGAAATACGGATTAACGATTGTAAGGCGAAGCATTCATACACATAAAAATAATCATACACGTTTCCTAGTGCTCCATAAGAAAAAGAAAGCAATACTCTCAAATAATGGAGAAAACCGCGGAGAGAAAACGACGCTTATGATAACGTTACCTGCTGATTATGCAGGAGCACTATATCAAGTGTTATCAGCTTTCGCATGGAGAAAACTAAACTTATCAAAAATCGAATCGCGTCCGATGAAAACAGGACTTGGAAATTACTTTTTCTTAATCGATGTCGACAAAGCATACGATGACGTATTATTGCCAGGCGTAACGATGGAACTTGAAGCACTCGGTTTTTCTGTGACGGTGCTGGGGAGTTATTCTTCTTATTGGTTATAAGGGGGAGTTAGGTTATACCGTGTGATAGATTAATAAAATCCCACCTATAGATGGTGGGATTCTTTATTTTAACTTCGCAAGACGCTCTTCTAATTGACCACGCCAAACGTCAGCTAGTTCTGGAACAGCAAGAATCTTTTCGATGCCATCTCTATCTTTTCTATTATGAAAATAAATTTCGTTAGAGAACAAGACAGAAACATTACCCGGTTGACGTTCTAGTAATTTGATTTTTGAATCTTTACGTACAGTACCTTCCTGAAGAACGCGGCATAGGTAGCCAGTAAATCCAGTTGCTACAATGCGCGGCAGTATGCCAGGAATACCGAGGCGTTTTGAAATCGTACTACAAGGTACTCTTGCTTGTGTCACCTGAATGATTGCTTCACCTAATTTGTATGTATCTCCGATGCAAACATCACGCTCTAACATATTTGTTACGGTAATGTTTTCGCCAAATGCAGAAGCGGGGAGTGTTGTTTGGAATTCTTCTTTCCATAGTGCGTAATGCTCGTGTGGATACACGCAAACGGCGCGATCAGGTCCCCCATGGTGTTTTAAATCCGCTACGTCATCACCAAGGAAGCCATCTTTTGAGAGAAAAGCTTCTTCCGTAGAATCTTTACATATACCTGTTATCATTTCTTTATCTTCGCCATATTTCATTTGTTTCGGTTTGCCAATGCTAAAGTGAACGAGTTCAATTCTCATATTTGATCTCCTTTACAATTGATTACAATATTATAGCATTAAAAAAGCACAGAGAATTATAAAAACTCTGTGCTTTACATTAATAAACGAGAAATCCTGCTTTATCTAAAGCCTCGCAAGCAGCATCTAATTTTTCTTTTGAATCTGCCTCAATAGTATGTAAGTGAATACCGTCTGTTAATTGCGATAGATAGGAAGCATTTGTGTTTTCGATTTTTTGTAAATATTGCTCTACATCAAAGCGATTGCTTACCATGATAGATGCTGTTAAGTCACCGTATACAGGATGCTCTACTTTTACATCTTTAATTGTAACGCCGTGGTCAACAAGCATTGTAAGTTCTTGACGTACTTCTGCTGGCTTATGTTGGCATACAATTACGCGTTCGAAAGCTTGCTGTTTTTCTTGTGGTTTTAAATATAAATAGCCTTGAGCAGTCGCAATGATCGGTTCGTTTCGTGCTTTAAGCAAGGAAATATCTTGCACGATAACTTGTCTACTTACGTTTGTCTTTTTCGATAGTTCATTCCCCGATAACGGTTCATTTGCAGCGAGAAGCCACTGAAGGATAAGCTGTCGTCTTTCTTCACCTAAAATCTTTTTTTGTTCATTTTGTTTCATTATGATTTAACACCTCTATAAAATTGATTTCCAATTGTGTGTAGTGCATGAATAGTAGTATCAATTTGATCTTTCGTTGTTTGTTGTCCGAAAGAGAAGCGGACATATTGTTTTGCCTCTTCATACGTTTTTCCAATTGCAAGCATTGTTTTCGAAGGTTCTTGTTTACCAACTTGGCAAGCACTTCCGGTAGAAATGGCAATACCATGGCGATTACATTCTAGCATTGTATATTGGCCTTCTATTCCTTTTATTGTAACCCCAATAATATGTGGTAAACAAGAAGTAGAATGACCTTCTACTTCAATTTTTAGTGGAAGTGTTCGTATTTGCTCTAAAAAGTAAGATCGTAACCCTTTAAAACGTAAACTTTCTTCTTGTTGATTTTTTAATATATTCTCAGCAGCTGTTAAAAAAGCTGCGATGCCAGGAACGTTCACTGTACCTGGACGAAATCCTTTTTCGTGAGAAGTCCCCGGAAATATTTGTGTCCAGCGAACTTGCGGATTGATATAGCAAGCGCCAACACCCTTCGGTCCGTATATCTTATGTGCTGAAACAGAAAGACTATCAATCCCCATCTCAAAAACATGGATAGGAAGTTTACCAAAGGTTTGTACACAATCTGAATGAAATAAAACGTTATATTTTTTTAAAAGTGCCCCAATCTCTGCGATATTTTGAACGGTTCCGATTTCAGAGTTTCCGTGCTGTATACTTGCTAGAACAGTATCTTCTGTAATAGCTTCTTCTAAATCTATTAAACGAATGAGTCCATTTTTATCAACAGGAATTTCAGTAATTGTATACCCTTTTGATTGTAAGGATTGAAAATAACTTCGAATGGATGCATGTTCCATAGGTGTCGTAATAATATGCTTCTTATTTTGGGCATTGAGAAGGGACTGAATCGCAAGGTAGTTCGATTCTGATCCACCGCTCGTGAAGAATATCCCTTGTTCCTTTCCGCCAATCATTTCGGCAAATGTTTTTCTACAAACTTGTAGTAAAGAAGAGGCCGTTCCTCCAATATCGTGTAAACTTTGTTCATTTCCGAAGTATTGCGATGCTGCTTTCGTATATGTTTGTAATGCTTCCGCGCTCATAGGTGTAGTAGCTGCATAATCAAGATATATCATCATGTAAGTTCCTCTCTCTAGTAAGAGTTACATTTCTTTTATTTTTTTAAATGGTAGTGAAAATAAGAATTATAAAAAAACTCTTGTCATTATTTTAAAACTATGTAAATATAGGTGTCAAGACAGTTGAAAAGTGTAAAGTAGGAGGCAACAATTATGCCAAGTGCAGATGTCTTAATTATTGGAAGTGGCGTTGCGGCACTTCGTGTTGCAAAAGAGATTTGTCACGAAAAGAATGTGATTATTATCACAAAGGAAACAAATCGTAATAATAATACATATTTAGCGCAAGGTGGAATTGCCGCAGCCGTAGCTACATATGACAATCCAAATGATCATTTTGAAGATACGTTAGTAGCAGGATGTCATTATAACAATGAAGATGCGGTTCGTTATTTAGTTGAAGAAGGGCCGAAAGAAATGAATCATCTCATTGAAAGTGGAATGAAATTTGATGGAGATGAAACGGGTCCTCACCTTGGAAAAGAAGGTGCACATCGAAAACGCCGCATTTTACATGCAGGTGGCGATGCGACAGGAAAGAATTTATTAGAGCATTTCATTCAAGAAGTAGTTCCGCATGTTACGGTAGTGGAACAGGAAATGGTGCTTGATTTTATTATAGAAAACGAAAAATGTGCTGGAGTTTTAACGCGAGATAGTGAAGGGAAGTTGAAGCGTTATGATGCAGATTATACGGTGTTAGCTTCAGGGGGGATTGGCGGTCTATACGCCTTTACTTCTAATGACAAAACAATTACGGGTGATGGACTTGCAATGGTGTACCGCGCAGGTGGGGAGCTCGTAGATTTAGAGTTTGTACAATTCCATCCAACGATGTTATACGCGAGCGAGCGATGTTGCGGTCTCGTCTCTGAAGCAGTCCGCGGTGAAGGAGCTGTCCTTATAAACGGAAAAGGGCAGCGTTTTATGATGGATATACATCCAGATCATGATCTCGCACCGCGTGATGTAGTGGCAAGGGCGATTCATGAACAGCTTTTGTCGGGTGAAAAAGTGTATTTGAATATCGAGTCTATTCAAAATTTCGAAGAACGTTTTCCAACTGTATCAGCATTGTGTAAAAAGAATGGTGTTGATATTACTAAAAAACGCATTCCAGTCGTACCCGGTGCTCATTTTCATATGGGTGGCGTGAAAACAAACATTGATGGGGAGACGTCTATTCCAAATTTATATGCAGTCGGTGAAGTAGCTTGTAATGGGGTTCATGGAGCAAATAGATTAGCGAGTAATTCATTATTAGAAGGTCTTGTGTTTGGAAAAAGAATAGGACAGCATCTTTTAACGAAAGCGACAAAAGACAGATTGAACAACTTTGCTGAGAAGGAAAAGAAGTTTATCGTTCTGAATCATTTGCCGACGAAAGAAGAAATACAAGAATGCATGATGAAATATGTTGGGATTGTGCGAACAGAGCAGAGTTTATCTTATGCAAAGAGATGGCTTAGTAAGTACGGTGTTCGAAATATGATATTACAACATGATGTTCTTACAAATGAAGAGATAACGCTTATGAATATGTTAACAGTTTGTGAGCTTATCGTCGTATCAGCTTTGCAAAGAGAAGAAAGCATTGGTGGCCATTATCGAAGTGATTACCCACATAGAAATAGCGTAAAAAAAGAAATCGTTCGAGTGAAAAGAAAACTACAACTTGTGTAATGAGGGGAAGAGGGGCTTTATGAATACGATAAAGGTTAAAGAAGCATTAAATCGATTTTTTCTAGAAGATATAGGAGAAAGAGATGTAACATCTCAGCTTATTTTTCCAGATAATTTACTTTCAAAAGGAACGTTTCTTGCAAAGGATACAGGAGTCTTTGCGGGACGTTTAGTCATTGAAGAAGGGTTTAAATTAATTGATGAGAGAATTAAAGTGGAGCTTCATAAAAAAGATGGAGATCTTGTAGAAAAAGGCGAAATAATTGCAACTGTCCAAGGACCAATCGCATCGTTATTAACGGCAGAGCGCGTTATATTAAACGTTATCCAGCGTATGAGCGGGATAGCGACAATGACACATAAAGCTGTTTTTGCTTTAGATAGCAGCCATACACGCATTTGTGATACGCGAAAAACGATGCCAGGGCTACGTATGTTTGATAAGTATGCAGTTGTATGCGGAGGCGGATTTAATCACCGTTTCGGCTTATATGACGGTGTCATGATCAAAGACAATCATATTGCTTTTGCTGGTTCTATTACGAAAGCTGTTACATCGGTGAAAGAAAAATTAGGACATATGGTGAAAGTAGAAGTAGAAACAGAAACTGAGGAACAAGTGAGGGAGGCTGTAGCTGCTGGTGCAGATATTATTATGTTTGATAACCGTACGCCAGATGAGATTCGAGAGTTTTCAAAGATTGTACCAAGTGCCATTGTTACCGAAGCTTCAGGAGGTATTACCATTGAAGATTTATCGAAATACGGAAAAACAGGGGTAGATTATATTTCACTTGGAGCATTAACACATTCAGTGAAAGCACTTGATATTAGTTTCAATATTGAGGCGTAAGGAAAGTGGTTTAGAGGGGGAGAAAGAAATATGAGTATTTTAGAAAAAGTGCAACCAATTGAAACGATGTTACCAGAGCGTTATTACACGATGTCAACAGAAGATATGGAAAAGCGGGTTCGTGAAATTAAAGAAAAAATGGGGGAAACACTATTTATTCCAGGCCATCATTACCAAAAAGATGAAGTGGTACAATTTTCTGATGCAGCAGGAGATTCACTTCAGCTTGCGCAAGTTGCAGCGAGCAATAAAGAGGCGAAATATATTGTATTTTGCGGTGTACATTTTATGGCAGAAACAGCAGATATGTTAACGACAGATGAACAAGTTGTCATCTTACCAGATATGCGTGCAGGTTGTTCGATGGCAGATATGGCAGATATTGAACAAACAGAAAGAGCATGGAAAGAGCTCACGAAATTATTTGGAGATACGATGATTCCGTTAACGTATGTAAACTCTACGGCTGCAATTAAAGCGTTTTGCGGTCGTAATGGCGGAGCAACAGTAACTTCTTCTAATGCAAAACAAATGGTATCTTGGGCGTTTACACAAAAAGAGCGTCTCGTCTTTTTACCAGATCAACATTTAGGAAGAAATACAGCGTATGATTTAGGTATCCCGTTAGATAAAATGGCAGTATGGGATCCGCATACTGATTCATTAGAGTACGATGGAGATATAGAAGAAATTCAAGTGATTTTATGGAAAGGGCATTGTTCAGTTCATCAAAACTTTACAGTGAAAAATATAGAGAATGTACGAAAAAATCATCCGGATATGAATATTATTGTGCATCCGGAATGTTGCTATGAAGTTGTAGCTGCTTCGGATTATGCAGGTTCAACGAAATACATTATTGATATGATTGAATCGGCCCCATCTGGAAGTAAATGGGCGATTGGTACAGAAATGAATTTAGTGAACCGCATTATTCAACAACATCCAGATAAAGAAATTGTTTCACTTAACCCCTTTATGTGTCCGTGTTTAACGATGAACCGAATTGATTTGCCACACTTATTATGGGCGCTTGAAACGATAGAAAGAGGAGAAGAAATTAACGTTATTAGCGTAGATAAACAAGTGACCGAAGAAGCGGTTCTTGCATTAAATCGTATGTTAGAGCGTGTATGAAGCAGCGGGATTCCGGTGCTTTTTTTCATACACATAATCATAACGAGAACGAAATGGGCATACATTGTTTTGAAGAAATCATTGCGATTTTTTTATGCTTATTCCAATTCAAATGATATTGAAAATCGAAGAAGTGATGAAAGTGAAAAGAAGTTAACGTTATGTAGAAAGAGTTACTTCATGAGATTTGTTACTTATAGATAAGTTATACAGGAGGGGGAAAATTTGAAAATTCATATCGTGCAAAAAGGGGATACCCTTTGGAAAATTGCGAAAAAGTACGGAGTGGATTTTGATACGCTGAAAAAAACAAATACACAACTTAGTAATCCAGATTTAATCATGCCAGGTATGAAAATTAAAGTACCATCAAACAGTGTTCACGTGAAACAACATGCTGGTGCAGGCTCAGCACCTCCAAAACAATACGTAAAAGAAGTACAACAAAAAGAATTTGCAGCAACGCCAACGCCGCTTGGAATAGAAGATGAAGAAGAAGTTACGTATCAATCAGCGCCAATTACGCAGCAGCCTGCTATGCAACAAACTCAAAAAGAAGTGCAAGTAAAACCACAGAAGGAAATGCAAGTGAAACCACAAAAAGAAGTACAGGTAAAACCACAGAAGGAAATACAAGTGAAGCCACAAAAGGAAGTACAGGTGAAACCGCAAAAAGAGGTGCAAAAAGAACAGCCAATTCAAAAAGAAAAACCAGTTGAAAAACCGTCAGTGATTCAAAAACCACCTGTTATAGAAAAACAAAAACCAGCGGAAAAAGAAAATACGAAGTTTTCGGTAAATGTGTTACCGCAGCCGCCGCAACCACCAATAAAAACGAAAAAAGAATATAAAATTTCAGATGTAATTAAAAAAGGAAGCGAGTTAATTGCTCCTCAAATTACTAAAATGAAACCTAATAACATCATTTCTCCGCAAACGAAAAAAGATAATATAATATCACCGCAAGTAAAGAAAGAAAATGTAGGAAATATAGTATCACCGCAAGTGAAGAAAGAGAATGTAGGAAACATAGTGTCACCACAAGTGAAGAAAGAGAATGTAGGGAATATAGTGTCACCACAAATAAAGAAAGAAAATATAGGAAACATAGTGTCACCGCAAGTGAAGAAAGAAAATATAGGAAACATAGTATCACCACAAGTAAAGAAAGAAAATGTAGGAAATATAGTGTCACCAAATGTATCGAAAGAAAATGTAGTGATTCCGCAAGTAATACCGCCAAATATTCAAGTGCCAAACATCATGCCAATGTTGGATAACAATCAGCCACCAAATATAATGCCAATTATGGATAACAATCAGCCACCAAATATAATGCCAATTATGGATAACAATCAGCCACCAAACATCATGCCAATCATGGATAATAATCAGCCACCAAACATCATGCCAATCATGGATAACAATCAACCACCAAACATCATGCCAATCATGGATAACAATCAACCACCAAATATAATGCCAATTATGGATAATAATCAAATACCAAATATGATGCCAATTATGGATAACAATCAAATGCCAAACATGATGCCGATTATGGATAATAATCAACCACCGAATATGATGCCATATCAAATGCCGTACCAACAGCCTATGATGCCGCCGAATCCGTATTATCAACAACAAAATCCATATCAAATGCCATATCAGCAAGGAGCACCGTTTGGACCGCAATATACGTCTATGCCAAATCCAAATATGATGCCGACAGATAATAATATGCCGCCGCTCGTGCAAGGAGAGGAAGATTGTGGATGCGGAGGAGAGAGTAGGCTATATAGTCCGCAACCTGGAGGGCCACAATACGCGAATCCTTTATATTATCAACCAACTCAATCAGCATATGCACCACAGCCAGGAACGATGTATTATCAACCAGATCCACCAAATGTATTTGGGGAGCCAGTTTCAGAAGAAGAGGATGAAGAAGTTTAAAAAAGGTGGGATGATTCCCACCTTTTTTGTATGTAGATTCGTTCTGGAAACGGAAGATTTACACCAAATGTTAGAAAATCCCCAGTGAAATATTAACAGTGTAAAAACCTTCTCTGTTACTCATCATAAGAGGGAGCTTTTCAGAAGAGAAGTTCATTCTAACAGAGGGGGTTTTTGTATTGAATACGAAAGTAAAAGTGATTGCTGCTTCTTTGTTAGTTACTAGTGCATTAGCTGCATGTGGTACACCAAAAAACAATGCAATGGATGGACGTAACTACAATTACGAGCGTACATCTTATAATGATACACACCAGTATCGTGATAATGTGACGCGTAACGATCGTTATACAGACTATGTAACATATAGAAATGGTCGTAACGATACAGGATATAACTATTACCGTGATGTAAATTACAACGGTCAAATTGCTAATCCGCATCCAACACGTAATATTACAATGAACAATTCATACATTAACAATGATGGTAAAACTGCAGAAAGAATTACAAATCGTGTGAAACGTATGAATAACGTAGACCGTGTGTCTACAGTTGTATATGGAAACGATGTGGCGATTGCGGTAAAACCACGTAACACAGTGACAAATGAAACGGCGATGGCGAACGAAATTCGTCAAGCTGTTGCAAATGAAGTTGGAAACAGAAACGTATATGTTTCTGTAAGAAATGACATGTTTACTCGTGTCGATGCAATGAGTACACGCTTACGTAACGGTACAGTTACAAACGACTTTAATCGTGACATAGTAAATATGTTCCGAGACATTCGTTACGGTTTAACTGGTACAGTACGATAGCGAAATAAAAGAGGAAGGGTAGCCCTTCCTCTTTATTGCTTTTGACTATAGTATACATTTGAACTCTATATACTTTATCTATAGAGTGCTTCTTCTAGCATTTTTTCACCATCTTCTTTTATTTTATCAGGATTGTTTTTATAATGGGAATCCCATTTGTTATACTCTTTACATTCATCGCTATTTAGAAACTCTGGACAACCGTTACTTGAGGAAGATTTAGTATTGTATTCTGAATTATTATTTTCACTGGAAATATCAATATCATATTCAGAAGAGGTGTTATTAACGGAATCATCATCTTCGTTGTCTTCATCATTAATGGGATTGGTATTAAGATATGAATCGTTTTCGTAAATGTCATCTTTTATTGAATCATTTGAGCAACTTGATAAGATGAATAGAGATGTAATAAGTAAGGTTAGTTGTAGTATTTTGTTCATAATAACTTTTCTCCAATTCTATTTTAAAATTCGATTAATCAATTATTGCATTTTAAAGCTTTTAATTCCATATAAAACCATTTTTATTGAATAGAAAATATATATAGAATAAATACAAAACAAAGATAATAAAAAATATCTTGTTTTTTATTTTTATTAATGTTATATTAGCAAAGCGATGAGCTAATTTACGTAAGACGAGAGATATGCTTAAGTGCTAAACACGCGAATGTGGTCGCCTGGTCTCTCGCCGTAAACGCATCAAGACGCCTGCTTTGCAGGCGTCTTTCATTTTATATAAAACAAATGCTAGTGCAGATAAGGATAAAACTTTATCTGCATTTTTTTATTTTTGAGAGAAATGTAATACGGTCATTTATATGGATAAAACCCCCATTTCCGGAAAAACTACTAATGAAAGTATGATCTTGCCTAAAAGAGGTGAACGGAAATGAAATGGATACTGATTGCGATGCAAGCTTTCGTTATGATGTTTTGTTTCGTTTATGGAACGAGTGCGAAGGCGGAAGGGCCAGTACCAGAAGTAACAGAGAAAGACCCTCAAGTTACAATTTTATTAGAGCGAATGTATGTTGATGGAGAAGTAAGTGAGGAAATCTTTACAGAAAAAGTAGCAAACTTAGAAAAGTTTTTACAGCAGTATAAAGAATGGCAGCTCGTTGATCGTGATGATGTACAAATCGTATTACAAAAGAAAGTTGACGATATTTCTCCGTTATTAAAAACGAGCGGTTATTTTGGAGTGTCAGAGGAAGGGATATTACAAATTTTCAAAGGTGTACCGAAAAGCGATAATGCGATTCATTCCTTCTTTCAAATTGATATGAAAAAGCTCGAGAGTTATGAGCGTGCGAAATTGAAACGTGGTATTCGTATTAAATCAAAAGAAGGTTTTGTGAAGACGATTGAAAAAATGAAACAATATGCAGTGCAAAATAAGAAAAAAAGCAGCTCATGGTGAGCTGCTTTTTTTCTTATTTATTTTTATCTAAAATTTGTTTTGCGATTTCATCGATTAGCATATCTTTTCCGATTGGATTGAAAGCTTTCGTAGGAAAATAACAGAAGTTTCAAATAGAGAACATTTGTTGGGGCAGTCTCGCTTTTCTATCATTAAATATGTTAAAATGGAATACATGATTTAAGAGGGAGAGATCGTATTTTGTTTGAATATGTTACAGGTTACGTGGAGTATGTAGGACCGGAATATGTCGTAATTGATCATAATGGAATTGGTTATCAAATTTTCACACCGAATCCGTATGTATTTCAAAGAAGTAAGCAAGAAATCCGTGTCTATACATATCATTATGTGAGAGAAGATATTATGGCGCTTTACGGGTTTAAAACACGTGAAGAGCGTTTATTATTTACAAAGTTGTTAGGTGTGTCTGGTATTGGACCAAAAGGCGCTCTTGCAATTTTAGCTTCTGGTCAAACAGGACAGGTCGTTCAAGCGATTGAACATGAAGACGAGAAGTTTTTAGTGAAGTTCCCGGGCGTCGGAAAGAAAACAGCACGCCAAATGATTTTAGATTTAAAAGGAAAACTAGCAGACGTTGTACCAGATGCATTTGTTGATTTATTCTCAGACGAAGAACGTTTTGATGAGAAGAAAGGTTCGTCAGCTGAGCTTGATGAGGCGCTGGAAGCTCTGCGCGCACTTGGATACGCAGAACGAGAAGTTTCTCGCGTTGTACCAGAGTTATTAAAAGAATCATTGACGACGGATCAGTATATTAAAAAGGCACTTAGTCTTTTACTAAATGGTAAGAGGTGAGTATAATGGACGAACGTCTCCTTTCAGGGGAATCTGCATATGAAGATGCGGATTTAGAATATTCATTACGGCCACAGACGCTCCGTCAGTATATTGGCCAAGATAAAGCGAAACATAATTTAGAAGTGTTTATTGAAGCGGCGAAAATGCGTGAAGAAACGTTAGATCACGTGCTTTTATATGGACCACCAGGTCTTGGTAAAACGACGCTTGCGAATATTATTGCCAATGAAATGGGCGTAAATGTTAGAACAACTTCAGGACCGGCAATTGAAAGACCAGGTGATTTAGCAGCTGTATTAACATCGCTTCAACCAGGGGATGTATTATTTATTGATGAAATTCATCGTTTGCATAGATCAATTGAAGAAGTACTATATCCTGCGATGGAAGATTTTTGCCTTGATATTGTAATTGGAAAAGGACCTTCAGCACGGTCTGTACGTTTAGATTTACCGCCATTTACATTAGTTGGAGCAACGACGCGTGCAGGTGCGTTATCAGCGCCGCTTCGTGACCGTTTCGGTGTGCTTTCAAGATTAGAGTATTATACAGTAGATCAGCTTTCTGAGATTGTTGAACGTACAGCAGAAGTATTCGAAGTTGAAATTGACTCGTTAGCCGCACTAGAAATTGCAAGACGTGCTCGTGGTACACCTCGTATTGCAAATCGTTTATTACGACGTGTACGAGATTTTGCACAAGTTCGTGGTAACGGAACGGTTACGATGGAAATTACACAAATGGCATTAGAATTGCTGCAAGTAGATAAATTAGGTCTAGATCATATTGACCATAAATTATTGCTTGGTATTATTGAGAAGTTCCGTGGTGGTCCAGTTGGATTAGAAACGGTTTCGGCAACGATTGGAGAAGAATCTCATACGATTGAAGATGTGTATGAGCCGTATTTATTACAAATTGGCTTTTTACAACGAACGCCAAGGGGTCGAATTGTAACGCCACTTGCATATGAGCATTTCGGAATGGAGATGCCAAAAGTATGACGGAGATGCCAAAATTGCTTATTACAGCAGGGATCTTACTTATCGTTGTTGGCTTAGCTTGGAAGTTCATTGGAAGACTTCCAGGCGATATTTTTGTGAAAAAAGGAAACGTTACCTTTTATTTTCCTATCATTACATGTATTGTGTTAAGTATTGTATTATCTTTTATTATGTATATAATAAATCGATTCAAATAAGAAATAGGTGGATATAGTTATGGATATTAATCTGTTTGATTTTCATTTACCAGAAGAACTTATTGCACAAGTCCCATTAGAAGAGCGTGAAACATCAAGATTAATGGTGTTAGACCGTGAAACAGGCGATATTGAGCATAAACATTTTACGGACATTCTTTCTTACTTACATGAGGGGGATTGCTTAGTTTTAAATGAAACGAAAGTAATGCCTGCTCGTCTGCACGGTGTGAAAGAAGATACAGGCGCACACATTGAAGTACTTCTTTTAAAACAAGAAGAAGGCGATAAGTGGGAGACGCTTGTTAAGCCAGCGAAACGTGTAAAAGAAGGAACTGTTATCTCTTTTGGCGAAGGAAAATTAAAAGCAACTTGCACAGGAACTGCAGATCAAGGTGGACGTCAGCTTGAATTTTCATATGACGGCATCTTCTATGAAATTTTAGATGAACTTGGAGAAATGCCACTTCCTCCATATATTAAAGAGACGCTAGAAGATCGCGATCGCTATCAAACAGTATATGCGAAAGAAATCGGTTCAGCAGCAGCGCCGACAGCAGGACTTCACTTTACAGAAGAGTTACTGGAGAAGTTAAAACAAAAAGGCGTTGAGTTAGCTTTCATTACACTTCACGTAGGGCTTGGAACATTTAGACCAGTTTCTGCTGATACGATTGAAGAACACCATATGCACGCAGAATATTACCATATGTCTGAAGAGACGGCGGCATTATTAAACCGTGTAAAAGAGAATGGTGGACGTATTATTACGGTAGGTACGACTTCAACTCGTACGTTAGAAACAATTGCGACAGATCATGACGGCAAGCTTTGTGCTGCTTCTGGTTGGACAGACATTTTCATGTACCCAGGTTATGAATTTAAAGCAATTGATGGTTTAATTACAAACTTCCATTTACCGAAATCAACATTAATTATGCTTGTAAGTGCATTTGCAAACAGAGATAATGTACTTCATGCTTATAATGAAGCAGTAAAAGAAAAATATCGTTTCTTTAGCTTTGGTGATGCAATGTTCGTTGCCTCTCACGCTAAAATGGGAAACAAATAAAAGGAGTAAATTATGACAGCAATTCGTTATGAATTTATTAAAACTTGTAAACAAACAGGTGCCCGTTTAGGACGTGTACATACGCCGCACGGTTCATTTGATACACCAACATTTATGCCAGTTGGTACACTTGCAACAGTTAAGACAATGTCACCAGAAGAATTAAAAGCAATGGATTCTGGCATTATTTTAAGTAATACGTATCATTTATGGTTACGTCCAGGTCACGAAATCATTCGTGAAGCAGGCGGTTTGCATAAATTTATGAACTGGGATCGTGCAATCTTAACGGACTCTGGTGGTTTCCAAGTATTCAGTTTAAGTGACTTCCGTCGTATTGAAGAGGAAGGCGTTCACTTCCGTAATCACTTAAATGGAGATAAATTATTCTTATCACCAGAAAAAGCAATGGAAATTCAAAATGCATTAGGATCAGATATTATGATGGCATTTGATGAATGTCCTCCATTCCCAGCTACTTTTGAATATATGAAGAAGTCTGTAGAGCGTACAAGCCGCTGGGCAGAGCGTTGTTTAAAAGCGCATGAACGTCCACAAGATCAAGGTTTATTCGGTATTGTACAGGGTGGGGAGTTTGAAGAGCTTCGCCGTCAAAGTGCAAAAGACCTTGTTTCAATGGACTTCCCTGGTTACGCGGTAGGTGGTTTATCTGTAGGTGAGCCGAAAGATATTATGAACCGTGTACTTGAGTTTACAACACCACTTCTTCCAGACAATAAGCCACGTTACTTAATGGGAGTAGGTTCTCCTGACTCATTAATCGATGGTGCAATTCGTGGTATCGATATGTTTGACTGCGTACTTCCAACTCGTATCGCTCGAAATGGTACATGTATGACAAGTGAAGGCCGTCTAGTTGTCAAAAATGCGAAATTCGCAAGAGACTTCGGTCCGCTTGATCCAAACTGTGATTGCTATACATGTAAAAATTACTCTCGTGCGTACATTCGTCACTTAATGAAATGTGATGAAACGTTCGGAATTCGTTTAACGTCTTATCACAACCTTCATTTTCTGTTAAACTTAATGGAGCAGGTGAGACAAGCTATTCGTGAAGACCGTCTTGGCGATTTCCGCGAAGAATTCTTTGAACAGTATGGCTTTAATAAACCGAATGCTAAAAACTTCTAATACATAATTTAAAAGGAGGAACAAAAGATGAATCCAGGTATGATGAATATCGTTATGATCGTTGCGATGTTTGCGATTTTCTATTTCTTATTAATTCGCCCGCAACAAAAACGTCAAAAAGCAGTTGCTCAAATGCAAAGTGAGTTAAAAAAAGGTGATGCTATCGTAACAATCGGTGGCTTACACGGTACAATCGAATCAGTAGATGAGACGAAAATCGTTATTAAATCTGGTGGTTCACACTTAACTTTCGATCGTAATGCGATTCGTGAAGTTGTGAAAAACTAATGAGGAAGGCCCTGCATGAAATGTGCAGGGCTTTTTTTAGTTATTTTGTTTGGACATATTTACACCGAAAATGCCACCAAGTGTACTCGCACCCATTAATGCTAATTGGTAAAGTAACTGTGAGTTCGATAAAGTTTGAGAGAAACCTAAATAGTTAACTAGAAAAACAAGTATAGTGAATGTAAGTCCTGTTGAGAAGCCTACTAGCCAACCTTTCCCTTGTGCTTTTTTGCCGGCAGTAAACCCGGATATAAGCATAGATAAAAGTGCTAGTATAAAAATAGTAACAGCTAATGTTCCTTCATTCATATCTGTAAATTTTAATAAAAGAGCCATAATCATGCTAGTAACTGTTGCGAGAATTAATAGGATAACGATACCGAAGCCGATTGCAGTTGATAATTTTTTCGTTCCATCCATTTATACATTCCCCCTTTTTAATACAAGCATATTTTCCTTTTGCCTAAGTTAGACTATTTTCTTTTTTATAGGGGAGTCTATACGTAAAAAGGAGATGTAGAAATGGAATGGGTATCAATCATTGGCCGGACGATGCTTTTGTATATCATCATCTTAATTATTTTTCGTCTTATGGGTAAACGTGAAATTGGAGAGCTAAGTGTATTAGATTTAGTCGTATTCATTATGCTTGGTGAAATGGCAGTAGTCGCAATTGAAAATACCGATAAATCACTTTGGCACCAATTAGTTCCGATGACTTTTCTCATGTGTATACAAATTATTTTGTCAGTTATTTCGTTAAAGTATCAACGATTTCGGCATTTAATAGAAGGTGAGCCGGCTATTCTTGTAAATGCGGGAAAGATTGATGAAAAGAAGATGAGAAAGCAACGTTATAATATAGATGATTTAATGATGCAATTAAGGGAACAAGGAGTTGGAGACATCCGGGATGTAGAATACGCTATTTTAGAACCATCTGGGAAGTTATCTGTCTTTCAAAAACAAAAAGGCGGGCAGGATGTATTACAGTTTACTCTTCCTCTTATTATCGATGGCGAAATTCAATCGAATCATTTGCAAATGATTGAACATACAGATGAGTGGCTTGTTGGAAAATTAAAAAACTTAGGCTATAACGATGTAACACAAATTTTATACTGTAGCTTTCAAAATGGACAATTTTTTGTTGATTTGAAAGAAAACTAGAGGCTTACTATATGGAATAGTAAGCCTATTTACTTCAAAAATGAAAGTTTTCGAATGATAGGGAGACGACTTAACTCTTCTTTTCGAATGAGCTTGAAAATGAAGAGGAGCACAATATAAACGAGTGTTGTTAAAGCGATTTCCCATAATGTTTGTATGCCAAGTGAATGAGAGAAAACTATATACTTATGAAGGTAAAAACCGAAGGAGCCTGCGATACCGATGGTAAGTCCGCCAAAAATATAGTCTTTTGCGTAAATGGTAAATGTAATTTTCTTTAAAACAGTAGCATAATGAAGAAATGTTACCGTTACGATATTTGCTGCAATTGCAAGGGCAACCCCCATCATTTGAAACTCTGGCCTTGAAGCTAGTACGAAAATAACGATTAATTTCACGATTGCACCAATAAACGTATTCATCATGGCCGCACGTGCTAAGTTTAAAGCTTGTAAAACAGAGGTAAGTGGACTTTGAAAATAATGAAATAAAAAGCAAGGTGCAAGAAGCTGGATGAACGCTGTTGCACTATCCGATCCATACATAAGAGTTAAAACAGGAGAAGCAAATACGTATAATATAACGACTGACCACCCGCCAGTAATGAGTGAGATCCGAAGAGCTTGTTGTAAGCGGTGTTCTACTAATTTATGCTGTCTTTTTGCCATTGCCTCGCTAATAGATGGAACGAGTGCTGTCGAAAGAGCGTATGTAATAAAGGCTGGTAGTGAAAGAAGCGGGAATGCATACCCGTTTAATATACCGTATTGCTGAGTTGCGACGGAGGCAGCAACGCCGGCAATCGCTAAGCTTTGCATAACGACGATAGGTTCAAAAAAATAGGAAACGGAACCGATTAAACGACTTCCTGTAGTTGGAAGTGCAATATCCATAAGAGAATAAAATGTCCCCTTGCTTTCCTTTACAGTAGTGAAAAATCCCGAGCGTATAGATAAATGTTTTTCGCGCTGGAATAAAGTGAGTAAAAATAATAACGATGCCACTTCACCGAGAACGGCTGATAACATAGCACCAGCTGCAGCATATTCTACGCCGTAAGGTAAAAATAATTGAATACATATAGCGATAATTGTAATGCGGACAATTTGTTCTATCACTTGGGCGTAAGCGCTAGGTTTCATATTTTGTTTCCCTTGGAAATAGCCACGTAAAACAGAAGAAACAGCAATAACAGGAACGACAGGCAAAATGGCCATTAATGGATAGTACGTTCGTTCATCAGTTAATAATGTTTTTGCTAAAATAGGTGTGAGGAGCATAATTCCAATTGTTAAAATGATACTAATAACAGATGTAACAGCTAATGATACTGTTAATATTTTTTTAACTTTTTGTTTATCATTCACAGCTTCTGCTTCTGCTACAAATTTTGCGATTGCGACAGGAAGACCGATTTGTGTTAATGTAATTGCTAGAATAAATGTAGGGACGGCCATCATATAAAGGCCAACGCCTTCTTCTCCTAAAATACGTGCCATTACAATACGATTAATAAATCCTAGAATTTTGGTAATAAAGCCGGCTATCATTAAAATAAATGCGCCTTTTAAAAAGCTTTGTCTCGTCATGGTCTTCTCCTACCTTCTCAAAATCAGTGGAATGATTTACAATAATTTATATGCACGTACGAGACAAGAATGACAAGCATTTAAGAGAGTACTCTTGAAAGTAGTTATTGCTGTCCATTAGAGCGGGATTAAAAGCGACTTTTCGTGCTGAAATAAGAAGGAGATGTTATATATGTTAGATAGAGAGGCTTTGGTAGAATCATACCGCGGACAGTTACAAGTCGTTTTAGAAAGTAAAGTAGAAGAGTTCCAAATGTTCGGCTACGACCGAGTAACAGATGATGACATTTGGAAGTTTCTTAAAGTGAAAAAGTGGAAGAAGATAGACAGTGACGTTAGATTGTATGAATTAGTTAATGACGTATTAACAGTAACAGCTAATGAATATATGACGTATTTAACTGTTGAAGCATATCAAGCCCCGCTTTGGTCATTTGATGAATATGAAAATAAATAACCGACTGCAATTGGTTTGTTCTTCCTTTTGCAGTATAATGATAGGTATTGATAATGAGGAAATAATTATGTCTAAGATCATATATAAAGGAGGTAGTGAAGAGAGAAAACAAATAATGAAAGTGTAGGTAATGTGAAAAACTTACCGACACAGCTGGTGAGGAACTAGCAAAATTATAGAAAGGAAGTCTACTAACTAGGCGTATGCACACGTGTGAAGGTGAATCGTAAAAGATTTATTTGAAGTGTTAGTAGCGGAAAGAGGGTACATATGGCAAAGCGTGGTACGAGAATTGCCGCCTTTTTCCTCATCGTTTTATTAATCGGTGGAGTAATTGGTGCGGCAGGAAAAGACATAGCAAAAGGAATTAGTCTAGGACTAGACCTTCGCGGTGGTTTTGAAATTCTTTATGAAGTAAAACCAGCCAAAAAAGGTGATAAAATTGACCGAGAGGCACTTGTAAGTACAGTAGGTGCTCTTGAAAATCGTGTCAATGTACTTGGTGTAAGTGAACCGAACATTCAAATTGAAGGGCAAGACCGAATTCGTGTACAGCTTGCTGGTGTACAAGATCAGCAAAAAGCACGTGAAATGTTATCAACACAAGCGAAATTAACATTCCGTGATGTAGATGACAACCTTCTTATGGATGGAACGGATTTAAAAGGCGGCGGAGCGAAGCAAACATTTGATGAGCAAGGTCGTGCGAGTGTAGGTCTTACACTAAAAAGCGCTGAAAAATTCCGTGAAGTAACTGAAAAAATTTCAAAAATGCCACCACCAACGAATTTAATGGTAATTTGGCTTGATTTTGAAGAAGGAAAAGATTCGTACAAAGCAGAATCTGCAAAACCGAATCCGAAGTTCTTATCAGCAGCAACAGTAAACCAAGTGTTTAACCAAGCTGAAGTATCTATCGTGGGTGGAAACTTTACAGTTGAAAGCGCGAAACAACTTTCATCTTTATTAAATGCAGGTGCACTTCCTGTTGATTTAAAAGAAATGTATTCAACATCTGTTGGAGCGAAGTTTGGTCAACAAGCGTTAGAGCAAACAATTTTCGCTAGTGCGATTGGTATCGCTCTTATTTTCTTATTTATGCTTGTATTCTACCGTTTACCAGGACTTGTAGCGGTTATTATGTTAGGTTTATACATTTTCGTTACATTACTTGTCTTTAACTGGATGCATGCAGTTCTTACGTTGCCAGGTATTGCGGCGTTAGTGCTCGGGGTAGGTATCGCGGTTGATGCGAATATTATTACGTACGAGAGACTGAAAGAAGAGCTGAAAATTGGTAAGTCAATGATGTCGGCATTCCGTGCTGGTAACCATCGTTCATTAGCAACTATTTTAGATGCGAACATTACAACACTTGCAGCAGCTGGTGTATTATTCGTTTATGGTAATAGCTCTGTAAAAGGGTTCGCAACAAGTTTAATCGTAAGTATTTTAGTCGGTTTTATTACGAACGTATTCGGTACTCGTTTCTTACTAAGTTTACTTGTAAAGAGCCGTTACTTCGATAAAAAACCAGGATACTTTGGTGTGAAACAAAAGGATATTATTCCATTAACAAAAGGTGTAGTACATCCACCGACAAGATTTGATCGTATTAACTTCGTAAATGTCGGTCATAAATTCCTTATCTTCTCGCTGGTAGTTGTAATTGCAGGTGCAATTATTTTACCAATTTTCAAATTGAATCTTGGTATTGACTTTGCGAGTGGTACACGTATCGACTTGCAATCAAAACAATCAGTTACTGTGTCTGATGTTCATAAAGATTTTAAAGAATTGAACATTGACGTGAAGGAAGAAAACATTGTACCGACTGGAGATGACAATAAGGGATTCGCAGTTCGTACATTAGGTGTTCTATCAAAAGATGAAATTGCGAAAACAAAAACATTCTTCCACGATAAATATGGTACAGATCCAAACGTAAGTACAGTTTCGCCGACAATTGGTAAAGAAATTGCAAGAAATGCATTTATCGCAGTATTAATTGCTTCTGCAGTTATCATTTTATACGTAAGTATTCGATTCCGATTTACGTACGCATTATCTGCAGTGCTTGCATTATTACATGATGCATTCGTTATGATTGTTATATTTAGTATTTTCCAATTGGAGGTAGACTTAACGTTTATCGCTGCCGTGTTAACAATCATCGGTTATTCTATTAATGACTCAATTGTTACGTTTGATAGAAACCGTGAATTATACAAACAGAAAAAACGAGTTCGCGATATAAAAGACTTAGAAGAAATCGTAAATGCAAGTATTCGCCAAACGCTTGGTCGTTCGATTAACACCGTATTAACAGTGTTATTCCCAGTAATTGCACTGCTTATCTTCGGTAGTGAGTCACTACGTAACTTCTCGTTTGCGTTACTTGTTGGACTAGTTGTAGGTACGTATTCTTCTGTTTTCGTTGCTTCTCAAATTTGGTTAATGCTTGAAAACCGTCGTTTGAAAAAGGGCAAAAACAAGAAAAAGGTTGAGAAAGTAGAATCTGAACCGCAAGTATAAAAAAGATGATGTCTCTTTATGAGGCATCTCTTTTTTCGTTTGTGGATACAATAAGATAGTTACTTTGAAATGATGAAATGGAAGAAAGTGGTGATGTTATCGCTGTTTTTGTTACAATAAAGTGAAACTTTAATCAGTGGGGGTTTTCTTCATCCCCCACTGATTATTAGCCTTCACCAATCGGAATTTTATGGGCAGCCCGACCCCCACCTAAATTTTTTGCTTTCACTGAATTTTGAGGTAGGGGTCTTACTGCCCATTAAAGTGGGATAAAAAGATAGGTTAAGAAAAGAAGGGATTTTAATGATGGAAAAAGATGAACGTTTTAAACAGGCCGAGTTTGGTGCTATTGTCGGGATCGTTGGTAATATTATATTAGCGATTATAAAGGCGGTAATTGGTTATATTGGGAACAGTAAAGCGCTATTAGCAGATGCGGTGCATTCTGCATCAGATGTAATTGGTTCGCTAGCTGTACTGTTTGGGTTACGAGCAGCAAAGCAGCCGCCCGATGAAGATCATCCGTATGGTCATGGTAAAGCGGAATCGATTTCAGCGATTATTGTTGCAGTATTATTATTTATTGTGGGAATCGAGATAGCGATTTCGTCCATAAAAGCTTTTTCACAGGAACTAGAACCGCCGAAAGGGATTACAATTTTTGCTGTCGTTCTTTCAATTATCGTGAAAGAAGGAATGTTTCAATATAAATTCCGATTAGGGAAAAAGGTAAATAGTGATGCAATTATTGCAAATGCATATGAGCACCGTTCAGATGTGTTTTCTTCAATTGCAGCTTTAATCGGTATTTGTGCAGCGATTATTGGTGGTAAGTTCGGGTTAGATTGGCTTGTGTATGCCGATCCAATTGCAGGATTATTTGTTTCACTTCTTGTTGCAAAAATGGCATGGAGTATTGGGGCAGAAGCAATTCATGCAACGCTTGATCATGTTCTTCATGAGGAAGATGTTATTCCACTTAGAGAAGCAGTACTTCAAATAGATGGTGTAAAAAAAATTGGTTCTTTATACGCAAGGGAACATGGTCATTACGTTATTGTTGATATTAAAGTTTCTGTAGATCCATACATTACTGTAGAAGAAGGGCATCGCATTGGAAAGCATGTGAAAGAAACGCTTATGAAACAAGATAACGTACAAAATGTGTTTGTACATATAAATCCGTATTCTCCAAATTAAACATTATTAACATTTTAGTATATAGATATTGCATCGTAGTTTGCATTATATTGTCACCCCTTAATCTGTCTTGTATAATGAACAGGTTAAGGGGTGATTTCGTGTTACAACCGAAGACGCGTTGGAAAGAAAAAGAATATAATGGCGAGCGAGTGAGTGAATTAGCAAGTAAATTACAATTATCACCACTTGTCGTTTCGTTATTCCTCGGTAGAGGACTAGATACAGAAGATAAGATTTTAGATTTTTTAAATACAGAAAATCAAGAATTTCATGATCCATTTTTATTAGAAGGAATGGATAGAACGGTAGAACGTGTAAATAAGGCGATTCAAAATGGAGAGCAAATATTAATATTTGGTGACTACGATGCGGACGGAGTAAGTAGTACGACAGTTTTATATCTTGCTCTTCAAGAATTAGGTGCAGAAGTAGAATTTTACATTCCAAATCGTTTTACAGAAGGGTATGGACCGAACGAAGAAGCATTTCGTTGGGCGCATAGCGCAGGGTTCTCGCTAATTATTACTGTCGATACTGGTATTGCAGCGGTACATGAAGCGAATGTAGCGAAAGAGCTTGGAATAGATCTAATTATTACAGATCACCATGAGCCACCGCCAGAATTGCCAGAAGCACTTGCGATTATACATCCGAAATTAGATGGCGGTGTATATCCGTTTCACTATTTAGCTGGTGTAGGTGTTGCGTTTAAAGTTGCGCATGCACTATTAGGCCGTGTACCAGAGCATTTATTAGAGATCGCAGTAATTGGTACAGTAGCCGATTTAGTATCACTTCATGGTGAAAATAGGTTGCTAGTGAAACGCGGTTTAAAACATATGCGTATGACGAGAAATATTGGTTTGAAGGCATTGTTTAAAGTTGCTAACGTTTCGCAAAGTGAAATTACCGAAGAGAGTATTGGTTTCTCAATTGCACCTCGTATTAATGCGGTTGGGCGTTTAGAAGATGCTGCGCCGGCTGTACACCTTTTATTATCAGATGATCCAGAGGAAGCGAAAGAGCTAGCTGAAGAAATTGATGAGCTGAACAAACTGCGAAAAGATATTGTAAAGCAAATTACAGAAGAGGCTATCGCTGAAGTGGAAAATAACTTCCCACCAGAAGAAAATAAAGTATTAGTACTTGCGAAAGAAGGCTGGAACCCAGGGGTAATTGGAATTGTTGCTTCGAAATTAGTTGAACGTTTTTATCGTCCGACGATTGTATTAAGCATTGATCCTATAAAAGAAACAGCAAAAGGCTCAGCACGTAGTATTGCAGGATTTGATTTGTTTGCAAATTTATCAGATTGTAGAGAGTTATTACCACACTTCGGAGGGCATCCGATGGCAGCGGGAATGACGCTACATATGAATGATGTAGATGAATTACGTCGCCGCTTAAATGAACAAGCAGATGCAATTTTAACAGAAGAAGATTTTATTCCAATTACAGCAGTTGATGTTTTTTGTAAAGTAGAGGATGTAACGCTAGCGGCAATTGAAGATATGCAAAAACTAGCCCCGTTTGGTGTTGGAAATCCGAAACCACGTATTGCAGTAAAAGATGCAGAGTTAGAAAGCATTCGCGCAATCGGATCAGATGGCTCTCATTTAAAAATGGCTCTTCGTGATGGACAAGCGACACTGGATACAATTGGATTTGGCTTTGGTGCATATGCCAAAGAAATCTCTCCAGTTGCAAAAGTATCTGTAATAGGAGAAGCGTCTATTAATGAATGGAATAACTTTAAGAAGCCACAACTAATGGTACAAGATATTGCTGTAGAGGCGTGGCAATTATTTGATTGGCGTAGTATGCGTAATGCAGAAGCAAATTTAGCAGAACTTCCGAAAGAAAAAATAACAATGGTGTATTTTTCTGAAGAGGTATTGAATAAATTTTCTTTAGAGAGCTATAAAGAAAAGCTCATGCATGCTTCAGAAGTAACGCATTTAGATGATCAATATATCGTGTTACTTGATTTACCAAAAGGAACAGATGAATTACGTGAGCTATTTAAGGTAGGATTCCCAGCGCGAATTTATACGCTATTTTATCAAGAGAATAACCACTTATTTAGTACAGTTCCGACGAGAGAACACTTTAAATGGTACTATTCTTTCTTAAGCCAAAAAACACCATTTTCTTTAAGACAATATGGAGAACAACTATGTCGTCATAAAGGTTGGTCAAAAGATACAGTAAATTTCATGACACAGGTGTTTTTTGAGTTAGAATTTGTTACAATAAAAGATGGCGTCATTTTTATGGCAGACAAAAAACAAAAGCGTGATTTAATTGAATCGAACACATATCGT